>Ga0310694_10005004_pt1 | contig 12726 bp, 10 predicted proteins | sample 174DNAGHGhighgp2_FD_203884 | JGI IMG/M metagenome (GOLD analysis project Ga0310694, IMG submission 203884) | Sheep rumen microbial communities from Palmerston North, Manawatu-Wanganui, New Zealand - 1742 DNA GHGhigh gp2 (v2) (version 2) | ecosystem: Host-associated > Mammals > Digestive system...
CCGGAATCTGAACTTTTTCGTACAGATTCACTTTCTGCGTCGTCTTCTTACGCTGGTAATCCAGGATACGGGCTTTTTCCAGATAAACCTCGGACTCGATGCCCAGCCGGCTCAGTTCTTTCAGGATGCGGACGCCGTCGGCATACCAGGCCGGTTTGACAAATGCGTTGAACGGCCTGATTTCGTAGTGGATTTCTCCCAGGGCGGGCGTCTTTACGCCGGCCACCTTCTTGGTGTACAAATCCACATCCGTGATGGCAATCAGTCCGGGTTCGAACTCGTTCCACAGGGCCGCGAGGTAGTCGTATTCCTTTAGGGCCGAATCCAATTCCGCCAGCAGACGCGCGCTGTCCTCTTTGGCCTTGCGTACTTCCAGCCGCAGGGCGCTCTCCTTGTTCTGCAGGGTAGGGAGCGCTCTCTGCCGCATCTTCAGCTGTTTGCCAAGCTCGGTCAGCGATGTCTTGTTATATTGGAATTTGATAGCCATTATTTAACCCAGTATTTGTCGATGAGGGTTTGTTTGATACCGGTTTCGGCCGGTGTGAAGTATTTGGCGAAGAGTTTCCAGGCCGTGTCCAGCATCTCGGTGATGGTGATGTTGACGTCGATGGCCAGCAGCTCGCGGGCATAGTCTTTTGCGTAGTCGAGGCAGCGGTGGTCGTAGTCGGAGAGGTCGAAACCGTTCTCCAGCTTGGTCTTGGCGTTCTGGGCGTCGGCATACAGCCGCACGGAGGCGTTCATCACCTGGGAGTGGTCCTCGCGCGTTTTCTTGCCTTGCACGAGCTGTTTGAGTCGGGACAGGCTGCGGAAGGGGTCGATGATGACTTTTCCGGTGTCGGAATCGGCACGCAGGAAGAGCTGGCCCTCCGTGATGTAGCCGGTGTTGTCCGGGATGGCATGGGTGATGTCGCCGTCGTTGAGCGTGGTCACCGCGATGATGGTGATGGAACCGTCGGTGGGCAGCTGCACGGCTTTCTCGTAAATCTTGGCGAGGTCGCTGTAGAGGGAGCCCGGCATGGAATCCTTGGACGGAATCTGGTCCATGCGGTTGGACACGATGGACAGGGCGTCGGCATACAGGGTCATGTCCGTGAGAAGCACCAGGACTTTCTCATTCTTGTCCACGGCGAAGTACTCGGCGGCGGTGAGGGCCATGTCGGGCACCAGCAGCCGCTCCACGGGCGGGTTCTCCGTGGTGTTGATGAAGCAGATGATTTTGTCCAGGGCGCCGGCGGCCTCGAAGCTGTGGCGGAAGAAGAGGTAGTCGTCGTTGGAAAGGCCCATGCCGCCCAGAATAATCTTGTCAACGTCGGCACGCAGCGCAACGTCGGCCATCACCTGGTTGTACGGCTGGTCGGGGTCCGCGAAGAAAGGAATCTTCTGGCCGGAGACCAGGGTGTTGTTCAGGTCGATGCCGGCGATGCCGGTGGGAATGAGCTGGGAGGGCTGGCGACGCTTGTACGGGTTCACGGAAGGGCCGCCGATCTGGCGTTCCTCGCCGTCGATTTCAGGGCCGCCGTCGATGGGATGGCCGTAGGCGTCGAAGAAGCGGCCGGCGAGCTGGTCGGAGACCTTGAGCACGGGCGGCTCGCCCAGGAAGAGCACTTCGGCATCGGTGGGGATGCCTTCCGTGCCGGAGAAGACCTGCAGGGTCACCATGTCGCCTTTTATGCGGACCACCTGGGCCAGGCGGCCGTCCACCACGGCAAGTTCGTCATTGGAAACACCCTTGGCCTTCAGTGATACGGTGGCCTTGGTAATGCCTTCCAGTTTGGTATAAACTCTCTGATATGCTTTTGTTGCCATAATTCTTTAGGTATGAGTTCCCCGGGCGGGCCGGGGATGACGGTCAGGCCGTCATTTTCTTAACAGTTTCGTTGTAGGCCCAGAACTGCTCGCTTTCGTAGGCGGAGTAGTTCATCTGACGGAGTTCGTTGATGAGGTTCTTGAAGAAGTCGCGGCACTTCTCGTAGTCCTCGAAGTCGTACTCTTTCTCACAGATGGAGAGCACCAGGTCCAGCATGAAACGCTGCCGCTCCAGCGGACAGAGGGCGTCGATGGCATCAAAGGCATCCTGCTGCAGAATCACGAAGTCCACCAGCTCGCTCTTCCAGAAGTTCACGTGATAGCTCATGGGCACGCCGTCGTCGCCCAGGATGTTAATCTGCTCGGCGGCTTCCTTGCCGCGGCGGATGATGTTCTTGGCGGTGAGCACTTTCTCCACCCAGCCGGCCTCTACGGTCTCGTCCAGGTACTGGCGGATTTCAGGGTAGTCCAAGTATTTGGAGTAGGACTCCAGCGGGCCCACGGCCGGGTAGCGCTTCTGGTCGGCCCGGTTCTGTTCCAGGGCGTAGAAGCAGCGGGCGGCTTTCTTGGTGCTTTCCGTCACGGGCTCCTTAAGGTTGCCGCCGGCAGGGGATACCGTGCCGATGAAGGTGACGGCGCCGGTCTGGCCGTTGTTCAGCACCACCATGCCCGCACGGGCGTAGAAGTTGGAAATGATGGCCGAAAGGTCCACCGGGAAAGCGTCGGCTCCGGGGAGCTCCTCCATGCGGTTGCTCATTTCGCGCAGCGCCTGCGCCCATCTGGACGTGGAGTCGGCCAGCAGGAGGCACTTGAGGCCCATGGCGCGGTAGTACTCGCAGATGGTCATGGCGGTATAGACGGAGGCCTCACGGGCGGCGACCGGCATGTTGGAGGTGTTGCAGATAATGGTGGTACGCTCCATCAGGTGACGGCCCGTGTGGGGGTCTATGAGTTCCGGGAATTCGGTGAAGATTTCCACCACCTCGTTGGCGCGCTCACCGCAGGCGGCCATCACGATGACGTCGGCGTCGCCCTGTTTGGCGATGGCGTGCTGCAGGACCGTCTTTCCGCAGCCGAACGGGCCGGGAATGAAGCCCGTACCGCCCTCGGCGATGGGGTTGAGCGTGTCAATCACGCGGACGCCCGTTTCCATGATGCGGCTGGGGCGCGGTTTTTCCTTGTAGCCCTTGACGGCCACTTTCACCGGCCATTTCTGGGTCATGGTCACGTTGACGGATTCGCCCGCCTCGTTTTCCAGGACGGCGATGACCGTATCGATGCTATACTGACCGGCTTCCTTGACGGAACGCACGGTATAGGTTCCTTTGAAGCTGAACGGCACCATGATTTTGTGGGGCAGCCAGCCTTCCTTGACTTCTCCGAGCCAGTCGGCGGCCTCCACTTTGTCTCCGGGGGCAGCCAGCGGAGTAAAGTCCCAAAGTTTCTCATGGTCGAGCGGTTCGGTGTACTCGCCGCGCTGGAGAAAGACGTTCTCCATGGTGGCCAGGTTGTTCTGCAGTCCGTCATAGACGCTGGACAGCAGGCCGGGCCCCAGCGTGACTTCCAGCATGCGGCCCTCGAACTCGACGGTGTCGCCGCCCTTCAGTCCGCGGGTGCTTTCAAATACCTGGACCGAGGCGTATTTGCCGTTCACCTTGATTACCTCAGCCATCATTTTCACGCCCTGGAGGTCGATGTAGCAGATTTCATTCTCCGATACGGGACCATCCACCTCCACGGTGACGAGGTTGCTCACGATGCCGGTTACTATTCCTTTCGTTTTCATATTGCGTGTTACTGTTTATCTGTATAATTCACCCCTTTGAAGGTTCCTCTTACTTCGTTGACAAGCTGTTCAAACAGCGCGCGGCCTTTTTCCTCGTCCAGCGCAAGCCAGCGGTCCACGATGTGCAGCTTGGTCACGTAGGCGAGTACGGCCGTGAGGTCGAAATAGTGGAACGTGCTCAGGGCGTCGGCTTTTTCCCAGGTGATGTCGTCCAGGCGTTTCTCCCGGTCCAGCAGGCTGGGGCTCGCCAGTGCGTCTTCCACTTTGCCGCCTTCCTCGAATTCGCCGCCCTGGAAACGGTAGCCGTCGATGTCCAGGCCTTCGTCCGTCTCTTCACCCAGTCCGGTGACTACGTCCTGTTCCGCCGCACGGCCGAGCTCGCGGTTGAGAAAGCGCACCTTGGCGTTGCGGAGGTTGAGGTCGAAGCGGAAGTACTCCCGGATGAATCTGGACGGATGCCTGAGGGCGGATTCGTAGAAGTCGGGGCCCAGCTGCTCCGGGTCAAACCCTTGCAGGAGGGTGTCCAGGACAGCGTTGTCCTTTTCCGAGATGTTCTCGCGAATCTCGGAAAGCACCGTCTGGAATCCCTGGCCCTCGGCGTACTTGTAGTCGGACGTCAGGTAGGGGAGCGAGGAGATGATATATTCGAAATTGCTCATATCAACCGAAGAGAATCTTCTTGGTGGCCGGACGGAGATATTCCCCAATCAGGGCCTGGAAGGACTCGTCTGTGAGGCTGATGAAATAGCTCCCGTCTTTGGGGCCGATTCTGAATCCTCCGGCAATCTTCTTGGAGAAACTGGCCTCTACGCCTTTGCCGATAACGCTCGAAAGCTCCTTCCGGATGAAGGGCTCCAGTTCCTGTTGCAGGGCGGCCGGCAGCACCAGTGCGAGGTCTGCGGATTCCTGGGCGCTGAAGCGTTCGGCCACGGCGGAGATGATGCCTTTCAGGAATTCGGCTTCGGAGAGGGCTTTGCCGACGGGCTCCACGGATTTGGCTACAATCAGGGACTCGATGTCGGCCCGGGTGGCCTGGATGGCCTGCTGGGAGGCCGTCTTGACGTCGCTCTCCACCTTGGTACGGTAATCCTCGGCCTCTTTGCGGGCCTTTTCCACAATTTCGGCGGCTTCTTCCTGGGCCTTCTTTACAAGGGCCTCTGCGTCCTGCCGGGCCTTGGCCAGAATGGCTTCGCCTTCTTCTTTTCCTTTCGAAAGACCCTCATTATAAAGCTTCTGGGTCAGTTCCTGGAGTTTGTCCATATTGGTAATGATTACGATTGATTCAGTTGGTATGCAAATATAACGAAAAATGCCGGTGGAAACAAGCTGTCGCGGGGTTTATCCCAGGAAACTCAGCAGGATGCCGGCCGCAACGGCCGAGCCGATGACGCCGGCCACGTTGGGCCCCATGGCGTGCATGAGCAGGTGGTTCGTGGGGTCTGTTTCGCGGCCCACGGTTTCCGAGACGCGGGCGCTGTCGGGGACGGCGCTCACGCCGGCGTTGCCGATGAGCGGATTGATTTTCTTGGCGGGGTTCTTGATGAACAGGTTCATCAGTTTCACGAAGAGCACGCCGCTGGTGGTGGCAATCACGAAGCTCAGCAGTCCCAGGCCGAAAATCAGGATGGATTTGACGCTGATGAATTTGTCGGCCTGGGTGGAGGCGCCCACGGTGAGGCCGATGAGCGTGGTCACCACGTCGATGAGCGGACCGCTGGCGGTGTTGGCCAGCCGTTTGGTGACGCCGCTCTCTTTCAGCAGGTTGCCGAAGAACAGCATGCCCAGCAGCGGAAGACCGCTGGGAACGATGAAGGCCGTAATGAGAAAGCCCACGATGGGGAAGACAATCTTCTCTTTCTTGGATACGGTACGGGGCGCGGGCATGCGAATCACCCGTTCCTTCCTGGTGGTGAGGAGCAGCATGATGGGCTTCTGAATCACCGGTACCAGGGCCATGTAGGAGTAGGCACTCACCGCGATGGCGCCCATCAGGTCCGGGGCCAGCTTGGAGCTCAGGAAAATGGCCGTAGGGCCGTCCGCACCGCCGATGATGCCGATGGCGCCGGCCTCGTTGGGCGCAAAGCCGAAGAGGAGCGCCAGCAGATAGGCGCCGAAGATGCCCATCTGGGCGGCTGCGCCAATCAGAATAAGGCGGGGCTGGGAGATGAGGGCGCTGAAGTCGGTCATGGCGCCGATGCCCAGGAAGATGAGCGGCGGATACCACCCCTGCTTGACGCCCTGATAGAGGATGTTGAGCACGGAGCCGTCTTCGTAAACGCCGATGTTCAGCCCCGGGAACATGGGGATGTTGCCCACAATCATGCCGAATCCGATGGGAACCAGCAGCATGGGCTCCCACTCCTTGACGATGGCCAGCGTAATGAAAACGATGCCGATGCCAATCATCACGAGGTTCTGCCAGGAACAGTTGGCAAAACCGGTATATTCCCAGAATTGGGCTAAGGACTGAAATACCTGTTCCATTAGGCGATGGTTACGACGGCGGCACCTTCCAGGATGCTGTCACCCTTCTGTACGTGGATGGCGGTGACGGTGCCGTCTTTGGGTGCGGGAATTTCATTCTCCATCTTCATGGCCTCCAGCACGGCCACTTTCTGGCCGGCCTTGACGGCCTGTCCTTCCTTCACGCTTACTTCTACAATCACGCCGGGCAGGGGAGAATTGACCTTTTCACCTGCTCCTGCGGGTGCTGCGGGTGCTGCTGCGGGCGCAGCGGCCTGCGGGGCCGATGCCGCCGGCGCCGGCGCTGCCGGTGCTGCTGCGGGAGCCTTTTCCAGCTCTACCTGGTAAGTGGCGCCGTTGACGTTCACAGGCAGGATTTTGCCGTCGGCCTCGCCAATGGTCACGTTGTAGTCTTTGCCGTTGATTTTGAATTTATACTCTTTCATGTTTATCTAGGTAATTTTCTGAAATTCAGTGCTTTGTTGTTCCAGCCGGAAGCTTCGGCGCGCCGGATGGTGACAATGCCCGGTTCCGTGTCGTGCACGGATTCCGTGAGATACAGGTGGACGGCCGCGGCAATGGCGGCATAGACGTCTCCGTCCTGTTCCATGTCCAATGCGAGGGCAATGGCCGCAGCCACTTCCTGCTCGTCATGGCCGGCACGACGACCGGACGTCTTTTTCTTCGCCGGCCGGTCGAAGAGCAGCCAGAAGAGGAACCACAGGAGGGCGAGGGCGGTGAACACCACGCTCACGGAGACGACGGACAGAATCCAGCCGTGCGGGTCCCGTTCTTTCATGGCGTCGGCCTTGGTGGCGGCATTCTGGTCTCCGTTGAGCATGCCGGGAGACGGGACGGCCGCTTCAGGCACGGGGACAAAATCCATCTGCCGGAGGTCGAAGGCCAGTTTCTCCACGGATTTGCCGGCCGGAAGGTCGGTCGGGATGTACAGGGAGTCAATGACGGTGCGTCCGTCGTTGGATACAAGATACACGGTTTTGCCGGGGGCCAGGGTGAATCCGGCATAGAAAGTGCCGTCGGCCCCGTTTCCGCTGCAGTAGAAGACCACGCTCTGCCTGGGGCCCAGCTGGGCTTTCAGGTCCGACTTGGGAATGATGCTTTTGCGCAGGTCCGAGCGGTCGTCCGTCAGGAAACAGCCGCCGAATTTCACTGTGCCGGTGGACGTGTTGAACAGCTCCACCCAGCCGCTCCGCCGGCCGTACCCGTCCACGATGCCGGTGGAATCGGGCTGTGCAAGCGCCTCGGAGATGATGAGGTCGCTCACGTTCTGGGCCCGGATTCCCAGCAGGGCGGAAGTCAGCAGCAGCGCCGTCAGTAGAAACTTTCTCATAGGCTACAGCGGCAGGTTATCGTGTTTCTTGGCCGGAAGTTCGGCGCGTTTGCCCGCAAGCTGTTCCAGGGCGCGAATCACGCGGAAACGCGTGTTGCGCGGTTCGATGACGTCGTCGATATAACCCTTCTGGGCTGCCTGATAGGGGTTGGAGAAGAGGTCTTCGTATTCTTTCTTCTTTTCCTCGAAAATGGCCTGGGCGTGCTCGGGATCGGCCTTGAGTTCCTTGGCATGGAGCACGTTCACGGCGCCGTCGGCCCCCATGACGGCAATCTGGGCGCTGGGCCAGGCGTAGTTGATGTCTCCGCGCAGCTGCTTGCAGCTCATCACGATGTGGGCGCCGCCATAGCCCTTGCGGAGCGTGACGGTGACCTTGGGGACGGTGGCCTCGCCGTACGCGTACAGCAGTTTGGCGCCGTTGGTGATGATGGCGCCGTATTCCTGCTGCGTGCCGCATAGGAAGCCCGGGACATCCACCAGCGTGACGAGCGGAATGTTGAAGGCGTCGCAGAAGCGCACGAAGCGGGCCGCTTTCCGGCTGGCGTTGATGTCCAGCACGCCGGCCAGCACTTTGGGCTGGTTGGCCACGATGCCCACGCTCCGGCCGTTCATGTGGGCAAAGCCCACGATGATGTTCTTGGCGAACTCCTTGTGCACTTCGAAGAAAACGCCGTCGTCCACAATGCTGCCGATGACCCCGTACATGTCGTAGGCCTTGTTGGGATTGTCGGGCACGATGCTGTTGAGGGCGTCTTCCATGCGGTTCACGGGATCGGCCGTCTCCTTGAAGGGCGCTGTCTCCAGGTTGTTCTGGGGGAGGTAGCCCAGCAGTTCCTTGATGGTGGCGATGGCTTCCTGCTCGCTTTCGGCGGCAAAATGCGCGACGCCGCTCTTGGAGGCATGGACGGAAGCCCCGCCCAGCTGTTCCTGGTCCACCACTTCGCCGGTGACGCTTTTGACCACGGCGGGGCCGGTGAGGAACATGTAGGACGTATTCTTGACCATGAGCGTGAAGTCCGTCAGGGCCGGGGAGTACACGGCGCCGCCGGCGCAAGGTCCCATGATGGCGCTGATTTGCGGAATGACGCCGGAGGAGAGGATGTTGCGCTCGAAGATTTCCCCGTAGCCGGCCAGGGCGTCGATGCCTTCCTGGATACGGGCGCCGCCGGAGTCGTTGAGGCCGATACAGGGCGCGCCGTTGCGCAGGGCCATGTCCTGGACCTTGCAGATTTTTTCACTCATGGTCTTGGACAGGGAACCGCCGCTGACGGTGAAATCCTGGGCGAACACATAGACGAGGCGGCCGTCGATGGTGCCGCAGCCGGTCACGACGCCGTCTCCGTCCGGGTGGCTCTGCTCCATGCCGAAGTTGGTGCAGCGGTGCTGCACGAACATGTCGAATTCCTCGAAGGACCCTTCGTCCAGCAGCAGGGCCAGCCGCTCGCGGGCGGTAAGTTTGCCTTTTGCGTGCTGGGCCTCGATACGTTTCTCGCCGCCGCCCAGGCGGGCCTTGGCGCGACGTTCTACCAGTTTTTCAATATTATCCGTTTGGATGCTCATGTTTTACAACGTTTTCTTCAAAGTCTGCAAATTTACAATTTTTCACCTATATTTGCAATATGAAACGTGTATTGACTGTCCTTGCTTTCGTGCTTGTCCCGGCCCTGCTTCTGAGGGCCCAGACCCCCATCGTCGCGCCCGACTGGAGCGAGCCTACCCTGGTGTCGCCGGAGTACTTCGGCCCCAATGCCTTTCCGGTGCCCCAGATGAGCGACGGACAAATCCGCCCCTACATTTACGCCGAGCTTGCGGCCGACTATTTCAAGGGCCGGATGGCCGACGGCAACGACCACACCTGGAATGCCTGGCTGCACTTGAGCTTTCCGCTCTGGAGCAAGCGGGTGAGCCTGGAAATCTGGGGTCCTGTCGTGGAGCACTGGTCCTATTCCCCGGCCGTGGCGGCTTACCGCCGCATCTCCGACGGCGCCCGCGACAGCGGTAAAAGCTGGGATACGGGAGACCTTTACGTGGGGACGTCCATCCAGCTCGTGAAAGGGGAGGCCAATACCTTCAAGCCTGATTTCGTGGTGCGGGCCGTGCTGAAGACCGCCATGGGCAACACCTTCGAGCAGGCCCGGTTTTACGACGCCGGCGGCTACTTCTTCGACGGCACGCTGGCCTGGAGCCGCAATTTCGGCCTGGACAGCTATGTGCGTGAAATCAGGGCCGGCATCAGCGGCGGGTTCCTCTGCTGGCAGGATGGGCTGGCCCGTCAGAACGACGCCGTCCAGTACGGCGTCCTGGCCCGTATCGACACCTGGGGCTTCGCCTTCGAGGTGGAATACGGCGGCTATGTCGGCTGGCAGAATGACGGCGACCGCCCGCGCCGCATCCGCGCCCGCCTGGATGGCCATGTAGGGCGCTGGACCCCTTTCGTGCAGTACACGGCCGGGCTCAAGAATTATCCCTTCGACGGATTCAGGGCTGGGGTGGGATACGCTTTTTAGGCGTTATTGGAACATCTTGTCCACATCTTTCACGGCATCCGGAAGCGCAAAGACGGCTACGCGGTCATAGGGCTCGATTCGGGAATGTCCCACGGCGATGAAACTGTCGCCGCCGCGGATGACCCCGCCGATGATGGCGTCGGCCGGGAATTCGATGTCCTTGAGGATGCTCTTCGTGATGCGGGAACCGGGGGCGGCCGTGTATTCCAGGACCTCGGCGTCCGTGCCGCTCACATAACGGACCGAGCGCACCTTGTCCGAGAGGGTGAATTTGAAGATGCGGCTGGCCGTGATGAGTTTCTTGTTGATGACGCTGTCCACGCCCATATCCTCGGCCAGGCGGATGTACTCGAGGTTCTCCACCTGCGCGATGACGCGCGACACGCCCATCTTGCGGGCCACCACACAGGCCAGGATATTGATTTCGTCGTTGCCGGTGCAGGCGAGGACGGCATGGTAGCTGCGAATGTCCTCTTCCTGGAGGAAATCGGCGTTGCGCACGTCTCCGCAGGCCACCGTGACGGCGTCCGGCAGCTGTTCCGAGAGCTTGCGGCAGCGCTGGGGGTCGATGTCGATGAGCTTGATATCGTCCATTTTCTGGGCCGCCAGGCGCTCGGCCACCATCTGGCCGATTTCGGAGCCGCCCAGAATCAGGACCCGGTGGATTTCCACCTTGTCCTTGCCCAGGAAATTCATCAGGGCCGGCATGGCGTCGCGGCGGGCGATGATGTAGAGGTAGTCGTGATATTTGAACGTGGTCTCGGACTTTGGAATGATGGTGCTGCCTTGGCGTGAGATGGCTACGATGCGGAAGTCTGCATCGGCCTGCAACTGCTTGACGGAGTGGGCGAAAAGCGTGACGTCCATGTCCAGGAGCGGGGAGTCGTCGTCCAGTTTGAATACGGAGAGCTGCAGTTTGCCGCGCGCGAAGTCCAGCGTGTCGGTGGAAGCGCTGCTGCGGAGCATCTCCGCCACCTCGTCGCTGGCGCTTTTTTCCGGGAAGAACATCATGTCCAGCCCCATGTCCTTGAAGAGGATTTTGTTTTCCGGGGACAGGTAGGCTTCGTCGTCGATGCGCGCAATCACGCGTTTTGCACCCAGTTTTTTGGCCAGCAGGGCGCTCACGATGTTCACGCTCTGGTTCTGTTTGGGGTTGACGGCGATGAAAAGGTCCGCCTGGGCGCACCCGGCCTCCCGGAGGATGGAGATGGTGGAAGGGGCCCCCATGACGGTGTTGACGTCGGCCGATGCGTTGAGGGCGCGGATGCGTGCGGCATCCGGGTCAATGACGGTGATTTCATTGGCCTGGCTGGACAGCATTTTGGCGAGGTGGGACCCTACCTGCCCGGCGCCTTCGATGATGATTTTCATACGCGCGGAATCTATAATGAGCACAAATATACACTTTTTTTTGTACTTTTGTCAAAATCGCCCTTTATGAAAAAGTTCTGTCTTGTCGTCCTTGCATTCCTGGGCATTTCCTCCGGACTGGAGGCACAGCACCACCTGGACCCGCTTCAGCGCAGCGTCAGTCCCGAGCAGGATGCCGCCGCTTTCGCCCGTGTCCGGGCCAGGATGGATTCCATCCGCCAGTATCGGCCTACCGTAGCCCTTATCCTGGGCGGCGGCGGTGCCAAGGGACTGGCGCATCTGGGGGTCATCCGATACCTGGAAGAAAACGGCATTCCCGTGGACCTTGTGGGCGGGACCAGCATGGGCGGCCTGGTGGGCGGCCTGTATGCCCTGGGCTACACCGGCGCCCAGATGGATTCGCTGGTCAGGACTTTCGACTGGGCGCGCATCATGTCGGACAAAGTGCCGGCCGATTTTCAGTCTTATACCCAGCGGGCATTCAAGAACCGTTTTCCGCTCCGCATCCCTTTCCTGTACGAGAATGAAACCTATCGGGACAGAATCAGCCGGCTTCGGGCCGCCGACCGTAAAACCCGTACCACCGCGACGGAGGATATGGGACTGGCGGCGGTGAACCAGGCCGGGATGGGCATGCCCGACGGGGTCCTGTACGGCTACAATGTCCGCAACCTGCTCAGCAGCCTGAGCGTTGGCTATCAGGATTCCCTGCGCTTCGACGACCTGCCCGTTCCGTTTTTCTGCGTGGCTTCCGACATTTACAACAGCGGCGTCAAATACTGGACGGAGGGCAAGCTCACCGACGCCCTGCGGTCCACCATGGCCATTCCCTTCTATTTCCGCCCAGTCCGCATTGACGACATGGTCCTGCTGGACGGCGGCACCGTGAACAACTATCCGGTGGACGTAGCCCGTGCCATGGGCGCCGACATCGTAATCGGCTCCGAGATGCGGGACATCCGCTCGCTGGACCGCATGAACACGGCCGTGGACCTGCTGTTCCAGAGCATGAACATCTCCTCTTCCCCGGCCTATGAGGACGCCCTGGCCGACACGGATTACCTCTTCCATCATACCCTCAAGGGCTATAACATGCTCTCCTTCGATTCCGCCAGCGTGGACGCCATCATCGCCGAGGGCTATGCCAATGCCAATGCCAAGAAAGACGAGGTGCAGAAACTGGCCGCCATGCTGGCCGGAAAGGGCGTCCCGGTGCGTACGCACGCGCCCGCCCGCGACTTGGGCCAGCATCCCGTGAAGCTGGACCGGATTATTTTCAACGGGGTTTCCGAGGAGGAGCAGCGCTACCTCATTCATCCCCGGCTGTTCAAGGCCGACAGCATCTATACCCGCCAGGATATCGAAAACATTCTGGCCTCCATTTACGGCACCGGCGCCTTCGAATCCCTGACCTACCAGCTGCTTGACGGACAGGACGGCTT
>Ga0310694_10005006_pt1 | contig 12725 bp, 9 predicted proteins | sample 174DNAGHGhighgp2_FD_203884 | JGI IMG/M metagenome (GOLD analysis project Ga0310694, IMG submission 203884) | Sheep rumen microbial communities from Palmerston North, Manawatu-Wanganui, New Zealand - 1742 DNA GHGhigh gp2 (v2) (version 2) | ecosystem: Host-associated > Mammals > Digestive system >...
AAAATATGACGGTCTGTAACAATTACACGTGAAAAACGTTGAAAATAAAGGATGTAGCTGAGAAAGACCTGCGCAACAGCTGATCAGGGTTGGCAAACGTTTGCATACTGAATGGACAACGATTGACCATAATCATGGCAAAAAATGACAATAATTGACCAAATGTGCCATTGCGAAGGTACGTACAATTTGACACAATAAATGCAGATGGCATTATATGCCAAAACGTAAAAAAATGGAGGAAAAGACTATGAGGAAAATCCTGGCTGCCCTGTTGGTGCTGGCGATGGTTCTCGCGCTCGTTCCCGCCGTGATGGCTGAAGGTGAAGCGCTCGAGCCCATTACCCTGACTGTGTTCCGCGGCGATCCCGGCGATCAGCCCACGGACGACAACAAGATCTACAAGAAGATCGAAGAGAAATTCGGCGTGACCTTCAAGTTCGAGTTCCTCGCGGGCGATCTGGATGAGAAGCTGGGCATGATGATTGCTGCAGAAGACTATCCGGATCTGTTCGATGGCGGCAACAGCGCTGACAAGATCATCGAAGCCGGCGCCCTGATCAACCTGCTGGACTATGTCTCCCCCGAGAAGACCCCCCGCCTCTGGGCACACATCGAGCCCCAGAAGGCCCGCCTGATCGACAAGGTGGACGGCGTGGATACCCTCTACATCATCCCGAACTACGGCCTTGCTGACGGCGAGCAGATCGCCCTGAGCGTCGGCGGCCCCGCCTTCTTCCTCCAGAAGCAGGTTCTGGCGGATGCCGGATATCCCGCTGTGAAGGACATCACCCTGGACGGTTACTTCGACCTGATCGAGGGCTTCCTGGCCAAGCATCCCGAGAATGACAAGGGCCAGCCCTACACCGGTTTCGCCATCCTGTGCGAAGACTGGCGTCATTTCTGCCTGATCAACCCCGTGCAGCACCTGATGGGCCGCCCGAACGACGGTGAAGTGCTGATCGACGTGAACGATCCCGACTTCCATACCGAAACATTCATCGACAAGCCCTATGCCAAGGCCTACTACAAGAAGCTGAACGAAGAATTCCACAAGGGTCTGATCAACAAGGACACCTTCGTCATGAACTATGACCAGTACATCGCTGCGATCTCCAGCGGCACCATCCTGGGCATGTTCGACCAGGCCTGGGACTTCGGCACTGCCACCTCCGCCCTGCTCGATGCCAAGATGTTCGAGAACACCTATGTGGCTCTCGGCCCGGTCTACAGCGAGAAGGATATCGAAGGCGTTGCGCTGCCCTCCGAAAACTGGAAGATCGAAGAGCATTACCTGAACGGTTCTCTGCCGAACGTCCGCCGCGGCTTCGGTATCTCCACCAAGTGCACCTGCCCCGAGCGCATTGTCGCGATGTGGGAAGAAATGATGAGCGACGAATGGCAGCTGCTCTTCAACTGGGGTGTTGAAGGCGAAGACTACAGCATCACCGACGAAGGCCGCCTGTCCATGACCGAAGAACAGTACTACAACACCCAGGATGCCAACTGGAAGCTGGCCAACAAGGCCGAAGCCTTCACCCAGAGCAGCCCCAAGAAGCAGGGCTGGATCATGAACGACATCCAGGTTGGTGACAAGGTCGTCAAGGCCGGCAACTGCTGGGAGCCCGGCAACCAGGATGAAATCGTCCTCGGCCTGATGAACGACTACGACAAGGAATTCCTGGGCCACTACGGCTACTCCAAGTGGGCTGACTTCGTCAATCCTCCGATCGAACTGGCTCCCTTCGGAGAAGCCTGGCAGATCGACTACAGCCCCGTGGACGTTGAGCACACCGACTTCTGCGCGATCCAGGATAAGGATCTGCCGGAACTGATCATGTGCGATCCCGCCGAGTTCGATGCCAAGTGGGATGCCTTCGTTGAGGAAATCACTCCCTCCGCCAAGGTGTTCCAGGATTACATGCAGGAGCATGTCGTCATCGAAGCGCACAAGGTGCTGGATAACAAATAATCCATAACAATCGAATCATGGGGAGAGCTCTGCCTCTCCCCATGATCTTTTCGGAAAGGGGCTAGCAAACCATGACCAGTATCGCGCGGAGCGCCCGGAAGGAACTGAAGCCTGTACGGAAACGGGGTTTCTTCGCTACCCTGGGATCCCAGTGGCAGCTGATGATCATGTCTGTACCGATGTTCCTGTACGTCCTTTTCTTCAACTATTATCCGATGTATTTCTGGATCACGGCATTCCAGGATTACAAACCCAAACTGGGCGTCGCCGGCAGCAAATTTGTCGGACTGAAGAACTTCGAATGGCTGTTCGGCCGTGCGGACTTCATCAACAGCATCCGGAACACGCTGGCCATGAGCGTGATCAACCTGGTCTTCGGCACGGTGGCAGCCGTGCTGCTGGCTGTGCTCCTGAACGAGGTGCGCAACCGGAAATTCAAGCGCACGGTGCAGACCGTGACCTATCTGCCCCACTTCCTGTCGATGGTCATCGTCGTGGGTATGGCGCAGAATCTGTTCGCCAGCACCGGCTCCATCAATGAACTGCTGATGGGTCTGGGCCTGGTGAAAGAACCCGTCTTCTTCCTTGGAGAAGGCAAATATTTCTGGTGGATGGTCGGCGTGATCAACGTATGGAAGGAAGTCGGCTGGGGCACCATCATCTACATCTCCGCCATGACGGCGATCGATCCCTGCCTGTATGAGGCAGCTTCCATTGACGGCGCAGGCCGCTTCCAGCGGATCCTGCACGTGACCCTCCCCGGGATCAAATCCACCTTCGTGATCCTGCTGATCATGAACATCGGCCACCTGATGGAGGCCGGGTTCGAGATCCAGTACCTGCTCGGAAACGCCCAGGTGCTCGACTATTCGCAGACGATCGACGTGTTCGTGCTGAAGTACGGCATCTCCAAGCAGCAGTACGGCGTGGCGACGGCAGCCGGTATGTTCAAGAGCATTGTGGCGATCATCCTGCTGATGGTGGCGAACTTCACCGCCAAGAAGCTGGACGAAGATACGCTGATCTGAGGAGGGGACGAAAATGACAACGGCAACGGTCAATGCACCCAGAAAACACCGGGACCTTGCGTTCCCGATCGTCAATACAATCATCCTCATTCTGCTGATGTTCATCACCCTGTATCCCGTCATCAACACCGTGGCATACTCCTTCAACGACGGCACGGACGCGCTGCGCGGGGGGATCGGCCTGTGGCCCCGGGTGTTCAGCACGAAGAGCTATACCTCGATTCTTTCGGACAGCGACGTTTACCAGGCGGCGTTCATCTCCGCAGCCAAGACGGTCCTGACCACGCTGCTGAACCTGTTCTGGACCGGGATGCTGGCCTACGCTCTCTCCCGGAAGGAATATGTGCTGCGTAAGGTGATCACCACGGTGCTGGTGCTGACGATGTACGTCAACGCCGGCATGATTCCGAACTACCTGCTGATCTCCAAGACGCTGGGCCTCCGGAACACCTTCCTGGTGTACATCATCCCGACGATGTTCTCCTGTTTCAACATGATCGTGATCCGGACCTACATCGGCGGCCTGCCGGACGCGCTGGTGGAATCCGCGCGCATCGACGGCGCCGGCGACCTCCGGGCTTACTGGCAGATCATCTTCCCGCTGTGCACCCCGGTGCTGGCAACGGTCGCCCTGTTCGTGGCCGTCGGCGCGTGGAACAGCTGGTTTGACACCTATCTGTACTGCGGCAGCGAGAAAGACCTGTATACGCTGCAGTATATCCTGAAGATGAAACTGGCAACGACGCAGAACAGCGCCAACGCGGCGCAGACGTCGGTGGAGGCGCTGAAGAATACGACGCTGACCACGCCGGTCACGATCCGGTGCTCGATCACGGTAATCTCCACCGTGCCGATCCTGATCGTCTATCCGTTCCTGCAGAAGTATTTTGTGACAGGCATGGCGCTGGGCGCTGTCAAGGGATAATCCAAAGAAAATGAACTTGAAGGGAGGGTAGTCCGGTGGCAGAGGTCAGGATAAGGGAAAACACCGTTCGGGCTGCCCGCTATGAAGACGGTTTCCGCGTGCTGCAGGGCAGGCGGGAATACGTCACCTATCCGGACGACTCCTCCGTCCGGGTCTGGTTCTCGGATGTGCCGTGGCGGTATGAGATGCACGACCATTCCGCGGTGGAGATCCTGCTGACGCTGGAAGGATCGGTCACCTATACCGTGGAGGATACGGTCTACCAGGTCCGGAAGGGCGAGGTTCTCCTCATCCCGCCGGACATGCAGCACTCGCTCACCATGGGCGAGGGGAGCAGCCGTTATCTCTACCTGCTCGAGCCGGAAGGCCTCCTGAGCATGCGCGACATCAAGGCGCTGAACCCCCACTTCCACCGCCCCTTTCACCTTCACGACGGATCCGATGCGCACGTCCGGATCCGGGAGACGCTTCTGCGAATGCAGGACGCCTATGAGAAGCGGGAGATGATGTGGAACACCGTGTGCTACAGTTATCTGCTGCGGATCTACGCGATCCTCGGGCAGCGGTACCTGAATGGCGTGCGCGCGCGAACGGCTGACGGCGGGCGCCTCGTGGAATCCGAAGTGATCACCGCGGCTATGACCTATATCAACAACCACTACCAGCAGGACCTGTCTCTGGAGGACGTGGCGGGGTTTGCCGGCTTCAGCCGGTATTACTTCTCCCGCTCGTTCAAGAAGCAGACGGGCTATTCCTTCAAGGATTACCTGTGCCAGAAGCGGCTGCAGGTGGCAGTGGACCTGCTGATCCGGACGGACAAGTCCATGAAGGACGTGGCGCTGGAGAGCGGCTTCGGCAGCGTGGCGACGTTCAACCGGGTGTTCCGGGAGAAGAAGGGATGCACGCCCACGCAATTCCGCGCGATTTACGGAATGTACTAAGGGATAAGGACAGGCATGTAAGGACAGGGGCTTTAGCTCCTGTCCTTTTTGGCGCGTTGTCAGCAGGGCGGTAAATATGGTATCATACGATCGCCGAAGGCGAAAAAGAATGGTTGCCTCGCGGATGAAAAATGCGGCGGCCTTCGTTTGATTATTGAAGACATGCTTCGGGAGAAGCATCAGAAAGCAAAAAAGGATGATCCGGATGTTCAGAAAGATGAAAAAATTCGTGACCCTGCTGCTGGCCCTGGCCCTGCTGGCGGTCTCCCTGCCCGCCCTGGCGGACGGCGGCATCGCGCCGGCGATCACCCAGGCACCGGCGGTGACCCCGGCCCCGGAGACGAGGCAGCTGATGGCGGTGGTGAAATATACCAACTTCGGGCGGATCAACATGCGGGCCGAGCCGAATGAGTTTTCGGCCCGGATCGGCGTCCTCAGCGGCGGCACCCCGGTGAAGGTGCTCGAAAAGAGCGCGGCGACCCGGTGGGTCCTCGTCGAAGGGGAAGGGAAGACGGGCTATATGAGCTCCAATTTCCTTGAATTCTACTACGAGGGAGAAACGCCGCCGATCCCGCTCAAGCCGGAACAACCGGTCGTCGTGACCGCCGCGCCTTCTACGTCCTCTTCCTATTACTATACGGAACCGGTGGCGGTGGCAAGCTGGCCGATCACGGAAAACACGCTGGTGTATGTTGATACGGCAAACAGAAAGAGCCTGAACCTGCGGGCCGGCCCTTCCACGAGCTATGCGGCGATCCGTTCCTACGCGGTCGGCACGGAGGTGCACATCCTGGCCCGCCGGGGCGAGTGGGCCTATGTGCAGGTCGGCAACCGCCTGGGATTCATGATGCTGGAATTCCTTTCCTATTCCAGGCCGGCTCCCGTTCCCACGGGTACCGTCCTGCCTCCCATCGCCATCGTGACCGTGATGCATCCGTGGGGGAGCTTCGTGTACCTGCGCTCCAGCCGGACGACGGATACGAACAGGAACATCCTCGCCGAGATCCCCCACGGGACCCAGGTGGAACTCCTGGTCTGGGATTACTGGTACAGCACGATCCGCTACAACGGCATCACCGGTTATATCGTTACCAGCTACCTGAAATTTGACTGAGGAGATAGGATTCTCAGAATGACACGGTCGCTGCGGCGGGAAGATCCCCCGACTACGCTCGGGATGACACGGTTATACATAGATCAGCAGGCTCAGCAGCGGGATTGTCACGATGCTGAGCAGCGTGGATAACAAAGCGCAATTGGCGGCCAGATCCTGGCCGCTGTTGTGCATTTCGGCGAGATTCAGCACGATGCTGGCGCAGGGCGTGGCGGCGAGCATCAGCATGCAGCCCTTGAAGACCGGATCCAGCGGGAGCGCCAGCACCAGCAGCCAGCAGAAGAGCGGGAAGACCAGGAGCTTGCCGGCGGAGATCAGCCAGACGATCGGCGTGGTGAACAGTTTCCGGAAGTTCAGCGTGGCGAGGCGGATGCCCAGGATCAGCATGCACAGCGGGGTGGACATGTTTCCGACCGTGCGCATCCCGGACTGCAGCATCTCCGGCAGCCAGGCCTTCGCGTTCAGGAGGTACAGGAGGAAACCGACGGCGGCCGAGACCAGGGAAGGATTGAGGAGGGCGGCCTTCAGGGACATGTGCTTCCGCTCCCCGGTCAGGTGGAAGACGCAGACCGTCCACGCGACGATATTCAGCGAAATATTGAACATGCAGGAATAGACGCCGGCTTCCGCTGCCTCCGGGAACAGGGCCCGGACCACCGGCAGGCCAAAGAAACCGACGTTGCCCATGACTGAAGCCACGGAGAACATCCGCATGCCGAAATCCTGCTTTTTCCTGCGGCAGAGGAAGCGGAGGATCAGCATCATCGCGATCTCCGCGGCCAGGGAGATCAGGATGAACAGACCCATCTTTCCGGGCAGGTCCGGGGAAAGATCCGGCCGGATCAGCGCGTCGATAAACATGCACGGGCTGCAGACATAGAGGAGAAGGACGCTGGTGGTGCTCAGGTGCGCCGGGCGGACCTTTTTCAGTTTGCACAGCACAAAACCGGGCAGCATATACAGCAAGGCAAGCAGCACATTGCTGAACGTGACTGAAAAGCTGGTCATCCGGCATCCCTCCCGTTGCATCAGTATACACTGACAGGACAGGAGGGACAAGGGGAAAAGATCCTTCGCTGTGTTCAGGATGACACGGGAGAAGGCTCAGGATGATGCGCGGGGAACGTTCGGGACGGCATGAAAGCGCGGGGCAGCGGAAACGCTGTAACCACAAGATATAGTTTAAATTTGTTTTTTCTATTACAACATATTGACTTTTGCCTTTGACCCATGCTATATTATCAAGGCACGCCGAGGGGGTGGATTGCGCCTTTTCGGACACAAAAAAACAATAACGGGAGCGCGGAAACATGTATCAGGTTGTCAAAAGAGACGGGAAAGTAACAGAGTTCGAGATCAGCAAGATCTCCAAGGCGATCACCAAGGCCTTTGAAGCGCTGGAGAAGCAGTATCACCCCAGCGTGATCGACATGCTGGCCCTGCGGGTGACCGCGGAATATGAGCCCCTGATCCGGGACGGAAAGATCACGGTCGAGACCATTCAGGACTGCGTCGAAAAGGTGCTGTCCGAGGCCGGCTATTCCGACGTGGCCAAGGCTTACATCCTCTATCGCAAGCAGAGGGAGAAAGTCCGCAATGTCAATTCCGCGCTGCTGAACTATAAAGACCTGGTGGATAACTATCTGCGCATCAACGACTGGCGGGTGAAGGAGAATTCTACCGTTACCTATTCTGTGGGCGGCCTGATCCTGTCCAATTCCGGCGCCATTACAGCCAACTACTGGCTGAGCGAAATCTACGACAACGAGATCGCCGAAGCGCACCGCAGCGCGGCGATCCATATCCACGACCTGAGCATGCTGACCGGCTACTGCGCAGGCTGGAGCCTGAAGCAGCTGATCAAGGAAGGCCTCGGCGGCGTGCCCGGCAAGATCACGAGCTCCCCGGCCGGTCACCTGTCCACCCTGTGCAACCAGATGGTGAACTTCCTGGGCATCATGCAGAACGAGTGGGCCGGCGCCCAGGCGTTCTCCAGCTTCGATACTTACCTGGCGCCCTTTGTCCGCATCGACAACCTGAGCCAGAAGGAAGTCAAGCAGTGTATCCAGAGCTTCATCTACGGCGTGAACACGCCCAGCCGCTGGGGCACGCAGGCGCCCTTCTCCAACATCACGCTGGACTGGGTCTGCCCGAAGGACCTGGAGAACCTGCCGGCCATCGTCGGCGGCAAAGAGGTGGACTTTACCTACGGCGAGTGCCAGAAGGAAATGGACATGGTCAACAAAGCCTTCATCGAGATCATGATCGAAGGCGACGCCAACGGCCGCGGCTTCCAGTACCCGATCCCGACCTATTCCATCACCCGGGACTTTGACTGGTCTGAGACCGAGAACAACCGCCTGCTGTTCGAAATGACCGCCAAGTACGGCACGCCCTACTTCAGCAACTACATCAACAGCGACATGGAGCCCAGCGACGTGCGCAGCATGTGCTGCCGCCTGCGGCTGGACCTGCGCGAGCTGCGTAAAAAGAGCGGCGGCTTCTTCGGCAGCGGCGAATCCACCGGTTCCATCGGCGTCGTGACGATCAACATGCCGCGCCTGGCCTATGAAGCTTCAGACGAGAAGGACTTCTACCGCCAGCTGGACCGTCTGATGGACATCTCGGCCCGCAGCCTGAAGACCAAGCGCACGGTCATCACCAAGCTCCTCGAGGGCGGCCTCTATCCCTACACCAAGCGGTACCTGGGCACCTTCGCGAACCACTTCAGCACCATCGGCCTGGTGGGCATGAATGAGGCAGCCCTGAACGCCAACTGGCTGAAGAAGGACCTGACTCATCCGGAAGCCCAGAAGTTCGCGCAGGATGTGCTGAACCACATGCGGGAGCGCCTGAGCGACTACCAGGAGCAGTACGGCGACCTGTACAACCTGGAGGCGACCCCGGCCGAGAGCACGACCTACCGCTTCGCCAAGCACGACAAGGAGCAGTATCCGGACATTGTGACCGCGAACATGAACGGCACGCCCTACTATACCAATTCCAGCCACCTGCCCGTGGGCTACAGCGAGGATATCTTCTCCGCCCTGGACGTGCAGGACGAGCTGCAGACCCTCTACACCTCCGGCACTGTGTTCCACGCCTTCCTGGGCGAAAAGCTGCCGGACTGGAAGGCAGCGGCGAACCTGGTCCGCAAGATCGCGGAGAACTACAAGTTGCCCTACTACACCATGAGCCCCACCTACTCGGTCTGCAAGGATCACGGCTATCTGACCGGCGAGCAGTACACCTGCCCGCACTGCGGCGCGAAGACCGAGGTCTACAGCCGGATCACCGGCTACTACCGCCCGGTGCAGAACTGGAACGACGGCAAGGCCCAGGAATTCCGTGACCGTAAGGTTTACGACATCGGCCACAGCCGCCTGACCCATTCCGGTCCCGTGATGGTCGCCCCGCAGGAGCCCGCGAAAGCGGAAGAACCTGCCGCGCAGCTGGAGAAGGAAGAGAAGGCCTGCAGCGCCCGCGCGCTTCTCTTTGTCAGCGCGACCTGCCCGAACTGCAAGCTGGCGATCAGCATGCTGGAGAAGGCCGGCTTCCTGTTCAAGAAGGTGCTGGCGACGGAGAACGTGGAGCTGACCAACCAGTACGGCGTCAAGCAGGCGCCTACGCTGGTGGTGCTCGGGCCGGCGAACGGCGAGTTCACCAAGTATAAGGGAGTTTCCGAGATCAAAGGCATGCTGACGGCCCGCCAGGTCGGCTGAGACAGCGCATTCAATTCCGGGGACGCAGCTGCGTCCCTTTTTTTCGGAGGAAGGATATGACGGATATCATCATCGTCGGCGGCGGCCCGGCAGGTATGACGGCTGCCCTGTACGCCCAGCGGAACGGCAAAACGGCGCTTGTGCTGGAAAAGCACGGCTTCGGCGGTCAGATCACCTACAGTCCCAAGGTGGAGAACTGGCCCGGTACGGCCCAGATGAGCGGGAACGAATACGCGGAGGCCCTGCTGGACCAGATCATGAACCAGGGCGCCGAGGTGGACCTGGCCGAGGTCACGAAGATCGAGGACCACGGGGACTGCAAGCGCGTTTATACGGACGACGGGCAGGTGCGGGACGCGAAGGCCGTGGTGATCGCCACGGGTGTGAAGCACCGGATGCTCGGCCTGCCGGGGGAGAATGAACTGGTGGGCGAGGGGATCAGCTTCTGCGCCGTGTGCGACGGGGATTTCTATTCCGGGAAGACCGTGTGCGTGGCCGGCGGCGGCAATTCCGCCCTGCAGGAGGCGATCCTGCTGGCCGGGAAATGCGAAAAGGTGATCATGCTGCAGGATCTGCCGGAATTCACCGGGGAGAAAAAGCTGCAGGACATCCTCTTTGCCCGGCCCAATGTGGAGAAGCATACCGGCGTGAAGATCACGGCGCTGAACACTGAGGAGGGCCTCCTTCGCAGCGTGACCGTGGAGCCGCGGGAGGGCGGCGAACCCCGGAACGTGGCCTGCGACGGCCTGTTTGTGGCGATCGGCCTGATTCCGGAGAACGAGGCCTTCGCGGAGCTGGCGGACCTGAATGCCTGGGGATATTTCGACAGCGATGAGAACTGCATCACCCGGACGCCGGGGATCTATGCGGCCGGCGACTGCCGGAGCAAGAAGGTGCGGCAGCTGACGACCGCCGTGGCGGACGGGGCAGCGGCTGCGCTGGCGGCCTGCAGATATATTGATGCTTGTGTAACGGAATAAAAAACGCGGACTCCTTTTTCAGGAGTCCGCGTTGGACTTTGGATCGGGTTATCCGATCAGGATCTGTTTCTTTTCGGGAACCTTGCGGGCTTCCTTTTTGGGCAGATCGACCCGGAGGACGCCGTCCTCATACTTCGCGTGGATGTCTTCCTCGGTGAGGCTGTCGCCCACGTAGAAGCTGCGCTGCATGGTGCCGGCATAGCGCTCCTGGCGGAGCAGTTTGCCTTCCTTCTCTTCCTTATTCTCCAGATTCTTCTCCGTGGAGATGGTCAGGTAGCCGTTCTGCAGCTCGAGGTGGATCTCTTCCTTCTTGAAGCCGGGCAGGTCGACCGCCAGTTCATAGCCGTCAGCGGTTTCCTTCACGTCGGTCTTCATCATCCGGGCAGCGTTCTTGCCGTAGAGCATCCGCTCCGGTCGGGCCATGCCGCGGAAGAAATCACGGTCAAAATCATCAAACAGGTCCATCATATTCTCACCGAAAACAGCAGGCAGGAAACTCATACAAAACCCTCCATTCATCCGGTTCCAGCTTCCGGCCGGTCCGGGAAAATTCATTCTGTGGTCTTCAGCCACCCCGTTCTCCTGAACGCTGATTACAGTATACTAAATAGTCAAAGAAAGTCAAAGTAATAAAAGGTCAAAAAACGGCGGGATTATGTGAAAATCGGGGAGAAACCAGATTTTTCTTCAAAAATCGAAAAGAATCGTAGATTTTTGAAATAGGAGAGATGCCGGGCGTAACGGCGGGGACGGTTTCCTGTTCCGCCGGCGGCGTGGACAAATCCGGCCACGCATGGTAAAATCAGAAACCGAAAGACAATCTGAAACAATGATTTCCCAGCCCGCAGACAAGCAGGAGGAAATATGTTCGGAAAAAAATTCCAGTTGAATGAACAGAGTATTCCGGTCGTGCAGGAGATCGGAAAGCACATGCCCGGCGGTTTCTTCATCTACAGGGTGGAGCAGCCGGAGGAGCTGATCTATGCGAACGAGGCGGTTTTCCATATCTTCGGGTGCGACGACCTGGAGGATTTCAAAAAGCTGACCGGCTATACTTTCCGGGGCATGCTGCATCCGGACGATTACGAAAAGGTCTCCGAGGTGATCAGCCAGCAGATCACCAGCAACGAGGAGAAGATGGATTGCGCCGAGTATCGCATCATCCGGAAGGACGGCACGGTCCGCTGGGTGCATGACTATGGCCATTTCACCGAGACGGAGGCTTACGGCGGGATTTACTACGTCTTCATCTCCGACATCACGGAGAGGAAGCTGCAGCAGGAATCCGACCGGAAGAAGCACAGCCGGGAACTTGACAACATGATCACCGCCATGGCATCGGATTACCGCAGCGTCTACCACGTGGACCTGGACGCTGATGACGCGGTCTGCTACCGGGCGGATCCGGGGGATTCGGAACAGTATGCCGAGGGCGTGCACTTCCCCTTCCACACGCATTTCGCCGACTACTGCGAGCGCCACGTGGACGAGAAGTACCGGGACGACTTCATGCAGTACATCGACCCGGTGAACATCCGGAAGGCCCTGGCGACGGAGAACATCATCGCTTACCGTTACCTTGCGCACCGCGGCGGCACAGAGTATTACGAGATGCTCCGCATGGCAGGCGTCCGCCATCCGGCGGATCGCGAGGACCACATCGTCCACGCGGTCGGCCTCGGCTTTACCGTGATCGATTCGGAGATGCGCAAGAATCTGGAGCAGCAGAACGCGCTGGCCGACGCGCTGGCCGCGGCGGAGCAGGCTAACCGGGCTAAAACGGCTTTTCTCTCCAACATGAGTCATGAGATCCGGACCCCCATGAACGCGATCATCGGACTGAACAGCCTGGCCCTGCGCAATGAGAATCTTCCTGCCGAGACCCGGGAATACCTGGAAAAGATCGGCGGCAGCGCACGGCATCTGCTCGGCCTGATCAACGACATCCTGGATATGAGCCGTATCGAGTCCGGGCGGATCGTTCTCCGCCGGGAGGAGTTTTCCTTCCGCGGCATGCTGGAACAGATCAACACCATGGTCATG
>Ga0310694_10005008_pt1 | contig 12723 bp, 11 predicted proteins | sample 174DNAGHGhighgp2_FD_203884 | JGI IMG/M metagenome (GOLD analysis project Ga0310694, IMG submission 203884) | Sheep rumen microbial communities from Palmerston North, Manawatu-Wanganui, New Zealand - 1742 DNA GHGhigh gp2 (v2) (version 2) | ecosystem: Host-associated > Mammals > Digestive system...
GCCGTAGGCGTTGGAGCCGAAGTCTACGGTGTTGGCATACATGGTGAGTATCTCGTCTTTCGAGAATGTGGCTTCAAGCTTCAATGCTGTGACCCACTCCTTCGTCTTCATGATGATGATCTTCAGTCCGGGTATGTTTCCAAGAAGGCCTGTGGAGTACTCCGTTCGCACGCGGAACAGGTTTTTTGCCAGCTGCTGTGTGATGGTCGAGGCGCCACGGGCGTCGCCGTGGACGACGTAGTCTTTGAGTGCAGCTGCAAAGGCGGCGAAGTCTATGCCGAAATGATTGTAGTAACGCTCGTCCTCGGTGTCGATGAGTGCCTGCCAGAACACGGGGTTCACCTCTTCAAATTTCACCGGCGTGCGGTTCTCGCTGAAGTACTTGCCTATGAGCACGCTGTCGGCGCTGTACACCTCCGACGACTGTGCAGGACGGGTGTTCAGGATGGTCTTCATGCTTGGCGACTTTCCGAAGAGCCCGAAGAGGTTGATGTCGACGGCGCCAAGGTAAAGGAAGAACACGACGACGAGCGTGGCCACTGCCGAGAGGCACTTCACGTACCACTTGCGGTCGCGGTACAGACCGGTGTACAAATGCCACAATCGTTTGCACCAGTGGCCTGCTGCTTTTATGTGTTTCCAGAGGAACCGGGCTATAAGCCTCAATTTATCCATAATGCTCTATGTAGTTAATAATCTGTAGTTTGTCGTCTGGCGAGAACCACGCCATGGCAGGGTCTTTTTTGTACCATGTCAGCTGTTTGCGGGCATAGCGGCGGGTGTTGCCTTTCATGCGCTCCACTGCCTCGTGGAGTGTCCATGTGCCGTCGAGATAGGCGAACATCTCTTTGTAGCCCACGGTGTTCAGTGCGTTGAGATGTCTTTTAGGGTAAAGCTGTCGTGCCTCGTCCAGCAGGCCGCTGGCCATCATCTGGTCCACACGCTGGTTTATGCGCTCGTAGAGCTCTTCGCGGGGGCGGTTGAGCCCTATCTTTATGATGCGGAACGGCCGCTGCTTGCCCTCATTGCCCCTTTCGTCCATTTTCCGGAACGACGTGTACGTGCGTCCCGTCATGAGGCATATCTCCAGGGCGTGGACCACACGGCGGGGGTTCTTGCGGTCCACCATCTCGTAGTGCTCAGGGTCCAGGCGTCGGAGCTCTTCACAGAGTGCCTCCAGGCCTTCATCGGCCAGACGTCGCTTCAGCGCAGCCCGTGTCTCGTCGTCGACGGTGGGTATGTCGTCGATGCCATTGCACACGGCGTCGATATACATCATCGAGCCTCCCGCCATCATGGCGTAGTCGCTGGCGAGGAAAAGCCGGTCGAGCAGTGCCAGCACCTGCTGCTCGTACATCGAGGCGCTGAAATAGTCGTCCAGCTGCAGCGTGCCCACAAAATAGTGCCGCACGCGCCGCAGTTGTTCTGCAGTGGGTGCGGCAGTGCCTGTCTTCAGGTCACGGTACAGCTGGCGGCTGTCAGCATTGATGATGGGAATGTCGAAATGCTCAGCCAGCTCGAGGCACAGCTCCGTCTTGCCTACGGCGGTAGGGCCTGTTATGACTATGAGTGTCTTCGGAGTCACCTGATGATGCCTCGTTTTGAAGACTCGATGAACGAGCAGATGTACTCCACCTCTTTCGAGTCAGGATATTTCGTGCGTGCCTCGGCAATGCCGTCCTTGATGATGCCCTGTGCATAGATGGTGCGGTAGGTGTCGTGTATCATCTCGATGGTCTCGTTGCTGAAGCCTCGGCGGCGCAGGCCTATGAGGTTGACGCCGGCAAAGCGTATGGGCTCCTTTCCGGCAATGATAAACGGCGGTATGTCCTGGCTGGTGCGGCTGCCGCCCTGTATCATGACGTAGCTGCCTATGCGTATGAACTGGTGGAACAGCACCTCGGCCGAGATGATGGCGTAGTCGTCCACCTCCACCTCGCCTGCAAACTTTGTGGAGTTGCCTATGATACAGCCGTTGCCTATGATGCAGTCATGGGCAATGTGCATGTTCTCCATGAGCAGGTTGCCGCTGCCCACGACGGTTTTTCCGCGCGAGGCAGTGCCGCGGCTGATGGTCACGTTTTCGCGGATGCTGTTGTTGTCGCCCACCACGCAGAGGGTCTCCTCGCCCCGGAACTTCAGGTCCTGCGGCTTGGTGGAGATGCTGGCTCCAGGAAAGAACTCATTGCCGGAACCGATGCGGGCGCCGGTGTGAATGGTCACGCTGTTGAGCAGGTGGTTGTTGTCGCCCATGACAACGTTGGCGTCGATGACGCAGAACGGGCCGATGATGTTGTTGTCGCCCAACTGTGCCTCTGGCGAGACGACGGCTAAAGGATGGATAGTGTTCATTATTCGTGGTTTTGTTGATACAGGTTGCAAAGGTAAGCATTTTTATCGAGACTAAGCCACAGAACGCTGATATTTTCTGTTTTTTTAAGTGACAGAGGCTAATATCACGAGAGAGGCATCCACACGTGTGTGTGCGGGTGCCTCTCTTGGTGTTGTCATTCAATATGCAATATTGCAATATGGATCATGTTGTCAGCTTGCGGTACTTGCCTTTGTCCTCGCCACGGCGAATCTTCTGTGCGAGTCCGTCGTCGCAGAGATGCTTCAGTCGGCTGCAGACCGAGCCTACGCTGTCGTAGCCATATTCACGCATCACGTCGGCCGATGTGAACACTTCTGGCAGTCGTCGGTAGGCCCGTAGCGTCTTTGACTGATGGCGCACGTTTGAGGCCTGCATAGCTTCACGGTCGTCGTAGAGTTTTTCGCCGGTGGCCAGGAAGAAATGCTGCTGGAAGGCAAACTGAGCGTCGCAGATGGCCAGTACCAGTTCGCGGTCGGTCTTGTCGGTCTTGAAGTCGGGACCGCAGACCATTCGTCCTCCATCATCCACCATTTGATTCCAATGGCGTGCCACTATGAAGGGTAGAGCCAAGTTCATTGAAATCCAGCATGGGCGTTTCACCAAGTCTTCGAGTGCTTTTGACGACTCATCTTTGGCGTCGGTCATGCGTCGGTCTGTCCAGGCATAGAGGGCATCGCTAAGTTCCTTGCATGGTATCTCGCCCTTTGTGGAGTCCAGTCGGTAGCTCCACTCCTTCAGCTGCTGGTCGCGCTGACGGTCTGCCTCGCTGTAGACGCGGTTCTCGCGCATCTCGAAATTGGTGTCGCCCATAGGCACGCAGGCCAGTCGCTGCAGCAGACCGCGGGCAAAGTTTCTCGTCGTGTTTTGCAAGGACAGCGCGTCCTCTGTTCCAGTATATACACCGCAGAAGTGCACGTCGTATTCTCCCACCTTCGAGCTGCTGGTCTTGAGGAAACTGCCAGCAGGCTCGTTGTGCAGGCTCTTCAGGAAGAGCGCCTCGATGTTCATGTAGCTTTTTTTCTGCTGTGCCAAGAGGTCGTCGAGCTCGGAGTTGAACTGGCTGACGTGCAACGGCCATTCCTCTCCGTCGATAGTCTCCTTGGCGTTGAACTCAGCCTCGCGAATCGCAGCAGCCGATGCCTCCGACGGCAGGCAGCGCAGTACGCCCTGTGGTCGCGGTGTCTTGTTCTTTTCGCCACCGCTCTTTTGGTCGCGTTCCTCGTTCCATCGGTTCAGTGCCTCTATCTGCACTGCGTCTGCTTTCTTCACCGGCTCCATCATCAGGCGGTAGAGGTCCACGGCGATGTGTTTTCCCGAGCCTGAGCGTCCTATCAACTCCACTATACTGTTCAGTCGGCACTTGCGGCTTGGCTCTGGCCAGAAACGGTACCATGTGCGCGTCATCAGCGTCATGGCGAAGCCGCCGCCTACGAAGAGAGCAGCGACGTAGTGGCGACGCTTAAGCCCGTGGCAGAGTAGACGCAGCAGTATAAAGTGCTTCATGAGGTGCTCCAGCCGCAGTCCGATGCGCTCAAGCATGCTGATGACGGCATCGTGTTCAGCCAGAGCCTGTCCCATGGCCTTGCTGCGCTCCTCGCGCACCAGCACGCCATAGTCGCGCTTGGTCACTTCGCGTATGGCACGGCGCATCTCCTTCGAGGGCTGCGGGTCGTAGAGGTTCTCGGCTTCGCGCTTCTCCATTCGTTTCTTTGCAGCGCTGATGATGCGGTCTATCTCGGCCATACCGCGTTCGTTGACGATGTCCTGCACCCACGCGAGCGACAGCAGCAGCTTTCTTACGCGTTCCATGTCGCCGTCGAAGAGGAGGATTAGGTCTGAGGCAATTTTCAGCGCAAACTTGTGGCGTGAACCTTCAGGTGCGCCGTTGGGCAGCATAGCGTTGATGAAGTCCAGTGCAGGGTAGCTGAAAACGTCGAGCGACAGTTCGCGCTCGCGGGGCTTCACACCGTTGGCCAGCTCCTCGGCGGCATCGCTGTCGCCATTGTTGGCACTGGGGGTTAACGACTCGGTGACTGTCACGCCAGCCGTGTTGCCGGGCAACACATGGGCGGGGTTCAGTGGACTAGTGTTCGCGTTGCGATAATCATCGCCATACATCTTGTCGGTGTCGTTTTGAATTTTTTTTTCCTTTACCATGTTCTTTACTTTTGAGGGTTAAACAATTTATCTTCATCTATATGGATAATGTCTTGTAAACGCGGGCAATAGGATATTCTGTCAGCATTGATGCACGAGTTGTCCGTGACGTGCTTCCCCGTGGTGCCTACTACGTCGAGCATGCCCAGTTCCTTCGCCTGCAGATACTGGTTGTCGGCAATGCGCCCCGCCTCGGCTATCCACTCGCATACCAGCCTGAGCCCACAGCCCGAAGATGTGACATGTGCCAGCCGCACCTTCCATGGGAATCCCGGTGCCTTGGTTAGCTCGTAGAGTGCCCTTGGTGGGAAGGGCAGGTGGTCGTAGTCACTCATGAAGAGCCCCGAGAGGTGGGTTATGTTATCCTGCAGCCTGCGGCGGTAGAGCATGGGGTTTCCATTGTTGTCCAGTCGCAGGTTGCCATTCTTATCCGTCCGTGGCACCAGCCCGAACTCGCTCACGGCGAACACGAAGCATGGCAGGCTCATCTTCAGCGTCTGTACCCACTGCAGCAGCTTTGCCGCTGTGGTCAGCTGTGCAAACTTCTCTCCAGCCTTGGGGCGGCTCTCTTGCTCTATTCGCCATCGCTGATAGTCGGTCAGACGTGTAAACCTGTCCAAGGGCTTCCCCTCTCTGACTGCTTGCTCCACGGCCTGGCGGGTCGTGATTTTCCAGTCCACAATGGCGCTGCGCACCTGAGTGTGGAATACCGAGGCCGGGCATGGGTCGCACGAACTCCAAAACTGATTTTCTTGCCAAACGAATCTGTGTTGTTCCATTTTATCTACTGATTATATAATTGGTGTTAATGTTAAGTATTTCATTGCGGTGTCGGCCTATCGCAACGTTCATCACTGCCTCGGCCTGCAGCAGCTGTCGCTCTATCTGCGGCGAGCATTGCAGACGGGTCTGTACTGTCACCTCGCCCTTTGCTGTGTCGAGCCAGATTTGGGTCTGCCCGTCATCGTGGAGCATGCGACCCCGCAATTCTTCGGGCATCGTTGGTTCCTGTTTGCGCTCGTTTTGTGTCAAGAGCAGGAACTGCTCCAGCAGTGCACCCACGGGGTCGGCGCAGTCTTTTGCGTCCACGTTCAGGTGTAGGCTGTAGCTGCTTTCCTTCGTGCCTTCGCTGCGATAGAATGAACTATTTCCCAACTGCTTGAGCATGATGCGGTTGCTGGGTCTTGAACCCACTGGAATGAACTCGCGGTAGCCGTTTGCCCATTCGTTCATCTTTCCCCTTGTCGTCACGTCGGGCTTCGTCCGTGGCCGGGTGACGTAAATGGTGTTGTCTGTCTTGTTGGTCATAAATTCTAATGTTATAAAAACTGGCGCAAAGGTACAGATAATAACTTTAGAATCAAGCAAACAGAATACGAAAGACACCCTCTGACGACGTCGCCGGAGGGTGTCTTTTCATTTTAGTGGGGGTGTCCTGAAAATATTAGGGGGGTGTCCTGGATTTTTAGCTGAGGGTGTCCTCATCGCTTGGTGTTGCAGTATCTTTTAGATTAGGATAAATGATTTTTGCAAAATCAGCACTGAACTGAAAAAAAATGTTGGCTAATACTTTGCGGTCTCCATTAGGGTCGCCTTCTGTCATTCTGTTCTTCATGCTGCGTTCTCCCCAGCCGAATAGTTTGCTTGCCAGCGGCCCAAGTTGTTCTTTTTTATTGGTATATTTAAAATTAAGTGCCTGGGCTAGTGACTCGGTAAAGATGGCAGCCTGCATACGCGTTAGTCCCGTTTGTTTGCTTTTATAATCCTCAAGCTCGCTGCGCAGTTTTTCATTTTCTGCTTTAAGCAGAGCTGTGTCGTCATCGTTCTTGTCAGTTTCCTTCTCTCTTTTCATATCCATTTCGGCCATTTCTATCTGAAATGAGGCCTCAATGGCTTTGTGATTATATTCATAGGAAACCTCATTGTGGATATTGCCGAGAAGATTGAATACCTGTTGAGGATAGTCATTTTCATAGCCTCCCGAATAGAAATCTTTTGCGGCCTGTTCAAAAATGTCTAACACGTTGTGTTTTTCTTCCTCCGTGCGACCTAAGGCATTTACCAGTTCCCGCACCCTGCGTTCTTCAAAATAGTTTACTAAGTGTGGCCAGTTTATTTCACGCGCCAACATGATTTCGCCGACAGCAACCCTGTCAATGACTCGTGGGGCAAAGGCTTCAGATATGGAGAAATCGTCAGGGGCGTTTTTCAGCAAATCACTGCACACATCCATATAACATTTGTTCTTCAAGAATGGATCGTTAAGAACTAAAAACTGAGGAATGTCGGTCATAAAATTTTTCATCTTCCCTATCAGTTTCTCACTTGCCTTCCAGCAAGGGTGGTGTGTCAGGAAAATATAAACCAGTGCAAAAGTGAATGCTTGCTTGACTTTATCACCCGAGTCATTACAATATGCAATATCGCAATAAATAGTGAAATTCCATTCTGGCCTATCGCCGGACAACTTGATTAACGTGCAAATGTAGTACGCAGAATTATAGCATTTGAGAGCTCGATTTTTTGCGTCACTCTTGCTGAAATAGTAGCTGTCGAGCATGTTGTCAATTATCAGAACATTCGCTTCATCTTCTTCAGCAAATTCCTCAAGGCTTTTTCTTTCTCTGTATATCAGTTGGCGTGGTATCTTTGTATAGTCCATTGCTTTCTCTATTTGTTTATCTCCACATTGTCAATATCGCTATTTAGTTTGTTGAATGTCTGCCAAACCATCAATTTTCTTGCCTCTCATGGGCATAGTTCTGGAAATTGCCCAGAATCTGCTCAATATGTATTACTTCTGGGCAACTGTCCCAAGTCACGCCGCCGCCCATCAGATACCACTTGTCACGTTCCTTCACTGGTACACGTTTCAACGAGGGGAATGCCGAAACGGGCATGATGATTGAGCGCCCGTCTTGCAGGTCTACCTGAAACTTGCCTCTGCGAGGGAACGACAGCCGCTTTATGCGAGGTGTCACGTTCCAATATCCTTCTGTCTTGTACATAAATGTTTACAAGTTACATCGCCAAAATAGCCCTAAGATTCGTATCCGTGAACGTGCGCCAAATCATCAGTTTAATGGGCTTGTAGTCATCAAAGAGCTGTGTAACGAACTTGATTTCAAACACCAACCGGAAGTCGTTTTCATCAGCCGTTTCCTCAAACTCATGCTTTGTACCGACACGTGCCACCTCTATCTGATACAGGTCACGGATTCCCTTGCCTTTAGTGTAGGGCATGAAGTAATAGAGTTTATTGAGCTTTACTGTCGATGGAAATTTTTTGCCTGTGAAGTATGCTCTGGCGTTCTGGTTGTTATAGGGAACAATAAACTTATCTGGCACAAAGCTAACCAGTACGTTCTTGGAGTCATCCAGGGTCGAGATATCAATTCTCTTTCTCTTGACAAACGGATTGTTTATGATGTTGACATCCTTCGGATATTGCTCGTGCATGTCGAACATGTCAATCTCATATAGTTTCGGAGGCAACATGTCGTGTGCAGCCTTGTCTGCTTCCACAAACTGGCTCTCCTCTGGATTCTGTGCATCGATGTCGTTGAAAAGACGTATAAGCGAACGTCCTATTGCGTATGCAAGATTGACAGGTACAGCATTGCCAATCTGCTTGTACTGGTCAGCGATGTTCCCTTCAAATTCCCAATTGTCTGGAAATGTCTGTATACGGGCGTATTCACGAACTGTCAGGGGACGTGTTTCTGTGGGATGACAGCGTTCCGTCTGTTTTTGAGCGGGGGCACAAGTCAGTGTCAACGAGGGTTCGTCCATCGAAAGACGGCGAGCCATACCAGTCTTGCCACCTCCAAGATAGAAACTACCACCCATATACTCTTTCTGTTCCTCTACAGGCAGGTCACGCCAGTCGCCCCCCTCAGGCACCATCGCCATCACACGGGCTTTCTTGGCAGGATAGAGTTGACCTTCTGATTCAGGTACATCTTTGTCGAATAGTTCTCCGCTGAAGAAAGCATCGCGCAACGTCATCACGCGACGATACGGATCAGGCCACTTGAATCGGAAACCTTGCTCGTAGATGTCGTTTCGGATAGCGACAAGAATCAGACGTTCCCGCTTCTGGGGGACTTGATACATTATGGCCTTAAGCACACGTGGCTCAACGAGTGTATAGCCCAATTCTTTGATGGCATTGCGAATAACTTCAAGCGTCCGGCCATCATCATGTGAAAGTAGGCCCTTCACGTTTTCACCCATAAAGACCTTGGGCTGAATTTCCTTGACGGCACGAGCCAATTCAAAAAACAGCGTGCCACGAGTATCGTTCAAACCACCCTTTTTGCCAGCATACGAGAATGCCTGACAAGGGAAACCACCAGACAGAAAGTCTACTTTCCCTCTAAGAGGAGTGAAGTCTACTTGATGTATGTCGCCTTCCAGCACATTCCACTCCGGGTGATTGCGTCGAAGTGTTTGGCAAGCCATAGCGTCCATCTCGTTCAACAGGACATGACGGAATCCTGCTAGATGCATGCCAAGCGCCAACCCTCCAGCGCCCGCAAACAACTCTACAGATGTGAAGTCACGAAGAGGTGCAACATGAAACTCTTCATCCCAGTTGGTGTCAAGCATCATGCGGACAGGTTCCACATCTGTTAATTCCTCCATGTAGAATCCCCGCTTGCCTTTCTCGTTTTGATGATAAGGGTACACTCCGCTCTCTCCCCACTTCTGAGCTGTGGCAAGAGATGTGCCTGTGAGGTCGGCTAAATTTGTAGCAGATAAAAATGTAGGCATTAAAAACCTCCTCTTTCTCTTATTTCTTCAGCCAGTTCTTGTATTTTCTCAGAAACGTGAACACTTGCATCTATTCCGTCTTCTTCGACAACTTCTCCAAAGGCTTTGGTTAAGCGATAATAGAACTGCTTGTCGCCTGTAACATGTTCCCAAAACTCTGCTCCGCAATAAACGGGACAAGTTTTTTCCTCGATTTTTCTGTAGTGGTCGGCCAATTCACTCCTTTCACCATACAGAACACCCACTATCATATCATTCAATTGTATAGGAAGACCATCCACTCTCGCCTTATGTTGCAGATGCATGAAATGGTTTACGATTGTTGTAACATCATCGTGATTAATTGTTTTAGGGCCAGCTTTGCACTGACAATATTTACGCCTTCCATCAAGAGCATCGACAAACTCAATGTCAATACCGTCTATGCCAGAGGCTGCTCCTGCATTGGCAATTAGTTTTGAAGTCAATTTTTGAGTGTGATGCCCAAAGCTGGTTGTAATGCTTGTTCCGAGAATTCTTGGATAAAGCAGCGCTTTGGCAATAGACTCTGGCTCAGTATTACCACATAAGAATGATGCTAAATAATTAACCAAAAACGGGTTAATGTCGAAATTGCTTAATTTTAGTTTAGTCAAATTCTTCAGATGGTTCGGAATGATTATTTCGCGGAAATATTCTTTTCCACTTTCAAGAATTTGTAGTTTTTTATCCTCTGTCATAATTCTTATGATTATATTTATTTCTAAATCGTTTATATATAATTGCATCGGTATGACCGATGTACCTACATCTCAATCTTCAGTGTTACGATTGATTTTGCAAAGATAGCGAAAAATTGGGATACGAATATCATTTAGAATGGAAATTACACATTATTTAATAAATCGGCAAGTTTATTCATGGGCTATGGGGTCTTTGGGGACTCGCATATTGCAATATTGCATATTGCAGAAAAATATTTAAGTGAGAAAGAAGGGAAGTGTTAATATATAATGATAATATTATATAACTAACTGATTACAAGAATATTATTAATATAATACTTTGCTAAATATATACTGCGCTGCTGAAAAATAAAAGCAATATGCAATATAGCAATATGGTGGTGCGCTGGGGGCTGCTTTGCCGTAACCCTTCCCCCCGAATAGTTACGCCTCTCGATGCGAATAGTTACGCCTTTCCCCCTGAATAGTTACGCCTCTCGTAGTGGGTAGATGGTAAAGCTTGAAAACTTCACCTACCACGCGAAAAAAGTTGCCGAAATATTTGCGTATGTCGAAAAATTTTTGTACCTTTGTAACTGAAAATCAAAGAGTTGGTTTCAGCGGGAGCGACAGCCCGAAGCAGTCTGCCGCACGAATGTAATACCATGAAAAACACACAAAGTTATGGCAACAAACAAGATTGCGATGGAGTATGACCTCTATCAGAACAACGTGAAGGACTCCAGTGCCAACGGCAAGTGGTACCCTCGCGCCGTGAGAAACAACACGCTCGACCTGGACGGACTGACCGACCACATCGCCAGCCACGGCAGCATCTACACCCCCGACGTGGTGCAGGGTGTGCTGAAGAAGTTCAGCCAGTGCATGGTGGAGCTGGTGAGCCAGGGCATCGGCGTGAAGCTCAACGGACTGGGCACGTTCTACCCCACACTGGAGGCCGACGGTGCCGACTCGCCCGTGGAGTACAACCTGACGAACTGCCTGAAGGGGGTGCACCTGCGCTTCCTGCCCGACGACAGCAGCCGCGCCGCACTGACCAGCCGCGCCATGCTGAAGAAGGTGGCCATGAAGCAGCGCATGATCTTCGACAAGAGCGGAGTGCCCAAGAAGGTGGTCGACGGCCAGCTGGTGGACTACGGCAAGGACGATGGCAACCAGCCCTAAGCCTTGATGGTGGAGTGACAAGGGTGGAGGGTGGAGTGACAAGGGTGGAGGGTGGAGTGACAAGGGTGGAGGGTGGAGTGAGGATACCCTAAACGGCAAGGGTGGAGAACAGAGTAGGAGGTGAACACTGATAATAGTTGTTCACCTCCTACTCGATTTAATCGTAACTACTCAGTCATGTCTGGAAACCAATGACTGGGAGTGGCGGGAGTGGCAGGCATCCCTCAGCGCACAGTCTTCACACACGGTCCTGCACTCTGGCGGTTTTCGCACCCAGCGCGCGAAACGCCATGCCGCGTACAGCACGCTTGCGAGAAGGACTATGGCCACAAGGATATATTGCATGTCACCATCAGACGCGATTGTTGCATCGCAGAAGTGCTGTGGGGCTACAGCAGATTGTCTTTCTCTATGTCCTTGAAGTAGCGGTATGTGCCCACCTTCAGCTCGTCGCAGGCTGCATCGTCGGCCACTATGATGCCGTGCTGGTGCATCTGAAGTGCCGAGATGGTCCACATGTGGTTTACGCTGCCCTCTACAGCTGCCTGCAGTGCGCGGCACTTGGCGTGGCCGTTGACCAGGATCATCACCTCCCTGGCAGCCATGACGGTGCCCACACCCACGGTAAGGGCAGTCTTGGGAACAAGGTTGATGTCGCCCTCGAAGAAGCGGCTGTTGGCAATGATGGTGTCGGTGGTAAGGGTCTTCTGGCGTGTGCGGCTTGTCAGCGACGAGCCTGGCTCGTTGAAGGCTATATGGCCGTCGGGGCCTATGCCACCCAGGAAGAGGTCTATGCCGCCGGCTTCGGCTATCATCTGCTCGTAGTGTGCGCACTCTGCGGCAAGGTCGGGGGCGTTGCCGTTGAGGATGTGTATGTTCTCTTTCGGGCAGTCGATATGGTTGAAGAGGTTGGTGAACATGAACGAGTGGTAGCTCTCGGGGTGGTCTTCGGGCAGACCCACGTATTCGTCCATGTTGAATGTGAGCACGTGCTTGAACGAGACGCGGCCCTCCTGGTATGCCTTCACCAGGCCGCGGTACATGCCGATGGGGCTGCTGCCGGTGGGAAGTCCGAGGACAAAAGGTTTTTCAGCTGTTGGCTTGGCAGCGTTGATCTTGTTTACCACATAGTTGGCGGCCCATTGTGACATAAGGTCGTAATTCGGTTCGATAATTACTCTCATAGTTGTGTTTGTTTTGTTGTTAAAATAATAGTTTATTAATGGAATTAGAAAAGTCGTGTGAAAGAAAAGTCAATAGTAGTCTGTAGGCTCGTCGTCGGCGGAAGGTTGAGCAGCGCCGTCGATCAGCTTCTGCAGGCAGATGATGTCGGCCACGGTCACTTGTCCGTCGCCGTTGATGTCGGCAGCATGGCGCTGCTCGCTGGTGCCTCCAAGGGCTATGACGGTGGCCATCTCCACAACGTCGGCCATGGTCAGCTGCCTGTCGCCGTTCATGTCGCCCCTCAGCGGGGCGCCACCCATGAAGAGAAACGAGATGGTGCCGTCTTCGTTTTGGCGGATGTCG
>Ga0310694_10005009_pt1 | contig 12723 bp, 10 predicted proteins | sample 174DNAGHGhighgp2_FD_203884 | JGI IMG/M metagenome (GOLD analysis project Ga0310694, IMG submission 203884) | Sheep rumen microbial communities from Palmerston North, Manawatu-Wanganui, New Zealand - 1742 DNA GHGhigh gp2 (v2) (version 2) | ecosystem: Host-associated > Mammals > Digestive system...
AAGAGCAAGAAGAAGGTGGAGAAGAAATTCCTGAAGTTCAAAAAGCTCTATACCCAGTCCAAACACCAGCATCAGCAGTATGACCTGCGCTATCTGGAGGATGAGGAGTTTCATTTCAAGACCATCGATCTTCGTGACTATTTCAGCGACGTGAATGTCGAACAATAATTTTTTTCTGATTGCTGGGCATCAGGTCTGCATCCGGTTTGCTGACACCACGGTCAACTCAATGACGTTGCTCCCTTCTTTTGGAGCCTTTCAGTGCTGTCAGGAGTCGGATGATTTTCTTTTCACACTAATGGTGGACGACACTATCCGTCCTGCGGCTAACAAGAAACTCGTCAGGAAGTTTGATACGGGCAATGGCGACACCGTTGTCTATCAGTTGCCCGATGGGGGCTATCAGTTTATTATCCGTGATATCCACGATCGCGACTGCTGTCTGTTGATAGCCAATAGAGATTTCTCTGACTGCCGTTGTGCGCTGAATGGCGACTGGGTGATGCGTTCCTTCGGGCTCAATGATGCCCTGATGCTATGCTATGCCTTTGCAGGCGCCTATCATCACACCTTGCTGATACATGCTTCTACCGTCATGCATCATGGCTATGGCTATCCATTTATAGCCGAGAGCGGTACGGGCAAGAGCACCCATTCCTCACTCTGGCTGAAACATATTGAGGACTGCCAGTTGATGAACGACGACAACCCCATTGTGCGCATCATGGACGACGGACAGCCCTATATCTTTGGTTCGCCCTGGAGCGGAAAGACGCCCTGCTATCGTCCTGTGAGTGCCCGTCTGGGGGCTGTTACGCGTATAGAGCGTGCGCCCAAGAACAGTATTGAGCAACTGGGACCTGTGCAGGCTTTCGCCTCTATGCTCCCTGCCTGCAGCAGCATGAAGTGGGACGCGCTGATTTACAACCACTTGTGCGATGCCGTCTCGCGTGTGATAGAGACCACTCCTGTCTATACCTTGTATTGTTTACCCGACCAAGAAGCAGCTCTGCTATGCCACAAGACCATTGTCAGATAAAGACCGTCGTGATGCCCAACGACGTGCTCCTGCCCTTCGTCATAGAGCAGTTGAACGCGGGCCATACCGCCACCCTTCCTCTGCGAGGACGCAGCATGCGCCCCTTCTTGGAAGACGGACGCGACAAAGCGCTGCTGCAGTGCTGCGACCATCCGCAGGTGGGCGATGCCGTGCTGGCCGAGATATCCAAAGGCTTTTTTGTGCTTCATCGTATTGTCCGCATCGAGGGGAGCAGGGTGACCCTTCGTGGCGATGGCAATCTGAACGACGAGCATTGCCTGCTGAGTGATATCAGGGCCAAGGCCGTGGGCTTTTATCGGAAGGACAGACAGACACTCGACCGTACAGACGGACGTAAATGGCGCCTTTATTCCTGGTGGTGGACGCGCCTCTATCCCCTCCGTCGTTACCTGCTATTTATTATTTATCCCCATATACCCCAACGATTCAAATGAAGACAAAGAAAGGATTCAACCTGCGCACCGTTTGTGGTGAGCATATCATCGTGGCAGAAGGCATAGAGAATATCGACTTCAGTCGTATCATCAGCATGAACGAGTCGGCTGCTTATCTGTGGAAAAATATTCAAGGAACAGATTTCGACGCTGACCTGCTGACGAAACTGCTCCTTGAGGAATATGATATTGATGAGGCCACTGCCCGTCAGGATGCCACCCAACTCATTACCAAGTGGCAGGAGGCAGGCATCATAGCTTGAGCACCTTGTTGTACATCGTGCCAAAATGGGCACTGAGGCAGGGCTCTTCACGGAAGATGCCAAACAACGCACTGCCGCTACCACTCATAGCGGCATAGACGGCTCCCATCTGGTAGAGCCGTTCTTTTATTTTCCCTATCTCTGGGTGCAGGGCAAAGACGCTCTTCTCGAAATCGTTCACCAGTTCGTGGCGCCAAGTCTCGATAGGTTGACTCACAATGGTGCGACAGTTCTTTGCAGGCTTCTGAGGCACAATGCGTGAGAAGGCCTCTTTCGTGGGCACAGGGATATCGGGCCTGACGATTGCCAGGAAATAGCCCTTCAGGTTGACATCGATTGCCTGTAGGCGCTCTCCGATGCCCTCGGCATAAGCCGGTTTGTTCAGAATAAATATGGGGCAGTCGGCACCCAGTCGAGCGGCATAGTCAATCAACTGCTGCTCAGAGAGTTGTAAGTGGCACATCTCGTTGAGTGCCAGCAGCATCGCTGCACAGTCGCTCGAACCGCCTCCCATGCCCGCCTGCGTGGGGATAGCCTTGTAGAGATGAGCATGCACGCGAGGCATCTGTGGAAAGTCCTGCTTCAGCAGGTTGTAGGCTCTCACCACCAGGTTGCGCTGTTCGTCGCCCTCGATATGGATATTTGTCACCTTCAGGTCACAGTCAAAGGGCGAGGGGAACGCCTCGTCCATCACTTGCACCTCCAGTGCGTCCTTCAGTTCTACAGGAAAAAAAACGGTTTCCAGATTGTGATAGCCGTCTGGTCGGCGTTCTACGACATTCAGTCCTAAATTAATCTTTGCAATAGGAAATACAATCATTTTTCTTTTTATCTCAGTGTTCTAATCTTGAATTCTCTAAATACTTTGGACATAATGGCTCCAGCGCGCATTTCTCGCAATGCGGCTTGCGCGATGTGCATACATAGCGTCCGTGGAGCAGCAGCCAGTGATGGGCCTGCGCCATCTCCTCCTCAGGAATGTGTTTTCTTAGCATCATCTCCACCTTGTAGGGCGTGTTTTCCTTTTTCGTGACCAGTCCTAACCTGTGGCTCACCCTATACACATGCGTATCTACAGGCATAGCCGACTGCCCGAAGGCTACAGCTTGCATCACGTTGGCCGTCTTTCTGCCCACGCCAGGCAAATCCAGTAGCGCATTCATATCCTGTGGCACCTGGCCTTGATGCCGCTCCATCAGCAGTCGAGCCATCTCTGACAAATGTTTCGCCTTCGCGTTAGGGTAGCTCACGCTACTGATGTAATCCAGTATCTCGTTGGGTTCGGCCTGTGCCATGTGCTGCGCGTCAGGATAGCGCAGAAACAGTTCGGGCGTCACCTGATTCACGCGTTTGTCAGTGCATTGCGCACTCAGCACCACAGCAACCAAGAGTTGAAACACACTGCCATACGTCAGTTCTGTGTCCACCTCGGGCATCTCCTTCCTAAAAAAGTCTAATACCAATTTGTATCTCTCTTCTCTTCTCATTAATCGTTTTCAATCTGCTTTAACGGAATCTCCAGCACAAAGCGGCACCCCTCGTGGTAGGTGTTGTCGAGCCATAGGTCGCCACCTAGGTTGAGCGCGTGGCGCTTAGCCAGCGGCAGTCCTAATCCCAAACCCTCAGACAGGTCATCTACCTTTGTGAAGAATTTGAACATCAGGTCGCGATAAGGCTCAGAAATACCTTTACCCGTATCCTCTACGATGAAGCGTATGGCGCTGCCCGTATGTACGATTCTCAGGACGATATGCTGTCCGTCAGAGTATTTGGCCGAGTTGTACAGCAACTCACTCAGACAGCGTATCAGGTAAACTCGGTTGGACTCTACACAGACATCATCGTCGACCTCCGTTTGGAGTTCTATGTGAATATTGGGGTAGTGGCTCTTCAGGTATTCTAAACATTCGCGTGCCATATCGTTGCATCTCACCATGTCGAATTGCGCTGTGCGCAGTTCCTCGGAGAAGCCCGAGTCTGAACTGTCGAACAGCATGCTGACTAGTCGGTGGAGCAGTTTTGCCTGATGATCCATTGTGCTGACGATGCTCTTCATCTCCTCTTCGGACAGCGTCTCCTTTTCTCTGATGGTGTCGTGGAGCACCTGCGAGAATCCCATGACGATATTCAGTGGGGTGCGTATCTGGTGCGACACATTCTGAATGAAGGCCGTTTTCTGCTTGTTGGCCTCCTGAGCCAGTTTCGTGGCCTCTTCCAATTCCTTATTGCGCAGCTGCAGTTTGTCTGTGATAAAGCGCACGATGCCAATGTGGAACTGCAGTGCCTGTAGCATGGCGGCAAAACTGTTTTGCAGTCGTCCAATGTCGTCAATCCGCTTACTGCGCCGTATATACACCTCCAGGTTGCCCTCAGCAATCATACGTGTTTTCACCAGCAGTTCTCTGATGCTGCTGAAACTCTGCGACACGGCCCTGTAGCACAGCAGCACGATGATCAGCAATCCGATGACCAGCAAGGGTACCAGGATGTTGGTCAGCATGTAGTAATTTTTCAGGATATCATTGTCAGGACACACGATGGCCAGGCTCCAGTCAGTGCCCGGCACAGGCTTGTAGCACACCAAGTAACCCTTGCCGTCAACATATATCGGCATGCCTCCCTCCTTGCCGGCCGTCATCTGGTGACCCAGTGCGATGAGGTCCTGCTGCGTGCGAGGGTCGGCATAGTCGAAGATGGTCTTTTTGAACAGACGCGTAGAGTCGGGATGCACCACGTAGCGTCCGTCGTGGTCGAGTATCATGAAATAGCTGTTGGGGTAGGGGCGCTCCTGATTGATGATCTTTGTGAATTTCAGCAGCGACAGGTCTGTAGAGATGATGCCCACCACCTCGTTGTCCTTGTTGTGCAGAGGTCTGCCGTACGATGCCAGCATGCCGTCGATGGTCAGCGTCAGCGAGTCGGTCTCGTCGAAATATATCTCCCAGCAGGCAGCATCCTGGTCGTGTGGCAGTTTGTACCATGACTTTTGGAAATATTCATATTTCTCTTCCACCACGGTCTTCACGCTATCGTCCTCTCTTACGGTATAGGCCGAGTAGTAGCGCCCCTTGTCAGGAAACAGGAATGGTTCGCCGCTCACCGAACAGCCGTCTATATGCGGGTTCAGTGCCACTAACTTGTGTGAGATGGTCAGAAACGAGTCGGGGGTCATCTTCTCTTCGAGCATCCAGCTATAGGCCTCAGTGGCTGTCTTCACGGCTATCAGACTTCTGTCCAGTCGCTGCATGCTGGCGTTCAGGGCACTCTTAGCGCGCCTCACGGCCTTGTGCCTGATTACCTGTCGTGCCTCAAAGAAGAGCACACCTATCGTCGTGATGAAGACGGGTGCTGCCAGCAGCAGTATCACGAAGGCGAGCCTGGTAGAAAGGTGGTGCAGTTTAATCTTCATTTTCATAGCTGTCCTCCTTTCTCATTTCCTCTTCCGACATGTTTATCAGGTCGTAGAGCAGTTTGGTGATGGCCTCACCGTTTTTCACCACATTCTCTGTCAGGCCTAGCATGCCGTCTGTTGACGTGGCGCCAGCACACATGGTGCTTACGTCCTTGTCTATCTGCGCTGCCGGCGTAATCATCTGGTTGGTCATGTTGTGCAGGAATGCCGTCTTCATGCGGTCGGCCTTCTTGATATCGTTGTACGCCTTTTTCAGTTCGTCGGCACGTTTCTGCAGCGTGACTTTCTGCTGTTCCATCTCGCCGATGTTAACAGCCAGCGACTGCTGCATAGCCTTGAAGTTGTCCTGCAGATGCCCTATCTCGTTTGTGTGGTGACTGTTGGGTATCTGCTCGTCAAATTTGCCTTCCGCTATGCGCTGAGCTGACGTGGTGAGCAATTTTAGCGGTTGCAGCATGTAGCGTATGATGATGTGGCATAGCACATACATCAGGAGCAGACTTACGAGGGCAATGATGAAGATATAGCACACCATGTGGTTGTACTCGCCATAGACATCCTCTTTGGGATAGACGATGCCCACGTGCCAGTTGAGTGTCTCCATAGAGCGTCCCTTCACGGCCATGCGTGTAAACGGCATATAGAAGATGATATATTCGGTGCCGTTCATCGTAAACGGATTGTGCCCCGTCTCGCCCCTGAGCATAGCTTCGGCAGCTTCCTTCAAACCCGGCTCTGTCTTGAATTCCTTTTGCGTGAAGATGGTTTGGCGAAACAGTTTGCTGCTGTCGGGATGCACAATGTATGTGCCCTCGTCATCGAACATCACGCAATAGGAGTTGGGCGACGCCTTCGACTCGAACATAATGTCTGACAGCAGTTTGAGCGACACGTCGATGCCCATCACGCCAACAGGCTTTTGAGCTTCGTCGCCGGGCCTGATGGGTATGGTAAAGGTGACGATTGGTTCCGTCACGCCCACCACGTCGGTCATGGGGTTTATCCAGCACGTCTTGGCTGTCTGCAGTGGCTTTGTGTACCATCCCTGCTGGGTGTAGCGCGAGTTGCCGAACGAGTCTGCCCGCACCACCGTGGAGTCGTATTTGTTTACCCGGTGATAATAGGCCATAAATTCCTGTCCTTCTTCGTAGAAGCCGGGTTCCAGGGCTATAGCGCATCCAATGATATAGGGATTCGACTCTACCAGTTCTTTGCTGAACCTGTACATCTTCTCTGGGTCATGCAGGTAGGGCTTCATCATGAAATAGTGATTGCCAGCGGCCTGTTCGGCACTCAGCAACACGTTGTCTATGCGGGCAATGGTGCCGTCGAGCGTCTGCTTGGTGCTCAACAGGGTTTCTTCCTTGACGGCTTTTCTGGAAAAATGCAACATGCAAATCATGGAGGCCAGGAGCAGAATAGACATGGCCAACACGATCATTAGGCTGAGCCTTACGGACAAGGCTTTTTTGATTATTCTAGGTGCATGTAGCATAGTTAAAGTATATATCGTGAGCAAAATTAAGTATTTGTCATGAAAAAACCACACGTATGATTCAAAAAAAATGTTAATTCGTACGCTTTACACTATCCTTTTAGTAACTCTGACCACAGTCGAGGGTAGGCTGCATCTCGGAAAAACTCAAATAAATTTGGTTTTTCGCTCGTTTTGCACTACCTTTGCACACAGAAAGCACTGCTCCGGCTTGTCGCTGGCCTTTCTGAAAGGAGAGACGAGAGGAAAGTCCGGGCGGCACAGGGCACTCCACTTCTGAAAGTAGAAGCAGCTGGCAACAGTTGGTCAGGGGAGAAGAGAATGACCGCCTCGCTTGCGAGGTAAGGGTGAGAAGGTGGTGTAAGAGACCACCAGGCAGTGGGCGATCGCTGTGCTGTTCCCACTGGAGGCCGCAAGTTCATGTATACCATCGCCATGTAAGGGTTGTCCGCCCGAGTTCCCTTTGTGGATGCGATGGAGGGTAGAACGCTAGAGACGCATGGTGACGTGCGTAGTAGATAAATGACAGGCACCGGCAGCAATGCTGGCACAGAACCCGGCTTATAGGGGCAATGCTTTCTTTTTTTAGATGAAAGGTGATGTGCGGCTTTGCCGCAAGGTGAGAGGTGAGAGGTGCGGCTTCGCCGCAAGATGAAAGGTGAAAGATGAAAGGTGAGAGATGAAAAAACTGATACAATTCTTGAAGGTGGATATATGGCGCATTCCTGACGAGGAACTGTCGCCCTTGCGGCGTGTGTGCTACGAGGTTATCAAGGTGGCATCGCTGGCCATCCGTTTCTTCACCGCCAAGCGAGTGCTCAACCAGGCCTCGGCGCTCACTTACTCCACACTGCTTGCTATCGTGCCCATCCTGGCTGTGGTCTTCGCCATAGCCCGCGGCTTCGGCTATAATAAATATATAGAGGTGTGGTTTCTCGATTCGTTCTCGTCGCAGCCTCAGGTGGCCGAGGTCATCGTGGGGTTTGTCAACAGTTATCTGGTGCATACCAAGAGCGGCATCTTCCTAGGCGTAGGTCTTATCTTTATGCTCTACACGGTGATGATGCTGGTAAATAATATTGAACTGACTTTCAATGAGATATGGCAGGTGAAGAAGAAGCGTAGCATCTTCCGCACTATCACCGACTATCTGTCTATGTTTTTCCTCTTTCCTATCCTCATCGTGGTGTCGTCGGGGCTTAGTCTTTTCCTGGCTACGATGGCCAACTCGATGGACGATTTCCTGCTGCTGAGCACCACGATACGTTTTCTCATTGATGCCGCACCCTATTTTCTGATGTGCCTGCTCTTCATCGCCCTCTACGTCTTCATGCCCAATACCCACGTGAAGGTGAAAAACGCCATCGTGCCAGGCATCCTCTCGGGCATCGCCATGCAAGTGGTGCAGTTTGTGTATATCCACTCTCAGATGTGGGTCACGGGCTACAATGCCATCTATGGTTCTTTCGCTGCCCTGCCGCTGTTCATGCTCTGGCTGCAGATATCGTGGACCATCTGCTTGTTTGGTGCCGAACTGACCTACACGTCGCAGAATCTGGATTTCTACGACTACGACGCTCATACCGACGATATCTCGCATCGCTATCAGCTGATGATATCTGCCTTGCTCATGTCGCGCATATGCCGTCGCTTTGCCGAAGGCAAGGCGGCTCCCTCGGCCGACGATCTGCGTCGCGAAACGGGCATCCCCATCCGCATTGTCAACGACCTGCTGTTTAAGTTGGCCGAGGCCCGCATGGTTATCGAGGTATCGACCGACGAGAAGGGTGCTACCTCTGTCTTTGTGCCTGCCGAGAGTCTTGACAACCTCAGCGTGGGCGTGATGATTGACCGTTTGGAGGCGCAGGGCAGTTGGAAGCTCGACCTCCCGCTGGGCAACCTCATGAGCACGGAGTGGGGGCGTGCCGTGGTGATGCGCCTGAACTATCTGAAGCAGGCAAGGGAGGTGAAACTCGAGGCGCTGGTGGAAGGAAATAGCTGACGCCTGCAGCTCTCTTTCGCAGAAAAGGGGTGATAGTTATCGTCTAAAAACTCCGCTGAAACGCCGAAATATACAAATACAAAAAAGCTTCTCAAAACTAATGTTGAGAAGCCTTTTTCGTAGTCGATAGGGGAATCGAACCCCTATGCCAAGATTGAGAATCTTGTATCCTAACCATTAGATGAATCGACCAACATGTGTCTTTTTCGACCAATCTTTTTACCTTGAAAGAACCTCCTAGTGTAGTCGATAGGGGAATCGAACCCCTATGCCAAGATTGAGAATCTTGTATCCTAACCATTAGATGAATCGACCATCGCTGCTGGAAGAAAAAAGTCTTTCGACCTGTCAACCATTCGGTTCTTCAAAATGTTTTGAGCGCGGAAGCTGGGGGATTCGAACCCCCGGTACGGGAACCCGTACGGCAGTTTAGCAAACTGCTGGTTTCAGCCACTCACCCAAACTTCCTCGGTTCCCTTTAAAGGTGTCCGAAAAGCATTCTCGCTCAAATGCGGGTGCAAAGGTACGAAATAATTCTGACTCCCACAAATTTTTTTGCAATAATTTTCGATTTTCTTTAGATAATCGCTGCCATAAGCGTTGCATACCTAATTATAAACAGTTTTTTTAGGGCTGATTTCGTATCTTCGTACCCTTGCTCTTCTTTATTGCGCATGGCAAATTGCGAGTCGGGTCACGCTATGTGCGAGGTGGCGTTCTGTGCCGTTGTGATGGCCGACAGCACGCTGATGGCTGTCTGAATAGCGAATTCCTAAAAAGTCTTGTTCTTCATGGTACTTATACTGTAATCTTTTATCTGTGTAATCCTCAAAAGAATCTGTTAAATACCCTGTTAATGGGTAGCCAAGAGTCTGAAAAATCAATGAAATCTGTGGTGGATTAATCACTTCAGAAGTGTCTAAAAATGGTTTCGTTAGTTGTGTGTTTGTGTGTTATTGATTATTTTTACTTGAGCCAATTTCGGGTTTAAAATCGCTTTCGTGCTTCCAATTTTCCTCGCGCACTAGGAATTTTTTTTGCAAGTTAGAGCGCATCTTTTCCCCTTATTGACGCCGCGACTCTTCGCTATGCTCCATGCTGGTGCATAGCGAAGAGAGTTGGGCGCGTTTGACTACTTCAGGTACATCATGATGATATCCACAATCTCGTCCTCGGTTTTGCCGTCGGCCTTGATCACGATGTCATAGTTGCGCGTGTCGTAGCGCGAGGTGCCAGTGTGCTTCTTGACATAGTTCTCGCGCATCAAGTCCACCTGGTTAATGATTCTGAGGGCCTCCTTCTCACTGATGCCCTGCTTGTTCATCAGGCGATTGACGCGAAAGGGGACGGAGGCCTGTATGAGAATGCTCACGTGGTTGGGATGGTTGCGGAACACATGGAAGCCGCTGCGTCCAGCCACGACGCATGATTCTTCGTCGCTGATACCTTTCAGAATCTCTGTCTCTGTCTCAAACATCATGTCGGTATCCAGCAGTTCGGGTTCGCTGCCCTTGTTGGGGATGTAATAGTTGGTGTGCATGCTAGGGCTGACAAACATAATGCGTTTGATGTCGGCCCACCAGCCCTGTTTCTGGCCTTTGAGTTTTTCAATCTCCTCTACGGTGAGGTGGTATTGGTCCACCAGTCCCTTGATAACAGCCTTGTCATAGAACTCAACGCCCAGTTTCTCGGCAAGTTTACGACCCACGGTGCGACCACCGCTACCAAGTTCACGGTTGATGGTGATGACAAATTTCACGTTCTTATTCATAATGGTTTTATTTTGATTAAAGTATAATTATTCTATTGTAGTAGTGTCAAACAGACGGACGCTATTAGTTTTCTTTTTCTTTTCCACAGACAAAGGTAAGAATATTTTCCGTAGCGTCCAAATTATTCGGGAGAAAAGCGCAAAATATTTTTTTTTTCATTACCTTTGCATGCAAATTACGAGAAACATGATTGTTTGTATAGCAGAGAAACCCAGCGTGGCAAAAGATATAGCACGTATCATCGGTGCTAACAGTAGTCATGACGGATATATGGAGGGCAACGGCTATCAGGTGACGTGGACATTTGGTCATCTGTGCGAGTTGAAGATGCCTGAGGACTATACGCCTGTGTGGAAGGCGTGGAGCCTGTCGGCACTGCCCATGATTCCACCTAAGTTTGGCATCCGGCTGAAGGACGATACGGGCATCAAGAAGCAGTTTTCCATCATAGAGAGCCTGATGCAGAAGGCCGACGGCATTATCAACTGTGGTGATGCCGGTCAGGAGGGTGAGCTCATACAGCGATGGGTGATGCAGAAGGCACAGGCTAAATGTCCGGTGCAGCGCCTGTGGATATCATCGATGACCGACGAGGCCATCCGCGAGGGCTTTGCCGCACTGAAAGACCAGAGCGAATATCAGTCACTCTATCTAGCAGGACTGTCGAGGGCTGTGGGCGACTGGCTCCTTGGCATCAACTGCACGCGCCTGTACACTATTAAATATGGGCAGAACCGTCAGGTGCTCTCCATCGGCAGGGTGCAGACGCCTACGCTGGCGCTCATAGTGAATCGTCAGAAGGAAATCGAAAATTTCAAACCAGAGCCATACTGGGTGCTGGCCACCGTCTATCGTGACACCACCTTCACGGCTACCTCTGGACGATTCATGTCGAAAGAGGAGGGTGAGAAGGCCTTTGCCACCATCGAGAGAAAACCCTTCACGGTGACAAAGGTGGAGAAGAAAAACGGTAAGGAGACACCGCCAAGCCTATACGACTTGACGTCGCTGCAGGTGGATTGCAACAAGAAATTTGGGTTCTCGGCAGAGATGACGCTGAATATCATCCAGCAGCTCTACGAACAGAAGTTGACCACCTATCCGCGTGTGGATACTACCTTCCTACCGGATGATGTGTATGGCAAATGTCCGCAAACCATGAACGGACTGTTCCAGGTGAAGTTTGCCGGTCAGCCTGTTTACGCCGACTTGGTCAAGGCGCTGGGCGGTAAAGCGCTGCAGAAGTCGAAGAAGGTGTTCGACTCGTCGAAGGTGACCGACCACCACGCCATCATCCCTACGGGCATTGTGCCTCAGAATCTGACGGATATGCAACGTAAGGTGTACGATTTGATAGCGCGTCGGTTCATCTCGGTGTTCTATCCTGACTGTAAGTTTGCACAGACCACGGTGCTGGGCAATGTGGACGGCGTGGAGTTTAAGGTGACGGGTCGCACCATTCTTGACCCGGGATGGCGGACTGTGTATGCAAGGGACACACAGACGGATGACGATGAGAAAAAGCCTGAGGAGGAAGAGCGTACACTGCCCGCCTTTTTGAAAGGCGAGAGTGGGGAGCATACGCCCACGCTGACGGAGAAGATGACTACGCCGCCAAAGTACTACACGGAAGCTACGCTGCTGCGCGCTATGGAGACGGCTGGTAAACTGGTTGAGGACGAGGAACTGCGAAGGGCGATGAAGGAGAACGGCATAGGACGCCCGTCAACGCGTGCCGCCATCATCGAGACGCTGTTCAAGCGTCACTATATCCGCAAGGAGCGCAAAAACCTAGTGGCCACACCTACGGGGGTGGAACTGATAGACTTGATTCGTGAGGAACTCCTAAAGAGTGCCGAACTGACGGGTATCTGGGAGAAGAAACTGCGTGATATCGAGGCTAAGAAGTATGACCCGCAGCAGTTTATCGACGAACTGAAACAGCAGGTTACGGACATCGTGAGAGAGGTGATGTGCGACCCCTCTAACCGTCGTGTCACCGTGACCACGGATGAGGACCTGAAGGTCAAAAAGAAGCGTACACCCAAGGCTGTTGCTCCCAAAACTGCTGAATCAGCGGCCTCTGCTCCCAAGGCCAACAACTCGCCTCTTTTACAGAGCGGGACCAGTGGTGAGCCCCTTTGCCCCCTTTGCGGCAAAGGCACTATTATCAAGGGGAAAACGGCCTATGGCTGCTCACGCTGGAAGGAAGGGTGCACTTTCCGTAAGCCTTTTGAGCAATAAAAGGAGGATGTTTGCGTTATAATAAGGTATGCGCAAACTTT
>Ga0310694_10005011_pt1 | contig 12721 bp, 12 predicted proteins | sample 174DNAGHGhighgp2_FD_203884 | JGI IMG/M metagenome (GOLD analysis project Ga0310694, IMG submission 203884) | Sheep rumen microbial communities from Palmerston North, Manawatu-Wanganui, New Zealand - 1742 DNA GHGhigh gp2 (v2) (version 2) | ecosystem: Host-associated > Mammals > Digestive system...
CCACTGGCTTCATATTCTCCATCTCCCGGATGTCGTTCGCCGAGAGCCACCCATTTTGGCGCCCCGTTGCGTAGCCCTACATCCTGCTCTGGTAGTCCCCACGGAGCAAGCCGTCCACATTGAATTTGATGAAGTAGCGTTTCTGCTCGGAAGGGAGTAAGAGAGCCTTTTGAAGCGACTGCTCCCACCGTACCACCCACGGATTCAGCGTGTATTTCACGTATTCGAGGGACTGCTGCTCGATGTTGTTGAAGGAGGACTTCTCAATATCAAGACCCCGCATTTGATACAATCGCACTTTTGGGTGCAATCCTCGAAATCCCTTGCTACAAGGGGCTTCGGGGATTTTGACTTTTTCGGGCATAAGGCGTCGTGGCATAAAATGACAAGGCGACGCTAACTTGAGTAGGGTGGGTGCAAAAATGGGTGCATCCAGGCGCACCCGGGTGCAAATGGATGCACCCAGCAAAAAGTAATCGTTGGATAGTTGGGTGCAGTGGTATCTCACTTAATATGGCGCAAAAAAGTGAGCCTACTTCGGAAATCAATCTCCGAAGTAGGCTCATTGTCGAAAAAAACTAAAGTTAGAGCATAGCCCTTAGTTCTGTCAAGCGTTGCAACGTCATACCTGTTTTCTTGACGATAGTATCGAGGGGCAAATTATCTTTGAGCATACGGATAGCTTCCATAACTCTATGCTCACCGTTTTGCTCGCCCTCTCGTATTCCTTCGTTTTTTGCTCTGTCGGCGATTCCCAATGCTAAACTGCCCATCTTCGTCAACTCCTCCTCCATGACCGGTGTCAGCACCAGGTCGTAGTCCCGTTTCAAAATTGTCTTTTTCTCTGCCGCTTTTAGCTTGTCCAGGAAAATCAGGTGGAGCAGCTTCAGCAGGCGGTGCTTTGTAGTCTTTTTGCCCAAATAGACCATGATGGCAACCATCAGGTCGTAGTTCTTCACATCCTCGCGGCCATGCCCGTGGAGAATCTTCTCCTTAATCTCATAGCGGCGGATGGAGTTCGAGCCGCCTTTCGGCGCATCCATCACCAGCCAAATGGTATAGACCTTCTTGATGTTGTTGTAGTCATCGCCGGTGAACTCCACTTCCTTCTGGGAGGAAATCATCCGGCAAGCATAGTAGATGCCCCGGCGCACGAGGGAGTAGCCCGTATACACGGTGCGTTGCGGCTCAATGTTGATGATGAGGGCGATGGTCTCGCCCGTCGCCGGAACGATGGCGCGGAACAGGATGTCGAAGATTGCCGTGCCTTCCGTAGTGCTCGCGTCCTCGTTGCGCGAACCTTTGATGTTCTTGGCTTTTTTCTTGGCAGTATTTCGCGCCGCATTGGTGAGATCGGCGTCCACGGGGATCGTGCCGATGGTCAGCGTGGGGTCGCCCTCAATGTATTTCTCGGCGATGTCCTTGATGGAGCAGTCCCGGAACTCCGCGACCAGGTACTTCAAAATCCATGCCAAGAGCATCTTCATGGACAGAAACCGCTTGGCGGCCTTGTCGTAGGAGGCGTTGTCGTTATCCATCAGCACACCGTCCACGGTCTCTCTATCGGTAGCCATGTATGTCCTCCCTTCCCATAGTATCCTGTCCCCATTCTACCCCATGCCGGGAGATTTTTCAAGATGGATTTCTTCTACGCTGCACTACGCATGTGAGGCTCTATGGGCTAGAGCTCCAAGAGCATCATCATCTACAATCGGAGTGCAGTTCGTTTATCTATTTGATTGGAGGAATCTATATGGACTTGAGCAACATTCGTAACTCTCAGCAGGACAGCAAGGCCGATGGCGCAGCGATCGGCATCACCTACGGCTACATCCGGGTATCTACTGTTGCCCAGCACGATGACCGTCAGCGGATGGCCATGACAGAGTTCGGTATCACGGCAGACCACCTCTTTGTAGATAAGCAGAGCGGCAAGAACTTTGCCCGTCCTGCCTACATGGACATGATGGCAGCCTTGCAGCCCGGCGATACGGTGGTGGTTCAGAGTCTCGACCGTCTGGGTCGTGATTATGAGGAAATGATTCGGCAACTGGACATCATCACCCACGAGAAGCGTGCCTTCATCGTGGTTCTGAACCTGCCCCTCCTCGATTCCCGCAACAAGTACGGCGATGACCTCACGGCTAAGCTGGTCTTGAACATTGTCATCCAGATTTTTTCATATGTAGCCCAGATGGAGCGGGAGATGAACCATCGGCGCACCATGGAGGGCATCGCGGCGGCAAAGGCCAAAGGCGTGCGGTTTGGGCGTGCGCCCATCGACAAACCCGATGGCTACGAGAACATCCTTGCCCAGTGGGAGACGGGTGACATCTCGGAGTGCGAAGCCGCACGGCTCCTCAAAGTCTCGCGCCCCACATTCCACAAGTGGTCGCACGAGTAGGCCGCCCTAAAGGACTTCGCGTCGCAGAACACCCATGGGTTTTCTGCGGGGTAAAAATTTTGAAAAATTTTTGTGAAGTAAGAAGGGAAATCCACTATCTACGGCGAATGGATGAAGGTTAAATGCGAGTAATTAGACGCAAATCAAGGATTCTGGCGGGTGCAGAAAACCCATGGTTTTTCTGCAGTCGGAAGATTTTTCTTACGAGCGGAGGAAATCGTGTGAACACATATATAAAACGATGGCTTTGTCTGGCTGCCGCAGGCGCGGCCATCTATCTTGCGCCGATGACGGCAGCTTCCGCAAGCGGCGGGGCTATAGACGAGACAAATCTCACCTTGGAAGAAGCTATCGGCATGGCGCTTCAGTCGAACCGTGCCATTGAGCAAGCGGCGGACGACCGGGAGGCGGCGAAGTGGGAACTTTCCGAGGCGCGCCGGAATTTCGGCCCCAAGTTCACTTGGCAGATGTCGGGGATGCGTATTGGCGGGCGTTCCTACGACAGCGCCCGCCAAAACCATGATCTCTACGGTACGCCGCCCTACGACAGCGAATTTACCAACCAATTCCAGGCAAGCCTGCCCGTATATAGCGGCGGGAAACTGGAGAACCGGAAAAAGGCCGCCGAAGCCGGGCTTTACGGCGCAGACCTCACGGCGGAGAACACGGCAGAGACCGTGGCCTATCGGACAAAAGCGGCTTATTACCGCGTTATCCAGTGCCAAAATCTCATTACCGCACATGAGGAAGCCGTCCGCAATTTGGAGGAACACTTAAATGTCGTGCGTACCCAATACGAAATCGGCACGGTGGCGCGGTCGGATCTCCTCGCCAGCGAGGTGCAGCTTTCCTCCGAAGAGCAAGCCCTCACCAGCGCCCAGGGCGACCTAAAAAACGCCATGGCGCAATTAGATAACCTCATTGGTCTGCCCGCCTATACACAGCTCCGCTTAACGGACATACGCGAAACGAGTTCCGATATGGCGGAGCTTTCAGCTTGTATGGAGTATGCCTATCAGAATCGTCCGGACTATCTGGCGGCGCTTTATAACCTGCGCCGCGCCGAAGCCTTGAAAGAAGCGGCCAAGGCCGGCTACCGCCCGACGGCGGGGCTTGCCGTCACCAAGAACATCCAGGGCGAGGGTGCTACCTTCCGTCAGGATCACGGGGGGACATGGAGTGCCGGGGTGCAGATGGAATGGGACGTGTTCGACAACGGCATCACGGCGGCGCAAGTGAAGGAAGCAGAGGCTGCGCGCAAAAAGGCCGAGTCCCAAGCGAAGGAAGCGCGGGAAGCAGTAGAACTTTCTGTCGTGACTGCTTGGACGAACCTTATGACGGCGCGGCAGAACATCCTGACGGCCAAGACTGCCGCAGAAAAGGCGGAGGCGGATTTCGTCATTGCCCGGGTGCGCTATGAGGAAGGGGTGGATACGAACCTTTCCGTCATGGATGCCCAGGAGAAACTGACCGAGGCGCAGACGAACTATTACAACGCTATCGCCGCCGAAGCTACGAGCCGAGCCGAGCTTGACAAGGCCATGGGCGTGCCCACGGTGTTTCGCGCCAAGGACTATCATGCGTCGGCAAATCGGGGAGAATCCGCAGACACGGCTCTGAAACGTGCGGCCATAGACAAATGAGAGAAGGAACACCATGAAACGATATTTTATGATTGGGCTGGCGCTGGTTCTGCTGCTCGCCCTGTCCGCCATATTTTACGGGGCGTGGCTCAATGAAGAGGGCGAGTATAAAATCGCCGAGCGCATGGAAGATCGACGGCTGACCCTTTCCGGCGCCAAGGCCGAAACAAGGGAACTGCATCCCCGTATCACCATGAGCACTGTCAGCCTGACGGCTTCGGCTAAGACCGATGCCGTGGCGCTGATCGACGGGCGCATCACGGAGTGCCTGGCACCGAAGGGCAGCTTCGTCCATAAGGGCGACGTGATTTTTATCATCGAAAACGAGGATATTCCCCTGCAAATAAAAGAGGCGGATGCCGCCATTTTGCAAGCAGAATCGGAGCTGAAACGCGCCGAGAACAATTTTGCCCGCTATCGGCGGCTCAGGGAAAAGGATGCGACCTCGGCGGAACGCTACGACGAGGCGGAAACAGCCTACACCGCTGCCGTGGCCAAGCTCGATGCCGCCACGGCGCAGAAGGAAAAGCTCTTGGTGCAGAGTGCGCGCCGGGAGGTCATCGCGCCCATCGATGGCACGGTGCTGACCCTTTACCACGAGGTTGGCGCATACGTGGCGAGCGGCACTCCCTTGGCGCTGGTGGGGGATTTTGGCACGCTCTCCTTTGCCGGCCCCATGGAGGACAGGTTCGCCCGCCGCCTTGCCGTAGGCGACGAAGCCCGGCTCCTCTTCCGCAGGAAAGATTTGCAGAAGGTGTACGGCACGGAGTATGCAGCGGGGAACATGGGGACGAGCCAGGAATTTATCGCGCGTATTACAGAAATTACGCCGCCCCTTTCCGAGCCTGCCGCCATGCGCAGCGTCATCTGGCAGGTGGATAACAGCGCAGGGGTCCTGGAACCGCAGACTTACGGCGGCGTGAGCCTTGCTGCCAAGAAAGGCTACTTGGTGCTTGCTGTACCCCTCTCGGCCATGACGGACAGCACCAAGAGCGAGGTATTCGTGCTGAAAGATGACGGCACGGTTTCCCGCCGCACCGTGGAAACGGGGGCAAGCGACGGAAAATATATCGGTATCCTCTCCGGCCTTTCCGAAGGAGAAGTCGTTGTGACCAGCGGCACGGAGGGACTTACGGAGGGAATTAAGGTCGAGATTGAGCTAAGCGAAACGAACGGGGGAGGTGCGGCAAAGTGAGCGACCCGAAGATTTTCAACCAGTCCGCCCTTGACAAACTGCGCTCCCCGGAGCAGCTTGACACCATGATCCGCATCACCGGCCCCGTGGGATGGATGGCGCTGGTCTCTGTCCTGGTGCTGTGTTTTGCCATTGTGCTGTGGTCGATTTACGGTTCGTTTACGGAAAAAGCCGAGGGCTACGGGCTGATTATGGATTCGGCGGGGGTCGTGAACATCACCCATGCTGCCTCGGGCAAGATTACGGAGCTTTATGTGCAGACGGGAAGTTCCGTGCATAAGGGGCAAATCATTGCCCACATGGAGCAGCCGCTTGATGCGGCGGATACACGCATGGCGCAGTACGGCGCAAAATTGGCGGCAAATGATCGGGACGTGCAGGGGCGCGTCTATGAATACGATGCCAAGCGCTACCGGCAGACGGCGCAAGAAGATGCCATCTCGGAGTATGACGGCATTGTGGACGAAGTCATGGCGGCAGAAGGCGAACTGGTGGCAGCGGGCAGTCCCATCTGCACCGTGCGCCTCACTCAAAACCGCGACGAATTGTCGGGCGTGTTTTACGTTCCCGTGGATAAAGGCAAGCGCATCGAGCCGGGCATGAGCATACAGCTTGCGCCCAACGGCGTGGATGTCTCCCAGACGGGGAGTCTCCTTGGCGTGGTCAAGCAGGTGTCACAGTATCCAGTTTCCGCCGAAGGCGTGAAAAAAGGCTTGGGCAACAGTCAGCTCGCGCAATATGTTTTAGGTAAAGGCGGCGGCGCGGCTGTTGAAGTGCGTTTTGAATTGGTGAAGGACACTGCCTCCGAATCGGGCTACCTTTGGACTTCCGTGGTAGGACGGCACAAGCCCATCACGCCGGGTAGCTACTGCACCGGCTTTATCGTTATCGAGCGGGAGCCGCCCATTGAGAAAGTGTTCTACAAAATCAGCCAATTTTTGAGAAGTCGGTGAGTGCATGGGCATAAATTTATTTCAAAATAAGCATAGAACCAAAGTCCCAACCGTGCTCCAGATGGAGGCGACGGAGTGCGGCGCGGCATCGCTTGCCATGGTGCTGGCCTATTACGGCAAGTGGCTGCCCCTTGAAAAGCTCCGTCAAGATTGCGGCGTGACCCGCGACGGCAGCAATGCTCAAAATATTCTCCGCGCCGCGAAAAACCACGGCTGCACCGCCAAAGGCTTTGCCGGCCGGCCCAACGTATTGAGGAAAAAGGAATTTCCCCTCATTCTCTTCTGGGAATTTAATCACTTTGTGGTGCTGGAGGGCATCAAGGACGACACGGTGTACCTGAATGATCCCGCCGTGGGGCAGCGCACCGTGACTTGGGAAGAGTTCATGGGTTCCTATACCGGCGTATATCTCGCCGTCCGTCCCGGCACAGGCTTCAAAAAGGAAGGGCATCGCTACAGCGTGGTTGAAGCCATTGCCGCCAAACTGAAGGACGACAAATGGGCAGTAATATTTGTCATGCTTTTAGGTCTGGCCATGATACTGCCGGGGCTGGCCGTCCCGGTGATGAACCAGATTTTCATCGACGATATATTTTCCCTGAAACATACCGACTGGGTGAACAAATTCATGGGGGCTATGGTTCTTGCCATGGTTCTCTCCGGCGTGATGACGGCCATGCGATCGACGGCGCTGACCTACTGGCAAAAGAAGCTGACCCTTGCCGATTCGTCGAGTTTCTTCTGGCACGTTTTGCGGCTGCCCGTGGCCTTTTTCCAGCAGCGTTTCGCAGCGGATGTGGCCTCAAGAATCCAGTACAACGAGATGAATGCCGAGGTACTCTCGAACCAGGCCGCCACGTCGCTTCTTGATTTGCTCGTTGCCGTCTTTTATCTTGCTCTCCTTTTCCAGTATAGCGTGCCTTTGACGATTATCGGTGTGTCCGTGAGTTTTGTCAATGTGGGCGTGTTTCTCTATATGCGCCGCCGTCTGACGGATCTTACCATGCGGATGCAGCAGGACGCGGGCAAGGCTTACGGCGTTTTGATGAACGGCATCATGATGATCGAGAGCATCAAGGCCAACGGCAGCGAAAGCGACCTCTTCAACAAGTGGGCGGGCTACCGCGCCAAGGTCTTGATGGCGACTCAGGAGCGGGATTTGTGGTCGCTTAAAGTGAAGCTCCTTCCGAGTTTTCTCATGGGCATAAACAGCGCCCTCATCATGACGGTGGGCGGCTTCTCCATCATGGAGGGCGTGATGACAGCCGGCGTTTATATGGCGGTAAACAACCTCATCGCCAAATTCCAAGAGCCGATGCAAAATCTCCTCACATTCGGAGCTATGCTCCAGAACACGGAAATGCAGATGCAACGGCTTGATGATGTGCGCCGCTACCAAATCGACACACTGAACTATCCCAAGCCAACGCAAAAGATAACCTTTAAGGGCAGCCGCCTCTCCGGCGAGCTTACGATGAAGGATGTGTCCTTTGGTTACAGCCCCCTTGACCCGCCGCTTTTGGAGCATTTCAATCTCACGATTAAGCCCGGTCGTTGGGCGGCGGTGGTGGGCTCCTCCGGCAGCGGCAAATCCACTCTCGCCAAACTCACGGCGGGGCTGTATGAGGAATGGTCGGGGGAGGTGCGCTTTGACGGAGTGCTTCGTAGGGAGATTCCCCGCACCGTCATTGTAAATTCCGTTTCCACGGTGGATCAGGATATTTTCCAAATCGAGGGCACGATACGGGAAAACATTTCCCTCTTTGACAGCGGTCTGCCGAAAGCCGACATCATGCAGGCGGCGCAGGATGCCTGCATCGAAGAGGATATTTTGCGCATGCAGGGCGGCTATGAGGCGCAGGTGGCCGAAGGCGGTCTGAACTTTTCCGGCGGTCAGCGGCAGAGAATGGAGATTGCCCGCGCTTTGGCGACGAATCCTTCTCTCCTTGTGCTTGATGAAGCGACCAGTGCCATCGACCCCATGACGGAGCAGAAAATATTGGAGAATATCAGGCGGCGGGGTTGCTCCTGCCTCATCGTGGCGCATCGTCTCTCTACCATACGGGACGCGGACGAGATCATCGTTTTAGAGCATGGCAAAGTTGCCGAGCGCGGAACCCACAGGGAGCTTATAAAGCATGACGGCGCATATCGCCGCTTGGTTGAGGAACGAGAACAGGAAAATGCCGACGAGCCGACTCTCGATTAACGGAAGGTGAGGATATTGATAAATCTTTCTGCGGGCGAGCGGCTTCGTCTGCCTGATGAGCCGAAACTTTGGCGGGTTGCGACGGGCAAGGCTGAAGTCTATGCCGTTACGCGCAAAAATATTTCCTTCCGCCAGATATTTTTGACGGAGCTTGCGGCAAATGATGTTGCGTTTCCCCCGATGGACGAATTCGGGGAGATAGACTTTCTCATCTATGCGGCGGAGGACGCTTCGATAGAGGAACTTTCCTTTGACGATTTAGCGGCGGAGGAACTTTGGCCGCTGATGAAAGTGTGGTTTTCCCGTCTGTTGCTCCTCCCTTGGGTACGCCTTATGGCGGATCGCGGCGATGAGATATTGAAAACCTGGTCGGACGGCTCGGTGCTTTCCGGCAAAGAACATTCCCATGAGGAACTTATCGAGGATTTTGAGGAAAACGAGAGCATCTTTTCCATGCTCTTGGGTACGCGCTTTCAAGCGCAGGACGAACTGCTGTCCCAAAGGATGAAACGCCGCGCCCAAAAGGATCGGCGTATCGTAGATGAAACGATTGCAGATCTTTTGGGAGAGGAAGTAGTGCCGGAAGCGGAGGAAACCGGCGGCGCAAAATTTGAGACGGCGGTGTTTTTGGTACGAGCCGCCGCCAAAGCCATGGGGCTGATGGCAACGGACATTCACATCGCGCCGGAGATGGTCAAAAAGCTTGACCAACTCTCCCTCATTCGCCGCTTGGCGAAAAAAGGCGGCATGGAACTGCGGCTGGTCAAATTGCAAAAAGACTGGCATACCGGCGACAGCGGCGTAATGATTGGTTACTATGGCGAAAACTCTGCGCCCGTACTCCTAAAGCCCGCCACGCCGGAAAGCTACCTTTTGGTGACGAAGGAAAATCCCGGCGGCATCCCCGTCACGGAGGAAGTAGCCGCCCGACTTTCTCCCGATGCCCTGCTGTTTTATCCGGGGCTCCCCGCCAAAATCCTCGGGAGGATTGACCTCATAAAATTCATGTTCCGCCAGAACTGGCGGCTTGATGCGAAAACCATCGTAGCCGTGAGCCTTTTGGCGGGACTTATCCCCATCATCACCCCGATTATCACCGAGACCATGTTCAGCGACATTATCCCCATTTTAGATCGCAAGGGGCTTGCCACCGTTACGCAGGTGGCAATGGTGGCAGGGTTTACGGCGGCGGCACTCGCCGCCGTGCGCTCCGTCGCGCTCTTGCGCTTTGTTCAAAAAGGGAGCATGGCTGCGGAGGCGGCGATGCTGTCACGCGTTCTCTCCCTTCCCGCCGGTTTTTTCCGCAAAATTTCTTCGGGCGAATTGGCGGGGCGCATGATGGGGCTGTCCCAACTGCAGATGCTTTTTACCGGGGAAACCGTGGGCGTAGTGTTCTCCTTTCTCTGCTCCTTTTGGAGCCTTGGTCTAATGTGTTGGTACAGCCCGAAGCTGACCGGCGTGGCGGTAGGTGTGTGGCTTGTTTATCTTATCGTCAGCTTTTTTATCCTTTCAAAACTTGTCAAGGCGGAGCGGCGCAAAACAACCGCCACCAACCAGACTTCCGGCATCCTCGCCCAAATTTTCACGGGACTGGTGAAATTTCGCGTAAAGGGCGCGGAAAGCCAAGCCTATCGGCTCTGGGGGAAAAAGTTTGCCGAGGAATGGCGGGCGGACTACGCTGCCCGTTGGCAGAAAAACTACGGCACCATACTGGCCGCCGTGCAACCGATTTTGCTCTCCTTGATCGTTTACTATGTTGCGTTAAAGGAACTGGCGGCGGGAGGGGCAGGCGCAGGGACGGGCGCGGCGGCGGGGCTTTTTGCCGCCGACGAGCCAATGACGGCGGCAAAGTTTATCGCATTCCAGTCCGCCTACACGGCTTTCAATACCTCCCTCGCCGCCGTGATTCCCGTTATTGAGGAAATGTCCGTCATTTTTCCGATTTTGGAGAATTTAAAACCCGTCCTTGAAACCACGCCCGAAAGCGGCGAGGAAAAAATCGAAGCCGATGTTCTCTCGGGGACGCTCGAAGTAAAGAACCTGACCTTTTCCTACCGGGAGGACACGCCCAATGTCTTAAACGACGTGAGCTTTCGCATTGCGGCAGGGGAGCACGTTGCCATCGTGGGTAAATCCGGCTGCGGAAAGTCCACCCTTATCCGCTTGCTCTTGGGCTTTGAATCCCCAAAAAGCGGCGCGGTGTATTACGACGGGCAGGATCTCTCCGAACTCTCCCTCCCTTCGGTACGCTCCCAGCTCGGCGTGGTGCTGCAGAACGGGCAGCTTATGACGGGGGACATCCTTCACAACATCATCGGCACCAACGACCTCACGTTGGACGATGCTTGGGCGGCGGCGGAAGCGGCGGGAGTCGCCGACGACATCCGCGAGATGCCCATGCAGATGAACACAATCGTCAGCGAGGGCTCGACAAACATCTCCGGCGGGCAGCGGCAGCGCATACTTATCGCTCGCGCCCTTGCCATGAAACCTTCCATAATAATCTGCGACGAAGCGACAAGTGCCCTTGACAACCGCACCCAGGCCATCGTGACAAGGAGCCTTGACCGTTTGAAAGCGACGCGCATCGTGGTGGCGCATCGTCTTTCCACCATTCGCCACGCCGACCGCATCATCGTCCTTGACGGAGGCCGCATCGCCGAAAGCGGAACCTTTGACGAGCTGACGGCGAAGGGAGGTCTCTTTGCCTCCTTCGTGAAGCGGCAAGTGGCGTAAAGCGGGCAACATTCGACATTCATTAAAGGGGATTATTCTATTGGGCGGCCTGAACCATCTTAATGGTCTATCATCGGATTTGCTTTTTGACACGCTCTACCGCAAATATTTCCGGCGCATCTACAACTACGCCTATATGCGGCTCCTAAACCGCGAGGCGGCGGAGGACGCGGCGCAGGAGGTGTTTCTTGCCGCGCTTACGCACATTGAAAGTTTCGACCTCTCGCGAAGTGATGGCGCGGCGTGGCTATCAAAAATTGCGGCAAATATTGTGACGGACTTGCAAAAGCGGGCGCGAAACTACCGTGAAATCAGCGTCGGAGATGTGCCGGAAACAGCCGTTGAAGATGATTTTGACGATGAGGGGACGTTCAAGAATCCGGTCAATCGCAGGACGGCACGGATACTCCAAAAGCTCACGGACGACGAGCGGAACTTTCTCGCGCTTCGCTATGAAATGGAGCTGATGAACGAGGAAATTGCCGTTAGCATGGGAATCAGCATAAACGCGGTAAGCCATCGCTACAGTCGTTTGCTGGAAAAGTGCCGTCGCCTCGACAATGAAGCGTGACCGAAAAATTTTTCCAAAAAAATTTTGCTGTAGCGGCATTTTCTTGAGGGCTATCTTGTATATATAAATAGGGACGCAAACAAGGGGGTGAGGTACGGTGGCAGGCACAGACGAACGAAACTCCATCGAGGAAATGGACAGATTGTTCCGTACGGCAGATTTTGCCGCCGAAGACGAAAATTTGGAAAAGCGGCTGCGAAAGAGCATACTCGGACGATTGGCGGCGAGAGCAAATGCGGCGCGTCCCACATCTTTTTTTTCATGCCCGCCAACGGAGCTTGAGGAGGAACGCGAACTTGAGAGCGAGGAGCTTTTAGATCTTGCGGCGGCAGGTACGGGGGAAGACGGCACGGCGGCGCAGTCGGCGATACGGAAGATTTTTGGACAGTGATTTTTGAGGAGGCTTCAATATGGCAAACATCAACAAAAACGAACTGACGAAAGAGCAAATCGAAAAGGCGATGGCCTGCGAGACCGCCGAGGAACTCATGGCGGTGGCAAAAGCCGAGGGCATTACGCTCACGAAGGACGAGGCCGAGGCGTATATGGCGGAAATGACCGACTTCGAGCTGGACGAGGCGACGCTCGCCCAAGCGGCGGGCGGCGGTTTTTCGCAATGGTCGGGTTGTCTCACTGTTCGCAAATAAGAACAGATACTGCTATCACATTGGATATTTCAAAGGGAGGTTTTCAAAATGGCAAACATCAACAAGAACGAACTGACGAAGGAGCAGATCGAAAAGGCGATGGCGTGCGAGACCGCCGAGGAGCTGATGGCGGCGGCGAAAGCCGAGGGCTACGAGCTGACGAAGGACGAGGCGGAGGCGTACATGGCGGAGCGTGCCGACTTCGAGCTGGACGACGCAGTGCTGAAACAGGCGGCGGGCGGCGGTTGTTACGGTGGGTACTGCCATCTTGATAGGTGGTGTCCAAAGCTTCATAAATGAGCTTGACAGATTAACGCTGTATCATATAAAGAAAGCGGAGGTTTGTCAAAATGGCAAACATAA
>Ga0310694_10005012_pt1 | contig 12721 bp, 8 predicted proteins | sample 174DNAGHGhighgp2_FD_203884 | JGI IMG/M metagenome (GOLD analysis project Ga0310694, IMG submission 203884) | Sheep rumen microbial communities from Palmerston North, Manawatu-Wanganui, New Zealand - 1742 DNA GHGhigh gp2 (v2) (version 2) | ecosystem: Host-associated > Mammals > Digestive system >...
GACTACCTGAACCCCACCGACATCGAGTCCATCGAAATCCTGAAAGACGCCGCTTCGGCCGCCATTTACGGTTCCCGCGGTGCCAATGGTGTCGTACTGGTGACCACCAAGGAAGGAGCCAAGGGCCGCACGGTCCTGAGCTACGACTTCTCCTACGGTATCCAGAATCCCGCCAAGAAGGTGGACCTGCTGGGCAGCGAGGGCTATAAGATCCTCATCAACGAAATGGCCGTGAACTCCGGCAAAGCCCCTTACATCACCGGAAATCCTTCCTTTAACACCGACTGGCAGGACGCCATGCAGAACAGGAACGCTCCCGTGGTGAACCACCGTCTGTCCCTGAGCGGCGGCGATGACCGTTCCAACTACTACCTGTCCTTCGGTTACCTGAACCAGGAAGGTATCTATGCCAAGGGCTTCTCCGATTACAACCGCATCAATGTCCGCGCCAAATACAACAACACGGTGATGGACATCAAGACCCGTGACTGGCTGAACAAGGCCACCGTGGGCGTGAATGTGAGCTATGCCCGTTCCAAGGTGAAGGGCACCAGTATCGGCAACAGCGAAGGCGGCGGTCTGATCGCCTCCATGAACATGCTTCCTCCCACCGAGCCGGTGTACCAGGAGGACGCTGCCGTCCTGGCCCAGTATGCCGTGAATTATCCCAATGCGGTCATCGCTCCCGACGGTCGTACCTATAACATCATCGAGCTGCGCGACATCATGAATCCGCTGGCCGATATGCAGGTACGCCACAACCAGCTCAATCTTCCCCAGTCCTTCAACGGCAACATCGCCGCCAGCCTGGACATCCTGCCCGGTCTCAAGCTCCGCACCACCTTCGGTGTAGACCTGAACGTTTCCTCCACGCGCAAGGTGACCCCCATGGCCGACCTGAACACGACCAACCGGATTGCCAACTCTTCTGTGGAAGACAGCAAGTACGAGGGATTCCATTGGCAGTGGGAAAATGTGCTCTCTTACAACAAGACCTTCGGCGGCAAGCACAATGTAGGTGCCCTGGCCGGTACCAGTATGTCTTCCTATTCCTCATCCTGGCTCAACGCCACCGACTACGATCTGCTGGTAGCCGACATCGAGAAGGCTTTCATTGACACCGCCACCGCATCCGAAGACATGTCCAAGGTGAATTCCAGCGGTTACGACCACAAGCTGGCCTCCTTCTTCGCCCGCGCCAATTACAACTACGACGAGCGTTATCTCCTGGAGGCGGTCATCCGCATGGACGGCAGCTCCAACTTCGCCCAGGGCCACCGCTGGGGTTTCTTCCCCTCGATTTCGGCCGGTTGGGTCATCACCCGCGAGCCCTTCATGGAGAACCGTCCGGAATGGTTCGACTTTGCCAAACTGCGCGCCAGCTGGGGCCAGAACGGTAACGAGCGTGTTGGCTCCTTCCGCTATACTTCCATGATGACCGGCGGCCGCAGCGGCGTCATCGGCGGCAAGCTCTATTCGGGCATGCGCCTGGCAGGCTACGCCAATGCCGACCTCAAGTGGGAGACCTCCGAGCAGATTGACCTAGGTCTGGACCTGCGTTTCCTGAAGAACGCCCTCACCCTGACGGTGGACTGGTTCCAGAAATCCACCAAGGATATGCTGCTGGACAAGCCCATTCCGCTGTACACCGGCTTCCCCAGCATGACCATCAACGCCGGTTCCGTGCGTAACTCCGGCGTAGAATTGGAAACCACCTACCGCTTTGCCACCGGCCCCGTGAACTGGAGCCTGGGTGCCAACGCTTCCTACCTGACCAACGTGGTCCTGGACCAGGGCCCCGACCGGATCGGCCTGAACCAGCTGGGCGGCGGTATGGGCGGCCAGATTGCCTTCAGCCAGAGCGGTTATCCTTACGGTTACTTCTATGGCTACAAGACCGACGGCGTGTTCCAGACCGATGCCGAGGCGGCTGCCTCCAACCAGAATGTGGGTGGCGCCCCGCACGCGGGTGACCTCCGCTTCAAGGACATCAGCGGCCCGGACGGCGTTCCGGACGGCAAGGTGGACGCCAACGATCGCACTATGATCGGCAATCCGAACCCCGACTGGACCTTCGGCTTCAACCTGGCCGTGTCCTGGAAGGGCTTTGACGCCAGCGCATTCTTCCAGGGTGTCGCCGGCAACGAAATCTACCGGCTGTACCGTCGTCCCAACATCACGCTGGGTAACTTCGGTACCGAGTGGCTGGGCCGCTGGCACGGTGAAGGCACCTCCAACACCATCCCCCGTGTAGTGGAGGCCGACGAAATCAACTACCAGGTGTCTGACTTCTTCGTAGAGGACGGCTCCTACCTGCGCTTCAAGGTGGCCCAGCTGGGCTACACCCTCCCGGAGAACATCACCCGCAAAGTGGGCGTCAGCGCCCTGCGCTTCTACCTCCAGGGTGAGAACCTGTTCACCCTTACCAAGTACCGTGGCTACGATCCCGAAGTGGGCACCCGTGAAGGCCTGGACGGCGGTACCTATCCGCAGGCCCGTATTTTCAGCGCCGGTGTGAACATCAAATTCTAAACTCGTACGACAATGAAAAAGATAACCAAACTCATCCTGCTTGCCTTTGCCGGTATGTTCACCCTGGTTTCCTGCGAGAAGTTCCTGCAGGTGAACCCCCGTACCCAGGTCTCCGAGGCGGAGTATTTCCAGACCGAGGATGACATGATGAAAGGCCTGTACAATGTCCTGTGGGAGGTGAAACACCGCCTGCTGGAAATCCACGACGCTTCCGCCATCCTGTCCGATGAAGCCGAAACCGGCGGCGGCCTGGGCGAAGGCCAGTGGAAACTCAAATGGGATACCTTTACCTACGGACCTACCAACTGCTTCGGCGAGTGGGGCTACGGCTCCTGGTGGTACGAGTGGGACTACGGTATTTACAACGGCGTCATCGCCGCCAATATCCTCATCGACAAGCTGGAGAAATGCTCCTTGTCGGAGTCGTTCGTAAAGCCCATGATGGCCGAGGCCAAGTTCTTCCGCGCCCTTTTCTATGATTACCTGTGGATGGGCTACGAGGAGATTCCCCTCATCCCCGGCGTGCTGAAGGCCGAAGACATGTACACTGTGCACAAGGGCACCCGTGACGAAGTGTTCAACTTCATGATGGAAGACCTCTCCGATGAAAACATCGCCGCGCTTCCCGCCCGCGCCCAGACCGAGCAGGGCCGTGTCTGCGCCGATGCCGCCCGCGTGCTGCGTGCCAAGATCATCCTCTTCCACCGCAGCGAGGCCAATTACGGAAAGGCCCTTGCCGACATGCGGGAAATCATCACCTCCGGCCGCTTCTCCCTGGATCCGGACTTCCTGCACCTGTGGCTGAAGGACGGCGAATGGGGTCCGGAGAACATCTTCGACGTCTCTGCTTCCAGCACCAACGGCGAGGGTATGGGCTTTGTCCACGGACTGGGCGGCCGCAACCTGAGCGATCCCCGTTCTGCCGAACAGGGCGGTCTGCTCAACGGCTATGGCCAGTGCACCGTCTCTTCCTACATCTACAATATGTTCGAGGCCGGTGACACACGCCGCGAGGGTTCCGTGATCGTATATGCCGACGAGGCCGCCAAAGTGCAGGCCCTGGTGGATGCCGGTGAACTTCCCGCAGGCAGCGTGTTCACCGTGAGCAACGAGCAGGAGAACTACGAGGGCTTCGGCCACTACAAGTATACTCCCCGCAAGGAGAGCACCGGCACCATCGAGCCGGAAAACAACCACGGAACATCCTTCCGCTTCTACCGCTACTCCGACGTTCTGCTGATGGGCACCGAACTGGCTGTCCGCACCGGCGGCCTGAATACCGAGTCCCAGGGCTGGTTCGACCAGGTACGCGACCGTGCCTTCGGAAACAAGAACCACCGCATCAACCTCACCGGCCTTAGCCAGCAGGCTGCCCTGGACATCCTGTTCAAGGAGCGCTTCCTGGAGTTCTACGACGAGATGCAGCGCTGGTTCGACATTCTCCGCTTTGACAAAGGCACCGAGGTGCTGGGCGCCAAGGGCTGGACGGAGAAATACCGTTACTTCCCCATCGACCAGAGTGAGATTGACCGTTCCAACGGCGGCCTTACCCAAAACAACGGCTGGAAGTAATATGACAAGCTTTGTAAAACTGTTTCTGGGCGCGTGCATCGCGGGGTGTACCCTGTTGGGCTGCGCGCCCAAAAACAATACTCCGACGGCCCTGGATGTGATCATGGGCCGATACAGCGTGCGCAGCTACACCGGTGAAAAGGTGACGGAGGCGCAGTTGGAGACTCTGCTCCGGGCCGGTATGGCCGCTCCCAGCGGCATGAACCAGCAGCCCTGGCGCTTCGTGGTGGTGGACGATCCCGCCACCATGGATGCTATGACTCCCTGGGGTGCCGACACCTGGAAGGCTGCCGGTACCGTCATCGTGGTCTGCGGAAAGGCCACCATGGGCGAGAACAACGACGCCAACCCGCTGTGGCAGGCCGACTGCTCGGCCGTGGCCCAGAACATCCTCCTGGCGGCCAAGGCCCTGGGCCTGGGCGCCGTGTGGAATGCCTCTTATCCTTTCTTCCATGCCCAGACCCAGGAAGCCCTGGGACTGCCCGAAGACGTGATTCCCTTTGCGGTCATTCCGGTAGGCGTGGAGAAGGGTTCCGAAGAGCCCAAGGACAAATGGGACCCTTCCAAGATACACTACAACAGATGGTAGTATGAGGAAGCTTTTCCCGCTTGTATGGATGGTCTTGCTTGTTTCCGCCTGCAGTTTCGGAAACGGGAGCAAGCAAGTCCAAGACGACCGCCCTGCCAATTATGCCCAGGGCGGTCCCCGTTTCCGGATCCTGCTGCTGTACGACGACACGGCCGAAGAGGCCCACGTCCAGTTTGCCCACCAGGCCATCGGCTTTTTCCGGAAGCTCACGGTGGGGGAGGGCTTTGTGGTAGATTCTACCCAGACCCTGGACAGCTATACGCTGGAGCAGCTGCAGCAGTATACCGTGCTGGTGGCGCTGAATGCCTCGCCATCCCCGACGGCACGTCCCCTGTTTGAGTGCTATATGGAAAACGGCGGTGGCTGGCTGGGATTCCATGCGGCCGGCTACAACGACCGTTCTACGGGCTGGCCCTGGTTTAACCGCTTCCTGGGCGCAGGCGTTTTCAAGGCCAACAACTGGCCTCCGCAGCCTGCCCTGGTGGAACTGGACAACACAGACCATCCGGTCACACGGAACCTTCCCGCCTCCTATGTGGCTCCGGCCAGCGAGTTCTACCAGTGGGCCCGGGAGCCCCGCGAGAACCCGGATGTGGAGGTGCTGGCAACCCTGTCGGCCCGGAACTATCCCATCGGCCTCAAGGACATTATCTATGGCGGCGACTTCCCCGTGGTGTGGACCAACCGGAACTACCGCATGCTGTACATCAACATGGGCCACGGTGACGAACAGTTCACCGACGCCACGGAAAAACTCCTGTTCGTGAACGCCCTGCGCTGGCTGGTTTCCCGCGACCCCGCCGGGAACCCGTTTGACAAGTAGTCTAGTTTTTGTATCTTTGCGGGGAATATGTACAGCGTTCTGAAATTCGGCGGGTCGTCCGTTGCGTCCGCCACCAACATATCCCGCGTGCTGGACATCGTAGAGAAAGAAGCCGCGAAGGGCCGGGTAATCCTGGTGAGCAGCGCCATCAGCGGCTGCACGGACGCCCTGCTCAGCGGAGAGGAAGAGCAGTTCCGGGACATGGAACGGAGGCACAGGGACATCGTGAAGCGGCTGTTCACCGGAGCGGACCGAGAGGCCCTGCAGAACCGCCTGGACGCCCTTTTCCTGCAAATGCGTGAGGCCCCTGCCGCAGAGCAGGTGACCTACGGAGAAATCTTTTCCACCACCATCCTGGCCGCCAAGCTGGCCACCGAGGGGTACAAGACCGAATGGCTGGACTCCCGGGACCTGGTGGTGAAGGGCGATGAACCGCTTACTTTTCGTCGTGTCCGGGAGGCCCTCCAGGCTTCCCGGGCCGATGTTTTCGTAGCCCCCGGCTTCATCTGCCGGAATGCCGCCGGCGGGGTGGACACCCTGGGCCGGGGCGGTTCCGACTACAGTGCCGCCCTGTTTGCGGCGGCCGTGAAGGCACGGAGCCTCCAGATCTGGACCGACGTCCCCGGCATCATGACGGCCAATCCCCGGCAGGTTCCGGCCGCCCGTACCATTCCCCGGATGTCCTACGAAGCGGCGCTGGATATGGCCAGCCACGGCGCCAAGGTGCTGTATGCACCTACCGTGGCGCCTGCCATGGCTGCCGGCATCGACATAGAAATCCGCAACACCTTTGCGCCGGAGGGTAAATGCACCCTCATCGGCAACTGCCCGGATGCCAGCCGGTGGATCGGGGTGGCGTCGGAAGGAAACGTCATCCGCCTGGTGGGGGCCGAATTGCCCGGCATCGGCGGAGACGACGCCCGGGATGCGGCCGGAAGCGCCCTCCGGGAAGCGGGTATCGCCGCCCTGGGCATGACGGCCGACGGCCCCAGCCTGGATATCGAGGTGAAACCAGCCGTGCTGGACCAGGCGCTCCGGGCCTTGCACCGGGTCTTCTTCCAGGAAATGCCCGTAACGGAAGTGAACCTGTTCGTGGCCGGCGACGGCGCCGTGTCCCGGGCCCTGCAGCAGATGGTGCGGGAGAGCGCCCAGGCCGTGCGCGAACGCACCGGCAAGCAGCTGCGCATCGTGGGGCTGGCGAACAGCCGGGAATACGGAACAGATCTGGGCGGGAAGCCCGTTATCGGCCAGAAGGGAGACTATATCCGCGCCATCCTGGAGCAGGCCCCCAAGGGCTCGCTCTTTGTGGACGCCACCGACAGTGAAACCCTGTATCTGCGTTATCCGGAGCTGCTGCAGGCGGGCATCGGCATCGTCTCTTCCAACCGGCGCTCCTTTGCCGGCAGCTATGCCGATTTCGCCGCCATCCACCTCTGTGCCCGCGAAAACGGCGTTCCGCTGCGCTACGAAACCACGGTGGGTGCCGCCCTGCCCATCCTGGAGTCCATTGCCCGCGGGGCCAACAGTTGCGACGAAGTGCTTTCCATCGAAGCCGTGGTATCCTGCACCCTGAACCAGATCCTGAGCGGTTATCGGCCCGGCGGCGCGTCCTTCGCCTCGCTGGTGCGCCGGGCTCAGGAAAGCGGCCTTACGGAGCCGGACCCGCGCCTGGACCTGGGGGGCCGCGACGCTCTCCGCAAACTGCTCATCCTCGCCCGCGAGGCCGGCATTCCGTTGGAAGAGAGCGATGTGAAAGTGCGTCCCATTGTGCCCGAAACCCTGTTGCAGGGGAGCCTGCCCCAGTTCTACGAAGGGCTGGAGGCCTATGAATCCCAGTGGGCCGGCGAGGCCCTGGAGGCAGAACGGCAGGGCTTCCGCCGCCGTTTCGTGGCTTCCCTGGAAAAGACAGAAGGGGGCTATGTGGCGGGTATCGGCCTCAAGAACGTGCCGCCCGTGCATCCGGCCTACTACCTGCGCGGCACGGAAAACGCCATCATCGTACGCAGCGCCTTTCACCCGTATCCCCTGGTGATCCAAGGCCCCGGCGAAGGCGCCCGCGAGGCCGCCTCCAGCATCTTGAACGACATCCTGCGCTAGAATTGGTCCACCAGGCCGATGCCGGAACACCGGCCTTCCTCACCTCACCGGCAACTACCACCCTATAACGCACTTTTGGGCGTTTTTCGCGTAGTACGTTGCATCGGCATGCACCCTGTTACGCACTTTTGGGCGTTTTCCGCGTTACACGTTGCATCGGCATGCATCCTATAACGCACTTTTGGGCGTTTTTCGCGTAGTACGTTGCATCGGCGTGCGCTATGGGTTGCCCCAAGGCACCCCAAGGCACCCCGTGGCGCTCTGCGGTGCAGCCTGTAAGGCATTTTGGGATATGTCCGGAAAAAGTGTTAATTTTGCAAGCTATGATGCCACTGGAAACCATATTCAGTCTCTTAAACTTCGGCTGGGCAGACCTGCTGGATATCCTCATGGTGGCCGCGCTCATCTTTTTCCTGATCCGCGGCATCCGGGGAGACGGCACCGTGCTCAATATCGTGCTGGTGCTGGCGGTCCTGGTGGTGCTTCAGGCCATCGTCAGCGCCCTGAACATGCGCATGATGACCGTACTGCTGAATACCCTCCTGGATGTGGGTGTGCTGGCCATCATCATCTTGTTCCAACCGGAAATCCGGCACCTTCTGAACCGTTTTGCCGTGCAGTCGGGCATTACCCGGCGCACCGGACAGCTGTTCAACCGCATCCTGGGCGTGAAAGAGGAAAAGATGGGCTCCCACAGCGCGGAGGAACTGGGGGAGGCCGTGCGGGCCATGTCGGCCGAAAAGACCGGCGCCCTCATCGTGCTCCAGCACAAGAGCTCCATGGAAGACTACATCAGCACCGGAGACCGCTTCGAGGCGGATATCAACCGGCGCCTGATCATGAACATATTCTTCAAGAATTCTCCGCTGCACGACGGCGCCATGATCATCATCGGCGACCACATCGCCGCGGCCCGCTGCCAGCTGCCCATGACCAACCGCACGGACATTCCGGCCCATTACGGGATGCGGCACCGGGCGGCGATCGGCGTCTCCGAAGACACGGATGCCGATGTACTGGTGGTGTCGGAAGAAACCGGGAATGTAAGCTTTGTGCGCGGCGGCGAAATCAAGACCGTCCAGGATATGAAGGAGCTCCGGCAACTGCTCTCTTCGCTGATGACTGTGGAGGACAAGTAGCAGATGGATACGCGGCTGGAACAGAAACTGGGTTTTGACAAGGTGCGGGCGGCCATCCAGGCCCGGTGCTCCACGGACTACGCCTTTACCCGCGTGGCCGAGGAAGAGTTCTCTACCGATGCGGCCGAAATCCACCGGCGCCATCTGCTTTCGGACGAAATGCGCCTCATCCTCATGTTCGAGGAAAACTTCCCCACTTCGGGCTACATAGACGCCATCCCGTTCCTGGAACCCATCGGCAAGAATGCCTCCATCGACCTGCTTTCGCTGGGCAAGCTGCGTACCCTGCTGGACACCCTGCGCCGGGCCCTGCACTTCTTCCATACGGTGAAAGAGGGCATCTATCCCAACCTGCAGCACCTGGCTTCCGGGGTGAATGCGCCCGCCGAGGTCCTGCAGCGCATAGACGGCATCCTGGACCGCCACGGGGAAATCAAAGACACGGCGTCGGACCAGCTGTATACCATCCGCCGCAGCATCAAGGAGAAGGAAATCAACGTCTCCAAGCGGATGAACGCCATTTTGCGGCAGGCGCAGCAGGACGGCCTGGTAGAGGCCGATGCCAGCGTCTCCATCCGCGACGGCAAGATGCTCATTCCGGTGGCATCGGCCAAGAAACGCCAGTTCCAGGGCTTTATGTACGATGAAAGCGCCACCGGAAAGACGGCCTTCATGGAACCGGCCGAGATTGTGGCGCTGCAGAACGAAATCCAGGAACTGTACTTTGCCCAGACGCGGGAGATTGCCCGCATCCTGTACGAGTTTGCCGAATTCCTCCGCCCCTTTGTCCCGGAACTCATCGCCGGGGCAACATTCGTGGGCGAACTGGACTTCAACATGGCCAAGGCGCATGTGGCGCTGGACTATATCGCCGGCATGCCGGTGGTGAGCACGGACGGCTCCCTGAGCCTTCGCAAGGCCCGCCATCCGCTGTTGGAAAAGAGCCTTCGGAAGGAAAAGAAAGCCATCGTACCCCTGACGGTCACCCTGACGCCGGAAAAGCGCATCCTCCTGATTTCCGGCCCCAACGCCGGCGGCAAGAGCGTGTGCCTGAAGACGGTGGGGCTGCTGCAGTACATGTTCCAGTGGGGCATGCTCATCCCCACGTCGGAAACCTCGGAACTGCCTGTGTTTGACAGGATTATGGTGTCTATCGGGGACGATCAGTCCCTGGAGAACGACCTCTCTACTTACAGCTCCTTCCTCTCCGACATGAAGGCCATGCTATCGGTGGCCGATGACAAGACGCTGGTCCTGATTGACGAATTCGGCTCGGGCACGGAGCCCGCGGCCGGCGGTGCCATTGCCGAAGCCATCCTGCACGAGCTGGACAGCCGCGGCGCCTATGGGGTCATTACCACCCACTACACCAACCTGAAACTCTACGCTTCGTCGGCCGATACCGGCGTGGTGAACGGCGCCATGCAGTTCGACGCCGCCACCGTCACCCCTCTGTTCCGCCTGGAAGAAGGCCTGCCGGGCTCTTCCTTCGCCTTTGAGCTGGCGCGGAAGATGGGCCTGCCGGAACCCATCGTCCACGATGCGGAAGAGCGCGCCGGGGAACAGTTCGTGGGCATCGAGCGCAACCTCCGGAAGATTGCCAAAAGCCGCCGGCAGCTGGACGAGAAACTCACGCGCATCCGGGCCACCGACAAAACCCTGGAAGGCCTGACGGACCGCTACGAGAAAGAACTGGAAGAGATCAAGGAACTGCGCCGGCGGGTGTTGGACGAGGCCAGGGCCGAAGCCGAAAAGATTGTCCGCGAGGCCAACCGGCAGGTGGAGAACACCATCCGTACCATCCGCGAGTCCCAGGCCGGCAAGGAGCAGACGCAGGAAGCCCGCTCCCAGTTGCAGGGGTTCCTGGGCGCCCTGGCCGACAGCCGCGGCCGCCGCGACGCCTACATCGACAAGAAGCTGCAGGGCGTGAAGGAGCACAAGGAACGGGAAAAGGCCCGCCGCCGCAAACGGGCCGACGGGGAAACCCTCCAGCAGATGGAACAGGAGGAGGCCGAAGCCCGGAAACTGGCCGCCTTCCGCAGCGCACCCCTGAAAGTGGGCGAAAAAGTGCGCATCAAAGACGGCGGCATGGTGGGCGAAGTGTCCAAAGTGAGCACCAAGGCCGTGACGGTGGTCGTGGGGAATATCACCACAAAACTGCCCCTGGACCGTGTAGAACGTATTACGGCCAACGAATACAAAGCCATTGCCAAGGCGCCGGACACGTGGCCGCGCCAGGTGTACGATTCGGCCATGACCGAGCGCAAGGCCCGTTTCAAGATGGAACTGGATGTGCGGGGAGAGCGGGTGACCGACGCATTGGAAATTGTGATGCGATATATTGACGATGCCATCATGCTCGGCGTTCCTTCGGTCCGAATTTTGCACGGAAAAGGGACGGGCGCCCTCCGGGAGGAAATCCAGAAATACGTGCGGACGGTGCCCGGTGTCACCAGCGTCGCGGACGAACATATCCAGTTTGGGGGTTCGGGCGTAACGGTAGTGAAATTTTGACTAAAACCTAAGACCAATGAACGTATTGTCTACCAGCAAGATGGGAGCAATCGGGGAAGAAATGGCGTGTGACTTCCTGCTCTCCTGCGGCCACCAGATCCTGGACCGCAACTGGCGTGTCGGCCACCTGGAGCTGGACATTGTCACGGAAGCCCCGGACGGGGTTCATTTCGTAGAGGTAAAAGCCCGTACAGTTCCCACCCCCGCCACCATCCAGGACCAGGTAAGCACCCTGAAGCAAAAGCGTATCAGCGCCGCCGCCATCCAGTACCTGAAAAAAAAGAAGCTCGCCGGCCAGGAAATTTTCTTCGACATCGTTTCCGTCCTCTTCGACGGGCCCCAGACCGTGGTACGCTACATTCCGCAGGCCTGGATTCCCATGTACGTATAACCAAGATAACTGTTAAAAGCTTTAATGACAGAACACAGATACTGCGTGATCATGGCCGATGGTATCGGCTCTACCCGCCAGTTCCGCCACACATATGAGCGTTTCCTGCAGGTAGTCCCCCGGGAGAATATCCTCATCGTTACCTTGGCCCGCTGTGCCGCGGATGCCCGCCGGGAACTGCCGGAGTTGCCGGAGCGGAACCTCATCCTGGAACCGTCGGCCCGGAAAACGGCCCCCTGCATGGCCCTGGCGGCCTATACGCTGCTGTCCCGGGACCCGGAAGCCGTCATCGTGGCCAGCCCCTGGGACCTGGTCATCCGGGACGAAGTCCAGTTCGCCGCCACCCTGGGCGAGGCCTTTTCCTATGTGGAGGAGAACGATGTCCTGATGACCCTTGGTATCGTCCCCAAGTCGCCGGACACCAATTTCGGATACATCCAGGTGAAGGAAGGCCGCAACGCCCACCTGATGACGGGCCCGCTGCAGGTGAAAACCTTCACGGAAAAGCCCCCGCTGGAGCTGGCGGAGGTCTTCGTGCGCACCGGTGAATTCTTCTGGAACAGCGGTATCTTCATCTGGAAGGCCGCCACCATCATCTCCGAGATGGAAAAATACCTCCCGGAGGTCACGGAACTGTTCAAGGGCTGGCAGGAGCACATTACCGAACCCGCTTTCATTGAGACAGCCTATGCGGAATGCCCCAAGATGTCGCTGGACTACGGCGTCATGGAACGCACCTCCCGCGCCTGGCTGTATCCCGCCCGCTTCGGCTGGGCCGACATAGAGCGGCTGTAAATCCCGTTCACATCCCTCTTTTGGTTTTCGGCAGCTTGTGAAAAAAGCTGTTGAAAACTTTTTGTTTTTCAAAGAATTATCCGTATCTTTGCGGTCCGCAATTGTGCCCAAGAGGCCTACAATATGCGTTAAAATATTAAGTAACAATTAATTAACAAACACCAATGCCTGGTTTAATTGGAAAGAAAGTCGGAATGATTTCCGTCTTCGGTGCCGACGGGAAGAATATCCCGTGCACTGTCATTGAGGCTGGTCCGTGTGTTGTCACG
>Ga0310694_10005017_pt1 | contig 12717 bp, 12 predicted proteins | sample 174DNAGHGhighgp2_FD_203884 | JGI IMG/M metagenome (GOLD analysis project Ga0310694, IMG submission 203884) | Sheep rumen microbial communities from Palmerston North, Manawatu-Wanganui, New Zealand - 1742 DNA GHGhigh gp2 (v2) (version 2) | ecosystem: Host-associated > Mammals > Digestive system...
CTTCTCTGTTAATTTAATCGAAGACTCCTTCGACGGCATCGTCTTGGCCGCCTCCGCCGCCATCACCGCCGTCGTCTCCGCCACCGCCGCCGTGCCAGCCACCGCCGCCACCGGAGTAGTAGCCGCTGAGTTCGTCACCGCAGGGGTTGAAGTTCTTGGGGAACTCAAACTTGGTGCTCTGCTTGTAGGGCAAGGATTTGTCGTCGTAGATCCACTTCATGAAGTAACCCAGGATAGGCAATGCCGCCTCGGCACCCTGACCCATGGCCATGCTGTTGAAATGGATGTAGCGTTCCTCGCCACCGACCCACACACCAGTTACCAGTTCGGGCGTGAAGCCCATGAACCAACCGTCGCTGTGGAAGTTGGTGGTACCGGTCTTGCCGCCCATATCGGCCGTGATGCCATAGGCGTAGCGCAGACGTGCGCCAGTACCCTCGTTCACAACGTTGGTGAGCATCGAGAGCATCTTCAGGTAGGTGTCCTCGCTCATGATCTCGGTCTGGCTGCCGGTAAACTCGGCGAGCACATTGCCACGGTTGTCGGTGATGCGGGAAACATAAACCGGCTCAACGCGCATGCCACCGTTGGCAAATGCCGAATAGGCAGCCACCATCTCGCGCAAGGTGACCTCGCAGGCGCCCAGGCTCAACGACGGCACGGGATCCAGGTAGCTGGTGATGCCGAAGCTGTGCATCCACTTGGCCAGGTCCTCGGGGGTCATGGTATAATAGCCGTTGCGCTCAATCCAGTTCTCGCGGGTGCCGCGCATGAAGCCTGCCGAGATCCAGTTCTTGGAGTAGGTCAAAGCCTGCTTCAGCGTCATTCCGCCGCCGCTACCCTCGTTCTGAGGATTATATACCTCGTTGTTCCAAATAATGTTGGGCGCACCGCCAGGACGGGTAGAGCAAGGCGTCAAGCCGCCGAACTCGATAGCCTGAGAATAGACGAAGGGTTTTACGGTAGAACCAATCTGACGACGACCAGTCGATACCATATCATACTTGAAGAAGCGGAAGTTGGGACCACCCACATAGGCCTTGACAAATCCCGTGACGGGATCCATCGACATCATACCGCAGCGCAGGAACGACTTGGTGTAGAGCAGCGAGTCGAGCGGCGTCATCTGAGCGTCAAAACCACCCTCATAGTTGAACAGGTGCATCTGGACAGGCTTCTTGAAGTTGTCCATGATCTGGGCATCGCTAAAGCCTGACTGCTTGAGCACACGGTAGCGCTCGCTGTGACGGATGGCGGCGTTGATGAGCGCCTGCTTGCCAGCACTGGACAGTTCCTGCTTATTATTGGTATAGGGATTCTTGGTACCGCCGCGCTCACGCAGGAAGGCAGGCTGCAAGGTCTTGCTCATGTGCTTGTGCACAGCCTTCTCGGCATATTCCTGCATGCGGGAGTCGATGGTGGTGTAGATCTTCAAGCCATCGGTATAGATGTCGTAGTGGGAACCGTCGGGCTTGGTGTTCTTGTTGCACCAGCCGTAAAGCGGGTTCACCTCCCATGCCACCGAGTCATCGATAAAGGCCTGCTGGTTCCACGACGGATAGTCCTTGCGGTTGGGCTTCTTGGCGCTCATCACGCGGCGCAGCTCCTCACGGAAGTAGGGCGCCGGGCCATCGTTGTGGTCCAGTTTCTGGAACTTAACCACCAGGGGGGTGGTCTTGAGCTGCTCGCACTCGGCCTCACTCAGATAGCCGGCCTTGACCATCTGCTCAAACACCACGTTGCGACGCTGGCGTGTACGCTCGGTATAGCGCACGGGGTTGTAGTAGGACGGGTTCTTGCACATGCCCACCAGCGTGGCGGCTTCCTGGATGTTCAGGTCCTTGGGCTCCTTGTCAAAATAGACACGGCTGGCCATCTTGATGCCCACGGCATTGTTGAGGAAGTCAAACTGGTTGAAGTACATCTTGATGATTTCGTCCTTGGTGTAATAACGCTCGAGTTTGACGGCGATGACCCACTCGACGGGTTTCTTCAAGGCGCGCTCAAAGATGTTGTGAGACTCGGGCGAATAGAGCTGCTTGGCAAGCTGCTGGGTGATGGTACTGCCACCGCCGGCACTCTTCTGACCCATGATGACACGCTTGATAATCGCGCGCCCGATGGCCTTCACATCGATGCCCGAGTGCTCGTCAAATCGGGAGTCCTCGGTAGCAATCAAGGCATCGGTCAGGTGGGGCGACATCTCGTCAAAGTCCACATAGATGCGGTTGCTGCGGCTGCGGTAATAGCGTCCCATCTCCACACCATCGGCACTGTAGATCGTCGATGCGAACTTGTCGGTGGGGTTCTTCAACTGGTCGATGGGCGGCATGTAACCGATCACGCCGTTGTAAATCAACACAAACATCAGCACCAGGGCTGCCACAAAGATGGCAAACCATGTCCACATCTTCCTGACGAGACTGCGGCGCTTGTTCTTTTTCTTTCCAGTGGTTTTTTCGCTCATATCTTAGTTTAGTTATTATCTATAAACAATTATCATTCAACCCGTTGACAAAAATCAACGAGAGAAATGGCACTTTATAACCTGCAAATATAATATAAAGTTTTAAGTTTTAAGCCCCCGCATCTATGGTTTTTATTTTTTTATTATCTTTGCAGCCATGCAATACGTTGGTGAACTGATTTCGATAGGTGTGGCCTTCTCGTGGACGGCGACAGCATTGTTGAGCGAGTTTGGCAGCAAGCGCATGGGCAACCTGACGCTGAACCTCACACGCATGGTTATTACGCTCGTCTTCTCGGGCATCCTGTTCTGGGTGATGGGAGGCACTCCCCTGCCCGCTCAGGCGAGCACCGAGGCCTACCTGTGGATGATGCTGTCGGGACTCGTGGGCTACGTCATCGGTGACTTCTGCCTGTTCCAGTGCTACATCATCATCGGGTCCAAGTTCGGCCAACTGTTCATGACGCTGGCCCCGATCACCGCCGCCATTATGGCGTGGTTCACGCTGGGTCAGGAACTGCGCCCATCAGCCATGCTGGCCATGCTGGTCACGCTCTCGGGTATCGCCATCAGCGTGCTGGGGCGCGGTGAGCATCACAAGTTGTCGTTAAAGCTGCCGCTTGCCGGCGTGCTGTTTGCCATCGGTGCAGCCGTGTGTCAGGGTGTGGGGCTGGTACTGAGCAAGATAGGCATGAACCACTACGAGGCATCGCTCGCGTCACCCCTGCAGGGCTGGCTGCTGCCCTTCCATGCCAATTTCTTCCGCTGCGTGGCGGGAACCATCGGCTTTGCGCTACTGATGGCATTCCGTGAAGGATTCGCCCCTCTAGGCAAGGGCCTGCATGACGGCAAGGGCATGATGGCTGCCGTGTTGACGACCATCTTCGGTCCCTTCGTCGGCGTGGGCGCCTCGCTGCTGGCCGTTCAATATACCGCAGCAGGCATCGCCAGCACCCTCATGGCACTGACTCCCATCATCATTATCCTGCCCGCCTGGTGGCTGTTCAAGCAGCCCATCACGATGAAGAGCATCCTCGGCGCCTTCATCTCAGTCATCGGCGTCTCCCTATTCTTCCTGCTCTAAAGCGCCTTCCCAGCTGATAGCACCCGCATATTTTTTTAATTTATATGTGAAATAATAGTGCATCCGCGACCTAAAAAAGTCGCGGATGCAGTTGTTATCGTTGTTTGAGTTGTTTTTGAGGCTTGCTATTGGCTGGGGAGCAGGGTTGAGGGTTAGTCGAAGATGACGGTGCCGGGGGCGGTGGGATTGAAGGTGTTTTTTACCCAGACAGGGATGTGCTTCATCGCTACGGGGGCTATCGTGGGGGGATAGATGACCTTGGCGCCGGCATCGCACATCTCCTGGGCCTGGGCATAGGTCATCTGCGGGATGACGGTGGCATCGGGATGGGTGCGGGGATCGGCGGTCATGAAGCCGTCCACATCGGTCCAGATTTCCAGCGCCTCGGCGTCCAACAGGGTGGCGAGAATGGCTGCCGTGTAGTCGCTGCCGCCACGGCCCAGATTGGTCACGTCACCCGTCTCCTTGTCGCGCGAGATAAACCCCTGTGCCACATGCACGCCGCCGTCGCCCAATGAGGCATAATCCGCCTTGACGAGACGCTCGGTCTCCTCCCAGTTGAGCACACGCCCTGTGCCATCGCGCACGGTGCGCATGTAGTTGAGTGACAGGTGAGGCACGCCGTCCTCGAACATGCCCGTCACAATCGCCGACGACAGGATTTCGCCGTGAGCCACGATGGCGTCGCACACACGTTCGATCTCATCGACCGGCATGTGGGGATTCGTGGCCAAAGCGAGGTAATAGGGCTTGAGGCTCTCGTCGATGAAGCGGTCGATGGTGCCATGCACCTGTTCCCGCATCGACTCGACGACCACGCCGTCGATGGCATCATGGTGGCGCTTGCGTGCCGCCTCGAGGGTGTCGAGGCACGAAATGTCGCGCTGCTGTGCCTGCTCGCACATGGCAAGCAACTGATTGGTAAAACCACCCATGGCCGAAACCACCACCAACACGGGCTTGGCCTCGGCATTGACTATATCCCTGAGGTTGAGCAGGCTCTCGATGCTGCCGACCGAGGTGCCGCCGAATTTCATCACTTTCATTTCAATATCGTCATTAAGTTATTAATTAAATAACGAGAATTTAGGTTTTTTATTGGAGTGAGGTGTGAGAAAAGAAGTTTTTCGCCCAAATTAGCTTGCGGGTTCGATTTTTTTGGCAAAACTCTCTTAACTCACGACTCTAAACTCTAAACTTTTTATATCTTTGCAACGATGAACGAATGGGATCAAGACATCTACAACCTCAATGACGAGCAGCCGCAGCCCGAGCGTGGCTCTCTGCTGGTGGCAAAGCCCACGGTGGGCGACTTCTTTTTCAAGAGGTCGGTCATCCTTATTGTCGATCCTGACGAGGGCGAGGGAGCCATGGGCGTGGTGGTGAACCACTACACGGGCTATAACCTGCGCGATATCATGCCCGAGATCGAGACCGTTGAAGAGATTCCCCTGTTCCTGGGCGGTCCCGTGGGCACCCAGATGCTGTTCTACATGCACACCCTGGGGCCGGACATCGTTCCCGAGGCCATCGATGTGGGCGACGGAGTGTGGTTCGGCGGGGACTTTGAGGCTATCAAGCGTTATGTGGAATTGGGCGGTCCCGTCGAGGGGCGCATCAAGTTCATCGTGGGTTACAGCGGCTGGGGGCACGAGCAACTAGCCAGCGAAATCGCACGCCATGACTGGGCTGTCATCAAATCAGGATGGCACGACCTGCTCATGGGCGAAGGCGACGACAACCAGTGGCGCGATGCGGTGGCCAGCTTCGGCGACCGTTACCGCCTGTGGCTGAACCTACCCAGCGACCCAAGTAATAACTAATAGCAAGGATATTGAAACGAGTTGATATGAGTTTGATCATCGGCATTGACATGGGCATCAGCTCCACCAAGATCATCGGCATCGAGAACGGCAAACGTATCAAGACGCCAATGACCGTCAAGGGAAGTGATGAGATTTCTTCGCTTTACGGTGCCCTGGGCAAATACCTGCACACCAACGATATCCCGCTTGAGGGAGTGGAGCACATCATGATTACCGGTGTGGGGGCCAAGAGCGTGAACACCCCGATTCTGGGGTGTCCCACCTCGATGGTGGATGAATTCACGGCCAACGGCCTGGGCGCGCGCTTTGACAGCGGCCTGGACCACATGATTGTCGTGTCGATGGGTACAGGCACCTCGCTGGTGCAGGTCGATGGCGACGAGATCAAGCACATCGGCGGCATCGGGATGGGCGGCGGCACCTTGCAGGGCCTGTCGCGCCTGTTGCTGCAGACCAGCGACATCGAAGAGGTGAGTGCCCTTGCCGAATTCGGCTTTCCCGAGAACATCAACCTGAGAATCAATGACATCTGCAATGACGACATCGACGGCCTGATCGGTGATGCCACCGCGTCGCTGTTTGCCAAGGTATTGCAACGCAGCCCTGACCGCAACGACATTGCCGCCGGTTTGATCCACATGGTGCTCGAGACCATCGGGTCATCTGCCGTGCTCTCTCAACTCAATGGCGGCTACAAGGACTTTGTGCTCATCGGCAACCTCACTCAACTACAGTTGTGCAAGAATGTCTTCCCGCTGCTGGAGGAGCTGTATAATGTACATTTCCATATTCCCAAATTTGCCTACTACTGCACCGCCCTGGGCGCAGCATTGAGCCACGGATATGAGAACGAATAACCCCGATAGAGAACCATGCATCTGACTGTCGTCATCGTCAACTACCGCGTGAAGTACTTGCTGGAGCAGACCTTGCGCTCGGTGGAACAGGCTATGCAAGGCATGACCGGCGAGGTCATCGTCGTCGATAACCTGTCGGGCGACGACAGCATCGCCTTCTCGAGGGAGCGGCATCCCCAGGTGCGCTATATCGAGAATCAGGAAAATGTGGGGTTTGCACGAGCCAACAACCAGGCCATCATGCAGGCCCGGGGAGAATACACGCTCATCCTCAACCCCGATACCATCATCACGCCCCAATGCCTGGAAGAGGGCATTGCGTGGATGAAATCCCATCCCAAGTGCGGAGCCATCGGCGCTCGGATGATGGACGGCAACGGCGTGTTCCTGCCCGAGAGCAAGCGTTCCTTCCCCACGCCGTGGGTGTCGTTCTGCAAGATATTCGGCCTGTCGAAGCTATTTCCACGGTCACCCCTGTTTGCCAAATACCACCTGCGCTACCTGAGCGACCAGGAGCCGCAGTGCATCGACATCCTGTCGGGCGCCTACATGCTGTGCCGCACCAGCGTGCTGCAGCAGTTGGGCGGCTTTGACGAGGACTTCTTCATGTACGGCGAGGACATCGACCTGAGTTACCGCATCGTCAAGGCGGGCTACGAAAACTGGTTCCTGCCCACGCCGATGGTCCATTACAAGGGCGAGAGCACGCACAAGGACTCGATGCGCTATGTACGCGTGTTCTATGACGCGATGCTCATCTTCTACCGCAAACATTTCCCGCGCTTCAACGTCATCTTCTACCCCATCGTCAAGTTGGGCGTGATGGTCAGGGCCGGCATGGCGATGGCCAAGCGGCTTGTCAAGCGCATCCTGCCCAGCCACATCAAGCCCGTCAGCGAGTTGTGGCCCTGGGTCATCATCAGCCACGCACCCGGCGAGGTGGCCCGTCGTGCGGGCATCCAGTCCTTTGTTGACAGCATTCCCCCGAAGGGGTGTTATAATGTGCTGGTCGATGACGGCTGCCGCACCTGTGCCCAAGTGGTGGAATACATCCGTGAGCACGGCAACGACGAGCGGCTGGCGTTTCACATTTTTGCCGACTGCCACGGCATCATCATTTCACCGAAAATGTCATGAGTCAACTGTTGAGCAACGATATCATCACCCTGCGTGCACTGGAGCCCACCGACCTTGACACGCTCTACCGATGGGAGAACGACACTACCCTGTGGGCCGTGAGCGACACCGTCGCCCCCTACTCCCGCGAGGCGCTGTGGCACTATCTGGAACAATACACAGGCGACATCTATGCCCAACGGCAACTTCGCCTGATGATCACGCTGGCCGACGGCACTCCCGCCGGAACCGTCGATTACCTCAATTTCGACCCGTTGAACAACCGTGCTGAGCTCGGCCTGTTCATCGCCCCCGAGCACCGTGGCAAGGGCCTGGGGCGTCAAGCGCTGGACCTGCTCACCGCCTACTCGCGTGAGCACATCGGGCTGCGCCAGCTATACGTGTTCATTGCCATTGATAACGTGGTGTGTCTCAAGCTGTTTGAGGACTATGGTTATCGCCGTGTGGGAACAATCAACTCATGGGTAAAACGAGGCAGCGCTTACCGTGATGTCGCCCTGCTGCAAATGGTTTTTTGAATCGATTATGGCACGAGACAACCGAATAGACTCCATCAAGGGCTTGCTGATCATCCTGGTCATCATGGGACACGTCATCACCTCGCTTAACAACACCAACCTCATCAACCATGGTGTGATGGGTCTCATCTACATTTTCCACATGCCGCTGTTCATCCTGATTTCGGGTTATCTGACCAAGAATCCGGAGCAGCAGAGCCAACAAAACATGTGGCGCGGTGTGTGGAGGATATTTGTCCCGATGGTCATTTTCCACGTCATCAGTACCACGAGGGTATGGTATTTTGAAGGCAACTTTCTAGAGACCCTGACGTTAAAATTTCCCTACGGCATCCTGTGGTACCTGATCAGCCTGATCTGGTGGCGCATTATGTTGTACTATACCCCTAAGGCGCTGCTACACAGGCCTGCCCTGTATTTAGGCATCGCCCTTGCCGTGTCGCTGTTCAGTGGCGTGATACACCTTCCGCCCTACTTGTCTTTACAGCGCACCCTCAATTTCTACATCTTCTTCCTGATGGGCTATTACTACCGCCAGGGACACATCAGCAATCGCCTGTGGAAGAACAACATCGTGCACATCGCCGTTGTCGTCGTGCTGCTGCCGCTCATCTTCTGGCTCTTCCCCCGCTGCGGCAACATCATGAACGGAGCCGACTACTATGGCATCCAGGGCCTGCCCCAGAAGGCCATGATCATCGCCTGCTCCATCGCCATGTCCTTGCTGGTGTTCAACTTGACCCGGTACAACAAACTGCTCAGCTTCATCGGCATGGACAGCCTGTTCTATTACCTGTACCACCAGCACATCATCAACTACATCTACTACAGCCATGTGCATTACTTCAGCCTGCCCACGACATTCCCGTTCGTTGTCCTGTACACGGCGCTGATCCTGGGCCTGCTGCTGCTCCTTCACAAGGTGAAATTCTTCAGATGGCTCGTTCATCCCACGTTGAAACGCAAAGAACAGGCAAGCAATTAACCGCTACCTGTGTAAGGTAATGCCTCGGCAAGTGGCCCCATTCAGGGCCCGATGCGGGTGGTGTTCCAGCCCACCACGCCACAAGTACCTTCGGCACTTGCGCCGTGGTGTTAATTCAAGTCAAGGCCGCTGGCCTTGTGCAGGTCTTCGACCTGCTTAGACACACCTCTTGCTCCGTAGGCCACAAAGTGCCTCGATGCGGAAAATACAACAAGCCCCCTCAGCGCCAAGTAGCGAAGGGGGCTCGTAGTATATATCTTCAGGACTTAAATGTGCGTGAGCACGTTGATCTTACTTGAGTTTTGCCAGTTGGGTGGCGTCAGGATCGATGGCGATGATTCTGCCTTGAGGGTCGATGAGGAAAGAATGATAGCCGTTCTCGAGTCGCCAACTCTTGATGATGGTCTCATGAGAATCGGCCGACGTGCCGAAATGAGCCGAGCGATCCAGGTTATCGATTGCCACAATGCTGTTGAAGACACTCTCGCTGCGATCCAGGTTAACCGACACATGTGCATAATGGCCGCCCTGATTGCGTGACAACCGGTCATAGCGCATGTTGTCCAGGCGAGACTGTGCGTCGGCCGAAGACCAGAACGTGAGCAGCAGGTTCTCACCCCGGTGCTGCTGCAACGGTGACAAGCCATTGTTGCTCATGCCCAACACGAGCGAGGGAGCCTTGTAACCGATGCGGCTGTCGGCCGGTGCTGAATAGTAGGCCGAAGTAAACAAGGTCAACAAACCTAAAACAGCTATCGCGAGCAATAATTTATTCATTCACTCCTTAGTTTTTGTTTTACAAACGAGGCAGCAAGAGCATTGTCTAGCCGCCCTTGTCGATTCTCGACAGGTCCTGTCTCGGTCATGACCGATTTTAACAGGCCTGCAAAGTTACGCAAAAAAAGTTATTAACAAGTCCTTTTGACATTTTTTTGTTCAATTCGCTCCAGTTTTTGGTGAATTCAGCCTACCGGCAGGTCCATATTACGACTAAAAAACTCACCCCAAATGATTAATCTATTTGCTGTTTTTTCTATGTATTCACAAAATTATTTATAACTTTGTACGCTAATATACAACCACGTGATTGATATGAAAACCCTTGAAAGAAATTTACTGTTTCTGGGATGCCTGATACTTGCAGTCTTGTCATTTAATTCCTGCGAGTTTAACCACATCCCCGATCCTGAACATCCCACTTATGTATCCTACACCATCTCGGCCGGTAGCCTCAGTTACAATGGTCCGGATCAGGTATTGGCCGATATTAAGTCCTGGATTAGAGATAACCAGGATGTGTATGATGTAGAAGTGCACTACAGTACAGGCGAGAAATCAGAGTTCACCAAGCCTGATAACGAGGCCATCATCAGATACGAGAAATTTGTTACCAAGTTCAAAGCTTACCTGGACGAATTAAAGAGTAATCTTTCTGCTGGGAAATACGGTAAGATTGATCACGCCATCAGTGCCACCTTCTTTGTGAGTGCAGTACGCGCACAAGGCCAAGAAGGCACGCTCAAGTATGATCAGATTGAGTTCCACTTTCCTGAAGTCGGGAATTAACCGATAACAACCATCATGGCAAAACTACGTATCAGCGACGACTGGTGGACCGCGCCTGCCGAGGGTGACAACGGTCACCTGGTGCTTGTCACGGGACGTCGAGCGATGGACAACGTCATTGCCACGGGACTGTATCGCTACCGTGTCGAGGTCACCTGGCGATATGAGGGCGATGACAAGGCCTTGCCCGTCTATGCCGACAGCAAGGTGATGGAAGAGGTCACTGACGCCCTCAACGAGAGCTTTGACCGCGACCCGGTGGCCATCATGACCGGCATTTACACGGGCGACGGCCAGCGCAACTGGGTGTTCTATACCCGCTCGTTGCACATCTTCCAGCGCAAGTTCAACGAGGTGATGGCTCCCTTCCCTGCCCTACCGCTGGAGTTTGAGGCCGAGGAAGATCCCGACTGGCAGGAATACCGCGAGATGTGCCAATGCGAAGTTGCCGACGGCGAGGATTGATTGCCGACACTACATTTTGACATAAAACGAGGACGCTTATCCAACTCATGGAAGCGTCCTCGCTACATTATTGCCTAATTGCTGTGATTACATGTTCATGCCGCCATCGACTTGGATGACCTGGCCGGTGACATAGCTTGACATGTCGCTGGCAAGGAAGGTAGCGACATTGGCAATGTCCTCGACGGTACCGCCGCGACGCAGCGGGATGCGCTGGCACCACTCCTTGCGGACCTCCTCGGGGAGTTCTTGGGTCATTGCGGTGTCGATAAAGCCGGGAGCGATGGCGTTGGCACGGATGCCGCGGCTGCCCATCTCCTGGGCGATGCTCTTGGCCAGTGCGATAAGACCTGCCTTGCTGGCGGCGTAGTTGGCCTGACCTGCATTACCGTGAACGCCCACTACCGATGCCATGTTGATAATGGAGCCATTGCGCTGGCGCATCATGATGGGCACCAGAGCGTGGATGAAGTTGAACGCGCTCTTGAGGTTAACAGCGATGACGGCGTCCCACTGCTGCTCGGTCATGCGCAGCATGATACCGTCCTTGGTGATACCGGCGTTGTTGACCAGGATGTCGATGTGACCAAAGTCCTCATGGATCTGTTTCACGACAGCCTCGGTCTCCTCAAAACTAGCAGCGTTGCTGGCATAACCCTTGGCCTTGACGCCGAGGGCTGCGATTTCCTGTTCGGTCTGCTTGCCGTTGTCGTCGATAACGAGGTCGGTGAATGCGATGTCAGCACCCTCGGCAGCAAACTTCAGGGCGATGGCCTTGCCGATGCCCCTAGCGGCGCCAGTGATGAGCGCCACTTTACCTTCTAACATTTTCATTGTCTTGTCAATTTATGATTATTACTGTAGTTTGCACAATAAATTGCACGGCCTTGTGAAAAAAGCCGTGCAAAGGTAATCATTATTGTTGAGACTGCAAAATCGCTGTCTCTCTATCGGTTTTTACCAGTGTCCTGAAAGCACGAAGCTGAGCAGGGCGGTCACATCGTTGATATCGACAGCACCTGAGCCGCCTGCAACGTCACAGTCGGCAGCAGCGGCATTGTACTCGGTGGTATTGCCCAGGACTATACTGATCAGCGCAGTCACATCGTTGATGTCCACATGAGTATCGCCGTCCACATCGCCGCGCGTAGCCTTGGGCTTGATCTGCATATTGTCCAGAGCGAAGTAGTCGCCTGAGCCATTGTCACTCACGTCCTTGTGATAGTACCATTTCAGATTGTAAGTGACATTGGGATTCAGTTCAAAGGTGTAGGTCTCCCAATCGTTGTCACGGGCTCCGTAACGGAATATCGAAGTGCCGTTCGACATAAACACGCACTCATCATAGTCGGTGTTTCCGATACTCTCGCCCCAGGCTTTGAAATCAAACGACAGGATGGATGGTTCAGTAACTCGGACTGTGGTGCTCAGCGTCGAAGAACTGCTATGCACACCCGAATTGCCAGACTGGGCATAAAGCCTTCCACCTGCGTTCAACACTACCCATGGAAAGTCGCTCTCTTCAAAGTGGATGTTACTTCCCGGCGCATTCAATGCTTCGTCAAGCGTGTGCATGCCCACGATGTTGTAGAAATTCTTCCACCCCTCGGCAACCTGATAGTCCGGGAGTGAAGAAACCGGGGCATATAACGTAGCATCGCTATAGGCATTATCATCAAAGACACCGTTAGTTATCACAGGCGGAAAAAGCGGATAACTTAATATTGTCGTGAGATTTGGGCATTGCACAAACGCAAGATCGTCAATCTGTTCCACACAAGCACCTATACCAGCCTGCTTGAGGTTACTACA
>Ga0310694_10005019_pt1 | contig 12713 bp, 10 predicted proteins | sample 174DNAGHGhighgp2_FD_203884 | JGI IMG/M metagenome (GOLD analysis project Ga0310694, IMG submission 203884) | Sheep rumen microbial communities from Palmerston North, Manawatu-Wanganui, New Zealand - 1742 DNA GHGhigh gp2 (v2) (version 2) | ecosystem: Host-associated > Mammals > Digestive system...
GTTTCGGTAACGTACTCGGCTCAAACGGATCGGTTATTCCGATATTCAAGAAGCAGATAGAGCAGGGCAAGCCTGTTACTGTAACTCATCCTGACATCATCCGCTACTTCATGACTATTCCGGAGGCAGTAAGCCTGGTTATGGAAGCCGCAGCGATGGCCAAGGGCGGCGAGATATTCGTTCTCGACATGGGCAAGCCGGTAAAAATCGTAACTCTTGCAGAGAACCTTATCCGTATGTACGGCAAGGAACCGTATATCGACATTCCGATAAGATTCACAGGCCTGCGTCCGGGTGAAAAGATCAAGGAAGAGCTCCTCATGATGGAGGAAGGTCTTCAGAAGACAACCAACAAGCTTATATACATCGGCAAGCAGATAGAAATAGACGAAGACACTTTCGCCTCCGACCTCCGGGAGCTCCGCGATGCAGCAAAGAAAAACAACGAAAAGATCGCCCTCGAAGCTCTTCACAAAATGGTCCCGACCTTCACAACCCCTGAAGCGTTCAACAGCAAAATACTGCAGCACGACATTTAAGAAAACACCGATCACACCGGAAATCCGGTTTCGCCGGATTTCCGGAGGCGGGGCAATTAACTGAATATAAAACAACCGCCGTCCCAGTGCACCGCAGTGATATGATTACACTGTAGTACACAAAGACGGCGGTTTATTTGATTCAGGGTAAAGCCTAGTATGCCTATATGCTTGTTATGTTATATCCCGGGTGGCCGGAATTTATGAAAGTTTTGGCTATGTAGTCGAGGTTTATGTACCTGCTGCCGTTGTTTTCAACGTATTTGATCAGTTCTTTTTAAAAGGGTGCGCCTGCGGCGCAATAGAAAACCATTTAATTCTTTTCATATTCAGTTTTGATTTTTTCGAAATCAGAAGGTGAGATACCAGTGCAGCTGATAATAATATCATCTGAAACACCGCTGGCAAGCAGGCTGCGAGCGGTAGAAATCCGGTTTTCGGCAATACCTTCTTCACGTCCCTCTTCACGTCCCTCTTCACGTCCCTCTTCATGTCCCTTTTCAAATCCTTCACTTTTACTTTCTCTGAGTGCTTTAAAGATATCGAATCCTTCAATAGGTTCATCAAGCATCATCTGCATAACTCTGTACGCCTCCTTTTCATTGACAAACGTTTTACGTTTCGTTGCTTTGATTATTATTCCAATAAAAACTTTAACAAACCATTCACGCGAATAATGATACGTTTCACCTGTTATGATCTCGTTTTTAAATGCCGCTTTAAGCTTTTTGCTGCAATCGAGAAGATCAGAAAGAATTTTCTTTTCGTCTTCCTCAGTGTGCTTATTAAACAGAAGATTTTCATACCTCATTGAGTAGAAAGGTATCATAGGGAACATGTAATTATCAAGCATATTATCAAAAGAGTAATCTGCAATGTAGATAACACGTGCACAATAATCAATTGTTTTCCCAGGGGCTATCCTCAGCCTGATGCTTAGTTTATCGTGAACTTTGTTTCCTTTTCTAAGGTAGAAAACAGCAGGTTCCGGAAAATTAAATTCATATACCCCGTCCGGTGCAATATTCTTTCCATGAAGTTCAGCTCCGCGGAAGCCATAGTCGAATATCCTTATCGCCATTTCATTATCATCATAAGACTGAATCTCAATGAGAAAAATCTCATCTTCTATTTTGAGTAAGTAATCACAGCGTTTCTGCTTCAGATCAGTTGCGTTGGATTCAGTCGATATTCTTGTGACTTTGGAGTCAACGGAAAAATTCTTTGAAAACATATGATTGATAAAGTGAATCATGTTTTCGTCTTTAAGTGAATCGAGTGAACTTTTGGCGATGCCGTCAAAATTGGTAATAGTGTTTTTTAACATGTTGTTCATTGTTGATTTCTCCTTGGAATTAATAGTATATGAATATTATACCATAAACCAGAGCGACGGTAAATTCGCAGAATAGACAAATAACAACTTGGTAAATTATTGATTTGTAATGATTTTACATAAACGGATTACATATAATTAACATCACCTTATATCTATAGTATATCATTTTTCTGCTATTTGTACAAGTGAAATTAATAAAAACCATGTTTGACATAAGGGGGCGCCGGTTTTTAGTCTGGATTTCTGAAGTGTTGACACCGTGTGAATTTTAGTGTATAATAATCTTAAAGTTCTCAAAAGTTCACGGATTTGATGTGAACTTTTTCACAGTACATAACAATAATCTGAGGTGAATGGCAATGAAATCATTTCCTGAAAAATTAAAGGAAGCCCGTGCACGTATGAATATGTCCCAGGAGGAACTCGGAAACAGGATAGAAGTCAGCAGAAGGTCCGTTCTTTCGTATGAGAAGGGAGAAAAATTTCCCCGCGACCGTGTTATTTACCGTATGGCTGCCGTTCTCGGGGTTTCAGTGAAATACCTTAAGGACGAAAACTGCGAGGATCCTGTGGAAGATATCGATCTCGACCGTCACATAGCAGAAATTACAGGCAGGCTCGGAAGCAGTACGGTACGTGATGCCGATGCACTTATAAACGAAAGCCTTGCATTCCTTGCCGGAGGCGATGTTCCCATGGAGGAAAAGGCGGCTCTGTTCGAGGCGGTGGTTGCCGGTTACATGAAGTGCAAGGAACAGGCGAAGCTCAAGTACGGAAAGAAAGAACAGTAACGTGGGGGATGTAAAATGCTTGGTATTTCCTGCAGTGAGATAAGAAAGAAAGTCAGAAAACTTGTAAGCCGTTATAAAACATCTGATCCTTCCGAACTTTGCCGGTGCATGGATATCATACTCTGCGAGGCGGACTTCGGTAACTCTGAAACTGCAATAAAGGCTATGACCATGACGGTATCAAGAGTGAGCTGCATTCAGTACAGCCGTACTCTTCCTGATGTGGTAAGGCACTTTATAATCGCTCATGAACTCGGCCATGCTGTACTTCACAGAAAAAATCATATCGACACTGGTTTTTTCGATGATATTTCAGTTACCGAGCGTGAGGCTAATCTTTTTGCTGCTGAACTTCTTTTCGGTGAAAGCAATGAACTTTACGCGAAAATGAAAAACAGTGAAGGTTCTCTGTTTCAGTTTGCGGCAGAGTACAGGGTACCGTACGAGCTGCTTGCATACAAAATAGAGATAATGAAAGACGAAGGATATGACGTTCCGGAGCTTCCGTACAGGCCGGACAGCCGGTTTTTAGGCGGAAGTCTGTGGGACGGAAAATGCTGTAACTGCGGGTGATCATATGCTCTTTCTCTGCATCGATCTTAAAAGTTTTTACGCATCGGTGGAATGCGTGACCAGGGGACTTGACCCTCTTGACACAAATCTTGTGGTGGCGGATGAAAGCCGTACTGAAAAGACCATCTGTCTTGCGGTAACACCTTCGCTGAAAGCTTTCGGTGTGCCCGGAAGACCGAGACTTTTTGAAGTTAATCAGATAATGAGAAATTTAAACGAAGAACGTCTGCGAAGAGTTCCTTCAGGTGAATTTTCCGGAAGTTCGCATTTTGCCGGTGAACTTATGAAAAACAGAAGCCTTAAGGCTGATTTTATCATCGCAAGACCTCATATGTCGAGGTACATGAAGGTAAGTTCACATATATACGGCATTTATCTTAAATATATTTCCGCAGAAGATATACACGTATATTCCGTTGACGAGGTGTTCATAGACATCACTAACTACATACGCATGTATGAATGCACTCCCCGTGAGCTTGCCATGCGTATGATCGGAGATGTGATGAAGGAGACCGGCATTACCGCGACTGCCGGCATAGGAACAAACATGTTTCTTGCCAAGATCGCAATGGATATAGTCGCCAAGAAAATGCCGCCGGACAAGGACGGAGTGCGTATTGCGGAACTGGATGAAGCGTCATTCCGCAGGCAGCTCTGGGGACATACTCCGCTTACTGACTTCTGGCGTTTTGGTCCCGGAATTACCAGGCGGCTTGAAAAACTCAGGATCCATACTCTCGGTGATCTTGCGCGTGTTTCCGAACGGAATGAAAATGTGATCTACAGGGAATTCGGGAAAAACGCAGAACTTATCATTGACCATGCGTGGGGATGGGAGCCGTGTACCATAGCCGAAGTCAGATCGTACCGGCCTGAAAACCACAGTCTGAGCCAGGGACAGGTGCTGCCGGAACCGTATAAATACGATTCTGCACTGCTTATAGTAAAGGAAATGACCGATCTGCTTTCGCTCGACCTTGTAAGAAAGGGAGTGACCGCCGATCAGCTCGTTCTTGACATCGGTTATGACCATTCATTTATACCTGAAGATTATGAAGGAAAGATAGTTTATGATCACTACGGCAAAAAAGTTCCGGCAGGTGTACACGGTTCAGTTAATCTCGGAAAATACACATCTTCGGCTGCAGTTTTTATAAATGCAGCGACAGGACTTTTCCGTGAGATAGCTGATGAAAGACTTCTTGTAAGAAGAATATGTATAGCAGCAAATCATGTCATACGTGAAGAAGCGGTACCTGATACTTCAGAGATCCAGTACAGCTTTTTCGAAGACACTGAAGCTGTAAGGCGAAAACGTCAGGCAGAGGAAAAAAGGCTTGAACGTGAGAAGAATATACAGAAGGCAATGGTATTAATAAAATCAAGATACGGAAAAAATGCCATACTTAAAGGCATGAATTTTGAGGAAGGAGGGACCGCCATTGAACGAAACGGTCAGGTTGGCGGTCACCGTGCATAATGGATAATTACGAAGACATAATCGGTCATGAGCATCACGTTTCGCCTGTAAGACCGCAGATGACACTTCATGACCGTGCGGCACAGTTCGCGCCGTTTGCAGCGCTTACAGGCTTTTATGATCTTATAGACGAGAAAACAGGATCTGTAAATGATCTCTCTGATCCTACAGCCGAAAATACAGTGTAAACTTAAAGTTGCATGCTTTCCGGACAGATTTTTTTCTGATGTATACCGAAAGTTTATTGTCATAACGGTCCGGACGTGTTATTATAGATACAGTAACAAAAACTGATTTTGCGTTACTGTATACTGCCGTCCGGATCTTCGGAAAAGGTTTGCGTCTGCATGCCGGCGGCAGAGGAAAGGAGAGACAGCGTATGTCATTTGCTTCAAAACTGCAGGAAATACGTGTGCAGAACAATATTTCACAGGAAGGCCTTGCAGAAATGCTCGGTGTATCAAGGCAGTCTGTTTCCAAGTGGGAACGCGGAAAGGGATATCCTGAAATAGACAAACTGATATGCATAAGTGAACGTTTCGGAGTTTCACTTGACGAACTTCTGAAAGATAAAAAAGATGCATCGGGAAATCCGAGACGAACCATTAATCTTACCAAAGATACAAAAGAAAGTGTAAGGGTGGAATATCCTGAAAATTCTGCGTCCGGGGAGATCTGGCCGGAAAGAAAACCCTACGCTGAAGCCGAAGAGGTAAATAAAAATTTTTTTAACGGAGAAGTAGTTTCTGAACGGGCAGGAATAGCTCAGTACACAAACTACTCGTACTCAGCACCGGACAGCAGTACAGCGGGTAAAACTGTAAAAAGAAGAGGAATTCTGCACCGCATAAGAAACAGGATCAGAAAAAGACGCAGAATAATACTGCCGGTATGTTTTATTATCTCGTTATGTTCATTCGCTTCACTTTTTGCCACTCTGCATGATGAACGGGTAAAAAACGTGTATCTCAGCAATGCTGTTTATGAAGAAATGCCTGCCGGTGAGAGATATTCCGATTACTGGCTTGAGGAAGAACATCCTATGCGTTACATGGTGGATGAGTCTACAGGGACAAGGTATGTTTTTGACGCAGAATCCAATGATGGCATAGTAACAGACCTGGCCGGCACAGACATTAGTCAGTGTGTTAAAGTAACCGAGATATCCACAGGTGATGTGTATTACTGTGAACCATACTACAGCGATTCATGTGTAACGATAATATCTGAAAAGAATATATGCTACGTTATTCCTTATTACATAGTACGGGAATACGTTGATGCCGAAAGCCAGAAAGACTTCACTGCTTATCAGGACATCTACTCAAATAGCTGGTACTTCGTACCGGACTGGATAATCAGCAATGCCGATGAAGGCCTTGACGGCAATATCATTGTCAAAAAAGATAATTCTGAAGCCGGCGGTGCACCTGATGAAGAAGCACCTGACGCGGAAAATGAAAAACCGGATGAAAATTCCTGATATCCGGTTTAATCAGTGTTTCCATAAAATACTGTGATTATAGTGAATGTATAAACTTTTTTATGCGTTCACTATAATTTTTTGTCTGTAATAATAGACAAATCGTATTCTCTGTGTTATAATAAATATAACATATTTATAGGGACGGGAGATGTTAATTATGAATTTTCAGGATTTTGTGGACAGAATTGAACCTATGACCTGTATTATTTCAGTGGAGAAGTTTGCCGACGGAAGCTGCGGTAACATTCGTCTGGCTGCAGGAAACAAGGCGTACATAGATTCCATTGAAAATCCTCAGCATATGTCATCATCAAGCATGCTTCACAATAAATTTATACCGGGGTCACCTTATGAAAAATATATTCCGAAAGATCTGAACTTCGAGGCAGCATGCGTTCAGTGTGCAATTCAGAAAAAGCCGTATCACACTTACATCCATCCTGACAGGTACAACTTCTGGATCTCCATGTACATGATGCCGCTTGCTTCTGATGATCCGAATATCGGTTACTGCAGTTATACACAGGAACTCACATACGACAAGAGTGATGACCGCATGGCTGACCTTTCTGCAGATATATCTTCAGCAGTGCTTAAAACAACTCTTAAGCTGAAGGGTGCAAAGGATTTTAAAGTAAACATGGAACAGGTCGTTTCAGAGATCCGTCAGATCTGCAAGGCTGACAGGTGCTGCGTTTTCCTTACAGATTTTAAGGAGAGAAAGTGTTCCGTGCTTGCCAAGTCTGTTAATGAAGAAATTGAAGTAGCTGAACTGGAATATGTCATCAATACCAAATATGAAGACTTTTTCAGTATCGTCGAAACATGGCCGGCTACGATTGCCGGCAGTACGTGTATTATCATCAAGAACAGCCGTGACATGGAAGTTCTTAAGGAACGTAATCCTGTGTGGTGTGAATCACTTGTAAGTGACGGTGTGACCAGTCTTGTGCTTTTCCCGCTTGAGTACAATGAAGAAACGCTCGGATATATCTGGGTGGCAAACTTTGAAGTCGAGAATGCAATGATGATAAAGGAAGTCCTTGAACTTACGACTCAGCTTATCGCTTCGGAAATAGCCAATTATCAGCTGGTCGATAAACTTAAGGTAATGAGCAGTATTGATATGCTTACAGGAGCATATAACCGTAATGCAATGAACAACCGTGTTGACCGGATGATAAAGAGCAATGGTAAAAATTCTGAAACTCTGGGTGTGGTTTTTGCCGATCTGAACGGACTTAAGCAGAGAAATGACACTGAAGGTCACACAGCAGGTGATAAACTTCTTAAAGATGCTGCTGAAATTCTTAAAAACGAATTTCCGGACGGCGAGATCTACCGTGCCGGCGGCGATGAATTTATGATTATTGACCGGGAAACTTCCTGCGGGGAACTCGAAAAACATGTGGAAAAGCTCCGGAAAGATGCCGAAGATCCGCGTAATGTAAGTTTCGCGATAGGATTCTGCTTTGAAGAGGGAGAATGCGATATACGAAGGGCAATGCGGACAGCAGACGAGCGCATGTATGCTGACAAGGAAAGCTACTATGCACGTTTTCCGGAAAGACGAAGAAAATAAGCAGAGAATACTGACTGAGACGCTTCAGTAAATGATAAACATGAAATAAAAAGCAGGTATCCTGAATGAAGGACACCTGCTTTTTATTTGGAAACGCTGATTTATTCATAAATCAGCGTGGGGCTCCGGGGCGAAGCCCCGCAAATCCCACCTTCGGAAATCCGGCGAAGCCGGATTTCCGATATAATCAGTGTTTCCCTTTATTTATATACCCGTTTTCCGTCTGTCACAAAAAGTGCGGACAGTGTACGGAACATTAATATTATCATGAGCACAGAAGTAATGATCTCCGATGTCAGGAACGAAAGCCATATACCGGTCATTCCGAACAGTCCGGACATTATCACTGCGCATAAAACTATTGTCACAACTCCGCGTGACAGTGAACATGCGAATGCGCTTACAGCCTGCTCGGTCGCGCTTAAATATCCGCATCCGGCTATGTTGATACCGGCAAAGAGAAATCCGAGAAAATAGAGCTTCGCACCCTTGTCTGCATATGCTGCAAGTTCGGCGGAGTGTTCACAGTTGAAGATTTCCACTATCGGTCCGGTAAATCCGTGTATGCATGCCAGAATAGCAGCTGACAGGAGAACGACAGTGAAAAAGCTCTTGCTTAAGACGTAAACCGCAGAACGGACATCACCTTTTCCGTATGATTCACTGATCAGCGGCTGAGCACCCTGCGATACACCGTTGAATACGGAAGTGGAAACCAGTGCGATATTTGCGATTATTCCGTAGGCTGCAACACCTGTGTTTCCGGCAAGTCTCAGTATCAGAATATTGAACACCGCAGTAGTGATACCGGATGACAGTTCGCCGACCAGAGCAGAAACGCCGACTCTGCAGGCGTACAGAAATCTTCTGACTGAAGGAAATCCGCGGACAAATTTCAGTGTGTTTGATTCTTTAAAAAAGTGTGCACAGCAGATCAGAATACCCACAGCAGGTGAGCATCCGGTTGCAATACCTGCACCCAGCATTCCGAGTTTCATCGGGAACATAAGAATGTAGTCGAATGCGATATTGAACAGACTGCTTATCAGCGTCGCTGCCATTGCAAGTGACGGATCCCTGTCATTTCTGACGAATGCATTCACAACGGCATTTGTCATGAACAGCGGCGTGAACGTCATTATCGTCCGTATGTACGATGTTCCTGTGGCAAGTATCGTTTCATCACCGCCTAGAAAAGCAAGTATCTGTGACGGAAAAAGCAGCCCTCCGAGAACGAAGGGAATACTGATAAGAAGTGCTGAAAAGACTGCACCCGAAAAATAAAGATCCGCTTTCTTATCTTCCACTGCCTTTCTTATGGTGTAGCATATCGCCGATCCGACACCGGTCATTGCTCCGAGACCGTTTATCAGCCCGAATACCGGCAGCACTAGATTCAGCGCTGTAATACCGCCTGCACCTTCCGCACGTGAAATGAAATACGTATCCGCAAGAATATAAAATGACAAACCCAGCATGCCCAGTATATTCTGAGACACGTAACGGGCATATCGTTCATTTATAGACATTTGTTGTTCTCCCCAATTTTTCTTTTTCTATATATTAAACCTCAGAAACTGTAATTGCGTATTCTAAAAGGTAATTTTCATTCTACAGCAAAATACGATCAATGTCAAGGCTTGAAAACAGACATTTGTCTAAAATATCAGTTACAGGCAAAAAAAGCCGTCATCCCGAAAGATGACGGCTGAAATTTTTCTTATGAATTATTCAGCATCAAATTTTTCTGTTTTCTTTGACAGAAACTGCTTGAAATGAGCCAGGTCTGCAAGGTCAGTATTACCGTCACCAGTTACATCAGCCGCTTTGATCTGTGCTTCTGTAAATTCTCTGTCACCTATAAGATAAAGTGAGAGTCTTGACAGGTCCGTAATATCAACTTTTCCGTCACCGTCAAAATCTCCTTTTTTATTTTTATCTGACGGTGGTGCAGAAGATGTATCCGCTGAAATTATATCAGCATAATAATTCCATGCCTTTTTATAATCATCAATATTATCAGCAGGAACGTATATGGTGAAATTATCAGAAGTATGTTCGAATGTATATGGAGATAATCTGGCTGGTATACTTCCTTTAAAAAATACAGAAGTAAAATTCTGGCTATTGTAGAATACGCTATCATCAATGTATGTTACATTTTTCGGAATAATGAGCGAAACTAATTCATTACAGTAAGCGAATGCACATTCACCAATATCTATAATGCTATCCGGCAGGGTAACAGTTGACAATGATTCGCAGGCCTCGAATGCATGATCTTTAATGCTTGTAGTTCCTTCAGAAATAGTGACTGATTTTAAACTTCTGCAATAGTGGAATGCGTAATTATCAATTATTTTTACACTTTCAGGAATAATAACAGAATCCATTTCATGAGCTTCATAAAAAGCATAACAAGCTATTCTTGTCACATTATCAGGAATAATAATATCACCGGAACATGCTGTTCCAAGAATAAGTATATTGTTGGATATAATAAGAGGATTTTCTTTTTGTTTTTCTTCTAACCATGGAGTTTTTTTAAATGTCCACACACCAAGATTCATCTTGTTTCCTTGAAAAGTGACAGAAGACAGACTGCTGCAGGAACAGAAAGCAAGGTCATCTACTAAGGTTACGTTTTCAGGAATGATTACTGATGTCAGATTGCTGCAACGCCCAAAAGCATACATCCCGATAATTGTTAGGCTGTCAGGCATATTAACAGAATAAAGGTTATTGCAATTATCAAATGTGTAGTCGCCAATAGTTGTAATACCGTTATCTATAATTATTTTTTTAATTTGATCTCTATAATTTTCCCATGGGCATTCGTCTGAAGGAGTGTAAATGTTCATTGGTCCGGTTCCGCTGACGGTAAAGACTCCGTCACTGTCAAGCGACCATGTTACTTCCGATTCATGTCCTTCTGTACCACAGTTTCCGGAATCTACAACTGAGGCATGAACATTATTGATTTTGTTTTCGAATAGTTCTGTATTGCTTAAGACAGTAAACTGTGGAACGATTATCTGAGAAAGTGTAAACGTTCCTGTGAGCATAAGTTTCCAAAGATTCTTTTTCATTAATTATCTCCCTTGTGATTATAAATGGGTATATTTCCTATTGTTTTTCCTTTGATTAGTGATATCTGACCCGTGAAATGAATATCATTACTTAATATTATACACAATGCTATTCTATAATTCAAATATATTTATGCGGTTTTTATGCGTGATGTTATAATATTAAAGATAAAGCATTGACGTAATACACAAAATATGATAAAATAATAGTATCATTATATCTAAAATTGCTATGATTGGGGGTGATGTTATTGGCAGGAAAAATAGTATCCGCAAAAGATGCGAAATGAACAAAAGGAGAACAAACATGAATCACAAACATTATCTTGCCGCTGCAATATCTGCAGCACTGCTGCTCACAGGATGTCAGCAGACACAGACCACTGAATTGGAACAGGGAACCGCTTCAACTGAGATCAATGCCACAGAGACTCAGGTATCTGAAGAGACCCTCGGTTCACAGACAGAAGAAACGACTTTTCATCCTGTAACTGAAGTGAGCACAACGACACAGGCACCGGCAGAGACATCTGAAACAACACAAGTAACGGCTAAGCCCAAGATCAAGACATTTTCACCGGATGGCAGTTTAAGCTGTGAATCGATAAATCAGCCGGAAAAAATGTCCGTCTTCATTATGGCAGATCGGACAGCAGACGGATTCGGATGTATTACATACGATTACTCAAATGAAAAGACGTATTATCAGATTTATTATCATAGCTTCAGTGAGGATCTGCAAACAGTAAAAACATATTCACTTGCAATCCCCGAACTGGATGGTTACTCATTAGCTTCTCCTACTAACTATTATTTACCAGTCTTCGATGGCACCGAAATATGGGCTTTTGTCACGTTATGGAGTGACAATGAAATCAAAACTCCTGAGGTTACCGGAGAAACGCATACTGTCAGTGTGCCACAATCTCTACTCTGTCACTATGGCGAAAACGGATCATTACTCTCCGCTATTCCTGTAAACGAGTTTGAGGTTAATAAAATCAGGAACTTTGTTTGTTCGGGTGGAAACTTATATATGACAATGTCTGACAGTACAATCCTGCAGATTGACAAAGAAACAGCGAAAATTTCTGTCGCTGCAGATCTTGGCAAAGAAAATTATGCCGAAGGCTACAATAGAAAATTTCTCTGCTTCGACAGAGATGACAAGCCTGTGGTACTTCAGGAAAAATGGTATGTGGCTCCTGACACAAGTAAAATCGAAGAAACTAATATCATAGATTATGATCTTGAATCCGGCAGCAGCGGACAGACGTTATACTCCACTGATGAGGTACTGAAAGAAGTCACTATTGTTAAAGGATGCGGTGAGTACCGTTTCTTCATCAACACTCATCACGAACTGATTGGCATAAAAGACGATGGCAGTAATGAGGTTCTCATCGACATTGATGCTTCTGAGCTTGAGAATCAGATCATGACACCGGAGGATCATCCGGTTCCATACACCGATAATTTGTTTGACATAAATATCATTCCGGTTGATGATACACAGTTTCTGGCACTTTACTGGCATTATCCGGATTGCAGAACAGAGGCGTATTGTCTGACACGGAATCAGTGATTCGAGATTGGCTGGTTGAACTTAAAACCGTTTATGCCTCAAACTGAGGAACAGTTGCTGGAACGCATAGACAGATCACTTGCTCAGGCTGATGCCGGAATGTGTATTGATGCAGATGAAGTTATCTATAATTCCGCATGAATTTTAGACTTACACCTCAATAGTAGTAAGTGGTATTTTATAAGGCACTTTAAACTTAAAAATATCGTATATAGCATTTGCCTCTTTACGAGATTCCTGTGGTAT
>Ga0310694_10005020_pt1 | contig 12712 bp, 9 predicted proteins | sample 174DNAGHGhighgp2_FD_203884 | JGI IMG/M metagenome (GOLD analysis project Ga0310694, IMG submission 203884) | Sheep rumen microbial communities from Palmerston North, Manawatu-Wanganui, New Zealand - 1742 DNA GHGhigh gp2 (v2) (version 2) | ecosystem: Host-associated > Mammals > Digestive system >...
AGAGTCCTTTCTGTGATAATGGAGTGTGGTAACTTTACTTTATCACTTGACTCTCTGTTTTTCTATAACCTATGTTACCGATCTATTGTACCTCAACAGGAACGAAAAGTGACGCGTCTGCTATTCATTGACGGACAGGATGGAGTTTGATATAATAAGATGTTGCCATGCTTGGCGAAAGGAGAAAGCCATGCGCTGTCGGATCATTGCGTTGTTGCTGGCGCTGCTGCTGACGGGGAGCGCCCTAACGGAGGGGAGCCCTTCTCTGACGGAGGAGGACCTGCTTTTTACCTATGAAGGAAAAACGTATGCTCTTCTCACCGACCCTGCCGATCTGATTGCGGCCATTGCTGCCCACGACGGGGAAGAAATGACGGTTGAGGAAGCCCCCAGCTGCCTTTACGACGGCATGGACAAGGAATACTCCGGCCAGGACCTGGTGCTGGGCACCCATCCCACCGGAAAAGACGGCGGTGATCTGCTGGAAACCATCCTGATCGTGGACGGCGAATGGACCACCGCCCGGGGCATCGCCATCGGCAGCACGAAGGAACAGGTGATCGCCGCCTACGGGGAAAACTTCATGGAAGACTACGATCAGATGATCTACGCCATCGGGGAGCCCTACGAATCCCCCATGGTGATCTTCCAGCTGGATCTGGATACCCAGCAGGTGATTGCCATCTTCCTGATGGCGTACAGCGCCTGAAAAAGATAAAAAAGAAGGTTTATCATGCTTCGGATCGGGGAATTTACGGATACCTTTCTTCCTGTGGTGGACGGGGTGGGCCGGGTGGTCAAGGCCCATGCCGAAACTCTGTGCAAAATGGGCCATCAGGTCACCGTGGTGGCGCCCATGTATGATACCGGCTACCGGGGAGGCTATCCCTTCGAGCTGGTGGATTATTCCGGCATGAACGTGCCGGGCATGAAGCAGTACAAAACCGGCGAAGCGCCGCTGGACGCTCACTACCGCCAGCGGATGCGCATGATCCCTCTGGACGTGGCGCACGCCCACAGCCCCTTCACCGCGGGCTCCGAGGCGCTGCGGCTGGCCACGCTGCGCAAGCTCCCTTTGGTTGCCTCCTTCCATTCCAAGTACTATGATGATTTTCTCAAAACCACTCATTCCAAGTCCATCGCCAGGATGGGCGTGAAATTCGTGGTGAATTTCTATAACCGGTGCGACGAGGTGTGGGCCGTCAGCGGCAACGCCGGCGACGTGCTCAGGGAATACGGCTACAAGGGCGAGGTGCAGGTACTGCCCAACGGCGTGGAAAACCGCCAGGTGACACAGGCGGATATTGACGAGGTATCAGCCCGCTGGAAGCTGGAAAACGGGCCCGTGATCCTGTTTGTGGGGCAGATGGACTGGAAAAAGAATATCCTGACCATCCTGGAAGCCTGCGCGCTGCTCAAGACCCAGGGTCAGCCCTTTCGCCTGGTGCTGGCCGGTCAGGGCGTGGACAAGGAAGCCATCGAGGCCAAAATCGTTCAGCTGGGCCTGGAAAAGGAGGCCCTCACCGTGGGGCATATTTCCGACAACCGGGTGCTGGACGCGCTGTACGCCCGGGCGGATATTTTCGCTTTCCCTTCTTTGTACGATACCTCCTCCATGGTGGCCCGGGAGGCTGCCGTGATGGGCACGCCCACGGTGATGGTGCGGGGCTGCACCGCCTGCGAAACCATCGACGAGGGTGTGAACGGGTATTTCTGCGAAAACGATCCCAAGGATTTGGCCCGGGTGATCAAGGACGCGCTCGCCGATCCCGAGGAACTGCGCGCCATGGGCCGCCGGGCCCAGGAAACCATTCCCGTACCCTGGGAAAAAATCATGGAAATCGCGGTGGAGCGGTATACGCGCCTGATCGCGCTGGGCAAGGAAGGCAAACTGACCAAGAAATACCTGCGGGTCATTTGACGGCATGAAAGGATGAAGCCATGTTTCTCTGCGATGGATGGAAGGATTTTGAGGTGATCGACACGGGCGAGGGCGAAAAGCTGGAGCGCTGGGGCGATTACGTGCTGGCCCGGCCCGATCCGCAGGTGATCTGGCCCCGGGGCGACGAAAAAAAATGGCGCGCCGCCCAGGCCCATTACACCCGCAGCGACCGGGGCGGCGGCAGCTGGGAGTTTAAGGAAAAGCTGCCGGAAAAATGGGTGATCCGCTATGGCAAATTGCAGTTTTACGTGCGTCCCACGGGCTTTAAGCACACCGGGCTTTTCCCGGAACAGGCCGCCAACTGGGATGAAATGGCAAGGCTCATCAAAAAGCGCGGCAATGCCCGGGTGCTGAATTTGTTCGCCTACACCGGCGGGGCCTCCCTGGCCTGCGCCGCGGCGGGGGCCCACGTGACCCACGTGGACGCGGCCAAGGGCATGGTGCTCTGGGCCAAGGAAAACAGGGAATTGTCCGGCCTGCCGGAGGACAGCTTCCGCTTCATCGTGGAGGACGCCCTGGCTTTTGTCAGGCGCGAAATCCGCCGCGGCAGCCGCTATGACGGCGTGGTAATGGACCCGCCCAGCTACGGCCGGGGGCCCGGCGGCGAAGTGTGGAAGCTGGAAAACGAATTGTACAATCTGGTGGATACCTGCGCTCAGGTGCTGTCCGACGATCCCTTATTTTTCTTCATCAACAGCTACACCACCGGCTTTCAGCCCGCCGTATTGCAGAATATCCTGCAAAAAACGGTGGTCAGCCGCTTTGGCGGCGTGATCGACTCCCAGGAACTGTGCCTGCCCGTGCGCTCCGGCGGCGTGCTGCCCTGCGGCGCAACGGGACGGTGGGAGAGAGAAGAGTAAAGAGTGAAGAGTGGAGAGTGAAGTGTGGAGTGAATAATGCTTCCCATTTTCTGCAGTCCGGTGCTTCATTTTTCATTGATTCGCTCAAGCAATGAGTTCATGCTTCATGCGCCAATTTCTTCCGAAAACTCAACACGCCGTATTTAACTCCACACTCCACACTCCAAATTCCCAACTCCGCACTTTGTATTAGACTCCACACTTTGTGAATATACTCATCATCGGAGGTGCCTTATGAGCAGCCCAACCATTCTTTACGAGGATAATCACCTGATCGTGGCGGTGAAGCCGCAGAATCTGCTCACCCAGGGGGACGACACCGGCGACGACAATCTGCTGGACCAGGTGAAGGCCTATGTGAAAGAAAAATACGACAAGCCCGGCGAAGCTTACATCGGCCTGGTGCACCGGATGGACCGGCCCGTGGGGGGCCTGCTGGTGTTTGCCCGCACCAGCAAGGCGGCATCCCGGCTTTCCGAGCAGGTGCGCACCCATGAGCTCAACCGCCAGTACGTGTGCATCGTGGAGGGCGACGCGCCGGACCAATTCACCTACGTGGATTACCTTTCCAAGGACCTGGAAAAGAACATGGTCACCGTGCTGCCCAGCTACCTGAAATTGCAGGGCAAGGAGGCCATTCTCCATGGCCGCACCATCGCCCGGCGGGATGGCCTGAGCCTGGTCACCATCCAATTGGAAACGGGCCGCGCCCATCAGATCCGCGTGCAGATGCAGCACGCCGGCTTCCCCCTGTGGGGCGACCATCGCTACGGCAACGGCAAGGGCAAGGAGCAGATCGCCCTGTGGGGCATGCGGCTGTCTTTCTCCCATCCCGTCACCAAGGAGCAGATGCTCTTCATCGCCCCGGTGCCGGAGGAAAAGCCCTGGCTGTGGTTTGAAAAGGAGCTGCGGGGCCTGGAAATCACCTGGCCGCAGATCCGCCCCATCATTGAACGGGCGTAAGGAATCGGCGCTGTAAAGGAGCATTATGAGCGAACCAGTGACGTTTGAACTGCTGCATACCTGCAAGCAGTCCGGGGCGCGGCTGGGCGTGCTGCACACGCCCCACGGGGACATCCCCACGCCCATTTATATGCCCGTGGGCACTCAGGCCACGGTGAAAGCCATGACGCCCCGGGAAATGGAGGAGATCGGCGCCAAGATCATCCTCTCCAATACCTACCATCTGCATCTGCGCCCCGGCGAGGATATCGTGCGGGAGGCCGGCGGGCTGCATGCCTTTATGGATTGGCACCACCCCGTGCTCACCGACAGCGGCGGGTTTCAGGTGTTTTCCCTGGCCGGCCTGCGTAAGATCACCGAGGAGGGCGCGGCCTTCCGCAGCCATCTGGACGGCGGCAAGCGCTTCATCAGCCCCGAAAAATCCATGGATATTCAGCAGGCCCTGGGCAGCGACATCGCCATGGCCTTCGACGTGTGCTCGCCCTACCCCTGCGACCATCGGACGGCCCAGGAGGCCATGCACCGCACCCACCGCTGGGCCGAGCGCTGCAAAAAGCATCATACCCGGTCCGATCAGGCGCTGTTCGGCATCGTGCAGGGCGCGTTCTATGAGGACCTGCGCATCGAATCCGCCAAAACGCTGGCGGATATGGATTTCCCCGGCTACGGCATCGGCGGCCTTTCCGTGGGCGAGCCCAAGCCCGTGATGTATGAAATGCTGGAGAAGATCGAGCCGTATATGCCGAAGTATAAGCCGCGCTACCTCATGGGCGTTGGCACGCCGGACTGCTTCCTGGAGGGCGTGCTCCGGGGCGTGGATATGTTCGACTGCGTGCTGGCCACCCGTATCGCCCGGAACGGCACCTGCTTTACCAAGTATGGCCGCCTGGTGGTGCGCAACGCCCAGTACGCCCGGGATTTCACCCCCATCGAGGAGGGCTGCGACTGCTACGCCTGCCAGCATTTTTCCCGCGCCTACGTGCGGCATCTGCTCAAGGCCGACGAAATCACCGGCGGCCGCCTGGCGTCCATCCATAACCTGCGCTTTCTTATCCGCATGATGGAGGAAATCCGCCAGGCCATCGCCGAGGACCGCTTCCTGGATTACCGCAGGGAGTTCTACGAAAAGTACGACATGAGCAGGAATTTCTGAGGAACGGCGTAGAGGAAACAACGGGGCGTACTTTTCTGGGCGACAAAAAAGTACAAAAAGCGGCACCATAGCCTTCCCCTTTGGGGAAGGTGGCGCGAAGCGCCGGATGAGGTATGTGCCGCCCATGCTGCGATTTCTAACGAGAAGCATCGTTGCATACCGTCGCTCCCGGGCAGGCCGACTTCGTCGGCCGGGCTGTGAGCCAAAGGCACGCAGCGAAAAGCAGGTGACCAGATGGAAAAATGAGCTCGCTCATTTTTCGGCTGGTCGCCTGCTTTTCTTTTGCCCGGGAGCTGGCTTGCAACCCTTCAAGTATCTGGCGCACGTAAGTTTGTTCGCCGTATATTCTGTCATCGCCGGGATGGGTCCAGGGGACTTGCCCCCTGGTTCAGGGTGTGGGGGCGAAGAGCCCCCCACGAAGGCCTCCAAAAGCCTCACGGCAAATGCTCCAGCAATTCCCCCTTCATTTCCTCCAACCGCCGGTAATCCATGGCGTCGATGTAATAGCGCTCCAGGGAATCGTGGAGTCGCTTGGCGTCGGCAAGGGCCTCGACAGCCTGATTCATGGTCAGGTCGAACACGGCCTTATCGAAGGCCAGGCGCTGGGCTTCGCCGCGCAGGATATCCCGGTCCAGATCGGGGGCGACGCTGGGCGCGTCCAGCAGCACGGCGGTGGTAACCAGCAATCCGCTCACTTCCAGGTGCGCGATGCCGGAGGCGTCCAGGGGATCGTGGTACACGCGGCGGGCGGCGTTTTGCAGCCGGGCGGAGGACAGAGCGGCGGCCAGGGCGGGGGAGGCGTCAAAGCCCCAGGGCGCGTCGATGCACAGGGCGCCGTCGGCGGTGATGCTGTCGATTTCCTGCAGCACGCCCCGGCAGGTAATGGCCTGGGCGAAGCAATGAGCTTCACTGCCCTCGGGGCCGCCGGGGAGAAAGGAGAGGATTTGCTTTTCCATATCGCGCATTCCCTTGTCGCCCAGGGCCAGGGCATACACGGCGGCGGCGTCCTGCCGCAGGGACAGGGCGGCGGAAAGGCAGCGGTAGGCTTGAGCGAAGCGGGCGGAGATGCTTTGGGTGAGGGCGCGGATTTCCTCCTGCTGGCTGGCCAACTGCTTTTCATCCAGGCACGTGCCCAGGTTCAATATGCCGTCCCGGGCGCCGGGGAGCGCAGGGTCCACCACGTGGGGCGCGGTGCCGTCCAGGATGAGAAAGCCCCGGGCGGGAACGAACACGGCGTCCAGGGAATCGGGATCGCCGGAGCAGAAGGCGTAATCCACGCCTTCGCCCAGCTTTTCATAGCGCTCCCCCACGGCGCGCATCAGCGTGGACTTGCCCACGCCGGGGCCGCCCTTCAGGATCACGGTGCGCTGGGCTTGTCCCCGCAGATCGCTATAAAACCCCACAAACCCCGCGGCGGTATTGCTGCCGGGGAACAAATGCCGGATGCGCTGCTTGGCCATACAAAATTCCTCCTTGCATCAAGTGATACAGGAGGATATGCCCGATATGCGGCGGATAGAACGAACGGGGGAAAGAAGCTGGCCTGTCTGTTTTTGCTTGCATCCGGCGCGGATGCACGGTATAATGATGGCATCAATACTGTCAGCAGGAGGACGCTATGACGGACACGCCTAAGCCCAACGAGGCGCAGATCGAGGCCGTGATGGAGGAAACCATTTTCCGCAACGAGGAAAACGGTTATTCCGTCGTGCAGATGCGCGTGGGCAGGGAGAGCGTGACGGTGGTGGGCGTGCTGCCGTCGCTGGCGGCGGGGGAACAGGTGATTTTGACCGGCGGCTGGGTGGAGCATCCCCAGTACGGGCGGCAATGGAAGGCCGCGGGCTGCGAAATCAGAAAGCCCACCACCCTGCTTGGCATCGAGCGGTATCTGGGCAGCGGATTGATCCACGGGGTTGGCCCGGCCACGGCCAAGCTGCTGGTGGCGGAGTTCGGCAAGGAAACGCTGGATATCCTTTCCGAGCATCCCGAGCGCCTCACCCAGGTGCCGGGCATCGGCCGCAAGCGCGCCCAGCAAATCGGCGACAGCTTCCGGGAGCAGTACGCCGCCCGGGAGGCCATGGTGTTTTTGCAGTCCTACGGGGTGCCGCCGTCGCTGGCGGTGAAGATCAGCCGGGTGTACGGCGCGGACGCGCAAAGGAAGATCCGGGAAAACCCGTATCGGCTGATGGACGAGATCGAAGGCGTGGGGTTTTTGACGGCGGACAGGATCGCCCTGTCCCTGGGCATCCCGCCGGACAGCGAATACCGGCTGCGCAGCGGGCTGAAATATATATTGATGGAGGCGGGAGCCGGCGAAGGGCACACCTACCTGCCCAGGAGCATGCTCATTGACGCCGCGGCAAAGGCCCTGCGGGTGGAAAAAGCCATGCTGGAGCAGCCCCTGGAGGCGCTGATCTTCGCCCGGGAGATCGTGCGCGCCCAGGTGCGGGGCATGGAGGAGGAAGCGCTGCTGCTGGCCCCGTATTTTTACGCGGAAAACGAAATCGCCCGGTATCTTTCGCTTTTGATGGGCGCGGCCCAAACGGCCTTCGATCCGGCGGTGAAGCAGCATATCCGGGATTTTGAGAAGGAAAATGATATCCGTTTCAGCGACAATCAGCGCCGGGCGGTGAGCGAAGCGGTGCAGCGGGGCTTGCTGGTGATCACCGGCGGCCCCGGCACCGGCAAAACCACCATCATCAACTGCATCCTGTCCCTGCTGGGGAAAGGGGTGCTTCTGGCCGCGCCCACCGGGCGCGCGGCCAAACGCATGAGCGAGGCCACCGGCCGGGAGGCCAAAACGCTGCACCGGCTGCTGGAATTTGCCGGGGAAGAGGGAAAATTCCAGCGGGACGAGCAGAATCCTCTGGACGCCTCCTGCGTGATCGTGGACGAAATGAGCATGGTGGACGTGTTTTTGATGCGCTCCCTTTTGCGGGCGCTGCGGCCCGGCACCAAGCTGATATTGGTCGGCGACGCGGACCAGCTGCCCTCCGTGGGCGCGGGCAACGTGCTGGGGGACATCCTGGGCAGCGGCGTGATCCCCTCGGTGCGCCTGACCGATATTTTCCGCCAGTCGGAGGAAAGCCTGATCGTGCTCAACGCCCACCGCATCAACCACGGCGAAGCGCCCATCCTCAACCGGCGGGACAGCGACTTTTTCTTTGAGCGGCAGCTGTTCGCCGAGGACGCGGCCCAGGCCATCGTGGGCCTGTGCGCCAGGAGATTGCCCGCCTTCCTGCACAGCGCCGCCCCGGCAAGGGACATCCAGGTGCTTTCTCCCACGAAAAAAGCCGGCGCGGGGGTGCACCAGCTGAATGTGATGCTGCAGGCGGCGCTGAACCCGCCTGCGCCGTATAAAAAGGAAATCGTGTTCGGCAGCAGCACCTTCCGGGAGGGCGACAAGGTGATGCACATCCGCAACAATTACCAGCTGGCCTGGAAAATGGACGGCGGCGAGGAAGGCGAAGGCGTGTTCAACGGCGACGTGGGCTTCGTTGCCAATGTGGATACCGACGACCGGGTGGTGACGGTGCGTTACGACGACGAGCGCACCGTGGAATACGACTATCAGCAGCTGGAGGAACTGGAATTGGCCTACTGCCTCAGCGTGCACAAAAGCCAGGGCAGCGAATTTCCCTGCGTGGTGATGCCGGTGGTGGGCGGCCCGCCAAGGCTTTTGACCCGCAATCTGTTTTATACCGCCCTCACCCGGGCCAGGAAGCTGGTGGTGCTGGTGGGGAAAGAGGAATGTATCGCCGCCATGGTGAATAACAATCATATTGCCATGCGGTATACCCTGCTTCTGCAGCGGCTGCAGGAAAACCTGGGCACGCCGGTGCAGGGGGAAAACGTATTCCCGCAGTAAAGGCCGCTTTTGTCCGGATCTGGTAAAAAATGATAAAAAACGACAGGAATCTTCCAAAAACACTATACAAACCGACAAAAGTGTGCTATAATTTAACCAATTATGAGGCTGACGCGGAGTGATGCCTCATTCGAAGGCAGGCTGAAGGAGGCATATGTTCATGAACATTAGTGCTTGGTCTACGGGAGCGTTGGTCTCTGCTGGTATCGGAAGCGCTGTGGTGCTCGTGCTGGGGCTGATCGTCGGATGGAAGCTGTTCCAGAAAGCGGGCATCCCCGGCTGGAAGGTGTTTATTCCGGTGGTGAACATTATCAATTTCTTTAAGGTCATGTCCGATACCGATATGTTCTGGGGTATGCTGCTTACCGGCGGTTTGCTGCTTGGCCTGGGCTGGCTGATTCCCTCCAATGGCAACATCGTCAGCCCCCTGCTGTTGATCCTGGGCTCTGTGGTCTGCTTTGGCTTCACCATTTACAACGCCCTGAAAGGCGCGCCCCGGTTTGGCAAATCCAAGGGCTTCGCGGTTGGCCTGATCCTGCTGCCCATCGTGTTCTATTCCATCCTGGGCTTTGATAAGTCCACCTATCACATCAGCTGATTCCAAGCGGAAATCTGTGTGCAGGCCCGGCGGCGCATGGCTGCCGGGCTTTTTGCGTGCCGCCGGGTTTCCGGCCGGCAGGATCAGGCTTGCGGATCCCCGGCGAAGGAAAGCGGCGCTTTTGTGCTTTTTCCGGGAACCTTGCCGACAGCTTGGGCAATGCCGCCGCCTGCCTTCAGCCTTGCCCTGCGCGGCGCCGTTTCGGTCGGCGCGGTGCTTCCTTTCATCGGGCTTTGCCATGACAAGAATCCATCTCCTGTTTTTCGGTCTGCCGGAGGAGGGACGGCATCAGCTGCCGTGAATTGTAAATTGTTGAGCGGGTGGTTGAAAAAAATCGGGAGGGTAGTATAATGAAAGAAACCATTGATTCATTTTCCCGCCCCGCAAAGTCGGATATGCAATCGCATCATCAGGCAAAAGCGCAGCGGAAGAAGAAAGCCAGGAACCTTCGCTGACACGGAATACGGCTTCCGGCGGAGGAAAACAGGCGGGAAGAATCGGCGGCGAAAGCATCAACCGGACACAGACTTAAGGCAAGATCAGCGATTCTTTATAAAACCGACCCCATCGAGGAGGATGCATTTCCATGAAAAACAAACGATTCATGCTTGCGCTCGTGCTGCTGGCGGCGCTTATGACGCTCTTCATCGGCACAGCCCTGGCGGATCAGCCCACCAGCGGCAGCTGCGGCCCGAACCTTCAGTGGAATCTGGACAGGACCGCCGGCGTGCTGACCATCAGCGGCACGGGACCCATGGAGGACTACGCTTACTCCGCGGTCTGGTATTGGACGGAAAACCGCGGCTGCGTTCAGACCGTCGTGGTGGAGGAGGGCTGCACCACCCTGGGGACAACCGCCTTTGCCCAGCTGCCCAACCTGACTGACGTAACCCTTCCCAGTACCCTTACCGCCATCGGGGACAGGTGCTTCCTGAACGACAAAAAGCTGACCGCCATCCACATGAGCGGCGCGGTCAGCGTGGGGGACAGCTGCTTCGAGGGCTGCCTGGCGCTGCCGGAGGTGATCTTCCCGGAGGGCCTGCAGCGCGTCGGAACGCAGTGCTTCAAGGACTGCACCGCCCTTGCCCATGTGGCTTTTCCCGGCACGCTGGACACCGTGGGAGCCAGCATCTTCCTGGGCTGCCATGCCATGCAGGCCGTGGAGATCGGCGAAGGCTTCACCGGGCTGAACTGCGCGGCGGGCGCTTTCGGCGGGCGGCAGACCTACCGGATCACGGTCACTGTGCCGGACAGCTTCTGCAATGACAGCGCCATGATTTTCCAGACCAACGATATTTTCTATGCCCGCACGGGCTCTGCCGCCGCCATGGCCCTGGGCCGTCTGGGCCTGAGCTTCACAGACCCGGCGGGAAATCACATGGTGTCGTCGACCTACCTTTTCGATGCGGACGGGAATCAAACCGGTCTTCGGCTGGACAGCATCGGGGACGCCGCCTGGACCGACATCGAGCTGCCATCCGGCTATACCGAGGTGGGCAAGGCCTTCTCCCCGGCCGTTACCCGGGTGTGGCTGCCGGATACCGTCACCACCTTGCAGCCCGGCGCTTTCTCCGGCTGCACGGCGCTTGAGACCGTCCGCCTTCCGGACGGCATCACGGTGATCCCGCGCCTGGCCTTCAGCAACTGCACCGCGCTTGCCAGCGTGAATCTGCCGGCAAGCCTGGAAACCATTGAGGCCAGCGCTTTTGCAAACTGCGCGCAGCTTGCCGCCCTCACCTTCCCCGCCGGGCTGAAGAAGATCGGCGACAGCGCCTTCAGTTCCAGCGGCCTTGCGGCGGCTGATCTTCCGGACGGGATCACGTATCTGGGTGAAAATTGCTTCCGTTATTGCCAGAGCCTGACCTTTGCTCACATTCCCGCAAGCCTCACCACCCTGGGAAACTGCGCCTTCTCGGACTGCGCCGCCCTGACCGGCTCCCTTACGATCCCGGCGGGAATAACCGCGGTGGGGAACGGATGCTTTGAGTATTGCGGAAGTCTCACGGGCATCAGCCTGCCCGAAGGATTGACGAAGATCGGCGACAGGGCTTTCTTCCTCTGCCGGGGGCTGACGGCCCTGGAAATTCCCTCGACCGTGACGCAGATCGGGACCGGCGCCTTCCAAAGCTGCACCGGGATCACGGAAATCGCCCTGCCCGACGGCGTTACCGCCCTGAGCGCCTACGTTTTCGCCGGCACGGGCATCACGGAATTCACCGTTCCCGCCGCCATTACCGCTATGGACGGCCATGTGTTTGAAGGCTGCTCCTCCCTGACCTCCGTCGCCTTTGAGACGGCCCTTGACACCCTGCCGGATTGCACCTTCCGGGGCTGCTCTGCCCTGACGGCGGTCCGTCTTCCCGCCTCGCTCACCGCCATCGGCATGTGGGCGTTTGATGGCTGCTCCGCCCTGCGGGGGATCGATATTCCCGCATCCGTGGGCAGCATCGGCAACGGCGCTTTCTCCGACTGCGACAGCCTGGAAACCTTCCTGTGGCCCGCCTCCGTTCCCGCTATTGCCAGCTCCGTGTTCCATGGCTGCGGCAGTCTCCGCCACATCGTGATTCCCGATAAGGTGACCACCATCCGGGACAACGCCTTCTATGGCTGTATCCGGCTTCACAGCCTGTACCTCCCATCCAGCATCACATACCTGTATGCCTCCTTCCCTTACGATAACATCACCTTCTTCTTCCCCAGCACCGCCTCCTATCTGATCGACGTGTGCTCGGCCCACGGCGCCCGCTTCTACTTGACGGACACGGCGGAGCAGCTCGTTGTGCTGCCGGATGGGCTGAATGAAGTAGAGCCCGGCGCCTTCGAGGGTACCGCGGCCCAGGAATACCGCATTCCCAAGGATTGCACCGTCATCGGCAGCCGGGCTTTCGCCAACCTGCGCAACGGCACGGTCATCGTCTTCCTGGGGCAGAACGCCCAGATCGCCGATGACGCCTTTGCCGGCAGTGATATCTTTTTCGTCTGTCCCTACGGCGGCACGGCGCTGAATTGGCTGCGGGAGAAGGGGTATCCGGTGTATGTCACATTTTATCATTGATGCCCGGAGGAACAGCCCGCCGCGGCTTGCGCATGCCTGACGCGCGGCTGTACCACGTGATCGCAAAAACCCGCCGGCATATAATCATGCCAGCGGGTCAGGGTGTCGAAAAAAGGCTTTCGACACCCTGCGAATGAAAGAGCAGCAAGCTGTTCTTTCATTCGATGCATCAATTTGCTGTAAAATGGCATTTCCGGGCAAAAATGCCCGGAAACGCTCATTTTACGGCCGCAAATTGATAGCGGAAGCAAATTTCATTTGCTCCTCCCGCCG
>Ga0310694_10005021_pt1 | contig 12711 bp, 17 predicted proteins | sample 174DNAGHGhighgp2_FD_203884 | JGI IMG/M metagenome (GOLD analysis project Ga0310694, IMG submission 203884) | Sheep rumen microbial communities from Palmerston North, Manawatu-Wanganui, New Zealand - 1742 DNA GHGhigh gp2 (v2) (version 2) | ecosystem: Host-associated > Mammals > Digestive system...
ACAGACAGACTCAATGAATGCGTCATCAAGTTGACGACTATTGTTGAACATCAAGAAAACACTCTCTCAGATCATGAGACCAGACTCAGGACGGTGGAGTCTGCGAATTCCCGGAAGTGGGACAAAGTGATATCAGCAGTTGTTACTGCAAGTATAACAGTTGGAATCACAATTCTCATCAATCTCCTCTTTCATATAAACTGAATGAAAGGAGAGATCAAGCATGAAGATTGATTGGAAAAGAAAACTGAGTTCCAGAAAGTTCTGGGGAATGGTTGCTGCTCTTTTAGTCAGCATTGTGGTCTTTTTTGTTTCCGATCAGGGAACAGTTGAGAGGATTACATCAATCATCACTTCGGCAGTGACAATATGTGTCTACATATGGTGCGAAGCAACACTTGACGAAAGCAACAAATGAGTTATACATTATCAAAAAATTTCAACGAATATTCTGACTTCGTTCAAGTAATGCTCAAATGCACCGGAAAAGACATGAAGAAAGCTTCATATCCATTCAGGGACAAGAGACTCGCAATATCTCACTATGTCGGAACGTATCTGACGAGACTGATATCCGGGCTCTATGAAACAAAGGGACTTCCTGAGACAATCACTCAGAGAAAACATGAAGAGAAACTCATGATCGGTGGTTGGTCAGTCATCTTCCGTCATCCTGAGAATGGTCAATTATATTCCATGTTCGGGACTGTCGGTGGTGAAAGGGATCTCGAGAACAAACCGAGTCTGGCAATAGTTTCTCATCCTCAGTTGGAGAAGAGTCTCAATCTTGAGATTCTGGACACGCATTTCATCACCAGACCGAGCAGCGTCACATATGACGGAACATGTGTTGTCGCCAGAAACACATCGCTCTTGATACCATTTTATGACGTCATATACAAGTATGCTTCACTCATGGTCGAGAATGATATCACGCAGCTTCTGAAAGTAGTTCACGCAAGACGTGACTCAATCACAACAGCTCCCGACGAAGCCGGAAAGACTGCTCTTGAGACAGCTGAACAGAAGCTCGAAGACGGTGAGATGATAATTCCTCTTGTCACTCAGTTCATGGACGAGGTGAAGAACTATCCGCAGACCGGAACATATGGTGAGAAGATAACAGATCTGATTGAGTACACACAGTATCTCAAAGCAAGTCTATTCAACGAGCTTGGACTTCAGGCGAATTACAACATGAAACGTGAAGCAATAGGATCTCAGGAAGCTGAGATGAACATTGATTCACTGCTCACACTGGTTGAAGACGGTTTACTGTGTCGTCAATATGACTGGGATCTCGTCAACAAGAACTTCGGAACAGACATCACTGTCGATTTCGGAAAACTCTGGAAAAACGTTGAAAAGAAACAAGAGCCGGAGAACACAGAGGAAACAACAGAAGAGACCGTTTCTGAAGAAAGCGTCACTAAGGAAGATTCAGTTGAAGAAACTGTCACTGAGGAGGTGAAGTCAGATGATCAAGAAGAAACTGCTTGACGTATCTGATACGCTTCCTGCGAACGGTATCATTCACGCAATTTCACTCGCTGACACAGAGAATCTCATTCCGTTTCTTCATCCAACGGACACCGACGTTCTGAACTCTCTTGAATATGATTACTATTTTAATCATTCAGGAGGGAAGCAAGTCTCTCCATATGTTGAGAGACTTCTGGAATCACTTCAGAAAGACGTGATTGATTCAGCAGTTCTTCCAATACTCGCAAAGAGCATTCTCGCAAGAAATTCTGATGAATGGAAAAAACTGTCAGAAGCTTATTCAAAGACAGTTGTCGCCGGATCAGGAAGAACTGAGACAAGAACAAAGTCAGGAACTGACACAGATGCTCACACTGGAACAGATACCGACACAAGGACACCGACTCTCACGACAACAACATCGAGAGACAAGGACAAGAACGTTGACGAGAAGCAGTACAATCACAACGGTTTCAACAGTTCGGTATCTTCACCGGTAGACGACACAACAGAGAAACATGCAGAAGAGACAGTCGTTGACGAGCAGGGAACAGATGAGACAAAGCACGAAAAGAACACGACTGACACAACAACATATAACACAACAGAGACTCTTAATGTCACACCGTCGGCACAGGAGCTCAATGAATCACTCAGATATCAGATAGACCTATGGAGTAACACTGACATGCTTCAGACGGTTTATAATGGTATAGATAAAATAATGACAAGTCCGATTTATTTATAATCGGAGGAAAGGAAGAAAAAATGACAGGTGGAGAAACACATATCAAAATCAGAAAAACTGACGGAAGCAAATTCAATATCATCTCATCAAACACGCAAATTTTACCCGTATACGAGAAAATTTTACATGCCATTACACTCGGAAAGAAAGTCGTTTTAGATGATTGTTACATTAACGCAAGTAAAATGAGTGCGTTAGTTGTAAGCAGTTATTTAAATACCGGAGCAACAGCCGCATACATTGACGCCACAATTGATGTGTATTCCGGTGACGGGTCTTTAACAATTTTTGCCTTGCAAATAACTCATACTTTTGCAACAAACATAGATGTAATAAGATATTTTACAGCTTCATAAGGAGGAACACAACATGAAAGTAACTCAGGTTTATGATATCGTCAACACAGCGACAAAAGCCGTTCTCGGCGAAACAACTGTCGTAAACGAAGATCTCTCAAACATCGTTGACATCGGGCACATCGTTCTCGGTGCGGATGATAAAGAGCAGATCTTCAACGGAGCTCTGTGGGACAAGTTCTACATGGTAGTATTTGGAGGCGACAGAGAGGTTTCCGAAAAATTTGAACATCTTTACAGATCAGCTCCCGAATACGGTGCTCTTCTTCAGAAAATAAGCTCCAAGGACATTCCTGAAGCTGAAGTCGATGAGACATGGACAGCTCGTGGAGGTGATTCCATTGATCAGGACATCGTCTATGACGACAACATCACATCAAAGGTCTGGTCTTGGAAGTCAAACTTCATGATTCCTCGCACAGTCTTCGACAGACAGCTCAAAGGAGCATTCAACGGACGTGATGAGATGGTCGGCTTCCTGAACTGGATGGAACTCAGAGTCCGCCAGAGCATGACTGTCAAAGTCAACATTCTCGGAAGAATGTGCGTCAACAACATGATCGGTCATGTAGTTCACACAGCAAACGCAAACAGATTCGTAAACGTTCTTACACTTTACAATGCTGTTTACACCACAGCTCCGGAGACAGCTGCAACATGTCTCTACAATCCTGACTTCATCAGATTCTTCATGAGAACTCGTCAGCTCGTCATCGAACATCTGAAAGAGATCTCAAAACTCTTCAACGAAGAGGGATATGCAAGAGTCACATATGCAGACAACATCAAAGAAGTTGTTCTCGCTGATCTCGTTGCTTCTGTTAAGAACTACATCAGAACAGACTCACGTTATGACTACGATCAGGAAGCAAAGACAGAGTTCTCTTCTGCTGACGTTGTTTCTTACTTCCAGAGTCCCGGCACAAGCTATGCATTCACTGACGTTTCAACAGTCAATGTGAAGACAACAAGCGGTGACACTGTAAATCAGAGCGGAATTCTCGACGTCATCTATGACGAGAAAGCAATGGGACTGTACAAAGTCTTCAAGAAAGTTTCTTCTCATTACAATGACAAAGCTGAATTCACTAACTTCTGGTACAAGTTTGAAGCGGGGATCTACAACTTCCTCGATGAAAACATGGTTGTCCTCTACGTTCAGGACTCAGGCAGTGGCAAGTCAACACTCGCTGAGATGAAAACGGACGTCGCTCCGGTCAACATCGCCGAAGAGCTCGGAAAATCAGCTTAATAAGAGCTTCATGGATATATACTCCTGTTAATATATTCAAAGCAGAAAAGGGGAGATGAAAGTCTTCCCTTTTCCCTTAATAGAAAGGAAACAATATATGAGATATTTATATATAAGAGACTTTAATGGAGCATTGCTCGCATATGACACATATGACGAGACACAATATCAGGTGTCAGGCGTCAAAGTCCCTGACACAATTCCGGGAGAATTCACGTTCTATCTGAACGGAAACGGAACTCAAGTCAAGAAGACTGTATATCTTCGTTATTATGTCAAAGGATATATCGGTTGCGGTGACACGTCCGGTTTTCTGAGAGTCACATATCCGAAAGGGCAGATCACCGGTCTTCAGGATCTGACAACACATGTTCAGATATACATTATGACGGTTAATCAGCCGACTGACTATTTTTCATTGAATATAAACAATGAACTATGGAGAGTAGCATATGCCGGAAACGTTGACAAGATATTCATCGGCTCAGGAACCAACCCTCTTTTGAAAGTATGGGCAACGACTTCTTCGCCTTATCTTGAATTTTATCTCCCGATAGACAACAGAGACAAGGTCTGGGGAATGAGTCTGACTTCGACAACACAGCCGGACATCTATGCAGACACAGAGACCGCTGTGACGTTAGCAAGTCAGGACGTGCTGAATGTGATATTCGCTTCAGTTCCGACTGATGCAATCTTCATGAAGTTATATCAGAACACAGCCGGAAGCACAGTCGTTGACAAGACGTCTTTTCTGACTGAAGTTGACACTGTTCCGGGAGTCCTGAGAAAACAGTGCAGCGTGTCAGATCCTGTCATCACAATCAAGTATGAGGGAAAACCCGCTGCGAACTACTGTCAGATTGAAGAGTTCAAGAGATACTATTACATCAATGACATTGTCAACATTGCAAAGGATCTCTGGGAACTGTATTTGAAGTCAGACCCGCTCTTCAGCTTCAAAGACGAGTATCTGAATTCACTGGTCACAATTCTCAGGTCTTCATCTTCTTCGATATACAACAGACTTTATCATGATAACTTAATGCCGATTCCAAACAAGCTGACAAGATCAAGATCTTATTCAACACTCAACCCGCTTTCTCCGGCTATCATATCAAAGACAGATTCTTTTCATTTTGTGCTTTCGACTTTCGTTGATCATACTGTTCAACAAGACATGCCTGATCCGGCTGAGACGTCTCCTGCTCTCGGCATCGGAAAATTTGGATATTATTATCCATTAGGGGTCTCTATGTATGCTATTAACTGGCAAGCACTGAACTCTCTTGGAAGAATATTCGCTAATGGTGGTCCGAAGATCACAACAGGAGATACACAAAATGATTTATCTTCAATATTCGGAACAGATGATTTTTCTCCTTATATATTATCATTGAGAGCTTATCCTCTTAATTTTTCAGCTTTGACTGACGGAACACATTTTGTTACATGGTCAGCTGCAAACGTTCATACTGTTCCATGTGGTAAAGTATTACTCACAAGAGCTCCGGCGACTGTGACCGGTATACCACTATCACCAATTAACCCGGTTGTTGACTTTGGAACGATTACGCTTCCGACACCGTCTTCATTCCTTGACACTGAGCCGAACACAAGAGCGATTCTACATCTCCCATATGTGGGAGACAATGACATTGATCTCGTTGAATATGCCGGTCTGACTATAAGGATAATGTATTATCTTGATATATACACCGGAAACGTGAAAGCTGTTGTCAGAAACAATTCTGACAATGCGATCCTGATGTCATTCTCCGGAAAAATGGGAGTTGACGTTCCGATGATTCTGAACAACATGACAAAGGGAGAGTCTGAGAGAACTGGTCAGGCGATTAAGCTCGGAACATCAGTTGCGTCACTTGTTGCCGGTGCTGTCGGAACTGCTGCAGGAACTCCTCTTGCCGGAGGTCTGATCGGCGGTGCTGTCGGTCTCATGGGAAACACCATTGCGACGCCGTTCTTCAATACTCCTGCTCAGAGTAAACAGTTCGCAGCCGGAGACATCACTGAATTTTTCACTGATCAGAGAGTTTATCTTGAAACTATCAAGCCGGAAGATAACTTCAATCTCTTCTATGCGAGAGAGTATGGAGTTCCGGCAAACAAGATCATTAATCTTTCAGACAACACTGTCAGCGGTTTCACGGTGGTTTCACCAAACTCCAGAATCACTCATCCTGTGGAGGCAACATTGAACGAGTATGACGAAATCTGTTCAGCTCTGAAGTCCGGTGTTGTAATCTGACATTATATAATGTAAAATATATAGCAGAGGGTTAATCATGGAATCCTCCTTTCTGATAAGAGCTCCACCGAGGCAGACGGTGGAGTTTCTTTTTGCTCCATTTTGTAACAATTTGAAAATATTTATTGACAATTGAAAATAACCATTGTAAAATTGTAGACAGTTGACAGGAAGTCAACGGAACAGGAGTGAATATTTATGGAAAAAAGAATTATCAACAAAGTGTATCTGGATCAGTTTCTCAAAGATTTTGAAGTTTACTACAACAATCTCGGCAAAGTATCACAAGATATCTCACATGCTCTCTTCAGTAACAAATGTTACACGTTCGAGAATGTAGTCAAGGACTATACAGTCAGAAGTGAACTTCAGAACATCGTCGAAAACACATGGATAATCACACACGATGAAGACACAATCATTGCAGTTCTCCAGAAGCTCGATTGTGAGGTGATCTGAATGAAAGAATCAACAAACTACAGGACAATGAATGTAAAACTCAGAAGAATTGACGTCAACAGACTTTGTATTCTTCTTGCAGCACATATGCTCGAAGATGAAACAGAATGCTCATGGATGAAAGACGTTCACGATAAATTAAGAGAACAGCGTGAGCAGTTTGATAAGAAACTGGAGGAAGAAGACAATGAACGTTAAGCAGTACGAAACAAGCAAATATCCGGGAATAAAATTCTATGTCAAGGAAGACAAGAAACTTTTCTGTCTCATGGGGAGAGTTAAATCTCTCCATGAGAACGGTCTCATTGATGAGGATGAATACAGCAAGACAAAGAATCTTCAGTTCGCAAGATACGGAATCATATTCAGGGACGACGGGGAGCATGTCTTCTATGTCGAGAACATTGAAAAAGGAAAATATCTGATATCACTTGTCGGGGAGGTCATGAATGATGAACGCTTTTCTGCTTGAATACTACATCAGGAACGAACTGGAAAGAATTGAGGAGAGTCTCTACGTTAATATCCAGATAGTTTCCGTTGACGACGTGACTGTCTGCGTGACGTACTCAATTACGGATCTGATTCTCGGAACGAGATATCTTCTCGCTAAGACAAAAATCGGAAACAGAGAGCCGAAAGAGATCCTCAACATACTGGTCAAAAATATAAATGATAGAGTAAAACTCGAAAGGAGCAAAACATGAAAGTTGAAGTTGTTCTTGTATCAAAGCGAGCCGGAGACATGTATCTGATCAAAGGCGAGGGAGAACTGCTTTATCCTGAAGAACTTGACACCGAAACGAAGCAGACAGCAGTCTTCCATGCAAAACACTATTCACCGGACGCAAGGGAAAACTGGTACACCGTTAATCTCTGGACAGGACTTTTCATCACCGGAGGAACTACTAAAAAGAAATGTCTGGAAGAGTTCGAGACGAAAAAGGCTGCATATGTTAAAATGCTGAAAGATCCCTCAAGAGCGGAGTTCTTCTATATAAGACACGAAACACTTGAGAAGTTGAAAAAAGCTTGAATCTCAGCTATCTGATATCCTCTCCGGAGGATGCCAGACTGAAGAGACTCAACACTCTTCAAATAATATATTTTCAGGAGGACAAACTATATGTCTAAAATCAAAGTTGAATTCACAAAGGTATTTAAGAAAAAGGATGACATGGGAAATCTTCTCGGTTTCGCAGACGTCACAATTGACGGACTCACAATCAGGGGATGTCGCTATTGTAAAACCGAGAAAGGAAAGAACTTCCTCGCTACACCGTCTGAAGCATACAAGAACAAAGACGGTGAAACGAAGTACAAGTACATCGTCAAGATTGACGACGAGGATCTCATGGCAGAGATTCAGGACGCAGCAGCCGAAGAATATGACAGCTGAACAGTGGAGTTCATTGCTCTCACCGGTAACGGTGGGAGCAATTCTCTCTTTGATAGGAGTCATTGAGGGAATAATCATAATAATTATTGACAGGAGGAAAAAATGAAAAGACAGTATAAACAGGAAATCATCAGCATTGTAAACGATGAGAGAAAGAGAGTTGTCTCTGAGCGTCGTGCTCTAGGTTACACTCAGACCGACGTTGCGAGATTCTCCGGATGTACGTCCCAGAACGTGTCCGCATTTGAAAACGGAAAGAACGACAGCTTCTATCTGTATATGTCATATATAGCAATGTGCTATCAGGACAAAGGAGACCCAGTATGAATGCTTATGAACTGATTATAACAAATATTAAAGAACGTCAAGATTTACAATATTTCAAACAAGCCAAAACTATTATTGAAGCACTAAAACGTGGTAATGTTTACCACAAAAGAAAAGACGGCAGTGTAGAAGAGGAATCATATCAAGGTCATGAATTCTATTATGATATGGATGAAAATGCAATTGTTGTGACTTATTACGGTGCGATATATGAAAGACTGAAGCTGGAAGATTTTCGCAAAACATGGAGTGTTGGAATAAAAAAGGAGGATCTTCAATGAAATATAATTCACTGAAACAGATTCAGGAGAATCTGACAACAGCAGATCTCAACGGAATGACTAAAAAAGAACTCATGAGCATTTTTTACAAAGTTGTTCCTGCTGCTCAGATGAGAGTGAACAGAGAGCTCAGAAGAATTGAAAACGATAATTCACTGATGTCAATATCACTGGGAGAGAGAATGAAGAATACAAACGATAATCCAAACTTCTCACTCTCACCGAATGCGAACATCGGAAAACTCAAAAAACAAGTAAAAGACGCTCTTGAATATCTTGATAATAAAACGTCAACAGAGTCCGGGTGGGATAAGGTTAAAAGCGAATCAGCCAAAAACTTTGGAGTCAGTCAAAGAACTTTTAATAAACTTGCGAAAGATAAATCTTTTTGGAACACATTGAAAAAGATTCAGGAAGAGTATCCGAATTTTGATTCTGATACGATCGTAAAAATTTATGGAGAAAATGTTCAAAAGAAATCATATAAGAATATGACTGAATCTGAGCAAATTGATTATCTCAGAAAACAAATGGACAAAGCATATGAAGAAGCTATGAAAAAAGAACAGGAGGACGAAGAATACGTTGAGAAATTCTTCGAGTGATTATGATTATCGAAAACCCGAATGACTGGCAAGTCACTCAGGTCGCATATAGGGAACTGAAAGGCAAACAGCTCGTCAAAAAATTTGACAGAGACTGCTTCGTTGCATATTACAACGTTCCATGTGCATTCGATATCGAGACAACATCCTTTGAAGAGGATGAGACTCCGAGAGCTCTTGCGTATGAATTTACGTTCGGAATCGGAGACACAATCTTCATCGTCAGGACGTGGGAAACGTTTCTGTATATTCTCCAGACAATATCGAAGAGAATGTATCTCTCAAAGGAAAGGAGAGTCATCTGCTTCATTCACAATCTGAGCTTTGAATTCGGCTTCTTGGCGAAGCGTCTGAAATGGAACAAAATATTCGCAACAGATCCTCACAGACCCCTCAAAGCTGTTTCCGATCTCGGCTTTGAATTCAGATGTTCAGCAAGAGTCTCCGCACAGTCTCTCGATAATCTCGCAAAGAATCTTGTCATATACAAATGCGAGAAACTCATCGGAGATCTCGACTATTCTCTGAAGAGAACTCCACTGACCCCGCTAACGGATCATGAGAAACAGTATTGTATTAACGACGTGCAGATTCTTCTGAACTGGATCAAAGAGAAGATTGAACAGGACGGAGATGTCACGAAGATACCGTTGACAAATACCGGATATGTGAGAGAGTATATCAGAAAACATTGCCTCTACAGAGGAACGACAAGAGCTCAGAGGGGAAAGAATTCTCCGCAGCGTCGTTATGCTGCTATGATGAAAAGTCTGACTCTGGAACGTGAAGAATATATTCTTCTGAAAAAAGTATTTGCCGGAGGCTTCGTTCATTCCCACTGTCTAAACACAAGAAAAATAATCAGGGATGTTGTGTCCAAAGACTTCACGAGTTCATACCCGGCTGTTATGGTATGCGAGAAGAGATTCCCGATGTCCAAAGGTTGGAGAGTCGATATCAAAGGAGACGGAGAATTATTCCGGAAACACTGTAAATTATATGCGTGCATGTTTCTCCTGAGACTGAAGAACGTCGAATCTAAGTTCTCGGAAGAATACATTGCCAAAAATAAATGTCTCCGCTGCATTGACGGAAAGTTCGACAACGGAAAGCTGATATCAGCGAAAGAGATTGTTGTTCCGGTGACTGAAATTGACTTCGAGATCATTGAGAAAGTCTATGACTTTGACCCTGACTTTGAAGTTGCGAACTTCTGGGCATACAGGAGAGGCTATCTTCCGAAGATTTTCATTGAATGTGTTCTCGACTTCTATTCTGATAAAACAACATTGAAAGATATTCCTGAGTATATTGTTGATTACATGCGAAAGAAAAACATGCTGAACGCATGCTTCGGAATGGCTGTAACGGATATCGTTCACAATGTGATTGAATATGCGGCTGAAAATGAGTCAATATGGAGCGTTGAAAGTGCCGACATTGATGAATGCCTTGAAAAGTATAACAATGACAAAAAACGCTTCCTTTTCTATCCGTGGGGAGTCTGGATAACAGCTCTTGCCCGTCGGAATCTCTGGACATGTATCATTGAGCTCGGAAACGACAGGATCTATTCTGATACCGACTCTAACAAGTACGTCAATCCGGAAAAACATGAAGAATACTTCAGGAGATACAATGAGGATATCACACGCAAGATGAAGAAAGTCTGTGAACATTACGGAATAGACTTCTCCAAGACATGCCCGAAGACTGTCAAAGGTGTTGAGAAACCACTCGGAGTCTGGGACGATGACGGAACATATTCAATGTTTAAGACACTCGGTTCAAAACGTTACATTTACGAAACAATCAAGAAAGATCACAAGGAAGTTCATTTGACGCTATCAGGCGTGTCAAATAAAAAGGGTATAGCTTACTTGTTGAAAACGTCAGGTGTTAAATATGAGACTGTTTTTGACTCCAGAGGACAAGTCAAGGAATATCACATCCCGCTTGAAGAAGACACGACTCCGATCTTCAATCTGTTCGATGATAATCTTGTTTTTCCTGCGGAATACACCGGAAAACTGTGTCACAAATATATTGACTTTCCGATTGACGGAACTATTGTTGATTATCTCGGACAGGAGTATCACTACCACGAAGAGTCCGGAGTCTGGCTCGGTGAGACCGAGTACAGTCTCGGAATCGATGAAGCTTTTAAAGTCCTTATAAATAAGCGACAATTATATTTAGAATAAAGAGAGACAGGATGCGTCCTGTCTCTTCTTTTTATCCGTTTATAAAATTATCTATTGCGTTTCCGACTGTATTGTCCTGATAGAAGACTTTGTCAATGCTGAAGAAATACCATATCTTTCGGCCGATGTTGTCAAATGGATGATTGATGTTGCGTCTGATGTTCATTCTCTCGGTTGGATCTTTACTGAATATAATATCCTTGTTCATGTCCTTGATGTCTGTTGTCTTCCTGTGGATATATGTGAAATATTGTCCATTCTTCCGGATAATCTCACATTGATAAATGCGGTCTCTGTGGATGATGAAATATATGAAGACAATGTCCGCTTCGCAATATTTACAAGGCAAATGTGGGTACTCCTCAAGATCCCACTCGCCTGATGTTATCATCTTCGAGTTGTTGTCATTGAATGCAAAGAAGTTGTTGACTTTGTCATTCTTCACAATGTCCGTTCTCTCGACTGCGAAAGAGAGCTCAGAAGCGGGGATATTACCCTTTGTATATAAACATATCGAAGCAATCTCCTGATCTAATGCGGAACTGATTCCGAAGTCGTAAAAATACATGCAATTCTTATCGATAGCATTTGCACACATTATAACCCGGACATATGTCCTGTCACGTCTGATCGTGGAAATAATACTGTTAAGAGCGGAGAACTCATTCTGAAGATATATTTTGTTCTCCGGCATGAATTCATCAAAGAATATGAGAGCAATATTCGGATACCCTCTACCCTTATATGATGAGCTCTTCGTCAATGCAAAAGGTCTCATGAATGGCTGCGTGTCATATATGAGAGATCCTGACTCTTCGTCTCTTCGTGCCAGATACCATCCTTTTTCAAACCCTTTCCGATATGGTATCCAGACGATCTCTGTCCATTTTTCATCTTTGAAGATCTCTCTGATATAGGGCAGCTTCTCGAACTCTGTGAAGAGATCATCAGCGAGTCCGCCTCTCAGGTCTTCAGCATATCTCATCACATATCCTGTCTGTGCTCTGAAGAGCTTATATAGACAGAACATGAAGACGTACGTTGATGTTGTCTTGCCCGGCCCACGCTGTCCGAAGATGAGACGGTGCGTCGCTTCCGGACACTGTTTCAAGAGCTCTGTCATTCTGTATTTGTTCTCGGGGAAGCGTTTGGCATACTTGTTATACATTGCGTGAACACGCTCCCAGTCCACGTCAAGACTGTAAGTTTTGAAATTGTCCATGATATATCCTCCTGATGTATCAATTATACAATATGTGAAAGGATGTTTCAATATTGTCCACTCCTTTCACAAATTGTGCACAGAGTTTCCACAGAGTTTTCCACAAG
>Ga0310694_10005022_pt1 | contig 12708 bp, 9 predicted proteins | sample 174DNAGHGhighgp2_FD_203884 | JGI IMG/M metagenome (GOLD analysis project Ga0310694, IMG submission 203884) | Sheep rumen microbial communities from Palmerston North, Manawatu-Wanganui, New Zealand - 1742 DNA GHGhigh gp2 (v2) (version 2) | ecosystem: Host-associated > Mammals > Digestive system >...
AAGATATTCGTCACACCCCTACCCTACGACAAGACAGCCGCTCGGGAGGAACAGATTAGGCAGCTCTCAATGGCTTACGTCGCAGAACTTGAGAGGCGAGTCCGGCAATTCCCAACGCAATGGTACAACTACTTTGAGTTCTGGCATGATTAGCGTATTGTCCACCAACATAACATCTCCTCTGGGCTTCACAACAGAGCAGAACTACCTGGCCATAAGGTCGGGATGCACTGCCCTGAAGCTTTACGAAGGCTTATGGGGGTTGCCCGAGCCATTCGCCGCTTCCCTCTTCAGCGAGGAGTTAAAGGCGGCTCTTGCCATTGACGGTTATACGTTCTTCGAAGCCATTGCCATCCGCTCCATACAAGAAGCGCTTACACATATATCTATAGATGTCGCCTCACCGAGAGTTGTTCTTCTCTTGAGCACGACGAAGGGAGACATTGAGGGTTATCCATCCGATGCGGCACAAAGGATAGCGAAGGCAATTGGAGTGAGCACAACGCCAATTGTCGTTTGCAACGCCTGTGTCTCAGGCCTTTCTGCACAGTTGCTTGCTAGTCACTTGCTTTCAGCTGGTCTATATGACTATGCCATCGTGGTGGGAGCCGAGGTGCAAAGCAAGTTCATCGTCTCGGGCTTCCAGAGCCTGAAGGCCGTCTCCGACGAGCCTTGCCGTCCTTTCGACATGGAACGCATCGGCCTTAACCTTGGTGAAGCTGCCGCAACAATCATCTTTGCAAGGGAGGCTCCAGAATGGTCATGGCGCCTTGTCAACGGAGCCGCACGCAACGATGCCTACCACATCGTTTCACCCTCACCCGTGGCAGACGGTCAGACAAAAGCCATCGAAGCCGCAATGAAGGGCTGGGACAAGGAACGGCTGGCGACAATCTGTGTTCATGGCACAGCAACTCTGTACAACGACCAGATGGAGGCAAGGGCTATTCAGAAGGCAGGGCTTTCCGATGTGCCTCTTTCTGCACTAAAAGGCTACTACGGTCACACGATGGGAGCGGCAGGCGTGCTCGAGACAATCCTTACGATGTGTGCCACGGACGACGGCATCGTGCTTGCATCGAAAGGCTTCACGGAACTTGGTGTCAGCGGGAAAGCCTGCATAACAGGCGACACAAGGCACACCGACAAGACCTCCTTCCTGAAGCTCCTCTCCGGTTTCGGTGGAAACAACGTCGCAGCACTCTTTTCCAAGACGATGCTCAACAGACAACGGACAACGGGCAACAGGCTACAGACAACGGGCAACAGGCTCCACAAGACCCATACAGTCAAGCTCTCCTCTGAGAGCGGGGTGTCTTTGACGGACATTTACAAACAGGAGATTGGGAACTATCCCAAATTCTACAAGATGGACATTCTGACGCGCCTTGCCTTCGTGGCAGCGGAAATGCTGAAGAAAGAAAGCCTCCCCATAGAGGGGGAAGTATGGAGAAGGTCTCCTATCATCCTCTTCAACCGCTCTTCTTCGCTTGTTGCCGACCGCCATTACTTGGGGACAATCAGCGACGAAAAGGACTTCTTCCCCAGCCCTTCCCTCTTCATCTACACTTTGCCAAACATCACGACGGGCGAGATTGCCATCCGTCATCACCTTCAAGGCGAGACATCTTTCTACATCCTTCCAGAGAAAGACGAAGCCTTGATGCAGCAGATAGTTGAAGCAACCCTAAAAGCCACAGGCGTCACGAGCGCAATCAGCGGCTGGGCAGATGCCGAATCAGACACATCATTCGAGTGCGAGCTTTCAATATATCAGACAACAGACAACGGACAACGGACAACAGACAACGGACAACGGACAACGGGAAGGTCTGTAGTCGGTTGTCTGTAGTCAGTAGTCAAATATAAATACAATATGGAACAACTTATTAACGACTTGAAATTGCAGATTAAGGAAGCCCTCAACCTGGAGGAACTTTCAATAGAAGACTTCGACGAGAACGCGCCTCTCTTCGGAGAGGAAGGCATCGGCCTCGACTCTATCGATGTCCTCGAGATCATCGTGTTGCTGGAGAAGAACTACGGCATACGCCTCGCCAACCCGAAGGAAGGCAAAGCCATCTTCCACAGCATCAGGACGATTGCCGAATATGTGCAGGCAAACAGGAAGAAATAAGACCTCCTATCCCCCTTCTGGGGGAACAAATTGGTAGATAGTAAACAGTGACATGAGTATTGCAGTAAGCGGTTTTGGCATTATCTGTGCGATTGGCAATGACGCGGCGAGTGTTCTGTGTTCGCTTCAAGAAGGCAGAACGGGAATAGGGCCGATGCGTTATCTCCAGTCGAGCCACAAGGAGCTGCCTGTCGGGGAAGTGAAGCTTTCCAATGAAGACATGAAAAGGATGCTCGGGCAAAGCGAGGATGCCATCATCAGCCGCACCGTCCTGATGGGAGCCATCGCTATCCGTCAGGCGTTGCAGCACGCTGGTATAAGTGACAAGGAGCAACGGGCAAGGGGCATAGGCAGGCGCATCGTCCTCATCAACGGCACGACCGTAGGCGGAATGGACATCACGGAGCGTTACGTAAAAGCATCTCCCCCATCCTCTCTCCTGAAGGAAAGGGGTGACAATAAGCCTTTCACCTTAAGGGAAGGTTGGGAGAAGGCTTTTGAGAAACACGACTGCGGAAGCACCACACGCGAGATGGCCGACCTTGCCGGCCTTGAGGATGCCGAGGTATGTACCGTCTCCACAGCCTGTTCATCTGCCGTCAACGCCATCATCCTCGGTTCGGAAATGCTCAAGGCAGGCGAGGCGGACATCGTCATTGCAGGCGGCACGGAGGCATTGAGCCGCTTCCACCTCAACGGGTTCAACTCCCTGATGATACTCTCGGGGGAGCAATGTCGTCCCTTCGACAAGATGCGGGCAGGCCTGAACCTCGGCGAAGGAGCAGCGTTTGTGGTGTTGCAGACCCCATCTAACTCCCCCTCTAAGGGGAGAACTTCAGAGAAGGAAAGCCTCCCCATAGAGGGGGAGGTTTGGAGAGGGTCTGTCTTTATCCGCGGCTATGCCAACCGCTGCGATGCTTTCCACCAGACGGCTTCGTCCGAAGACGGCGAGGGAGCCTTCCTCGCCATGAGCGATGCCTTGCAGATGGCAGGACTTAAGCCGCAAGACATCCAGTACATCAACGCCCACGGCACAGGCACGCCCAACAACGATACCAGCGAGAGTGCTGCCATTCGTCGCGTCTTCGGGGAAAACATCCCTCCCGTCTCGAGCACGAAAGGCTTTACGGGACACACGACTTCCGCTTCGGGAGCCATCGAGACGGTCATCTGCATCCTTGCACTCCTAAATGACTTCATTCCCGCGAACCTCGGTTGGAAGGAGCAGGACGAAGAGTGCATCACGCCTTTCGGAAGTGAAGAATCAAGAATGAGGAATGAAGAATTTGCCTCTGCCCTCAACACCTCAAAGGCCGGGGTACATGGGCAGGGCAATACTACAGCGGCAGCAAATTCTTCATCCTTCTCGGATTCTTTAGAACCAAGGCGCGCTTTTGATGCACGGAGCACCCTTCATTCTTCATTAAAAAACGTCCTTTGCAACTCCTTCGGGTTTGGCGGGAACGATTCGGCAATTGTGATAAGCAAAGAGCCAGCCCCCCTCCAACCTCCCCCCGAGGAGGGAGGCTTTAAAATTATCGGTGAGGCATCCATTTCCACTCCCGACAAAGGGGAGTTAGAAGGGATTCGTGAGTTTTTAAGCCCTGGCGAGGCCCGTCGCATGGGCAAGCTGATGAAGGCTGCCACCATTACCTCTATCAGGGCTTTGCGGCAAGCGGGCATCGAAAGTCCCGATGCCATCATCACCGCCACCGCTTACGGGATGCTCGAGACGAGCGAGAAGTTCCTCGTCGATATGCATGAGAACGGCGAAGAGACCCTTAGCCCTACCCTCTTCATGCAAAGCACGCACAACACCTTAAGCTCCGCCATCGCCATCCGCACCAAGTGTCACGGCTACAACATGACCTACACGCAAGGTGCCGACTCGCTCGAATGGGCGCTTCGCGACGCACGCCGGCTGATAGAAAGCGGCAAGGCGAAAACCGTCCTCGTTGGGTGTCACGACGAATCAACACCGACATTCCAGGAGTGCTTCCGTCGCATGGGAAAGCCCGTACCGCCCCTGCTCACTTCCCGAAGCATTGTTCTCGCAGCGGCAAACGACTGAACAAAACCACACAATTATCGTTTAATAACCACGAATTGCACAAATCACACGAATTGGCCACGCCCTTTAAGGCCATCAACCATTCGTGTGATTTGTGCAATTCGTGGTTTTATATTTCCCTTGAGGCACAGACGATTCTTAAAACGCAGCTTGCGTTTGTAAAAACGCAACTTGCATATTTGAAAACGCAGGCTGCATATTTGAAAACGCAAGCTGCGTTTTAAGAATTAGGCAGGCGAAATGAAGGTTTGCGCATAAAGGAATCGAAGATATGTCTACATGAACTGTAGTATCGGAAAATTAGGCGTGTGGTGTTTGATGGTGTAAATCTTGTGTCCGAAACGTACAGTACGAGCATATATGCATTTACTCCTGCCTCAAAAACATCTTTTTTCCAAAAAAGTGAAGAATTATAAATTATATTTCGTACCTTTGCACACTCAAATTATATAAAGGATTAGACATAAAATCAAAAGCACAATATGAGGAAGAAATTCACAGAGCGCAACAAACTCAATTTGAGCGAAGTAAATAAAGAGGTGCTGCAGCAGTGGGACGACGAAGACGTGTTCCATCAGAGTATGTCCGAGAGGGAGGGCTGTCCTTCGTTTGTCTTCTACGAAGGGCCTCCGTCGGCCAACGGTCATCCGGGCATTCATCATGTCCTCGCCCGCAGCATCAAGGACACTTTCTGCCGCTTCAAGACGATGAAGGGCTTCCAGGTGAAGCGCAAGGCTGGCTGGGACACGCACGGACTTCCCGTGGAGCTTGGCGTGGAGAAGGAGCTTGGCATCACGAAGGAGGACATCGGCAAGAGCATCAGCATCGAGGAGTACAACCGCAAGTGCCGCGAGAACGTGATGATGTACACGAGCGAATGGGAAGACCTCAGCCATAGGATGGGCTATTGGGTCGATATGGAACATCCGTACATCACCTACGACAACAAGTACATCGAGACGCTATGGTGGCTCCTCAAGCAACTCTACCAGAAGGACCTTCTCTATAAGGGCTACACGATTCAGCCGTATTCTCCTGCCGCAGGAACAGGTCTTTCAAGCCACGAGCTTAACCAGCCGGGATGTTACAGAGACGTGAAGGACACGACGGTGACGGCGCAGTTCAGGACCCTCTCTAACTCCCCCTTAAAGGGGGAGAATAAGAAGTCTCCCTTTAAGGGAGATTTAGAGGGTCTGCCTGTCTACATCTTGGCTTGGACGACAACGCCGTGGACGTTGCCTTCCAACACGGCACTTTGCGTAGGGCCGAAGATTGATTACGTCGCCGTTAAGGGCTGCAATCCCTATAGCGGTGAGGAGGCTGTCTATATACTTGCCGAGGCTCGCCTTTCTACCTACTTCCAGGCGGAAGAAGGCAAAGAGCTTGAGATATTGTGGCGAGGAAAGGGAACCAATCTCGTAGGCATGAAGTACGAACAACTCTTCCCGTGGGTGAAGCCTTGTGCCTTGGAGGACGGAAAGGCAGTCGATAAGAGTGCAGAGGCTTTCCGCGTCATCCCTGGCGATTATGTTACGACCGAAGACGGTACGGGCATTGTACATATTGCTCCGACCTTCGGTGCTGACGACGCCAAGGTGGCAAAGGATGCAGGCATCCCAAGCCTCTTCATCATCGATAAGGCTGGCGACACACGTCCGATGGTTGACTTCACCGGCAAGTACTTCGTGAAGGACGATATGGACGCTGCTTTCGTGGAGGCTTGCGTGAACGACAGCTATTGGCACCACAGCGGCGACTACGTCAAGAATGCCTACGACCCTAAGTTCAACGAAGGCGGCAAGTACGACGAGAAGGCCGCATCGAAGGAGATGGACCTCAACGTGAAGATGTGCATCGAGATGAAGGACGAGGGAACGGCCTTCAAGATAGAGAAGCACGTCCACAACTATCCGCATTGCTGGCGCACGGACAAGCCCGTCCTCTACTATCCGCTCGACTCTTGGTTCATCCGTTCTTCGGCAGCCAAAGAGCGCATGATGGAACTCAACAACACCATTCTGTGGAAGCCCGAGAGCACAGGCACGGGACGCTTCGGCAAGTGGCTCGAGAACCTCAACGATTGGAACCTCTCGCGCTCCCGTTATTGGGGAACACCGCTTCCCATTTGGCGCAATAAGGAGACTCGCGAAGAGATTTGCATCGGCTCTGTTGAGGAACTGTATAATGAGATAGAGAAGGCCGTCGCAGCAGGCGTGATGCCCAGCAATCCTCTCAAGGAGAAAGGCTTCGTGCCGGGCGACATGAGCCAGGAGAACTACGACCGCATCGACCTTCATCGCCCATACGTCGATCAGATTTGGCTCGTTGGCAAGAGCGGTGCCGTGTTGAAACGCGAACTTGACCTCATTGATGTCTGGTTCGACTCGGGTGCAATGCCATACGCACAACTCCACTATCCATTCGAGAACAAAGAACTGCTCGACAAAGGCATTGCCTTCCCTGCGGATTTCATCGCAGAGGGCGTTGACCAAACACGTGGCTGGTTCTATACCTTGCACGCCATCGCGACGATGGTCTTCGACAGCGTTGCCTATAAGGCTGTCATTAGCAATGGCCTCGTGCTCGACAAGGTTGGCATGAAGATGTCGAAGCGTCTTGGCAATGCCATCGACCCCTTCGGTGCCATCGAGAAATATGGCAGCGATGCCGTACGCTGGTACATGATAACGAACAGTGCGCCATGGGACAACCTGAAGTTCGACGAGGAAGGCGTGCAGGAAGTAAGCCGCACGTTCTTCGGCAAGCTCTTCCAGACATATTCCTTCCTGACGATGTATGCCAACGTGGACGGCTGGTGCTACGAAGAGCCGGACGTGCCGATGAACGAGCGCCCCGAGATGGACCGCTGGATACTCTCTTGCCTGAACAGCCTCATTCGTGAGGTGGAGCAGTGCTACGAGGATTATGAGCCTACAAAGGCCGGGCGCCTCATTCAGACCTTTGTGGTCGATAACGTCAGCAACTGGTTCGTACGTCTCTCGAAGAAGCGCTTCTGGGGTTCTGCCATGAGCCTCGACAAGCTGAGCGCCTATCAGACGCTCTACAATTGCCTCGAAACGGTTGCCCGCCTCATGGCTCCCATCGCTCCCTACTATGCCGACCGGCTCTGGAGAGACCTCTGCGAGGCAACAGGAAGAGATGAGGCGAAGAGCGTTCACTTGGCGAAGTTCCCCGCCTACGACGATGCAAAGATTGATCAGGAGCAGGAGCAGAGAATGGCTCTTGCACAGCAGGTGACGAGCATGATACTTTCGCTCCGCAAGAAAGAGCAGATTGTGGTGAAGCAACCCCTTCAGCGCATCGCCATCCCAGCCACAAGCTCCGAACAGCAACAGCGCATCCAAGCCATGCAGCAGCTCATCCTCGACGAGGTGAACGTCAAGGAGCTGGAATTCGTTGAGGCAAAGGGAATGCTTGTCAAGCAGGTGAAGTGCAACTTCCGCACAATGGGCAAGAAGTTCGGCAAGCTGATGAAGAGCGTCAATGCCGCCGTCCTCGCCATGAGTCAGGAACAGATTGCAGAGCTGGAAGCCAACGAGCATCTGCCTCTCACGCTTGACACCGGCGAGCAGGTTGTCGTTGACCTCGAGGACATCGAAGTCTTCAGCCAGGACATCCCCGGATGGAGCGTTGCCAACGAAGGCACGCTGACCGTTGCCCTCGACCTCACCATCACAGAGGACCTGCGCCTCGAAGGCATTGCCCGCGAACTGATCCGCAGCATACAGACGCTTCGCAAGGACAGCGGTTTCGAGATAACCGACCGCATCAGCGTCACGCTTCCCGACAGCGAGGACAACCGCACGTGCCTCGGCAAGTTCAGCGACTACATAGCATCACAGGTATTAGCCGACTGCATCAGCCTCGGCACGGAATTAACCGTAAGCAAAATATAACAGTAAAAAGATATGGAAGAAAACAAAGTAAGGTACTCCGACGAGGAGCTCGAGGAGTTCCGCCAACTCATCAACGAAAAGCTCGCCGTAGCGAAGAGCGATTACGAAATCCTGATGAAGAAGATTAACGAGAGCGGCGTAAACGACGACGAGACGCACTCCACCTATCATACCCTTGAGGAAGGCTCGGAGACGCTCTCCAAAGAGTCGTTAATGAACGAGTGTATGCGTGCGCAGAAGTTCATCACGGGCCTTCAGGCAGCACTTGTCCGCATACAGAACAAGACCTATGGCATCTGTAGGGAGACGGGCAAACTCATCCCGAAGGAGCGCCTCCGTGCGGTGCCTCACGCCACACTCTCCATTGAAGCAAAGCAAGCAAGAGACAGGAAACGCTAAATGACCCGCAAGCAAGCCCAAACGCTGACTTCTGCTTGTCTTGCCGTCGGCATCGTCGTCATCGACCAGGTTATCAAGGTGGCGGTCAAGACAGGTATGTATCTGCACCAAAGCATCAAGGTGACGGATTGGTTCCAGATTCTCTTCACCGAGAACGACGGAATGGCTTTCGGCATGGAGTTCCTTCCAAAGTGGTTCCTCACCTCGTTCCGCATCGTACTCACCATCGTTCTTGTCTGGTACATCATTCGTATTATCAAGCGAGGCGTCGGCTGGGGCTATCTTGTTTGCATAACAATGATTGTGGCAGGAGCGGCCGGCAACATCTTCGACTGCATGTTCTACGGCATGATATTCAACAATCCGCCTGTCCCCATGGTTGCCGAGTTAGTGCCCTGGGGAACAGGCTACGGACAGCTGATGCTCGGGCGTGTGGTCGATATGTTCTACTTCCCGCTTGTAGAGTGGGACTGGCCGGGATGGATGCCCTTCTTTGGCGGCGAGCACTTCATCTTCTTCAGCCCCATCTTCAATTTTGCCGATGCCAGCATCTCCTGCGGTGTCATTGCACTTCTTCTCTTCTTTAGAAACAAGATGTTCAAATGAAAAACAGCCCCCACCCAACCTCCCCGAGGGGAGGCTTTCGTTCTCTTCCCCTCGGGGGAGTTGGAGGGGGGCTGCTTATCCTTCTGCTTCTCCTCTCATGCTCCCCTTCACGACCAAGAGGCATTATGGGCGAGGAGAAGATGACAGACGTCCTTGTTGACTACCACCTGGCACAGGGAATGGCAGAGGCGCAAGGGGCGGATCCCGACGTCGTCCGTTACAAGTACATCCAGGCAGTGTTCCACAAGCACCGCATCACCGAAGCAGAGTTCGACAGCTCAATGGTGTATTGGAGCGGTCGGGCCGACGAGTTCACACACATATATGACAATGTGGTCACTCGCGTACAGGCACAAGCCGAGCGCCTGGGGCTTGAGGCCTCTGCATCTGCCAATCAAGACCAGTTCTCCTCCCTTACCAGCGAAGGCGACACCGCCAATATATGGTTGGGCAAGGACTTTGCCTGTGTGGCAGCCAATCCTGTGCAATGTGTATGGTCCTTCCAGATGAAGGCCGACTCCACCTTCCGTCCGGGCGACAGCTTCATTTGGCGCTTCAAGACGCAGTTCGTGTCGAAAAGCATGAACAACGAAGCCATTGGCCTGCTTTGCTTCTATTACGAGAACGACACCGTGGACTACGTTTCCGATTTGTTAAGGGACAGAGCGAAGAACGAGTTGCGGCACGATCCGGGCAAAGGCCTCGACAGCCTGAACCTCCTCTCCATCTCCGGCTACATCTATCTGCCCCTGGCAAAGAGCGACCCGCCAAAGCCCCTCCTGATAAGCGAGATGATGCTCGTCAGGATGCACAAAATCATAAAAGAGCAAGAGACTCTGTCAGACACACTCGCTACCGACACGCTTGCCGTCGATACACTGCCCCAACAGGGCGAGCGCCTTTCGCCCCTACAGGTACGCGAGAGCCAGCCAAAGGAAAGGAAGATAAAAGTCACGAAGGAGAACCCGAACCCCATCCATCCCGAGCGTGGCATCCCGCAACGCACCAACCGCCGACGCCGATGAGACGTGCCTACCACGACATCCTCCTGCCCGACGGAACCCTCCGGCAAGGCCCCGTCGTTGTCGAGACCGACGATAAGGGACATTTCCTCGGCTGGCATCCCCTACAGGAAGAAGAGGCTTTCACCGAATGGACAGGTGGCACCTACAGGCAAGCAAATGAATGATATTGAAGTGGTTATATGGAGAACCGGAACTTTATGCGTGCTGCGTTGAAAAACACACCGTGGTGCGATGGCAAACACACCGTGCCGCGATGACAAACACACCGTGCTGCGTTGGCAATCGCAGCACGGTGTGTTTTATGCCCCTCTGTGAAAGGTCAAATGCAGGGGTGTGGTTTTATGCAGACAAAGATGCAGGTCACCAGTCCTCGTCCCAGAGGCTATGTTCCTTTACGCGTCCTTCGGAATAGTCTAGGTCGCTGGCTCCTCTGCCGCCGGCATAGTTGAAGTCGGCATTGCCGCCGACCTCAGTCCCGAGGCTCTCCACCATTAGCTGAGTCGTATGCTGTAATGTCACGATGAGCATCGTGGGCATCTGATATGTCTTTTTCATTGTCAAATCCTCCATTAGTTGATTACGACCTTGCGGCTCTTTTCTTTCATAATTTATAATTTACATCGTTATCATTATGGTTTTATTCTGCAAAATACATATTTTTTTTAGGAAACCAATACTAATTTGACAAATAATACGTTTTCTTTCTCTTTTTATGCTTTCCAACGGGGGAAAATAGTATAAATAACAAGAAACTTTTGTACCTTTGTGTTTCCAAACAACCATTAACTCCGCCTAATAATGAGAACAGTTTTATTCTCCCTCTTAGTGTTTGGGCTGACGTATAGAATGCAGGCACAACTGCGCGTTTGTTCGTTGCGCGTGGAGCACATGGTGAATCCATGCGTTGTGGATGTGCCGCAGCCAAGACTTTCGTGGGTGAACGAGCCGAAGAACGAAGATATTAAGGGACAACGTCAGACAGCTTACCGCATCGTAGTGGCATCGACAGAGGAACACTTGCGCAAGGGCGACTATGACTTGTGGGACAGTGGGCGTGTGCCTTCTGATGTCAATGTGCTTGTGCCTTACGGGGGACGCGAACTTGCCTCAGGAGAGGATTGTTACTGGAAGGTGCAGACATGGGACAAGGATGGCCGTCGCTCCAAATGGAGTTCTACAGGACATTGGGGGATGGGACTGTTGAAGCCTGATGATTGGCAGGCACAATGGATTGCTGCACATCAAGCTTTAGGTGCGCCGCTCTTCCGAAAGGCGTTCACATTGAGTCGCAAGGTGCAGAAGGCCAAAGCATTCATCACGGCAGGCGGCTACTTCGAGCTTTATGTAAACGGCAAAAGGGTAGGAGAGGACATCATGGTTCCCAACTTCACGAACTACACTACCCGCGAGGGGCTTGACAAGGGCGGCATCGCATTGGAGAACCGCTTCACGGCATACCGCATCCTATACCTCTCCTATGATGTCACGTCCCTGTTAAGACAAGGAAAGAACGTACTGGGAGCAATCCTTGGCGATGGCTTCTATCGCAGCTCCAGCCATCGCGTGACTTCATTCGGAGAGCCATGCCTACTTTGCCAACTTGAAGTGACATACAACGACGGCACGCAGGAGCGTATCTTCACTGATGATTCGTGGCTCACACATCCCTCGCCCATCACGATGAACGGCGTTTATGACGGCGAAATTTACGATGCACGCTTGGAAACACCACAATGGAACGAGCCTGAATGTGACGAAAGTGGCTGGCAAAAAGCAAGGAAAGCCGTAGCGCCGATAGGGCAGCTGACAGCTCACACCTCGCCTCCTGACCGCATTACAGAAGTGCTTCAGCCTCTCAAGATAGAGCGACAGGACAGTGCCTTTGTCGTGACCTTCGAGAAGGAGATTGCCGGATGGGTGCGACTGAAGGACATCATGGGCAAGGCCGGACAAAGGATACAGGTGGAGTACGTCTGCGAGTCGCCTTTGGGCAAAGAGGAGTACTATTGCAAAGGAACGCCCGAAGGCGAGACATACGCACCGCGCTTCACATGGTTTGTCTTTTCGCAAGTCATCGTGCGAGGGCTTGACGCTCTGACGGCCAAACAGATACAGGCAGAAGCCGTGAACACCGACGTTCCGCTTTCTGCCGAGTTCCATTGCAGCAATCCCTTGATTAACCGCATCAACGTTATCTGGCAGCGGTCGCAGATGGACAATATGCATGGCTGCATCGCCAGCGACTGCCCTCACAGGGAACGCCTGCCTTATACGGGCGACGGGCAGATTGCCGCGGCAATGGTGATGCTGAACTTTGATGCCGCTGCTTTCTATCAGAAGTGGTTGCAGGACATGCGCGACGCACAGAACCCACGAAGCGGCTACGTTCCCAACGGTGCTCCGTGGCAACCCACTTGCGGCGGCGGAGTGGCTTGGGGTGCTGCAATGAACGTTATTCCCTGGGAGTATTACCTGCAGTATGGCGACATCGGGCAACTACGCAAGTGCTACGAACCCATGCAACGGCAACTGCGACACATGCTCACTTGGCTG
>Ga0310694_10005023_pt1 | contig 12704 bp, 9 predicted proteins | sample 174DNAGHGhighgp2_FD_203884 | JGI IMG/M metagenome (GOLD analysis project Ga0310694, IMG submission 203884) | Sheep rumen microbial communities from Palmerston North, Manawatu-Wanganui, New Zealand - 1742 DNA GHGhigh gp2 (v2) (version 2) | ecosystem: Host-associated > Mammals > Digestive system >...
AACACCGGGTGTGGAAGCATTCTCCTGATCCTCTTAGTGTATTGTCTGTTCAGTGCTTTGAGCACTGGCGATTGGTCTTCTGATCTATGGTCTATGCCGGCAATCCTTTTACCTCCCCTTGTTATTGATATCTGGTGGAAGAAGAGGATGAGCAAGTGTGAAGACACTCATCAGTTGGTGAACATGTACGATAAGTATAATAAGGCAAAAAAAATCTTTAGCTACATTGTGGCGATTGTGCTGGTATTGTACATCTGTTATGACATCTACTCTGATTTCGGAAAAGAAAGTGTGGCAATAACTCTGATAAGTATTGCTATAGCAGGTATCGTTATTGGTCTTCTCACATGGGCACTGTTTCGTAAAAGAGATAAGATGCCCGTAGAAAAAGAGATGGATCGCCTGCGCGACATGATCTCTGAAGAACAGCAGCCTGATCATTAATGACGGGCATTATGTCAAGAAAGACGTATTAAAAGTATCATATTAATAGCTGTAATTTTTTCCTCCACACATGCGTTAATAGAGAAACCCCTTGATGTAGATATGATGAAACAGACATTTTTAAAAAGATTGCTCTGCACCGTACTGGTTACTCTGGTGTGCCTGGTTACGGTGGCACAGGATTTCACTGGTGAATGGAAAGGAAGTATCGTAGTTCAGAATGATTCTATTCCCCTTGTGCTGCACTTGGTGCAGACCGAAGATGGTATCACGGGGTCGCTTGACTCCCCTGAACGGCAGGCCTATGGCATGAAAGTCACGGCAAGGGTCAACGACGATAGGCTCGAGGCGAGTGTGCCCGAGATTGGCGCCAGTTACACTGCCAAGCTCGATGGCAACACGCTGGATGGCACCTACTCGCAGATGGGATTTTCCGCACCCTTGAAACTGACGCGTGAGGTTATTTCCGCCGCCCAGGGTGACGATGACGACTGGGTCAACGACTCGCTGCTGAACGTGTTTGACAACATCCAGTTGAAGGATGTGACCGTGACCTCTCAGCGGCAGCTCATCAAGCAGGAGGTGGACCGCATCGGCTATAACGTGGCCGAGGATGCCGACAGCAAGACCAACAACGTGTTGACGATGCTGCGCAAGGTGCCCCTGGTGAGCGTCGATGCCAACGACGAGATACGTGTCAACGGCCAGACTGACTTCAAGATATTCCGCAACGGCCACCCCGACCCGACCATTTCCCGCAATGCCAAGGACGTCCTCAAGGCGATGCCCGCCAGTGCGGTCAAGCGCATCGAGGTGATCACCGAGCCGGGCGCCAAATATGACGCCGAGGGAACGACGCTGATTCTGAACATCGTCATGGCCGACAACTCGACGCTCAAGGGTGTCTCGGGTATGGCATCGGTCGATGCCGATGACCGTGGAACCTTGGGCGCCTCGCTGGACTTGACCACCCAACTCGATAAGGTGGTCATGGCGGTAGATTATGGCGCTTATTATTCCGACGGCCGCGGTCAAAAAACTACCAGCTCATCTCTGGACCATTACCAGGAGAGTGGCGCCGAACTGTCGAGCAACGGTGTCTCGGATGGTGGCAAGAGCTTGTCTAACTATCTCTCGCTGAGCGCCAGCTGGGAACCCGACACGTTAAACTTGGTGTCCTTGTCCTTGAGCGGGTATATCGGTGACTATGATTCTAAAGGCACTTCCAGCAGCCTGATGCGTGACGCTGCAGGGCAGACCCTCTATAGCTATGGCATGAACGACCATTCTGATTCCAAATACTACAGTGTGGACACCCGCATCGACTACCAGCGCCTCACTCACCGCAAGGGTGAGGCCATCACGTTGAGCTACATGCTGGATGCATCACACGACAAGGGCAAGTCCAGCTCGTGGTACAGCGACCTCTTCAATATGCCTGTGCCCTATAACGGAGTGGACCAGAACAGCAAGGAAGACTTCAATGAGCACACGGTTCAGATTGACTGGACCCGCCCGTTTGCCGAGAAGAAGCATGTCCTCGAGACAGGAGCCAAGTACATCTACCGCATGAACCGCAGTCATGACATGATTGACTATCTGGGCACCGACGAAAACATTGACACGCGTTACAAGCATGTGACCCAAGTTGGGGCTGCCTATGCGAGATACACCTTTAACAGCGGGCCGTGGAATGCCCGTGTGGGTGTGCGTTATGAGCACAGTTACATACGTGCCACCTATCCTGGAGGCACTCAGGAGCCCTATGAGACCCATCTCAACGACCTGGTGCCCAGCGCCAGCATGCGTTACCAGATCGATCCCGCCAACAGCCTCAAGTTCTCTTATGCCGTGAGCATCCGTCGCCCCAGCATCTATTACTTGAATCCTGTCGTTGTCGAGAGCCCCACAAGCCGCTCATTCGGCAACAGCGATCTGGGGAGCGTGCACAACCACTCGATGAGCATGACCTACATGCATGTGGGCTCGAAGTTCACCTTTAACGTCTCTCCCAGCTTCTCCTTCAGCAACAACGGCATCGGCACCGTCAAGTGGGCCGACGGCCTGGTGCAGGTATCGACCTATGCCAACACCCTGAAGCGCTACAGCACCTATCTGTCGGCTTATGTTCAATGGATGGTTCACGAGAAGACCCGCATCATGTTCAACGGCTCCATGGGCTACAGTTACTACAAGAGCAAAGAAATGGGACTGAAGAACGACCGCCTGAGTGGAAGCGTCTTTACTAACGTGACCCAGAATCTGCCGTGGAATCTGGAACTTACGGGCTATTGCGGCATGTGGGGCGGAGGTGCCTATGACCTGTACGGCCATAGCAAGAACGCAAGGTTTTTCCATGGTTTCGGCCTGCAGCGGTCATTCCTCAGCGAAGACCGTCTCACGGTCCGGTTGTCGGCCAGTAACCCGTTCAAGAAATATATGGATTACACCACCATCATCGATAAGGGCGATGTGACCGGATGGTCCAGCTACAGGTATATCCAAAGTAGAATCGACCTCTCGGTGAGCTTCCGTTTCGGATCGCTGCAGACCTCGGTCAAGAGGACCGACAAGAGCATCGAGAACGATGATCTCATGGGTGGCTCATCAGGCGGCGGTGGCTCATCAGGCGGCGGCAACTGATGCCTGCTACTGGTGGCGTGGTTGATGCGGCTTTTGATTGCTGATGCCGATATCACATTTATAAACAATGGATTTGAAAATAATATTGTTTTTTTTGAAGCTTTTTGGATGCTATGTGCGTCTAATGAACAAAAAACAATACAAATTAATCCAGAGATAAAGATGAAACGAGGTTTTTTAGAAAAGTTTTTGCTGATCGCGGCTGTCATGTTGTGCAGCTTGGGCGTTGCAGCACAGGATTATACAGGTACTTGGAAAGGAACTATCCAAGTTCAGTCCTATTCTATCCCCCTGGTGCTGCATATCGAGCAGACTGAGCAGGGCCTCACGGCTTCGCTCGATTCCCCCGACCAGAACGTATTCGGCATCAAGGCCACGGCCAAGGTCAAGGGTGAGAAGCTTGAGGTGAGCGTGCCCGAAATCGGGGCCAGCTACAGCGCCAAGCTCGATGGCAACACGCTGGATGGCAACTACTCGCAGATGGGCTTTTCAACACCGCTGAAATTCACTCGCGATGTTCCTGTTGCCGCCAACGACGATGACGACTGGGTGAATGACTCGCTGCTGAGCGTGTTTGACAACATCCAGCTGAAGGACGTGACCGTTACCGCCCAGCGACAGCTCATCAAGCAGGAGGTGGACCGTATCGGCTACAGCGTCGCCGACGATGCCGACAGCAAGACCAACAACGTGCTCACGATGCTGCGCAAGGTGCCCATGGTGAGCGTCGATGCCAGTGACGAGATACGCGTCAACGGTCAGACCAACTTCAAGATATTCCGCAACGGTCACCCTGATCCGTCACTTTCGCGCAACGCCAAGGACATCCTCAAGGCGATGCCCGCCAGCAGCGTGAAGCGCATCGAGGTCATCACCGAGCCGGGTGCCAAGTATGACGCCGAGGGTACGACGATGATTCTGAACATCGTCATGGCCGACAATTCCACCATCAAGGGCGTCTCGGGTATGGCATCGGCCAGGGCTGACCACATGGGCGCATTAGGCGGGTCGTTGAACTTGACAACGCAGCTCGACAAGGTGGTGCTGTCGGTGGACTACGGTATCCATCACGACGCCAACAACGGCCAAAAGACCAACACCAAGACCTATAACCGCTACACTGATAGTGGCGCAGAACTGGAAAGCGACGGCACCTTCGACGTGGACAAGATGACAGCGCATTTCGCTGACGTGAGCGCCAGCTGGGAGCCTGACACGTTGAACCTTGTGTCGCTGTCGTTGGGCGGATTTGCCTATGATTATGGCGGCAACGGCCTCACCAAGAGTCTCATGCGCAGTGCTGCCGCTCAGCCACTGTACAGCTATACATTAGGCAACCACACGAATGCTGACAGTTATAGCTTCGACAGCCGCCTGGACTACCAGCGCCGCACGCGCCTGAAAGGTGAGACCATCACCTTGAGCTACATGCTCAGTGCATGGCACAACAAGAACAAGGACAACTCAAAATACACCGACATTGTCAATATGCCCGTGCCCTACTATGGTATTGACCAGAACGGCAACGAGAACTTCAACGAGCACACCCTGCAGCTCGACTGGACGCGTCCCCTGGCTACAAAGCACACCATCGAGACCGGTGCCAAGTACATCTACCGCCTGAACCGCAGCCACAACGTGCTGGACTATCTGGGCATCGAGGATGACACCGACATGCGCTACAAGCATGTGACCCAGGTGGGTGCCGCCTACGTGAGCTACACCTTCCATAGCGGGAATTGGTATGCCCGTGCCGGACTGCGCTACGAGCACAGTTTCCTGCGCGCCACCTATCCCGATGGCCAGCAGGTTCCCTATGAGGCTCACCTGAACGACTTCGTGCCCAGTGCCAGCCTGCGCTACCAGTTCAATTTTGCCAACAGTCTGAAATTGTCCTACGCGGCCAGCATCAACCGTCCTGGCATCAGTTACCTGAATCCTGCTGTGATCGAGAGCCCGACGAGCCGCTCCTTTGGTAACACCGACCTGGGCAGTGTCCACTACCACTCGGTGAGCCTGACCTATATGCGCGTGGGTCCCAAGTTGACCTTCAACGTCACGCCTCAGTTCCAGTTCAGCAACAACGGCATCGGTGCCGTGAAGTGGGTTGATGGCCTGGTGCAGGTATCCACCTATGCCAACACGTTGAAGACTTACTCGACGACCATCTCGGCGTTCGTGCAGTGGATGATGACCCAGAAGACCAACTTCATGCTCAACGGCTCCATTGGCTACAATTACTATAAGAGCAAAGAACTGGGACTGAAGAATGACCGCGTGAGCGGCAACTTCTTTGCCAACGTGACCCAGTTCCTGCCCTGGAAACTGCAGCTCTCAGGCTTTGCCGGCATGTGGGGTGGTGGTATCACCGACCTGTATGGCCGCATGGGAACCGTGTTCTTCCACGGTTTCTCCCTGCAGCGCTCATTTCTCAAGGAAGACCGCTTGACCGTCCAATTGCAGGCTGTGGCGCCCTTCAGCGGCAAGTACATGAACATGAAGAGCCATATCACCCAGGGTGACGTGACGGGCTGGACCCGCTACGAGCAGCAACTGCGCCGCTTCGGCATCAGCATCAGTTACCGTTTCGGCTCGCTCACGACGCGCGTCAAGAAGGCCGACAAGACTATCGAGAACGACGACCTCATCGGTAGCGGCAAGCAGTCAGGCAATACCGGCAACAGCCCTGTCGGCGGCATGGGCGGCGGCAATTGATTGCATTAGAGTACTCAACATCATTACGGTCGCGGATGCTTCTCGAGGCAATCCGTGACCGTATTGTTTTGGCTTGCTGATCATCGCCGTAGCAGAAATAAAAATCGGATTCTATGCCGTGAATGCCATGTTTTTGCTAATTTTGCATCACATAAACGATGAACACTCACGATATGAAGAATCTATTCAAACTCATATTGATGTCGGTTGCCGCGATGATGATGCTGGCGGCATGTGAGGGCGACCATTATGTCCTCGAGACCGACTGGACTACGCTCGAGACGGTCGAGTTGCAGGACCGCTATAACAAGTACATGGAAGGTGACTGGGAATACCAGTATGATGACAGTGTCCATTACATCGAGATGAGTTATAGCTTCACGCTCAACGACAGCACCTTTTCGGGATACTACAACGAGTTGATCAACATGTCCTCTGATCCTGTTGATGATCCCGACTGGCAGCTGCTATGGCAGGGCAGTTTCACTGGAAAATGGGTCTTGCTGCACAGTGTCGATCTAGATCAGGATTATATCTACATGGACAACATGGTTTTCACCAATGTGCATGGCGTGCTGAAAAACTATGACGTGCTGGGTGGTCGTGTCCTGTTCTACGGAGCGACCAAAAACACGCTGCGGGTGACCACGCCGCTCACCTTCAAGCGCATCGACATGCATCATCCCGTAGTGGATAGTGACGAGTAGTATTTCTTAGACTTTAGACGTTAGGCGTTGGATTTTTTTGTAGGTCGAATTGTCTGAGGTCTGACGTTATTTAGGCATGAAGCGGGTGGGGTCTTCCTTGTCCTCGACGGGTGTGTCCGGTTCCTGCTCGACAGGGGGTGGAGTGGTGGCCTGTGTGTGCTGGCCTGATGGCTGCTTGGCCTTGTGGGGCTTGTGGAGGTTGCTCTCCAGGCGGTTGAACTCCTTGCGCACGTGACGACGGCCGTCCTCAAAGGTGTCGTCAACGGCTTTCTCGATGGTCTCGTTGAACTTGAACGGCAACAGCGAGATGATGGCTGACACGAGCGACAAAACTGTGAGGGCAAATGATACCTTGTAGCCGATGCCTAATCCCTCGATTTTGAAACCCTCGCCCAGGTCGTTGTCGGGCGTCACCTCGGGACTGTGTTGCAGCATGATCTCGTGGGCGCTGCTGGTGTCGGTGTAGAACCACAGCCATATCAGGATGCAGGCGATGGTGCCCAGGACCCACCAACGGCTCTTGAGACAGTTGAGGGCGATGGCGGCAAAGCAGGCAATAAAAGGCAGCAAGGCAATGATTACCTTACCGAGGGTGAGCGATTGTGAGATGGTACCAGCGGTGAATAAGCGCCCTGTTACCGTACCATAAAGCGCGACGTTGTAGAACGGCAGGAACAGGTAACAGATGAGCGCCAGTACAAGCAGTATATTGGTAATTGGTCTCATGAAAATCAGTTATTTGGGGCGGTCGCTTGAACCGCAAAAGTTTGCGAATTTACAAAATTTTGCTGAAACGGCCCCTAAATGCAACCATATTTTACACTAATTCACGTTTATTAGAGACTGAGTCGCCGCCCAACTTCTTGGAGTCACTTCACGGGCACTAATGAATAAATAAGCGCTATGTTTGGCTCTTGGGAGGTGCAAACATAGGACTTGCGTGATTGAGAATGGGCTCAGGCGTCGGGGGCGGCGGTGGCCAGTACCTGCTCGTAGAAGGCCTGGTCGTGGTGGAGGCGGTCGAGGGCTTTCTTGGATGCGCTCTGGTGGGATTCTTTTTTGCTGTAGCCCACGGCATCGCTGGCGTAGATGCCTCCCAGGATGACTGCCGTGCGGAAAACGGGGTTCTTGTTGGCGTCGCTGTAGGAGTCCACGAGTTCATACTCGATGGTGATGCGGTACTTTTGTGTCCACTCGATGAGTCGGGACTTGAAATTCTGTTCGGTCTTGACCAGGTCGTTGAGATCGAAGTGTTTTTTGATCAGGCGGTTGATGATGAACTTGCGGCAGTGCTTGTAGCCCTGGTCGAGATAGACGGCACCCACGAGTGCCTCGAGAGCGTTGCCGCTGATGTAGCTGTTGTGTGATGAGGTGTGGGTGAGCGCGTGCACGTGTGTGTCGAGGTGCAACGAGTTGCCGATGCGGTTCAGGCTCTCGCGCTGCACGATTTTGGCGCGGGTGGAGGTAAGGAATCCCTCGTGCTTGCCGGGGAAGGTGTCGTAGAGGAAGTCGGCGACTACCGTGTCGAGCACGGCGTCACCCAGGAATTCCAGGCGCTCGTTATTGGCCCAGCGCCCGTCGCTGAGTTTCACGGGCTTGGACCGGTGTACCATGGCGAGCTGATAGAGCCTGATATCGCTCGGGTAATATCCCGTGATGCGGTGAATAAAAACATAAAGCTCCTTATCCTTGACGAAAAGGAGCTTTATAAGTGATATGGCGTTGCTGAGCGGCATCGTTTCAGCCCAGTGGAATTTATTTCTGGAATTTTTTCACGATGATGCTTGCATTGTGTCCGCCGAAACCAAACGTGTTGGAAAGTGCAATGTTAACTGTTCGTTTCTGTGCCTTGTTGAAGGTGAAGTTCATCTTGTAGTCGATGTTCTCGTCCTCATCACCATCGGCATGGTTGATGGTGGGAGGCACGATGTCGTCCCGGCAGGCCAGCAGGCAGAATACTGCTTCCATGGCACCAGTGGCGCCCAGCATGTGGCCGGTCATCGACTTGGTGCTGCTCACGTTGAGCTTGTAGGCATGCTCACCGAACACATCCTTCACAGCCTGTGCCTCGCTCAGGTCACCCACGGGAGTGGACGTGCCATGTGCGTTGACATAGTCAACATCCTCGGGCTTGATGCCGGCGTCCTCGATGGCACGCTGCATCACGAGCTTGGCGCCCAGACCCTCGGGATGGCTGGCAGTGATGTGATAGGCGTCGGCACTCATGCCGCCACCGATAACTTCTCCATAAATCTTAGCACCTCGTGCCAGTGCATGCTCGAGTTCCTCGAACACGAGGCACACACCGCCCTCGCCCATGACGAAACCGTCGCGTGAGCCACTGAAGGGGCGTGATGCGCTGGCGGGATCATCGTTGCGCAGCGAGATGGCTTTCATGGCATTGAAGCCACCCACGCCGGCGGGGAACAAGGGGGCCTCGCTACCACCGGTAACGATGGCTTTGGCCTTGCCCAGACGCACGTAGTTGAACGCATCGATGAGGGCGTTGGTCGAGGTGGCACATGCAGAAACAACACCGAAGTTGGGGCCGCGGAAGCCGTACTTGATGGAAATCTGGCCTGCAGCGATATCGGCAATCATCGTCGGGATAAAGAACGGGCTGTACATGGGGCCGCGCTCGGGATTCCTGGCGTAGTCGCCGGCCTGGTCCTCAAAGGTGTGCAGACCACCGATACCTGACGCGAAAATCACGCCCACCTCGTCGCGGTCGATGCCGTCGGCAAGCAGGTTGGCATCCTCAACGGCTTGCTTGGCGCAGGCCAGCGCATACTGTGTGTACAGGTCATTGCGCTTGAAATCCTTCACCTCGCGGCGGTCGTTGGGGTCGTTCACGTAGTTCAGTGGATCAAAGCCCTTGATTTCGCAAGCAAACTTGGTCTTGAACAGTGTGGTGTCAAAATGAGTAATAGGTCCTGCTCCGCTCACTCCTTTCAGGGCGTTGTCCCAAGTGGTTTCAACGTCCATTCCGATGGGAGTGATGGCACCCAGACCTGTTACCACTACTCGCTTTAATTCCATGTGGTAATTGGAAGATTATAAAAAGGTGGATGCCATGAACTACACCCCGTGAGGAGGTCGAATCATGGTATCCACCTGTAAGAGTTTTTTATTCGGCTGCCTTAGCTTCCTCAATGAACTTGATGGCGTCGCCTACGTTTTGGATGGTCTCAGACTTGTCATCGGGGATCTTGATGTCGAACTGCTTCTCAAATTCCATGATCAGCTCAACGGTATCAAGACTATCTGCACCCAGGTCCTGGCTGAAAGTAGCCTCAGGGGTAACCTCAGACTCGCTAACACCTAACTTGTCAACGATAATTTGTTTTACTCTTTCTTCAATTTCTGACATAGTCGTAAATTTTAAAAATGTTATGTAAATAATGTATGTTCACAATTTTGAATCTGAATTCGTCTCAGTCATGCTACAAATCCCATGCCAATCGACTTGTTCAGATTTTTGCGACTGCAAAGGAAATACTTTTTCTTCAAACAATAAAGAAAAATTTACTTAATTTGCGCCTAATAAGGGATTTTTAGTCTTTAGATTGATGAAACACAATGTTTTTAAACAAATTTTCAAAGTTTTTACTTGTTCGTTATGTTAAAAACTGTAAAAATTTCTTGTTTGCGCCATTGTGCCCTTGCCTGACCTATGACCTGCCCGGCGCAAGAAAAACACCCATTGGACTGCAGCGGTCTATCATGGTTTAATCCGTGAATGGATTTTTGCTGGACTTGCTGGATAAACTGGATCGGCTGGAGTGAACGGGGTGGGGGCTAACTTCTCATTCTTGACCGAGTTGGTTTAGGTCGATGACCATTCCCTCGTTGGCGAGGCGGGTGTTGGGGAAGACGCTGCGGGCTTCGTCGAGCAGGGGTGTCTCGTCAAGGTAACGCTTGGAGAAGTGCCCCAGGATGAGCTGCTTCACACCGGCCTCGCGGGCGACGGTGGCGGCTTCCCTCGCTGTGCTGTGGTGGCGCTTGTGGGCCTTGACGCTCAGGCTCTCGTCGTAGGTCGCCTCGTGGTAGAGCCAGTCCACGCCCTCGACGTTCCTGATGACGCGTCTCGAGAATTTGGTGTCGCTGCAGTAGGCGTAGCTGATGGCGTGGTCGGCAGGCGTGGTCAGCTGGTCGTTGGGGATGACAATGCCGTCGGGGGTGACCCAGTCCTGACCCTGGCGCAGTGCATTCATGGCATAGTGGGGCACGCCCAGGCGCTTGACCTCCTCGCCGATGATATGCCGCAGCTTGGGCTTTTCCCTGAACAGGAAGCCCACGGCGGGCACGCGGTGCACGAGCGGGAAAGTGGTTACCGTCATGGAGTCATCCTCGTGGATGATGTGTTTGTGGGGGTCGATGACGTTGAAGCGCACCTCGAACGGGCGCTCGCGGCAAAAGTAGTCCAGCATCTGCCCGAACAGCTCGGCGCCGTCCTTGAAGGTGTGGATGGTCAACGAGTTGGTGCGGTTGAGCAGCGCCATCGTCGATACCAGTCCCGGCAGTCCGAAGCAGTGGTCGCCATGCAGGTGGCTGATGAAGATGTGGTTGAGGCGCATGAGTTTGAGCCCCATGCGACGTACGGCCAGTTGTGCGCCCTCGCCGCAGTCGATCATCATCAGGTTGTCACGCACGTTGAGCACCTGGCACGACGGCTGGTGGCGCGGCGTCATCGTCGCGCTCCCGCATCCCAATATGTTCAGTTCCAGTCGTGTCATCGGTATCAATCTGTTCCCCTCAGTTCTGTCATTGTTGCTATTATTTCATTGATGAAGCTCTCATAAGCACTGCTGTTGGGCAACTGTTCCATGTTATCAAGTGCCAGCTGGAGGTATTCGAGCGCCATTTGTTTATTGCCAAGCTGATTATAGACGTCTCCAACGGTTTTCTGCATCATGGCAGTAGTCGGATGTTGCTCGCGATTCATCCCTTTCAGGATATCGAGTACTCTTAAGTAACATTCAAGCGATTTGTCATATTGCCCTAACCAATAGTGGATAGTGGCCGCGTTGCCATAGACTGAGGCGGTGTTGTCATCTTCTACACCAAGTGCCTGGAGAATGGCCTGTGACCTGTGGTAACACTCAAGTGCATCGTCAAAGTCCTTGGCATCTCTTAAGAAATTTCCAACCTCGATATACAGCTGGGCCATCTTGATGCTTTCGGCGCCATCGGTATGCTCAATGGCATTGATGATCTGTTGTATGTCCTGCTGTGCCTGGTCTTTCTCGCCCAATTTGAATTGAAGCTCTGCAGTTAATTTGAGGAGATATGTGGTTGCTTTATCATCATTCCCATAATACTGCCTTGAACCCTTGAGCGCTTCTTGGTAATGCTCAAGCGCTTTTACATTATTCTCTACATGATAGTAAACACTGCCAATTCCTGATTGAGTAGCTATCGTGGTGGGATGCGTGCGTCCATAGACTCGCTGAAAGTAATCCAGAGCCTTCTGGTAATAATCCAGAGCCTTGTCATAGTCTTGCATCTTCAAGTACACGATGCCGATATTGACGTGTGAATAAGCAATGCCTTCGTCATCCTCTTTCATGCCAATGGCTTTTAACTGATATTCCAGCGATTTGCCATAGTCCTCCATGATGGAATAATACACGCCCAGGTTACCGTAGGCAGTGGACAGATCTTTGGCATTTTGTTCGGGTGCCCGTTCATAGATCTGAATACTCTTCAAGGTGTATTCCTTCCCTTTGTCATAGACTTGATGTTCGATGTAGGTTTTACCGATAGATAAATAGCAGTAAGCTATTTTTGCTGAATCAGGCTCTTCCATCTGGCTATAGAAATCCAAGGCCTTGTTGTGCCATTCCAGAGCCTTCTCGATATCTCCCTGGCCATCACCGTTATAGGCTGACCCGATATCGACGCAGAATGAGCCGATTAGCTCTTTGTTATCGGGCTGCAATTCCTGTGCTTTGTCAAATCCCAATTGATAATATTTCAAAGCCCTGTGATGGTCGGCGAGATAAGTTTCAATAAAGTCACCGGTTTTCTTTATCATTGAAACATCGTTAGGGGACAAATCCACCATGCGCTCCAGATAATAGGCAGCCGAGTCGTTGCTGTAGGCGGCGGCATGGATGGTGTGTTTGTTGTAGTAGTCTTGTATCAGGTCATGAAGCTCGGCGTCGTAATTGTCCTGGAGCTGCTTGGAGAGTT
>Ga0310694_10005024_pt1 | contig 12703 bp, 12 predicted proteins | sample 174DNAGHGhighgp2_FD_203884 | JGI IMG/M metagenome (GOLD analysis project Ga0310694, IMG submission 203884) | Sheep rumen microbial communities from Palmerston North, Manawatu-Wanganui, New Zealand - 1742 DNA GHGhigh gp2 (v2) (version 2) | ecosystem: Host-associated > Mammals > Digestive system...
CGCAGCCGTCGTGAAGGAGTCCATCACCAAGGACGACCTCGGCGTGACCCAGCGCTCCGTCGTGCGTCACGACGTGACGTTCCGGGTGGCTGCGCTCCTGTCGCTGAACGCGACCGGGGAGACCACGAAGCTGGACCGCGACGATGTCATCGCCCTGGCCCTGGCGACGGGGCCAACGGCGGTCGTCCCGGTGCAGTATCTCTGCCAGGGCGGCGACACCTACGGCGGCAACGCCATCATCACGGGCTACAGCGAGAGCTCCAGCGCCGACGCCGACGCTGACACCACGCTGAGCCTCGATCTCCAGATTACCGGTGCATTCTCCAAAGTCAGCTAATGGACCGGATTGAACTCAATGGCATCGCCTATCGGGTGGAGGTCAACTGGAACGCCCTCGTGGCATTCCTGGAGGCCTCCGGCCGTGACGATGTGCAGTCCCTCATCGGGCTGTCCTCTCTCAAGCCGTCCGACCTTGCCGGTCTGCTCGCAGCGGCCATCAACGAAGGCGAGCGTCTCGAGGGGGGCGAGTGTGCCCTGACCGCCGAGGAGGTGGGTGCGCAGGCGGGCTTCGACACCATGGCGCAGTTCATCCAGATCTTCACCAGGCAGACGACGCCCCGTGGCAGCACGGAAGACGGAAAAAAAGAGTAGCTGAGGGCGGAGCCCCGCCGCCTCTCAGCATCGGCAAGGTGCGGGGCCTGGCCTTCGGTGTGCTCGGGATGACCCGCAAGGAGTTCTACGAGATGCGGCCGGGCGAGTTCCTGGAAGCGCTTGCAGCGCACAACGAAGAGGTGACCGCCGACCGCCGGCACCTGGGCGAGCTGGTCCGGGGCGCAACCCTGAGACTGTTCAACATCCAGGTGGCCCAAAAGAGCAGGATGCGCGACCCGGCGAAATTCTGGCCGATGCCCTGGGACGAGAGCCGGGTGCAGTCCGAACAAGATGAGATACGCCGCCTCGAGAGCCTCGACGAGGACGCGGCGAAAGCAGAGGCAGAGAAGTTTTTCAGCAGGTTGAACCATGGCAGCAAATAACGCCCCCAACATGAAAGTCGTCGTAGGCGCCGACACCTCGCAGTTCGATAAGGGCATGCGGGCGGCCAAGGCGCAGGTGCGCGACTTCAGCAAGGTCAGCTCCGACGCCCTCGGCAAGCTGGGCGAGGCCTTCGGCGTGAACACCGCTCAGATCGAGAAGGTGACGGGCGCCATCGGCGGCCTCGGCCAGCGGATGTCGCAGGCTGGATCAGAGGGCACCAAGGCCTTCGGCAACCTGCTCTCCAGCGTCACCAAGCTCAACACCGGGCTGGTGGGCCTGGGGCTCGCCGGGGTGGTCGCCAGCTTCAAGGCGCTCAACGCCGAGGCCGAGAACTTCAAGAGTACCGTCGCCGGGGCAAATATCGAACTCCAGACGCAGGCGTATATCAACACCTATCGTCAGGTCCTTCACGACACCAACTCCGAGACCGGCAGGGCCGTGGCGGAGTGGCAGTCGAACTGGCAGAAGGGCGTGGCCCGTCTTGGCGCCAACCTGCAGCAGCGCTTCATCAGCATGAATACGGGCCAGGCTTTTCTCGGCCCGGTCTGGGGGCTTGTCGCGGCCGGCGACCGTGATCAGCGCCGAGCTGCAGTTGAGGCGGCTGAGACTGCCGAGCAGATCCAGGGCAGACTCTACGAGCTGACCCGCAAGCAGTCCGACGCCACGCGGCAGATCGCTGACCTCGACGCGGAGATCGCCAACTACAAACTGATCGCCCGCGACGAGACCTACAGCACCGCCGAGCGCATGCAGGCCATCGACAAGGTGACCGCGGCCATTCAGCAGAAATACTCCATCCTGTTGCCCATCGAGCAGGAGCGGACGCGGCTCATGGACGAGATGGTCAGCCTGGCCGGATCTACGCCTGCCGAGATCGACGCTGCCAATCAGCAGTACGTGAAGGCCACCGCGCTTGAGAAGCAGATGGCGGACGAACAGCGCGAGCTGCTGCGTCTCACCAACTCGCTGACCAAGGCCAACAACGCCAACAACGCCGAGTTGCAGAAGCAGCTGGAACTCCAGCGGCAGATCGCCCAGAGCCGGGCAAATCTGGCCGCCCTGGACCTCAGCACCTCCGGTTCCCTGAGCACGGGCAGCGCCTCGGCGCTCAGCGCTCCGGGACTGGCCATGCCGGGAGTCCAGCAGATAGAGCGCGCACTCTATGCTCAGTTGGGCGATTCTCTCTATCTGCGTGTAGGTCTGGAGCCGGATCAAAAATCTTTCATAGATCTCACGAACCAGATCAATAATGTCGTGGCTGGCTTGTCCGTTTCTATGTCGGAGGCAATCGGAGGACTGATTGGCGACTTGGTGACCGGGGGCGATGCGTGGGGCAACTTCGCCAATGCAGCGATGTCCGCCTTTGGCGATATGGCTACGTCAGTCGGAAAGATTGCTATCGAATGCGGTGTCGCTTCGCTTGGTATCAAAGCGGCCCTCACTAACCTCGGTCCAGCCGGAGCAGCTGTAGCCATCGCGGCCGGTACCGCGCTCGTCGCACTCGGCGCAGCAGTCAAGACCGGCTTGAGCAACATCGCGGCGGGCAACTACAGCGCATCCCCGGCGGTGGCATCCGGCTCCTACAGCTCCGGATCCAATGACTACGAGACCCGCGACATCCAGGTGAACGTCACCGGCACGCTGCAGGCGGACGGCGACAAGTTGGTGGCGGTGCTGAATAACACGAATAATCGTAACGGCTACACAACATAATGGCATATTCGGTCAAATACCTGTTCAAGTTCGAGTCGAGCAACGGCACGACGCGCGAGATCCGCGTGCTGCAGGACGGCTACACCGGCGAGGTGATCCAGCGGCCCCTGGGGCGCGCTCCGGTCCTGAAGAAGCAGCAGAACGGGCCGGTCCACGGCACGTCCCTGGAGTTCTACGCCGAGTGCAACGTGGACAGGGAGTTCATCGAGTTCTACACCAGCGATCCGAAGGCCTACCGCGTAGACCTGTACGCCGGCGCCACGCTCCTGTGGCAGGGCCACATCACGCCGGAGCTGTACAGCGAGCCGGACATCGCGCCGCCCTATGACGTGCAGGTCGTGGCCACCGACGGCGTGGGCGAGCTGAAACTCTACGACTATGCCGCCCAGGGCACCGTCACCCTCCGCGCGCTCCTGTCCGGGCTTCTCGCCCGCACGGGTCTCGGCACGGACATCTACCTGATCAGCTCCCTGAAGGCGGGGAGCAGGGGCGCCGGCGCGCTCCTGGACATGACCATCAACCTGGATTACATGGCGGGGGAGAGCTGCTACGACGTGCTCACCTACCTGCTCGACACCCTGCACGCCACGATCACCTGGTGGAAGGGCGCATGGATCCTGACGAGGGAGACCAACGTCACCTTCACCTCTGGCAAGGTCCGCTACTTCAACACGGCGGGCAACTCGGCGCTGCTGGCGGATTCCGTCCAGACGCTGGGCAGCCTGCGCGCCAACCCGGCGTGGCCGGTGGGCCAGCTCTCCACGGTCATCGACCCGGAGAAGAACAGGGTGACGGTCCAGGCGCCCTGGCACGTCGTGACAGGTCTGCAGAACTCGGACATGACGAGCGACGCGAGCTGGGCGAAGAGCAACGACGCATCCTATGGTCCGGATGGCTATCTTTTCCCGAACAACGACGAGGGGGCCAGCACTTACGCTACGGCGTATATCTCGCAGGCGCTTGCCATGGAAGGACTCCGCGTGCCCATGTCTTTCGAGCTTCGGGCTACGGGAGTATCCGCTCAGGTGGGCGTCCGTGTCGGGGCCGCCATCGGTGTCCTGCTCACCTATACGGTGGGAAATGTGGTCTATCATCTCCGCAAGGGGAGTGAAGGCACCCCGGAGTGGGCCCCGGGCCCGGCCATTGGCACAACTATTGACGGGTCATTGGTCGATTACCAGAGGCCGCTTGCGTCCTTTGACATGGACAGGATCCAAGCGGAGACCCTCCAGATAACCGATATACCGGCCTTTGTCCAGGGTACGTCATACCCTTCCGGAACGCTCACCGTCTACATCCTCGGCACCTGTGCCCGTGTGTATGCGGCGACTCTCGACGTCGTCCTGCCGAAGGGCTACCAGGACATCTTGCGCATCGACAACGGCGCCCGCGGTGAGGGTGGCGAGGTGGAGATCGCCATCGGGCGTGTGACCGCCGACAACGCCTACTACGCAGCCTTCCTGCAGGGTCTGCTCCTGGACTCCGGCAACCTGATTACCAGCTTTAGCGACGCCAACTTCCCGGGCGGGATGGATTACCTGGCGTTCATCGCCCGTGACTACGCCCTGAGCGTTGCGCTTCCGCGGGCCAAGGTCACCGGCACCGTCTACCTGGAGAGTGGCATTGCGGCCCCGCCGCTGGTGTTCACCAAGGGCGCGCTCAACTACTGGCTGCAGACTTGGTCCTGGAACCTCTACGAGGATGAACTGGAGATCGAGGGACTGACCCTGCCGTCGGCAAGCCTGACGGTCGAGTCCGAGACGATCCTGGAGTCCAATGGATCCACGGTCAGCTCAGCTGGCGGCGCAGGATCCTCCAGCGCCGGCTCGCCCATGGGCGGTAGCGTCGGCACGAACTATTGGGAAATCGACGGCACTCTCAACACCCTCTTGAAGCCGAAGGACGCCTACGCCTATGTGCATAGCAAGGACGGCCTGTTCTTCACAGGGGCGGCCCTCTCCGGCACGGTAGTACCCGACCTCTATGTCGATACGGTTAACAACCAGCGGGTCTTGCGCTCTCCGCTCCCGCTTATCACGGGCGGCGACCAAATCGTCATCGACGGCACACCCGGCGGTGGTGGCGGTGGAGGCGGGGCGACGACCCTTGCCGGATTGGATGACACCAATATCACCAACCCGCAAGCGGGGCAGATGCTCTCTTGGAACGGCACGAAGTGGGTCAACACCAACGCGCCTACCGGGTCGATTACCTCCGTCTCCCTTGCGGCTGGAGAAAGCAACGGCACTCTGCACTTGGTGGTCAACGGCACGGCCCAGAGCGATGTGGCGGTCACGGGGCTAAAAGCATTGGCCTATAAGGATAGCCTTGCCTTCTCGGAGATTACCGGGACGGCGAGCGCTTCGCAGATACCTACCCTTGCCATTTCCAAGATTTCCGGCTTGCAGACCGCTTTGGACGGCAAGCAGCCTTTGGATGCTGACTTGACCGCCATTGCTGGGTTGAGCGGGACAAGCGGATTCTTGAAGAAAACCGCTGCCAATACTTGGGCGCTGGATACCAATACCTATCTGACGACCGGTACTGCGGCAAGCACTTATCAGCCATTGGATTCCGACCTCACCCAAATCGCGGCCATCTCCACAGGAACGGGTCTCTTGAAGCGGAGCGTCAGCGGAAGCACGGTATCATGGACGATAGACACGAACACCTACCTCACGGGCAACCAAACCATCACCCTCTCCGGCGATGTGACCGGGAGCGGGACGACTGCCATTACCACGACCATCGGAGAAGGCAAGGTAACGAACGCGATGCTGGCGGGCTCTATCGCCAATGACAAGCTCGCAAACAAAAGCGTAACTATTGGCGCAACAGTGTTTAATCTCGGAGATACGAGAACCGACATTGCTGGTTTGACATCCATAGACGCTTCCGGCCTTATAAGGACCACGGGGAATATGCAAGCGCGGAAGTATTACCTTTCGGATAGTGTATATTTTGAACTGTTAAACCCCGGAAGTTCACAAGAATTTGTCCGGTTAAACGCAGCACTTGTCACGGATGGAGACCAAATAGTGATTGGCGGTACGCCGGGCTCTGGTGGCACCGGGTCGGTCTTTGAACTGAATGATTTGCTGGATGTGTCCATATCTCCGGCTCTCCGCGCCGGAGACATTATGCAATATGATGGCGTTGATTGGGTCAATACGCGCCCGGTCGCTGATTATCAGGCGGTAAGCGAGGACGGCTGGCATATTTCAGACGGGCAGTTTAATGTAGCATTGAGGTATGACACAAATGGCCTTGATGCCGCAAAATTGTCGTCGCACTTTATGTCACTACTTCATTTATCGCAAGTCGCCGAGGACGGCTGGCACTTGGTGGATGAGCAACTAAATATCGCGCTGAAATACGATGCCGACGGCCTTGATGTGGCAAAGGTGTCCGACCATTTTGTTGAACTTTTGAAGCAGTCCGGCATCGCCGGAGATAGCCCGGCATTGTCTTGTTTCGCATTTACAAATGAGCCGGGATTTGCCATTGTTGACCCATTGTTGAATATCGGGGTAAAGGTTGACCAACTTGGTATCCACGCGCAGAATATTCTTGAATATGAAATCGTAAATAGTTAATATTATGGGTATTGCATTAATTGTCCCCGACATCAATTTTGCGGGCGCAAATCTTGGGAGAGTAACCTTGCAGGGCAATGTCCCGATAACCGGGCTTTCCATTTCCGGTCCAGACTCAGTAATAGGCGCGGCAAACGCAGCCACCTATATCCCGGTGTTTACTCCTGCGAATACTACGCAAAGGGGTGTAACTTGGTCTATCGTGTCCGGGGGAACATACGCATCCATCAACTCGGCAAGCGGTGTTATTTCGGTTTTGCAGGGCGCATCGGCTAACTCCGTGACCATTCGTGTCACATCTATCGCAGATGCAAGCATTTTTGCCGAAAAGGCCATTGCAGTCACCTATGACGCATCAACCGAGCCAATCCACACCGGGTCGGCATACTTTATTCCGCTCAAAGCCAATAGCACGCCTTCGGAGGGTAGCCTTTCCGTACAAAAGGAAAATACCACATACTCCGTGTATGGTGCGTTATTCGATGCAAGTGGGAAGGGCATCGTGTACGATTTGCCGTCTGGCGTACAGGCTTGTGCGCTTGCTTGCTCTTTTAGAAAATTATCCGACCTGGGATTATCTACGGGTAACTATTTCTTCCACGCATCACGTTATCCGGATGTTCAGAACAATAACAACGGCTTGTCACTATATACAAATGCGAATTCCAATACTGTGGGGTCATCCGCAGCAAATCGGGATTTCAACTTCGCCACCAACGCCTTCACTCTTGATGAATGGCATCGGCTATGTATGGCAATCATCGGCACAACTGGATACCTTTTCATTGATGGTGTTCAAGTTGGAACTTCACATTCCGGATTTGCGGCAGGAGATTCCGTCGTTAACTTAATTATTGGCAATAATTGGCGCTATCGAAAGAGCGATGGTGACCGGGTTTTCGGTGGATATATCAAGGATGTCGCGGTATGGACATCCGAGATTGCACAAGCGGATATGGTAGACTTTTCAACTCTTTAATTATGGAGAAGTTACAGGTATTTCGCAAGAACGGGAAATTATATGCCGTATCCGCGAACACTTCCGAAGAAGTGACGACACCGGATGGGAAGACCTTGGAATATAGATATAGATATTCCGAACAAGTTGACGCAATGCGCCAAGCGGTTTTTCCGACCAATGTCCCAAGTTGGTTTGGGTCTTCATTTGGCAAGGGCGTCAATCTCCTGCATTTCTCCGACCTGCATGGGGACTCCGTGAATTTGAAAAAAATTGTAGATTTGAGGGAATCCATAACATTCGACATGGATGTACTCTTTACGGGTGATTTGCTGAACTATGATTGGAGTAGTGATAGCACATTTTGGAACACCATTGGAGCGGGTGGTTTTCTCTTTACTATCGGAAACCATGATTCATTTAAGGATGGGAATTGGTATGGCGCGACCGCGGCAGAGTGTTATGCGCGATATATTGCTCCGTATGTATCCGCGTGGGGGGTAACATACGCGGAGAATCTCTGTTATTACTACAAAGACTGGTCGGCCAAGAATGTGCGGTTGATAGTCATTGATATAATGCATTGGGACACCAAGCAGGCAAATTGGCTTATCTCAACACTTGCATCGGCAAGGGCCGCTGGGTATCATGTTGTTTTGGCCGGGCATTCTGTGGGTGGCAATACAGATGATGGTATCCGAGCTTGTCCTTTTGACACGCTTGGCGCGAATCGTGTCTTTTGGGAGTCGGAGTCTTACGGAAAGATGAATCCTGCCGTCCCTGCTGCGGTGCAGGATTTCATAGATGCTGGCGGTCATTTCGCGTGTTACCTTTGTGGGCATACTCATGCAGATATGTTCCGGCATCTTGCGAACTACCCGACGCAATTATGCATCGTTGTGGCGGAAGCTGGTATTAATGCCCATGTGACGAGTGGTGCGGGTTGTCAGTTGGACCGAGTTGTTGGAGAGAAATCCGAGGAACTATACAACCTTGTCAGTATTAATGCCACGAGGCAGACGATAACAGTGGTGCGTGTCGGCGCAGACCACGATACCCTCGGGCGGCACATCGGCACGGTGGTGTATGACTACGCGAACAATCAAATCATTTGGAACGACTGATAGATTATGGGACTGACCAACGGAATACTGACTGTGCCCTTCACCAAGATAGCATTGAGCGGGCAGGGAGACTTGCAGAACGCGCTCGGAAGGCAGACTTGCTACTCCGAGGTGCAACTCCTCGCCGATGTGGATGCCAATGGCAACGATGTCGGCAAGCAGAACAAGTGGGCGAGGTACAAGTCCGTGCCGATGAATGTGGTGATGGCCGCTCCGTTCACGACTTCTATACACAACGCCAAGACCAGTTCACACTCCGTGGACATCGACGGCTTCAGCGGTACGCGCACTCTGGAGAACGCGGTAGGTACGCAAATCGTGCAGACCCTCGCCAACGATAGCCCGCAGATATACTTTTGGGATATGTACGGCATCCGTGTCCCTGTCCTTCGGGGGACAAATGCCAATGCCGCCGCCACGGTCATCGCCGCGATTGACTACCTTTCCACCCATCCCGCACTGAACTGGCCGCGCTACAAGTACGCGGACTGGCCAGCATCGTGCAAGATTCTCCGCGCCCTTGATATGGACGGCTACGCCACCGAGGACATCGTGTCCAATCCGTTTGAGCATACCATCACGGACGGCTACTCCGACGAAGGGCCTACCATCTTCTACCAGTTCGACAACCGGGAATATGTGAGCCACCAACTCAACCTCACCAACATCCTCGATGTGCTGGCCAACGGCATTACGAACTGGAAACTCTGCATCATCCTCAAGCCAGCCACCGGGACGAACTACACCGTCATCGAGAGGGCTATCGACTCTACGATGGCGATGGCGGGATACGACTCTTGGATTTCCGATGTGGTGAGTGTAAGTGTAAACACCAACTACAAGGCGTATTTCTGCATCTGGAACACCACGGCAAGCCCGAAGGCGACCATCCTCATCCCGTCCGATACGAACTTCCCCAACCCTGCGAGTTTGGTTATCAGAAGCACGACCAACCCTGCCAAGAATCCTTTCTTGAGCGGTCTGGACATCGTGTGGGACAACGCGAACTGCGTGGAGCGGTACTCCCAGCCTACCGGGTCAAGCATCTCGCTCAACTCCCTGCGTAATGATGACACCACCACGGGCATCTACTCCAACGGCAGGATGCTCATCCGGCTATACATCAAGAACAACTCGGCGCAGAGCAAGACCTTCAACCTTAACAACCTCACCTTCTATTTCGCCTTCCGGGGTGCGACCTACCCATTCTCCTATGTGTATGAAGGGACTTCCTCCAGCGCGACATCGACACGGGAGTTCACCCTTGCATCGGGCGCATCCAAAGTCCTCTCCTTCGAGTTCATTGATGCCATCCGCTCGACTGACGGCCTAATCAGTTCGCTGGCTGGTGGTGTGAATATGCCCGGCGGTGCAGAACTGCGATACAACGGGACGACCTTCGACTACTTTGAAATCTGCTACCAGTACACAAGCGGTACTAATTCGGGAGCAATCTTCGACTGGAACGCATAATTCTTAATCCTCAAATATCATGAAAGAGTACAACACCAAACTCACCTTCAAGCAGGTCATGGTCTACTTTATCCCGGCCATCGCGCTCATCGCGCTGCTGATTGTTTCCAACAATGCCATCTCCGCTGGCGGTTCCCTCTCCGTCTTCGGTGTCATCGCCCTTGTGTTCAACGTCATTGTCCTCGGCAAGTATGTCATTGACAACGCGAAGAAGGACAAATCGAAAGAAGAATAATCATTCATAAACAATCCGACATGAAAAAAGCAACCCTTTACAATCTCGCCCAGTACGGCGTAGGTAACATCACCAACCACACCCTCTCCCCGGCCAACGCCTACAAAGTCGTCAAGTTCCGCAAGGAACTCGTCGCTGCCCTTGAGGCGCTCGCCAAGGACGAAGAAGCGCTCCGCAAAGATGCGGGCATCGAAGACCCGCAGGCTTTCGACAAGGAACTCAATGGACTCCGGGAGTCCAAGTCCAATCCCAAGCGCCTCGAAGAGATGGAAGGCATCCTCAAGCGTTTCATCGAACTTCGGGCGGAGCTGCTGAACGAGGAAGTGACCCTCGATTGCAAGGCTCTCCCGTATGAGGAGTGGCACAAACTCCAGGTGGAGAACTCCGAGAAGGAGATGAATGGCAAGAAGGTGGACCTATTGCCCGCCTACGTCGAGGACGCGCTGGAGGGCGTGCTTTGGGTAGCACCCGAAGAGTAACACAACTAATACAGTATCATCATGGACAAGCAAAGGCAACTGGTCAAGCTCCGCGCGCTTGCGCGCAACGTGAAGACTTCCACGACCGTCGGGCTGTGGGTGTGTACCATCACCTCCATCGGGCTCTTCGTGGCGAGCTTCTGCGTCCCGCCGATGGGCGAGATCTCCCCGTCCGTCCTGAAGGCCGGGTCGCTGATCTTTGCCTTTGCGGCCCTCTTCATGGTCCGAGAGGCGATCGTCGAAGGCCTGGGCGTGCGGCTCACACATGGCAACACCGTCATCGAAGTCAAGGACCTGGACGGCCGCGCTGTTGCCCAGGGCGCAAACGATAGTGCTGATGGAACTGACGATTGAGCGGAAATATCCAAAGCCGACCTACACCATCGGCCGGCTCCTGGTCGAGGGCATGTACTTCAGCGACGTGCTCGAGGACAAGGACCGCGGGCTGACCAGCGGCATGCCGACGACGGAGATCTACAAGCGAAAGACCTACGGCCAGACGGCCATCCCAACGGGGCGCTATGAGGTCAGGCTCTCGTATTCTCCCAAGTACGCCAAGCGCCCATGGGCGGCGAAGTACAAAGGACTCATTCCGGAGATCTTGGAAGTCCCGGGCTTTTCGAATGTGCGCCTGCACGTCGGGTGTTCCAGTGCCGACACAAGCGGGTGTCCCCTTGTTGGGGAGAACAGGGTCGTCGGACGGCTGGTTAATTCCGCTCAGGCATTTTTCGACCTCATGGACTTCTATCTGGTGCCGGCGCACCAGCGCAAGGAGAAAATATTCATAACGATCACCCGATGAGAGATTACCTGATACCATTCCTTGTGGGCGTCGCCCTGGTGGCCTGCATGCTCGTCACCTTCCAGATCGGAAGGGGCCGTGGCTACAGCGCCGGCTATGACGACGCCCTGCGCCTGCCGTCAAAATCCGACACGGTATGGCGCACCGACACCCATTTCGTGGATCACCCCGTCGAGGTGTGGCGGACCGTCGAGAAACCGGTCTATTTCGCCGTCCGCGACACGCAGGTGGTCCGCACTACCGACTCGGTCTTCGTGGCGCTGGAGCGCCAGCGGAGGGGCTACAGCGGCGAAGACTACGAGGCCGTCGTGTCCGGCGTGGATCCGCTCCTGGAATCCATCAAGGTCTTCCCGAAGACTGCCTACATCCAGAACACTATCACAACCCGGAAGAGATGGTCATTTGGTATTACGGCCGGGCCCGGCGTGCTCTACGATGGGTCGCTCCATGGAGGCGTCGGCGTCGTGGCCGGCCTGCAGTATAACTTCTGACCTCCGGGGAGGGCTCTGCCGCGAGCTTGTCGGATTGGCGGACGGCACCCATACTTCCCCGGTTTGCCAATGAGGAGCAGGAGAGCTTCTTTTCTTTCATTTTCATGCATGGCAGCGCCCGCGGCCGAGGGGTCCCGGGCGTTTTTTGTCTGAAAAAAAGTCGCACTAAAAACTGACCTTTCGTGGACTCGTATGGGCCCTTATGAACCCTTAAATCGGCCACCGAGGTATGTGAGAGGCCACTGAGGGCCGTCTGAGCGGGGCGCCGTAAGTCCCTGTCTCTCCGCAACCTTGACTGATTATCAGTCACTTATGATTTAGTCGCACCGGCTGCCGCACTATCCGCGGTGGCCGGTGTCGCTTTTTCCAGCCGGTCGAAACCGGCCATAGCCTGCGCCCTGGCGCTATCTGCGACGGCGATGTAGGGCTTCATGGAGTCGTAGCTGGCATGCCCGGTCCACTTCATCACAATGGTCGGGGAGATGCCCATCTGCAGGGCGTTCACCACGAAGGTGCGCCGGGCGGCATGCGTGCCGACCAACTTCCACTTGGGCTCCACCTCGTCGATCCGCTGCCCGCCCTTGTATCGGGTCAACCTGACCGGGGTGGTCACTTTGCAGGCCTTGCAGATCTCCTTGACCGCCCGGTTCATCACCTGGTTGGTAATCCTGGGGAACACCTTCATCGGGGCGTCGGGGCGGTCGTATCGGGCGAGGATCTCCCGGCTCCATTTGTTCAGCTCGATGGTCAGTGCGTCGTGGGTCTTCTGGGTGGTGACCCGGATGGCGTCCTGCCCC
>Ga0310694_10005025_pt1 | contig 12702 bp, 10 predicted proteins | sample 174DNAGHGhighgp2_FD_203884 | JGI IMG/M metagenome (GOLD analysis project Ga0310694, IMG submission 203884) | Sheep rumen microbial communities from Palmerston North, Manawatu-Wanganui, New Zealand - 1742 DNA GHGhigh gp2 (v2) (version 2) | ecosystem: Host-associated > Mammals > Digestive system...
AGGTATCAGAGGCATCCCGACTGCAGCAGAGGACATTATGATCGCAAGAGACATAATCCTCTCCGAATATCTTGATATCCCCGTACATATCTGCCACGTCAGCACAAAGGACGGCGTCAGGATGATTAGAGAAGCTAAGGCAAGGGGAGTAAAGGTAACCTGCGAGACATGCCCGCATTATTTCACTCTTACGGACAAGTCCTGCGAGAACTACGATACCAACTTCAAGATGCACCCTCCGCTCCGTACAGAAGAACACAAGCAGGCAATAATCGAGGGTATCAAGGACGGAACCATCGATGTTATCGCCACAGATAACGCGCCTCACCACCAGGATGAGAAGGACTGTGAGTTCTCAGTTGCACTTAACGGAATTCTGGGGTTTGAGACTGCGTTCGCTTTGGGGTACACTTATCTTGTAAAAACGGGTGATATTACTCTCGAGAGACTTATCGATCTGATGTGCTATGCACCTTCAAAGATCTTAAGTCTCGGAAGAGGCAGCCTCGAAGAGGGCGCAGATGCTGACCTTGCCGCATTCGATCTCGACAACGAGTTCACTTACGACAAGAACACATCGCTTTCCAAATCAAGGAATACGCCTTTTGACGGCTGGAAATTATACGGCGAGACAATACTTACGATAATGGGAGGAAAGACGACTTATGAGAAACTTCAGTGATGCTTTGGTCAGAAGGATTGCCGAATTAGACAACCCCACTGTATTAGGACTTGATCCCAAGCTTGATTACATCCCGCAGTTCATCAAGGAACATGCTGAGTCTATCTTCCCGGATGAGCCTCTCAAGGCTACCGCAAAAGCTCTTTGGCTTTTCAATAAGGCTCTCATCGATGCAACCTGCGATATCATTCCCGCCATCAAGGTCCAGTACGCGTACTATGAGATGTATGGTGCCGAAGCACTCAAGTCTCTTGCTCTTACAGTAAGATACGCTCAGAAGAAGGGAATGCTCGTTATCGCTGATGCAAAACGCAATGACATCGGACCTTCGGCTGAAGCATATGCCAAGTCCATCATCGGCTGCACGGAACTTCTCATGGACCAGCGCCTTAAGGTCTATGGTGCTGACGCCGTTACAGTAAACGCATATCTCGGAATCGACGGTGTTAAGCCTTTCCTGGCTAATTGCAAGGAATACGGATGCGGCATCTTCTGCCTTGTAAAGACATCAAATCCTTCATCTGCCGATTTCCAGGAACTTGAGCTTGCCGACGGCCGCAAAGTCTATGAGGCTGTTGCAGATAAGGTAAATGAATGGGGCATGGATTACATCGGAGAAGAAGGTTTCTCCTGTGTAGGCGCAGTTGTTGGTGCCACATTCCCCGAAGAAGCAGTTGCAATAAGAAAGAGACTTCCCAACGCATTCATCCTTATCCCGGGTTACGGAGCACAGGGAGCAGGCGCTGATGAAGCTGTTGCATCTTTTACAGAAGACGGAAAGGGCGGTATCGTAAATGCTTCCAGAAGCCTCATGTGTGCCTGGACTAAGCGCGAAGACCTCAAGCCTGAGGATTTCGCACTGGCTACAAGAGATGAAGCTATCGATATGAGAGACAAGCTCAAGGCAGCTCTCATTAACCGTAAGTATATCTGAGGATAATGACACAAAAGAAAGAATACATTTGCAAGATAGTCTCTAAGGAGTTCCTTACTCCCGATACGGCTTATATAGGAATCGAATGTCCGGAGGCGGCTTCCCAGGCCGTCCCCGGTCAGTTTATTAACATATCCTGTTCCAAGTTTCTTAAGCGCCCTTTTGGCGTTGCTTCCGTTAGTGAAGACAAAAGGATACTTTATGTCGGCATCAAGGTCGTAGGAAAGGGTACAGAGGAATTATCAGGGTTAGAGCCCGGTGCGGAAGTTTCAATGCTCGCACCTCTCGGCAACGGTTTTGATCTGACAGGCTACGATTCGTTTATTCTGGTCAGTGGAGGAACCGGCGTGTTCCCGGTCAATTTCACTTATGAGACTTTAAAGGCTGCAGGCAAGAAGGTTACCGTTGTTCAGGGATTCAGAGATGCTTCCCAGGTCATATTAACTGATCCTTCTTTCATCCTCACAACAGATGCAGGTGATGCCGGAATCAAGGGCACCTGTATCGCAGGTCTCGATACCATTGATCTTAACGAGAATCCTGGCAGCGTTGTGCTTTGTGTCGGTCCCAAGCCGATGATGAAGGCAACAGGTGAGTGGGCAACTGCGCACGGGCTGAAGTGTTTCGTGTCGATGGAGCAGAGGATGGGTTGCGGCGTTGGCATCTGCCTTTGCTGCATAGTTAAGACCAAAGCTGACAATGAAGACGGTTATTACAACAAGAGGTGCTGCAAGGACGGCCCCGTGTTTGATTATGCGGAGGTGATCTGGTGAGCGCCATTAACGTAAAAGTAGGAGATCTCGAACTTAAGAGCCCTTTGATATTGGCTTCAGGCACATGCAATTTCGGACACGAACTGTCCGAGTATTACGATCTGTCGATCTTAGGCGGAATATCTTCCAAGGGACTTACGATCAAGCCCAGAGCCGGCAACCCCGGCGTAAGGGTAGCTGAATGCAGGGCAGGAATGCTTAATTCAGTCGGTCTTCAGAACCCGGGCGTCGATTTCTTCCTGGAAAACGATCTGGATTACATGAACACTCTCGGCTGCAAGGTCATCGTCAACGTGGCAGGCCACAGTGAAGATGACTATGTCTCGATGGTAACCAAACTTGCACCATTCAAGGATAAGATCGATGCTCTTGAGATCAATCTGTCCTGCCCGAATGTAAAGTCCGGATGCATGTCCATCGGTACAGACCCGGTTGAAATCGAGAAGATCACATCACTTCTCAGGTCGCTCACGGATCTGCCTCTCTGGATCAAGTTGACACCTAATGTTACTGACATCAAGTCCTGCGCTCTTGCCGCACAGAAGGGCGGAGCTGATGCAGTCGTCCTCATCAACACGATGCTCGGAATGGCTGTTGACATAAGGACAAGACGTCCCGTGCTTACCAATAACACAGGCGGATATTCCGGTCCTGCGATAAAACCTGTAGCGGTCAGGATGGTATCAGAGTGCTACCGGGTAATGGATATTCCCATCATTGGTTGCGGCGGAATCGAGACTGCTGACGATGTACTTGAGTTCATGATCGCAGGCGCATCCGCAGTAGAGATCGGTACTGCAAGCCTTATTCATCCTGCATGCCCGGTCGACATAACAGCAGGACTTAACAAGTACTGCGAAGACAATTCGATAGAACTTAAAGAACTTACCGGAACACTTCAGCTCTGGTAATAGGGAGGATATATGACAAACAAGATAGTTCAGGCCCTGTTTGACACGAAAGCGATCAGGGTGGCACCCGCCGAGACACCTTTCTGGTATACATCCGGAAGACTCGGACCTTTCTTCATCAATACGCATTTCCTGCTCGAAAACGAAGCAGCCGCAGGCGAAGTCTTAAAGAGGATCGAGACTGCCATCTCCAAGGACAAGCTTGAAGCTCCTGCCGAGATCTTCGACATGCTCCTTGCATATTACAACAAGAACGGCACCTTCAAGATGACAATGGATCTGCTTGCAGAGATGGCTTCAAAGCTTGATTTTGATTACATCTCAGGCGGTGAGAGAAGAGATTTCTTCTTCTCAATGCTTCCTGCTTATCTGCTCGGAAAGCCTCATCTGACTATCTATAAGGACATGACCTTTACTTACAATGAAGATCTGACAACTACAGGCGTTGTTCCTGCTGATCTTAAGGGCAAGAAAGCACTGCACATAGCAGATCTCGTTACAGAGGCATCTAGTTATGAGCGTGCCTGGATACCTGTTATCAGAGGTATCGGTTCAGAGATCACAGACACTCTTGCAGTAGTCGACAGAGACCAGGGAGGAAGAGAAGTTCTCAAGAACCTCGGCGTCGAGCTCCAGACTATAACCGTCATCGGCAAAGAGATTTTCGACGAAGCCGAAAAGAATGGTACTATAGATGCAGCGCAGAAAGAACTCGTTCTTAAGTTCCTCGCTTCGCCTGCCGATTATATGGATGAATTCATCGATTCACACCCAGGATTTATCGATGAACAGATAGCGTTGGGCGGTAAGACTGCAGAGCGCGCAAATCTCGCTATTGAGAAAGGATACGCAAAAAGATGAGTAAAGATCCCTATGCAAATCTCTATGAAGTAACTGAGGTACATGATCTAAGAGACGTTATCAAGAAACGTGTCAACGAATTCCCCGGTAACCCCGTATTCCTCGTTAAAGAGAAGAAGGGCGGAGAATACATTCCCATCTCAACCGAGAAGTATGACCACGATATCGATTCTCTCGGAACGTATTTCATGAATACCGTTCAAAAGGGCGCAAGGATCGCCATCTTCTCCGAGACAAGATACGAATGGTATGTAACATATCTCGCAACAACAAACGGTACCGGATGCATCGTTCCTCTCGATAAAGAGCTTCCCGTTGAAGACATCGAGAACATGCTCGAGAGGGCAGAGGTAGATATTCTGGTATTCTCCAAGTCAAAGAAGGACATCGTAGACAAGGTATACGGCAAGGTTGCATCCGTTAAGTACTATATCTGCATGGATGAGACTTCCGATGAGCGTTTCCTTTATTTCCACGACTGCATGAAGCAGGGTGAAGAGAAGCTCGCTGCAGGAGATAAGATCTTTACTGAAGCAACGATCGATCCTGAAGAGATGACGATCCTGCTGTTTACTTCAGGTACAACAGCTAAGTCCAAGGCAGTTATGCTCTGTCAGAGAAACATCTGCAAGAACCTTATGTCGATGTTCTCAATGCTCTATATCGACCGTAATGAGGTATGGCTCTCAGTGCTGCCTCTGCATCACACATATGAGTGCACCTGCGGCTTCTTGGGCCAGGTCTACAGAGGAACGACGGTTGCCATCTGCGAAGGTCTCAGATACATCTCACAGAACCTTCAGGAAGCAAAGCCTACGGCAATCCTCATGGTTCCGATCATGCTCGAGCTCTTCTATAAGAAGATCATGAAGAACGTAAACAGCGATCCCAAGACCGCTGCAAAACTCAAGAAGGGAATCAAGCTTGCCAACACTCTCCATCTCAGCAATAAGATGAGAAAGAAGCTGTTCAAGCAGATCCACGATGTATTCGGCGGAAGGATGAGACTCATAATCTTAGGCGGCGCTCCCGTTAATCCTGAAGTTCTCCAATTCTTCCAGGACATCGGTTTCCTCTGCGTACAAGGTTACGGACTTACAGAGTGTGCCCCCATCCTCGCACTTAACCGTGATTGCGCATTTAAGAACAAAGCAGCAGGTCTGCCGCTTCCCGGATGCGACGTTAAGATCTTAAATCCTGACTCAGACGGCATCGGTGAGTTCATCTCAAAGGGTGACAATAATTTCCTCGGTTACTACAAGGATCCCGAGAACACGGCCATCGCTCTCGATGAGGAAGGTTACTATCACACAGGTGACCTCGGATATATCGACGAGGACGGTTTCTGCATCATTACAGGCCGTAAGAAGAATGTTATAATTGCCAAGAACGGTAAGAACGTATTCCCGGAGGAGATCGAGTACCTTCTGTCACTTTCTCCTTTCGTCGCGGAATCAGTCGTCTCCGGCGTAGAAGACGAGGTTAAGAACGACATCGTTATTACCGCTACGATCTTCCCTGATCTTGAGGAAGTTAAAGCCAAGCTCGGCACAGAAGATGACCCTACGGAAGACCAGATAATGGAGATCCTGAAGCAGGTCGTAGCCGACACGAACGAAAGACTCGAGAACTACAAGAAGATCAAGAAGACAGTCCTCAGAATGACTGAATTCGAGAAAAACACGTCAAAGAAGATAAAGAGATATTAATTACGGGCTACAACCCATCATAAGACCTCTTGTCCGATTTGACCTCCGGATGAGAGGTTTTATATGTTAAGTGACAATGATGTTCAAAGAATATTAGACGTGGCAATGTCTACCACGGCTGATTTTGCCGAAGTGTTCCAGGAAGAGAAGAGCACCAAAACTGTCTCTCTTCTTAACGGAAGAGTTATCCGTGCAGGAACAGGATTTAATTCCGGTACGGGAATCAGGCTTCTTGCAGGTACCAACTGTGTATTTGTACATTCAAACGACAATGACATTGAATCACTTCTGAAACTTGCCAAAGAAGCATCACACGCCATCAAAGGCATCAGCAAAGGTGAGATGGCAGACATAATGCCCCTTGTTCACACATCAGCTGCGAACATCGACATCGATCCGATGAAGGTTGCAAAGAGCGATACCGTTGGATTCCTGCGCAATGCCTCCGAGCACGCGCTCGCATACAACGGTCTCATTACACAGGTCGCTGCAGGTTATGCCGCTACCGAAAGACTTGCCAGAGTAACAAACACCAGAGGTGTCAACAAAGAAGACAGCACCAAGCGCATAAGACTTTCGGTCGAAGCCATTGCAACCAAAGGCAATGAGAAGCAGACCGGAAGGATCGCTCCCGGAACCATGCGCGGTTATGAGTTCATAAATGAATATCCGCTTATCGAGAAGACCGAGGAGTGCTGTGAGACCGCAATGAGAATGGTAAATGCAGGTTATGCTCCTTCAGGAAAGATGGCTGTCGTCCTGGGCAACGGTTTCGGTGGCGTTATCTTCCACGAAGCCTGCGGACATGCACTTGAATCCACTGCAGTAGGCATAAAGAACTCTTATTTTACCGATAAGCTCGGAGATCAGATAGCATCTACGGTAGTCAGTGCCAGAGACAATGCCAAGATAAAAGGCGAATGGGGTTCTTACGAGACTGATGACGAAGGCAATGAATCCTCCGATCTTCTCCTTATTGAGAACGGTATCCTCAAGAATTATCTGGTAGATGAACTCGGTGCCAGGAGAATGAACTGCAAGCCTACAGGCTGCTGCAGAAGACAGAATTATTCTTATGCACCTACATCAAGAATGAGCAACACATATATCTGCAACGGTGAATCTGATCCCAAAGACATCATCGCCAATACAGAATACGGTCTGTATTGTACGCAGATGGGCGGAGGTTCCGTAGATACTTCCACGGGAGACTTCAATTTCGCTGCTAACGAAGCCTTCATGATACGTGACGGCAAGATAGCCGAACCCGTAAGAGGCGCTACTCTCATCGGCAAAGGCCAGGAGATCCTTAAGAACATCGACATGGTCGGCAATGACCTCGAACTTGCTGCCGGCATGTGCGGTTCTGTATCAGGAAGCGTTCCCGTTACAGTCGGACAGCCAACCATAAGAGTCTCGTCGATACTTGTCGGCGGAAGAGATTCGGAATAAGGAGGTCTTACTGATGGATATCAAGATTGCAGAAGAATTCATGATGAAACTCATAGCCGAGGCTTCCAAATACGGATTTGAAGAATGCGAAGCAAGCTATTCTGATGACATATCAATGAGTGTGGAGATACTTAAAGGCGAGGTCTCCAGCTACGAACAGAGCACATCTCAGGGCGTATCGTTCAGAGGTCTCAAGAACGGCCAGATGGGTTACTGCGAGACATCAAAGTTCGATGACGATGCCGTAAAGTACATGCTCGAATCAGCCTCCGAGAACTGCGAAGTCCTCAATGATGAAGACAGGGAATTCATTTACTGCGACGAGAACAATAAAGATCTGTATTTCTCGCAGATCACCGAGGCTTTCGATAAGAACACATATAACAAGTTCGCAGATCTCGGCCTCTCACTCGAGAAAAAAATCCTTGCACTGGATTCCAGGATCCAGGCCGTGGATTATCTGTCCATAGATTGTTCAAGAGGTCCGGTCCTTATCATCAATTCAAAGGGACTTCATTCATACCGTGATTCTGACGGCGTAAGCATATACGCAGGATGCCGCGCGGTTGATTCTGACGGAAGCATCAAGAGCGGCGGACATTACTGGATCGGCAATGATATCGATAAGTTTGACATGGATGCATTCCTTGCAAAGCTTTCAGAGAACATCCTCGGCAAGATGGGCGCAAAGTCCTGCAATTCCGGTACTTATAAGACTGTTTTTACCAACGAAGCTTTCATGCAGTTCATGTCAGCATTCCTTTCCAACACTTTCGCTACCGTAATGCAGAAGGGATTGTCTCTTCTTGCAGGCCGCGAAGGCGAGCAGATAGCTTCTGAATGCCTGACTCTTAGGGATGTTCCGATGTATGAAGACGCTCTGACAAAGATTCCTTTCGACGACGAAGGCGTTCTTACCACAGAGAAGGCAATAATCGACAAGGGAGTTTTCGCGTCGGCCCTGTATAACCTTAAGAGCGCACACAAGGCAGAAAAGGCTTCTACCGGCAACGGTTTCAAGTCAGGCAGTACTATAGGAGTATCTCCAACGAACCTCGTCGTAACACCCGGCGAAAAGACTTTCGACGAACTGTGCGAAGAAGCAGGGGAGGGCATCATCCTTACGGATCTGTCCGGACTGCACGCCGGCGTTAATCCCATCAGCGGTGACTTCTCGCTTCTTTGTGAGGGCTACCTCATCGAGAACGGCAAGAAGGGAAGACCTGTTGAGCAGATCACTGCGGCAGGAAACTTTTATGAAATAATAAAGAATATTACTCTTGTGGGAAGTGATATAATTAATATTCCGGCAGGACAGGGCGAGTTCTTTACGCCGTCCGTGCTGGTAAGCGAAGTTAACATTTCAGGTGAGTCCTGATCTTATATAAAGGAGAGATAAGATGAGCAATTCAATCGACACGATCTGCCTTCACGGAGGATACAAGCCCGGTAACGGCGAACCCAGACAGGTACCTATCTATCAGAGCACTACCTGGAAGTATGCCACTTCAGAAGACATGGGTAAGCTCTTTGACCTGGAGGCTTCCGGTTATTTTTATACAAGACTTCAGAATCCTACGAATGATTACGTAGCTGCCAAGCTCTGCGAGATGGAAGGCGGTTTTGCAGGAATGCTCACATGCTCCGGTCAGGCAGCAAACTTCTTCGCAGTATTCAATATCTGCGAGGCAGGCGATCATTTCATTGCATCCACAAATATCTACGGCGGTACATACAATCTCTTCGGAGTAACCTTCAAGAAGATGGGTATCGAGTGCACTTTCGTTGATCAGACTCTGCCTCTCGAAGAGCTCCAGAAGTATGTAAGACCCAATACAAAGTGCATCTTCGGTGAGACAATAACCAATCCTACCGTTGATATCCTTGATATCGAGAAGTTCGCTGCTCTGGCTCACAACAACGGCATCCCGCTCATCATGGACAACACCTTCGCAACTCCCGTACATTGCCGTCCGTTCGAATTCGGCTGCGATATCGTAACTCATTCGACTACTAAGTATATCGACGGTCACGGCTCTTCAGTAGGCGGCGCCATCATCGACAGCGGTAACTTCGACTGGATGGCTCATGCTGATAAGTTCCCCGGACTCTGCACACCTGACGAGTCTTATCACGGCATTACTTATGCTGAGAAGTTCGGTAAGGGCGCGTACATCACCAAGGCTACCGCTCAGCTCATGAGAGACTTCGGTTCGATCCAGTCGCCTCAGAATGCTTATTACATTCAGATCGGTCTTGAATCACTCGCTGTAAGGATCGACAAAGCAACTTCAAATGCACAGAAAGTTGCCGAGTTCCTGGCTTCTGATGACAGGATCGCGTGGGTCAAGTATCCCGGACTTAAGACAGACGGCAGCTATGAGCTCGCTCAGAAGTATTGTCCGAGGGGAACCTGCGGCGTAATGTGCTTCGGCGTTAAGGGCGGAAGAGAAGCATCCATCAAGTTCATGGATTCACTCCAGTTCGCTACTATCGCAACTCATGTTGCAGACTCCAAGACAATGCTCCTGCATCCCGCGTCACACACTCACAGACAGCTCACGGACGAGCAGCTCGCTGAAGCCGGGATCCCTGCAGATCTTATCCGTTTCAGTGTTGGTCTTGAAGATCCTGACGATATCATCGCAGATATCAAGCAGGCACTTGATAAGATTTCTTAATTAAAGATAAACACTTGCAGAAGGCCCTAAAATAGGGCCTTCTGTTAAGTTTTACCTGATCTGTTTGGAGAGGAAGATTCGGTAAACCCTATGGAAAATGAGACTTTTGAGACTAAAGTCGAAGTCGACCGCGTGTATGCGAAGCTTTTCGCGAAGGAAGCGGCACCGTTCGTATTTACGACTACGGCGCTCATGCTTACGCAGGTAGTTGCAGCGGCTTTATTCGCACTTACTCTGTATTTCTTTGTTTACGATATCGGAAATACATTCGTAAAACTTTCTCCAATTGTTGGCGTTTTGTTCATTGAACTTCTTTCTGTGTATCTGTACAGGGCAGTAGTGAAGAGGATAGAGAACAAGTTCCTCGGACTGCTGGAAAAACAGGATACGATCTTTTATACGCTCAAGATCGATAATGAGAAAACTATCATCGAGAACTCACAGACCGGAAAGCCGCTGGAGTTCAGCAACCGTACCATCAAGAAATACCACGAGACAGATAACTTTATAATACTTGAATCTGGAAGGAGTAAGTTATTCGGTTTCTATAAGGAGCTTGATCCTGATCGTAAAGTAAAGAAACTTATCAGCAGACGCATTAGTAATAATATCTAATACATTTCATTTATTTTTGATATTTTAGCGATATAGTAATAAATCTCCTCATTGTAGAATCTAATTATCTACAAGAGGAGGTTTTGCTATGAACAAGATTATGAAGAAGATCCTGTCCATAGGCGTTGCTTCAGCTGTAGCTTTATCATTCACCGGTTTCCTGTCAATGGACAGTAATGCCGATGGAGACTGCGGTTACAAGCTGTCAGGAATGGCTCATGTTCAGGATCAGGGGGACACGGCAGGAACATTTGATTCATCAACGGGTATTCTTACTCTCGGTACCCGTGGCTTGAGCAGGAGAGTAGAAGCAATCTCAGTAAATATCGATGAAGCCCCCGAAGGATTAACCGGGGGTATCGAATACACAGTCCATGTCCAGGACAAAGGATGGCTTCAAAAAGATGGTTATGATTGGTGGGCATGTGACGGTGAGATGATCGGCACCTCAGGTGAGTCAAAAAGACTTGAAGGCATGAGGATCATACTCACAGGTGATCTTTATTATATGTATTCTGTCCAGTATCAGGTGCATATCCAGGATTATGGTGACGCACAAGGATTTGTAAAGGATGGAGCACTTGCAGGCACCACAGGTGAATCCAAGAGACTCGAAGAAGTTCAGATCAAGCTTGTTAAGCTTGATTCTGCTAATGGCATCATGTCAGTTAATTACAGAGTACATGTTCAGGATAAAGGCTGGGAAGCAACCTATGCTAAAAACGGCGCATCTTCTGGAACAACAGGAGAAGCAAAACGTCTTGAAGGAATTGAGATCTTCCTTAGCGGAAATCAATATGAAGGAAGTATTGCATACAAAACACATGTTCAAGATTACGGTTGGGAGACTCAATGGTCTTTTGATGGTCAAATGAGCGGCACCCAAGGAGAAGCCAAACGATTGGAAGCCATTCAGATCGAACTTTGGGGCGCCATAAGCGATTATTATGATGTTTATTACAGAGTTCATTCTCAGGATTACGGTTGGCTCGGTTGGGCTAAGAATGGTGAGACTGCAGGTACGGCAGGAAAAGGCTTGAGACTTGAATCTATTCAGATAGTCCTTGTTGAAAAAGACGGTCCGGCTCCCGGCAGCACCGAAGGAAGATTCAAATATAACGCAGATATTAATCTAAGTTCACTTGGTGCTTCAACAGCAGACAACAAAGATATTGAATGGTTTGGCTGTGACTTTTCTTGCGTATATGTCGGCGCTAAGTCTATAAATCTTTATGGAGATTGCGATTCGACCAACCAAACGTGCAAAGTCTTCTACAGCACTGATGCGACATTTACAGATAATGAATTAATTGTTACCGCATCCAAATCAAACAGTTACTTAGATTGGGCTGTTATCTATAATGGAACATTTAAAGCATGTTGGTATGGTGACCAAGAATGGATCGATGCTGAAAACGGAGAAAATCTTCTTCCGACCGGATATTATAAAATCATCGTATATAACGAATCCGGAAACGAGATCGCACAAGGTACATGCTACGTATTGTAAAAACGAATAACAGACATTTGATTCAAAAGGAGCTGTCTCGATCTGAGGCAGCTCTTTTAATCTGCGGGTTTTCGTACGAATCCTTATTATCTGGATTTATACCCCTTCTCAATTCACCAAAATTGTAATTATACCGAATTAGATGTGTGTGATTATAAGGAGCACGGTAAATCGATCGTGCCCCTTCTTCTGAGATCAGACCTGGTATCTGACCTCTTTGCGTCCTCTTGCTTTGAGATAGATCGTGAATACAACTCTTACTATGAGCAGCACGATTATGATTCCGATGCAATCGATTCCGACATCAACTATCGAACCGTCACGACCGGATACGAACAACTGATGATATTCATCGAAGATCGCATTTAAGATCGTAAACCAGATCGTAAGGATGATGTTCATCTCGTTATCTGACTGAAGGATCTTCATCGGGCTCTCTGCATACGATGTCTGATATGAGATCTTATTGGTGTTATCGAATGCCATGAAGGTGAGGAAGGCGAGACAGCCGAATTCTGTCATATGCCCTATCACCCTCAACGTCGAATTATCAACAATGGCCTTCCCTGCCACT
>Ga0310694_10005032_pt1 | contig 12696 bp, 10 predicted proteins | sample 174DNAGHGhighgp2_FD_203884 | JGI IMG/M metagenome (GOLD analysis project Ga0310694, IMG submission 203884) | Sheep rumen microbial communities from Palmerston North, Manawatu-Wanganui, New Zealand - 1742 DNA GHGhigh gp2 (v2) (version 2) | ecosystem: Host-associated > Mammals > Digestive system...
TAACGGACAGCGTAAGTACAATTGGTGAAAAAGTGCTGACGTATGCAATACTTTTAACTCTTTTGGTCTATTTCAGCTGTCTTTTGGTTTATAGCATCAACATGCTTAAGGCAACAATAAATATAGGTCCAAAGTTCTTGGTATTGAACTGTGCAATTAATAAAACGAAAAGGTGTTGGAATCCTTTCCGTCTCGACTATATCAAAAGCGACCTTATCGTTGAGATACCATGGCAGTCCATCCTTCAAATCAAATACATTGAAGGAAGGGGAGGAATTAATAGAGTTAGGATTGTGACAACAGACAATCAAATTTACGAAATGAATCTATGGTATTTTAGTACGGATGTCACTCAAAAAATGAACAAATACGTACAAAAGTTTAATATCAATAGTATCACCACTTACAAATAATCAAATAACTCAAACAGAAAGCCGAAACAGTTGGTCATTTCCTCGCCGTCACGCACAGCCACCGCTTTTCTTTGTTTACCGTGATGTTGAGGTCGTGGAAGCCGGCATTTGTCAGATGGAGTTTGATTTCTTCGGGCGTGTAAGTGTGCATACCCTCGATCATACTTTCCCATTTGGCATCCATCGCGCCATTGCCGTCTGATTCGTTGACAATGAAGAATTGTCCGCCGGGTTTCATTACCCTTTTCACCTCGTTGAAACAGTGCTCGATGTCGGGCCAGAAGTAGATGGTCTCGAAGGCGGTAACGAGGTCGAACGTGCCTTCATCGAACGGGAGGTTGGCGACGTTGCCTTCCAAAACCTTGCAACGGCCCTCTTCTACGGCTTTAGTATTCACCTTCAATGATTTACTCACGGATACCGGCGAGAAATCGATACCTATGACAGTTCCCCGTAGGGTGCGTTGCAGCAATCGGGCAATATTCGCTCCCCCGCCGCATCCTATGTCGAGAATCTGGTCGTCACGACCAATCGTCACCGATACCAACGCCCAATTCGCCATCGCGGCGTGACCGCCGCCGTTCATTCCATTCACCATTATCTTGCCTAAAAAGCCTTCGGGCTTCCTGGCATTGCTGAAAAATCTGCTTAAAAGTCCCATAATTAGTCTGCTAATAATTCTGGCGGCAAAAATCTTATTTTCTGGATGTGGCAACATCCCAAGAAGTAGCTATTTTCGGGAGGAATAATACCATAAATTCACAACCGAAAAAAATGTACTTTTGCCGCCGAAATGAGCGCACGACTAAGACAATTGACCGCGTGGGTGCTGCTACTCGTGTTCTGCGGCATGACCGGCACCAAGGCCCTCCACCACCATCACTGGACGGCGGCGGAGGATGTTGTCTGCCCGCTGGACGGCGTTTCGATGTCGCACCACACGCTCGCGCACACCATCCTGCAATCTGTCGATGAGGATGACGACAGCGATTGCGCCATCTGCCATTTTACCGTCACGAAAGTTGTTCTGCCGGTGTGCCAACACTTCTCCGGCGGAACTTTCACCCTTTTTCTCCATTATTTTGTTTCCACTCCCTGTGAGATTCGTTCAGTCGAGGGGGTGAGCTTGTTACGGGCACCGCCAGTTCAGTTAGTAGTTAGAAGTTAGCAGTTAGTAGTTTGCGGCAACGTTGTACTTGCCGTATACTATTCATTGACTATACTCACTAATCACTGATTACTAATAAACAAGCAAACAAATAATGAAAAGACGTATAAATTGCGCCCTGACGGTTCTGTTTGGGGTGCTGGCCTTTGGTGCGGGGGCCCAGGATTTGCCGCACCATGACCACGAGCACGACACGCTGCACGTGGATGAAATCACCATATCTTCCAATCGCGAACAAACTCTCCGACGGGAGGCACCAGCATTGATCGATATCGTCACGCCGCGCACGATGATTGCCACCAATGCCGTTTGTTTGGCGCAAACCCTCGACTTTATGCCGGGTTTGCGCGTGGAGGACAACTGCCAGAACTGCGGTTTCACGCAGGTGCGCATCAACGGACTGGACGGCCATTATTCGCAAATTCTCATCGACTCAAAGCCTATATTCTCCTCATTGAACGGCGTTTATGGTCTTGAGCAGATTCCGGCGGAGATGATCGACCGCATCGAAGTGATGCGAGGCGGCGGCAGTGCCCTGTTCGGAGCATCGGCGGTAGCAGGTGTCATCAACATCATCACCAAGGAGGCCACGGAGAACGGCGGCGGTTTCGGCCACACGTTTAGCAACTACGACTTCACGCGCACCTTCGACAACACTACACATGCGTATGCCTCTGCCGTCACGCGGAACCGCAACGCAGGCGTTTACCTGTTCGCGCAAGACCGCCATCGCGATCCGTACGATCGCAACGGCGACGCCTATAGCGACCTCCCGAAGCTGCGAAACCTCTCTGTCGGGCTGAATGCGTTTGTACGGCCTACGCGGCTGTCGAAACTGAGCGTCCGCTACAACATCGTCAATGACGAGCATCGAGGCGGCAACAACCTCGGTCTGCAGCCCCATGAGTCGAACATTTCCGAAGGCGCGGCGCATCTCATCCACAGCGGTCATCTTGACTACCATATCGACTTCGGGCACCAACACGTGGAGGCTTACACCGCCCTGCAGCACATCTGTCGCAACAGCTACTACGGCGGCATTGGCGAAGGCACGCCCGAAGAGCGCTTCGATGCGTTGAAGGCTTACGGCTATACCACCAACTTCACCCTCGCTACCGGAGCCCTGTGGCGATATCACTTTGACAAACTGTGGTTTATGCCCGCCTCCCTGACCGTAGGCGCGGAATACAATTTCGACCACCTGACCGACTCAATCCCAGGTTACGCACAGTATCTGCACCAAGACGTGCATATCGGCAGTGTTTATGCGCAGAACGAGTGGCGAAACGAGCACTGGTCGCTGCTGGCCGGTGTGCGCATGGATAAGCATTCGCTCATCCGCCGTCCGATTTTCTCACCAAGGGTGAATATCCGTTATAACCCGATTCGAAGACTTTCATTGCGAGTGAGTTACGCCACTGGATTCCGAGCCCCGCAAACCTATGATGAGGACCTGCACGTCTCTCTGGCGGGTGGAGAACGCATCATCAGCACCCTCGCGCCGGACCTCAAGGAGGAACGTTCGCACAGCGTCTCCTTCTCCGCCGACTATTGTCTTTACAAGGGTGGCGTGGATGTGGATTTGACGGGTGAGGGCTTCTACACCTACTTGAAAGATATCTTTGCTGAAAGACGATATGAGGATGCCGCAGGTAATGAAATATCAGAGCGTTATAATGCCGGTCGTGGGTATGTGGCGGGCGTACATGGTGCGGTGAAAGTGGCCTGGAACCGCTGGATTTCCGGTCAACTCGGGGCCACATGGCAGGTGAGCCGCTACACAGAGCCGGTGGAATGGAGTGAGGACTCCGCTCCCGAAATCCGGATGCTCAGAACACCGGATGTCTATGGCTATCTGATACTTGAGAGCAACCCTTGGCGTCACCTGACCTTGAACGTTACGGGTAATTTCACCGGTCCGATGCTGGTGCCTCATGAAACCGAATCGCCCGTGTTGGTAAAGACGCAGTCGTTTTTTGTCCTTAACGCGCAGGTTTCATACGACTTCCATTTCAAGATTCAGCGGAAGTCAGAAGAGAGTTTTTCTGTGATACAGCGCCCGTCTGAAGTGGGCTTCAATGAGATTGTGTTACGCCTGACGGCAGGTATGCAGAACATCACTAACGCCTACCAGCCCGACTTGGACTACGGCGTTCTTCGCGACGCGGGCTATATCTACGGCCCGAAGCAGCCGAGGAGCGTTTATTTTGGGGTGAATGTAAAAATTTAAATTATCTTTTATCAGAATCACTTGAGTGTCGCAGCCTTCGATTGTTTCAAACGGATTACCGCTAATGCGCAAACACGAAGCCGAAGTAAACGCGCACTCCTTTGGGCACGGCTTCGTTCTTGAAGGGAAAGAGGTGGTCGGCTTTGAGCGTGAGATGGACAGCTTCGGTGAGCGCAAACTCCACACCGAGGTATGGGTTAACGAAGAAAAAGGGCTCTTTGTGTACCACAGCGTTCGTCTCGGCCTCCCAATCGCTGTCGGAACCGTCGAGAACGAGCAGGGTTGAGGTCTTGCCGCCCCCTACGCATAATCCGGCATACGGTGCCCACCGCTTTATCGGCCAGTAGAAATCGGCCACCATGCCGCCCCAGCCCATACGGACATAGCTGCCATTACGCTTCTGGGGAAGCGTGGAGACATAGCCTTCGCCACCCAGGCGCACATGGTTGCCAATGTGAAAGCGCAGCACGCCGCCAAGTCCGAAAGACATCCCGCTGGCTTTGTAGTCCAGTGCCGGGATATTGTCGATGAGGTAGCCCGTGTGGACCATCATTCCCCCGTCGAACAGCTGTTTTTTCTGTGCCTGGAGGCTGATGGATAATATCAGTAATAGTAGTAATAGGACTGTTTTCTTCATATCTTTTGGAGTTCTTTCATGACCGTTTTTGTAACAATTCAGAAGAATACTAACTATCCCAGCACCACATCCATCACCATCATCAGTACGAAGCCCATGGCGAAACCGATGGTGGATAGGTTAGTGTGGGTGCCTTGGGCGGTTTCGGGAATGAGCTCCTCCACAACCACATACATCATGGCACCGGCGGCGAAAGCCAGCAGGTAGGGAAGCGCCACTCCTAGTACGCCGGCCAGCAGTAAGATGGCCACCGCTCCGATGGGCTCCACCACACCGCTCAGGGTGCCGATGAGGAACGACTTCATGCGGGAATTGCCCTCCGCGTGCATAGGCATGGAGATGATGGCGCCCTCAGGAATGTTCTGTATGGCGATGCCGATGCTCACCGCGAGGGCGGCACTGAGGGTCAGTCCTTGCGCTTCGCCCGCGAAGACTACACCTACGGCCATGCCCTCAGGCAGGTTGTGGATAGTCACCGCCAGTGCCAACATCATCGTGCGCGAGAGTTTCGATTTTGGTCCTTCGGCCGTCTCTGCGCCGATATGCAGGTGCGGTGTCAGTTCGTCGATCAACAGCAGGAACGCGATACCGGCCAGGAATCCAATGGCAGCCGGCAACACACTTTCGCTCGCCATCTCAATCGACGGTATCAGCAGCGACCACACGCTGGCTGCCACCATCACCCCGCTGGCGAATCCTAATAGCGTCTTCTGCATCCTGTCTGGAATCTCCTTCTTCATGAAGAAGACGAAAGCCGAGCCCAGCATCGTGCCGAGCAAAGGCAGCAGTATTCCTATGATTATCGCATTCATATTATTCATTTTTCACGCTGCAAAAATGCATATTTTCCACAAAATGGAAATCCCAAGAATTAGCTATTTTCGGGAGGAATAATACCATAAATGCACAACCGAAAAAAATGTATTTTTGCCAATTCTCCAATCAAAATAATGTTCGCAAAATGAAGAAAATTTATAAAGCCCATATACTCTATACAAAAGACAAGGATCATTTTGAAGTGCTGGAAAATGGTTATGTCGCTGTGGATACTGACGGACGAGTGACAGGGGTGGCGGCCGATCTGGCATCGTTGGGAGCCGATGCTTCCCAGTGTCGCAACGCGGAAATCATTGATTTCGGCGACCGGCTGCTGATTCCCGCTATGAACGACCTGCACGTGCATGCTGCACAGTACCGTAACCAAGGCATCGCCATGGACTTGGAACTGATGGAGTGGCTTCAGGAATACACCTTCCCCGAGGAGATGAAATATGCCGACACGGTCTATGCCGAGCGGATGTACCGTCGTTTTATTCGCGACCTGTGGCGCGTCGGCACCATGCGTGCCTGCACGTTTGCCTCCATCCATACCGAAAGTACCCGCATGCTGATGCATCTCTTCCGGGAGGCGGGCATGGGGGCGTTGGTGGGCAAAGTGGCCATGAATCGCAACTGTCCCGAAGGACTATCGGAGTCGGTGGAAGAGATGGTGAAGGGATACGAATCGTTGATTGTAGAGACGTTTCCTGAAACGTCTCCCGAAACGTCTCTACAGGCCCCTTATCCTCCTCTGGTGCGGCCGATTATCACGCCCCGCTTCATTCCGTCGTGCCCGCCGGAAATGCTCCGCGCCTGTAGCGAACTGGCATCCAAGTATCAGTTGCCCGTGCAGTCGCACCTTTCTGAAAACAGAGACGAGATTGCCCTAGTGCAGAAGCTCGAAGGCACATGGTATGGCGATGCCTATAACCGATATGGCCTTTTCGGACAGACGCCTACGGTGATGGCCCACTGCGTTTTTACGGAAGAGGAAGAGATGCAACTAATGAAGCGGAATGATGTGGTAGTAGCCCACTGTCCCACCTCGAATCTCAATGTGACGACAGGCATCGCGCCCATTCGGCAGTTTCTCAACGAGGGGGTGCGTGTGGGACTCGGCAGCGACATCAGCGGCGGCCATAACCTGAGTATCTTCCAGGTGATGGTCTATGCGATACAGTTGAGCAAGGCGTATTATCAGCAACATCACGAACGACCGTATCTCACTTTGTCAGAGGCGTTTTGGATGGCTACGAAGTGTGGCGGGAGTTTCTTCGGGAAGGTGGGGAGTTTCGAGCCTGGCTACGAGTTCGACGCGCTTGTCATCGACGACAGCGACCTCAATCACGACCATTATACGCTACTGGAGCGTTTGGAGCGGTATATCTATGTGGGCGATGATCGCCAGATCGTACACCGCTTCTGCCGAGGAAAAGAAATATCAGAGCCGAAGGTGAATTTGTAAATAAACTAGGCTATTCGCCGAAGTCAATCACCATCGCCGACGGATTCAAACCGCCTTCAAACGAGAATTTCTTCTTGCCGTTTTTGTCGAAGCAGTAGATGTCGCCATTGGTGGTGAAGGTACCCGCATCGGTGATATAGACATCGCCGTTCAATGGGTTCACTTTGATGCCGTAAGGGGTCTTCAGCTGCGTGCCGTCGCTGATGAACTGCTCCTTCACGATTTCGTCCGTTTCCAAATCCAACACGCTGATCCATGCGGAAGTCATGGTGTTGAAATTGTAAGTGTAGATGTAGGCGAGGTTTTGGTGGATTTCAAAGTTCAGGACTTCGAGATCGTATGTTTTTACCACCTCATCAGTCTGACAATCAATCTTTTGGAAGGTATAAGGCACGGTGCCGTAATCGCCATTGGAGACCACATAGACGTAGCGGTTGTTGTAAGATTTGATACGGGTGGGATTGATTGCCACTGTGATGTTCTTGGTGACAGTGAATGAGGCGGGATCGATTACCGAAACGGTGTTGCCGTAGTTCGGGGCACTGAGGCCGCCGGAGTTAGAGACGTAAATCTTGCCATTGCAGGTGCAGATGCCGTCGGGGTTCGGACCAGTGTGCACGGTGGCTTCCACCTCTAAAGCAGCTGTGTCGATGCGCACCACATCGCCATCGAAGCAGGAAATATAGGCTTTATTGTCCAAAAAGGTGATATAGCGCGGCTGTTTGCCGTTCAAATTGATGGTTTTCAACGATTGGACGGTTTTGGCATCCACCACCTCCACGATATTGGAGTTGTTAACCACGATGTAGAGTTTCGAACCGTAGCGTTGCAGGTCGTTGCCCACATCGCCCAACCCGCGATGGTTGACATTCAGGAAGATGTTTTCGGTGAATTGTCCGGTCGTGAAATCATAATAGGACAGGGTGCTGTTGTTCATCAGGTAAAGACCTTCGTTCAGGATGTACAGTCCGTGTGCGTAGGCATCCGGCTGGGGTTCCGGCTCCGGATCGGGATTCGGACGATGACATGATGCGGCTAATAAGGGCAATAAAATCACCCACAAAACATTAATTTTCAAAAAATTCCATAAACGCATAATCCTCGGCATTTAGGGGTTTGACATAATGCTTCGGACCGTAATTGCGTCCGCCTACCTCCCGAAGCGATAACAACACAACGTGGCGGCAAAAGTACACTTTTTTACAATAAAAATCTTATTGGAGCGTTTGTGGTGATTTACGAAAAAAAAGTATCTTTGCGCCGTTTTTGAAATTTCAAATAAAAACCTTAATAACCTATGAGAAAATTACTTGCATTGAGCATGGTTTTGGCAACTGTTCTCATGATGAGCAGTTGCGGACTTGGGAAAATGGTCAAGAAATACCCCGAAGTCACGGTGACGCTTGACAACCCCGATTTGGAGAACAAAGGTGGCGAGGTGGCTTACACCATCAAGGGCACCATCCCTCCGAAATATATGAAGAAGAAAGCCACCATGACCTTTACCCCTTCCTTATCTGTTGATGGTCAGAAGGTTGAACCTCCTTTTGCCACGATTAAGCTGAAAGGTGAGAAGGCTCAAGGTGACGGTATCGTCATTAACTATAAGAATGGTGGCACGTTCACGCAGAGCGGCACGTTCAAATTCGACGAAAAATATGAGAATGCCGACATCGTGACGGGTGCAACGGCCGACCTCAAGAAAAAACACCACGATTTCGGCGACCGTAACCTCGGCGAGGGCATCAGCAACACCAGCGCACGCGCCAACTTGACCCCGAGACTGACGGACAACGCCAACAGCGGTACCGCTTTCCTGCTGGCTCCCCATAACTATAAGGCTGAATTCATCGGCAGAACCGCCACCCTCTATTTCGACCTCAACAGCTCGAACATGAACTGGAGCAACCCCAACAATAAGACTCAGGCCGCCAAGGATTCCATCAAGGCGTTCATCGATTTCATGGGCAATGACTACATCATCGACCGCGTGGTGATTTCCGGTTGGGCCTCTCCCGAAGGTGAGGAGACTAACAACCAGGGTCTTTCCGAGCGTCGTTTCCAAGTGGGTAAGAACTGGTTCAGCGACAAGTTCAACGCTTATCTGAAAGATTACGCAAAGCGTAACAATATCAAGATGAAAGATTTGCAGAAGCCGGTCTTCGAGTATGTGAACAATGCCAAGGGTGAAGACTGGGACGGTTTCGAGGCTGCTATCGAGAAATCGAACATCGCGCAGAAGAACCAGATTCTCAACGTGGTGCGTTCACAGGCTAATAATGATATGCGTGAGCAGAAGATCCGCGAGATGACGGACATCTATCCCGAAATCGCCGATGCCATCCTGCCTCCGTTGCGTCGCGCTGAAATCCAGATGGTTTGCAAGAAGCACGACACCTACACCGATGCCGACCTTGTCCGTTTCGTGCAGGCCAACCCGAACGACTTCTCCATTAATGAGCGCCTCTATGCCGCTTCTGTTGCCACCGATATGGCCACGAAGGAGAGCATCTACAAAGCGTTGATTAACAACAAGAAAACTGAGAATGACTGGCGTGCGTACAACAACCTCGGTGCTATGAAGTTGAACGAGTACTATCAGACCGGCAACGATTCCAATTTGGAAGAGGCGCTGAACTACCTGCAGAAAGCTGCCGCCCTCTCCCCGAATAATGGTATTATTCTGAACAACATGGCTATTGCCGACTATCTGAGCGGTGATTTGGCTGCCGCACAAGCCAACTTCGAGGCATCTGCCAACGCTTCCGTGCAACCCGTCAACCAGAACTACAACACTGGTGCACTCAGTATCCTCAACGGCGACTACTCCAAGGCTGCCCAGCTGATGGGTAACCAAGCTTGCGACTACAACACCGCTCTGGTGCAACTGCTGCAAAAGGACTACAACGCCGCCAAAGCTACTCTCGACTGCATCGATGAGGTGGACGCCAAGACCGCTTACCTGAAGGCCGTCCTTTCCGCCCGCATGAAGAACGAGGAGGGTGTCTATAGCAACCTCACCACCGCCATCAATTTGGATCCTTCCATGAAGAAGACGGCCAAACGCGATGCCGAGTTCAAACGCTATCGCCACTCTGACCGCTTCAAACAACTGGTGAAATAGTTTCATACAATGTAATACTATAGGCGGGCGAATCTTTAAGATTCGCCCGTTGTTGTTTATTTGACTGTCGAACTATAAACTTTAACCCTAAGCTCCTAAACTTCTAAGCTCCTAAACTTCTAAGCTTCTAAGCTTCTAAGCTCCTTAAACTCTAAACCATAAACCTTTAACCATTAAAAATGTATCTTTGCCAAAATAAAAAATTAACGACAAAAATCTATAATCTACTGATACAAAAATGATTACAGAAAACAGAAATGTAGCTATTGCATACGACTTTGATGGAACGTTGGCTCCTGGTAACATGCAGGAATACAACTTCATCCCCGACCTCAACATGGACAAAGGCGAGTTTTGGCAGGAGGCCAACGAGATGGCCAAGAAGCACGATATGGATGAGGTGCTCGCCTACATGCATCTGATGTTGATCAAAGCCAAAGAGCAAAACCTGGATATTCGAGAAGATACGTTTGTAAAATATGGGGAGAAAATCACCTTTTTTGAAGGAGTGGAGACCTATTTCAAGCGCATCAATGCGTATGCTGCTTCGCAAAACCTCCATTTGGAGCATTTTATCATTTCCTCAGGTTTACGCGAGATTGTGAGAGGGACGAGTATCGCCAAGTATTTCAAGACCATATATGCTTCTGGTTTTCAGTATGATGAGAACGGTTCCGCCTGTTGGCCCGCGCTCGGTGTCAACTACACCAACAAAACGCAATTTCTGTTCCGCATCAACAAAGGCATCTACAACTCATACGATAACACGTTGATTAACAAGTCGGTGCCCGAAGATGAGCGCGCGGTTCCCTTCTCCAACCTGATTTACATGGGTGATGGGGAGACCGACGTGCCCGCCATGAAGATGGTCAACCTTTACGGCGGTACCACCATTGCGGTCTATAACCCCAACTCCGTGGCCACTCCTGAGCGCCCCATCAGTGCCCGCGAACGCTGCATCAAACTCATCAAACAAAAACGTGCCGACTACATCGGTCCCGCCGACTACACCGAAAACAGCGAACTCGACATCATCCTCAAGAAGGTCATCGACAAGATCGCCGTCGAGCAGGATCTGTTGCACATCAAGTATCAAGAAGTTAGCACAGTTAGCAGTTAGTAGTTAGCAGTTAGTAGTTATATGCCAAAAAGGGCTGAAAGCCCGACCTATGCTAACCTAGGGTGAGGCGAAGCCGAGCCCTGGGATATACAGAAAAATACCATTCCTATGGAAAACCTATACAAAAAATACCAACAATCCTCGTGCGTCTGCACGGACAGCCGGAATCTGACGCCGGACTGCCTCTTCGTGTGCCTGAAGGGCGCGAACTTCGACGGCAACAAATTCGCTGCTGAAGTGCTGGAACAAGGCGCAAAATATGTTATCACCGAAAACCGCGATTTGCAGGGCAACCCGCGTGCCGTGGTGGTTGATGATGCGCTGAAAACGCTGCAACAGTTGGCGCACTATCATCGTCAGCAGCTGAAAATGCCCGTTATCGGTATTACCGGCACGAACGGCAAAACCACCACGAAAGAGTTGATAAATGCCGTTCTTTCAACGACTTACAAGACCGCTTGCACGAAAGGGAACCTCAATAACCATATAGGAGTGCCGTTGACGCTGCTCTCCATCCAACCGACAGACGAGATGGCCATCGTAGAGATGGGTGCGAACCATGTCGGGGAGATTGCCGACCTGTGCGAGATTGCGGATCCCGACTTCGGACTCATCACCAACATTGGGGTAGCGCATATTGAGGGATTCGGCTCCAAGGAGAACATCATCCAGACAAAGAAGGCGCTCTATCGACATGTGATGGCTCAAGGCGGTACGCTTTTCGTCAACGAAACGGACAATGTTTTGCGCAACGGCCTCTCCTACGATAATGTCGTATTTTATGGTCAAGATGCTGAGGCACAGATTGTTTCGATGAATCCATACCTCAAAATCCGTATTGGGACGGAGACCGTCGAGACCCATTTGACTGGAAGCTACAACATTTGGAACTTTATGGCTGCCACCGCTGTTGGTCGTTTCTTCCAAATTCCGGATAATGTAATTGCCAAAGCATTAGGTAATTACGTTCCATCCAACCACCGTTCACAGGTCGATCGCATTGGCAGCAACGTCATCATCTCCGACTATTACAACGCCAATCTGACCAGTATGACGGCTGCGTTGAAGAACCTCTCACAGTTGGAGCATCCGCGCAAAGTGGCCATTTTGGGCGATATGCGCGAGTTGGGCGATCTCAGCGTAGAAGCACATACCGAAATATCGCAATTAGCTGAGAATCTGCACATTGAAACCTACTTCGTGGGACAGGAATTCGGGAAGGTGGTCAAAAAGAACGTTTTTGCGGACGTGGAAGAAGCCAACGCCTACTTCACTGCGTATCCGTTGGAGAATGCCATGGTGCTGATTAAAGGTTCCAATAGTATGCACCTCAATAAGTTAACCGCAATTCTGAACGCATGAAAAAGGTGAGCGAAGGCATCGGGGTAATGTCCGGCACCTCCTTGGACGGCATCGATTTAGCGTGGTGCCATTTCGAGAAGGGCGACGATGGGAAATGGAACTATCGCATCGAAAAAGCGACCAATGTTCCCTACTCCGAAACGTTCAAAATGCGGTTGGCCAATGCTCCGTATCTTTCTGCATTAGAGTATGTTAAGTTGAACAACGATGTGGCGGAAGTTTTCGCGGAGGCTATCAACTCTTGGTTGGGTGAGGGTCCAAGACCGGATTTCATCGCCTCGCACGGACACACGGTTTTCCACCAGCCCGGCATTGGGCTGACCACCCAAATCGGCAACGGGGCGGTGATTGCGGCACG
>Ga0310694_10005034_pt1 | contig 12694 bp, 6 predicted proteins | sample 174DNAGHGhighgp2_FD_203884 | JGI IMG/M metagenome (GOLD analysis project Ga0310694, IMG submission 203884) | Sheep rumen microbial communities from Palmerston North, Manawatu-Wanganui, New Zealand - 1742 DNA GHGhigh gp2 (v2) (version 2) | ecosystem: Host-associated > Mammals > Digestive system >...
TGGCAAAGCTCTGCAGTCGGGTACCAGTCACTTCCTGGGACAGAATTTTGCCAAGGCCTTTGACGTGAAGTTCATCGACAAGGAGAACAAGTTGCAAGATGTTTGGGCTACCTCATGGGGTGTATCCACACGCCTGATGGGTGCACTCATCATGACCCATAGCGATGACAACGGACTCGTTCTGCCTCCGCATCTGGCACCCATCCAAGTGGTTATCGTGCCTGTCTATAAGACCAACGATCAGTTAGACCAAATCAATAAGGTGGTTGAACCCATCGTGAACAACCTGCGTGGCATGGGCATCTCGGTGAAGTATGATAATGCCGACAACAAGCGCCCCGGCTTCAAGTTTGCCGATTATGAACTCAAGGGCATCCCCGTGCGCCTCGTTTTGGGCGCTCGTGACATCGAGGCTGGAACCATCGAGGTGATGCGTCGTGACACGCTCGAGAAGAGCAGCGAGCAGTTAGCTGGTATCGAGAACCGCGTGAAGGAGTTGTTGGAGGAAATCCAGGTCAACATCTTCACAAAGGCGTTGAACCAGCGAGAGCGCATGACCTACAAGGTGGACACCTGGGAGGAATTCAAGGAGCAGATCGAGAAGGGCGGCTTTATCCTTGCCCACTGGGATGGTACCACCGAGACCGAAGAAAAAATCAAGGAGGAAACCAAGGCGACTATCCGTTGCATACCGCTGGACGCTGACGACGAAGAAGGCCAGTGCATCTATACCGGCAAGCCTAGTCACCGTCGCGTCATCTTTGCCCGCAACTATTGATTTTTGGGCTGACCGTTTTATTTCCAGGCGTTAGTAATCATCGGGTTTCCTAACGCCTGGAAATCTTTATATTATACACACATACAAAAAAAAGCACATCGTTTCACAACGAATGTGCCTAGGAAAAAATAGTATGAATAAAAGTTTGATTTAAGGTCCTGCAAAATTACTTCAAATTTTCTTATCCTGCAACTATTTTTAATAAAATATACAGCTTTGTTAATAAGTTGAACTTTTATCAAGCGGAATATTCAATTGTTATGATGTCGTCATGACTCAATTATTCGGCGATTATTGTTTTTTTGCCTTTTTAATAAAGAATTTTCATCAATTTAACTGCTCAAATCAGGATAAAATGTTAACTTTGTCGTTTGATAGTTATAAACGATTCATAGATATATCAGTCTAACGACAGAATTCACATTAACAATATCAAAAAGATGAGCGAGAGAAAAATAGGCACTATTCATGTTCTGAAGATGTTGTTTGGCATCTTTATGGTAATTGTTTACCTGGGAATGGCGTTTCTCATGGCTATCAATTATTTTGGCTTTTCTACTACCGCTACTTGGAATGCCATCAGATGGTTTTTTGCCGTGATGCTAGCGCTATATGGCATCTATCGCTGTTATCGCGTCATCAAGGGTGATGGCACCTACGGGATGCGTGTCTATGACGAAGAAGAAGCGGTAAACGATGAGAACCAATATACTACCTATGCCGACGCTTTAAAGAAAAAGGAAATCCAAAAATGATGAAAAGAATAAACACAATACTGCTGATTGCAGTTCTCATGCAGGTGGTTGTTGCGATGACTTCTTGTGGCGACCAGCGTCACAAGAGCACCAGTACCCGTGGCATTGCCCGAATCATGTGTGATGAATCCTTCCAGAGTGTTCTGGAACAGGAGATTGCTGTGTTTGAATACCAATATCCCGAAGCCAGCATCATGCCACAATATATCAATGAACATGATGCGCTTGACTCGCTGTTCAAGAACAAAGTGGACTTGATCATCATATCCCACGACTTGACATCTGACCAAAAGAAGAGCTTGAAAAAGCTCGGACGTGGCTACCGTTCAAGAATGATTGCGGTGGACGCCGTCGCCATTATCGTGAATAAGCAGAACGACATTGATGAATTGACGATGTCTGACCTGCGCGACATCTTCACTGGCAAGGTGAAACGCTGGGGTGAGGTCCTGCCCACTAAACTCAAGAATGACACCATCAAGCTCATGTTTGACGGGTCAGGTACCGGTGTCGTCAATTACATGAAGGAAAAGTTCTTGGGCGGTGCGAATTTCGGTCCCAATGTTTACGCCCGCGCGACGAGTGCCGATGTCTTTAAGGCTGTCGAGGAATACAAGAATGTGATTGGTTTCATCGGTGTGAGCTGGATCACGAGTGACCTCAAGTCGCTCGAGAAACCCATCGAGCAAAAGTATGAGGAACTCAAGACCAAGAACGAGGTGAGCATGATAGATTTCACTGACCGTATCAAGGTTATGCCCGTGCGTGACGATGATAAGCTACAAGCAGTAAAGCCCTATCAGGCCCACATACACAGTGGTGACTATCCGTTGGTGCGCACGATATGGGCGATTGACGCTTCCTATAACGGAACGCTAGACCATGGCTTCTATTCTTTCTTGACAGGGGTTATCGGCCAGAAGATCATTTTGCAGACCGGCATTTTGCCCGCTGCAGAGCCAGTCAGATATGTTGAGGTTCAATGATTTATCAGGTTGGCACAATAATTGCAATTAATAATAACACAAAACGAACTCATAAATATTAACATTAAATTGTTACTACAATGAAAAGGAAATTCTTTTTTGCATCACTCATGTTGATGGGTGCATCCCTGGTAGCCAACGCACAAGGCTACAAGGACGGTATTGAGTATTACAAGGTTGACAAGCTGGACAACGCTAAGGAACTGCTGGAGCGTAACCTGAATGCTGCCAGCACCGACAAGGCCGAGGCTTTCTACTATCTGGGTCAGATCGCTCTGCACCAGGGCAAGGTCGCCGAGGCAGCCGCCAACTTTGAGAAAGGTATCGCAGCCAATGCCATGAATCCTTACAACTATGTGGGTCAGGCTGCTATCGCTCTCAAGAACGGTGGCGAGGTGAAATCACTGCTTGAAAAGGCCCGCAAGCTGACCAAGAAGGACCCCAAGCTGGAAATGGAAATCGCTCGTGCTTTCTATGATGCAAATCCCACCACCTATGCCAAGGACATCGAGAAGTGCATCAAGAATGCCCGCAAGTGGAATCCTAACGACCCCGACAGCTACATCTTTGAGGCCGACACCAAGGCCGATAAGAAAGACTGGGGCAACGCAGCCGGTATCTACGAGTTGGCCTTTGACAAGGATCCCAAGAACATCGAGGCTTATGTGAAGTATGCCAACACCTATTTTAATGTAAATCCTCAAATGGCTATTGAGCGTCTTGAGGAGCTGCAGAACAAGGTGCCCACCTCAGCACTGGTACAGCGAGAACTTGCCGAGAAGTACTATGCCGATAACTTGGGCGCCAAGGCTGCTGAGCAGTATGGTAAGTACATCAAGAACCCCAACCACTTTGCTCAAGATGAGGTGCGCTACGTTCAGCTGTTGTTCTTCGGTGAGAAGTATCAGGAGAGTCTCAATTTGGCCACCAGCTTGGTCAACAAGTTGAATCCTGCCGACAGCAAGGTGTTCTACATGAAGCGTATGCAACTCTATAACCTCGTTCAATTGGAGAAGTGGCCCGAGGCCGTTGAGGCTGGTCGTTCATTCTTTGCCAACGCAGTACCTCAGGGTTCCAACTACGAGGTTCGCGACTACACCGACTATGGTCAGGCACTGCAGACCGCCGGTTTCCCCGAGGAGGCTATCGCTGCCTACAACAAGGCAATCGACCTGAATCCCAAGAATGCCGACCTGATTCGCAACCTGGGTGACAGCTATGCCGACGCCGAGAATTTTGTCAAGGCCGCTGAGTACTACCAGCGTCTGGTTGACGACGGTAACCACAAGTCTAACGACCTGTTTACCCTGTCCAACTACTACCTGGGCATCGCCAGCTCCGAGGGCTTGGATGCCGCTGTCAAGAACGACGCACTGGCCAAGTCTCAGAAGTATATCGATGAGGTTGACAAGCTGGTTCCCGACAATGTGCAGATTGTTAACCAGAAGGCCAAGATTGCCAAGTTCCGTGAGGGCGACACCAACAACGGCGCTGCACTGGCTGCTTATAACGAACTGCTCAACATTCTTGACAAAAAGGAGGACAAGGCCAGCTATGCCCGCTACTACAAGTATGCCTACAATTACATGGCTACCTACTACTTCACCAAGGGTGATAAGGCTACGGCCAAGACTTACTACCAGAAGTGGCTGGAGTATGATCCCGAAAACGAGTCGCTGCGCAACTACGTGAACAGCCTCAAGTAAAAGAAAGACTTTAGTGTGATATTTGACAGGCAGTCCTGATTTCGGGGCTGCCTGCATTTTTTGAATTGATTTATATTAATAATGTATTTGGAACGTGATATTTTTTAGTAATTTTGCCCGACAAAACAATTATAACAGTTATTCATTCATGAAACATTTAGTTTTCCTTTTGGCCGTTTGCGCCTTGACGCTTGGGTTTAGACTAGACGCTGCCCAGGTGGCCAACCACGGCTATTATGAAGTGTTTATTACGGTAAATGACCAACTCAATGAGCAAGTCCTCAGCGATGCTGGTGCTACAATTACATCCAAGTACCAGGGATTTGTTACCGCTATGGTCCGTTCTGATGTAGAAGAAGACATCATCCGCGCAATCCCTGGAGTAGATCATGTGGCAAGGGCAATTACCCTCTTTACCACGTCCGACAGCGCTCGTTATTTATCTCGCATCGATCCTGTTCTTGTGGGAAGAAATTATGAGTCGCCTTATGATGGTCAAGGTGTTATTGTGGGTGTGATCGACTGCGGATTTGACTTTAACCATATCAACATGTGTGATGCTAATGGCTCAACCCGTGTCAAGGCTGTTTACATGCCGCTCGACGATAATGGCATTTCACCCATCATCAACGGCGTGCAACTCCCCGGCAGTTGTTACGAGACACCTGAGCAGATTGCACAACTCACAACCGATGACCCCAACGCAACGCATGGCACCATGGTTGCCGGTGTAGCCGCCGGTAGTTATCGAGGCAACGGCATGTATGGCGCTGCACCAGCAGCCGATATCGTGGCGTGCGGTATGCCCGAGACTGAGCTCAGTGATGTGCGTGTGGCTAACTGCATCAGTTACATCTGTGATTATGCTAAACGCCAGGGCAAACCCTGTGTCATCAACATCAGCCTCAGCTCCAATGTGGGTCCCCATGATGGAACGTCCTATCTAAACCGCGTGTGCAAGCAGTTCTCTGGTCCTGGATGCGTCTTTGTCGCTTCGGCTGGTAACGATGGACTCACTCCCGTGTGCGTGCACCGTGATATTGCCAGTGAACTTGACACTGTCACTACATTGCTGTCGGGTTTCCGCGACAGCCAAATGCGTAAGGGTTACATCAATGCCATTGCCCAGAACGGCAAGCCCTTCAAGACTCGATTTGTTGTGGTGGACACCCAATCAGGTAAACTGTTGTATTCATCAAGCGACATGAGCGTTGACGACAAGGGTTACTCGTCAATGATGATTTCGAGCGACCAAGATAATATGTTGGCAACCTATTGCCTGGGAACTGTTAACATGACTGGTGGTCTGAACGAGAGTGGCAATCCCAGTTCAATCTATGACCTCAATATTGCTACCCGTTCAAGAAACTATGCGCTGGGTATCCAGTTCAATAGTGACGACGATTGCAAACTGGCAATATGGACTTCCATGTACGCCTACTTTAACCAATATGGTTTCTCGTGGGCTGAACATGGTACCGAAAGTGGCTCAATCAGTGACATCGCAGCAATCGATAGCGTGATTTCGGTTGGTGCCTATAACTCTAAGCAATATCTCCCTCTTGATGAGGACTCTTACTACTTGCGCCCCAACTTGCCCCCAATGTACCTCTCGGAGTTCACCTCTTTTGGCCCTGACGAGAACGGCATCAACCGTCCCGACGTGTGCGCCCCTGGTTCAATGGTTTATTCGTCTTGCAATAGACATGTGGAGATTCCCAACCTGGCCTACTGGGTGCCCTCGACGTGGGTTAACGATGTGGAGTACCCCTATGGTGCCGCACTTGGCACATCCATGTCGGCTCCTGTAGTAGCTGGCGCCATTGCCTTGTGGATGCAGGCCGACCCCACGTTGACGGCAGCAGGTGTGCGAGACGCTTTGCGCCACTCGAGTTATCGTGATGAGCCAGTGCTCACCACCAAGGATAGTGAAATTCATTGGGGCACTGGAAAACTTGATGCCGATGCAGGAATGCGTTATGTGCTTCACATCGAGCCCAAGAATGGAGATGTCAACAACGATGGTGACGTCAACATCAGCGACATTAATGCCATCATTGATATTCTGCTTGGTGGCCTTGTGGACAATGATACCTTTAGACGAGCCGATGTGAACAGCGACCGCGAGGTCGGCATCAGCGATCTCAATGCATTGATTGAGATTATTCTGAACTAATTTTCTCGTGAGAAATAAACTATTGATAATCACTATATTAATGTTATTGACGGGTTCTTCATTGGCGAGGAACCCGTTCAGTGCATATTCTAAATATGCACTGAAGCATCAAGCGACTAGCCATCATCGCTTGGGGGGCGCATACAAGCCAAATGATTATCAAGCATTTATTGAAGTGGATGACTCATTGGCTATAGAGCGGTTAAGGCAATGCGGTGTGACTGTAAACAGCATGTTTGATGGTTTTATCACCGCAATGATTCCAGCTCATGCCCTAGACAGGCTTGAGTCATTGCATGGCATCCGTCATGTGTCGATAGGTCATCGTGTGTTCCTGTGTAACGACAGTGCCCGTTTTTTCTCGGGTGTAGAACCCCTGCATGCCGGAAGTGGTTTGGTGACTCCCCTTGATGGCTGTGGTGTTATAGTAGGGATGATCGATTCTGGAATGGATTTTAATCATATCAACTTTTGTGACAAGGATGGCAAATCCAGGGTTAGGGCGGTGTATCTGCCCTGTGACTCGACAGGTCCACAGCCCATAGTGGAAAACAATCCCTTGCCTGGCAGTTGCTATGAATCCCCCGATCAGATCAACTCGATGACTACCGATTGTGACAGCGCATCTCACGGTTCGCACACAGCAGGTACCGCAACCGGTAGTTATCGCAACAATGGTCTCCATGGGGTGGCTCCCGGAGCTGACATCGTTGCATGCGGTATGCCCGAGGATCAATTGACCGATGTCAATATTGCCAATTGTGTGCGATATATCGTTGATTATGCCGCCAGGGTGGGCAAGCCGTGCGTCATCAACATGAGCATTGGCACCAACGAGGGTCCCAACGATGGCAGTTCCTTTCTGTGCCGCACCTTTGCGTCATTGTCTGGCCCCGGCCGCATCTGCGTCTTGTCGGCAGGAAATGACGGAGACTCTCCTGTCTGTTTTCACTATGCGTTAAAAGGTGCCCGTGACACTGTTACCACATTGTTGCGCAACCAGTGGGGTGGATTGCATCGTGAGGGGTATGTGAGCATGTGGAGCAGTGATGCGACATTACACAAGTCGCGAGTGGTCATCATCAACCGCAGTAGTGGAGAATTAGAGTATGTCTCACCCCTGATTGCCGATTTGCCCGTCGATAGTGTGTTCACGATTTCTAGTGATAATGATCCTGATTTTGCCCGCTTTTATGAGGGCGAGATGTCATTTACCGCTGCATGGGAACCACAACTGGATGACGCTGGTGATTTGCTGGATGAATCGATGTGGCGATATCATTCCTATTGGATAATGGATGCGACATCACTTGTCGCTGGCCACTTGCTGGGACTACAATATGTGGCCGACCAGGAAACAGAACTTGCTGGATGGTGTACCAAGAAAACTTTTTTCTACACTTTTGGGCTTGAAGGGATGACTGGTGGTAGCCCCGTTGGGTCAATCAGTGATTTAGCGACATGCGACAGTGTCATCTCGGTCGGTGCCTACTGCACGAGAAAGACTTATATCGACCATCATGGTGAAGAACATGTCCTGGCACTCTGCTCTCCCAACGATATCGCGCCTTTCTCCTCATTTGGGCCCGATGAACGCGGCATCGACCGTCCTGACGTCTGCGCCCCTGGCTATGCCTTGCTCTCATCGGGCAACCGGTTTGATGAAAAATCCGCGCGAAACACCTGGCTCGCCGATGAAGTGGTTGATGGCGAGGCCTATCCCTATTATTCCAACCAGGGTACATCGATGTCGGCTCCTGTCATCGCAGGTGCTGTTGCGCTCATGCTGCAAGTAAACCCCAGCCTCACGCCATCGATGATCAAGGAGGTCATTAAGCGCACATCGATTCAAGACTACTATGTGCTCAATGGCGATCCCAGGCGCTGGGGCGCAGGAAAACTGGATATTGAAGCAGCCGTCAATGATGTGATCAATCGCACGTTATTGCCTGGCGATGTGAATAATGATGGCGAGGTGAACATTGCTGATATCCAGTTGCTGGTTGATGTGGTGCAAGGCAAGTGGCAGCGACACGATGCCGCCACTCTCATCCGTGCCGACGTGAATCAAGACCATGAGATACTCATTAGCGACATTAACAGTGTTATTGATTTGATTTTAAAATAATGGAGTTATGATTGATTACATCAAGGGAAACATAACTGAACTGAGCCCCACCTATGCCGTTATCGACAACCATGGAGTGGGATACATGATTAATATCTCACTCTCCACCTACGACATGATGACTAGGGTAGGGAAGGACGAGATTGCCATGCTCTATATCTATGAAGCCATTAGAGAAGACGCCCACTTGCTCTACGGTTTTCACAGCAAGAGCGAGCGAGAAGCCTTCCTGGCGCTGATTTCGGTTTCGGGAGTCGGACCTAATACCGCCCGCATGATTCTCTCGTCGATGAACGTTGAAGAGTTCAATCAAGCCATAACAGGCAACAATGTTGCCATGTTCAAGACGGTAAAGGGAGTTGGGGCAAAAACCGCTCAGAGAATAATAGTTGACCTCAAGGATAAAATAAAACCGTCAAGTACTACGTTATTACAACAGACAGGGCAAGCTGCGGGCGAAGCCTTTGACGAGGCACTGGCGGCTCTTGTTATGTTGGGATTTACCCAACAGGCGTCTCATAAGGCACTTAAAACATTGTTTTCCAGCAATCCTGCATTGGGTGTTGAAGAGGCCATTAAGCGTGCGCTCAAGATGATGTGATGCCGCATCACGCTGCTGTCTGTTACCTTGACACAACATGTTGTTGAAGAAATACTATTCATGCTGAACAGGAAAAAAATATTATTTGCTATTGTCATTGGCGCCCTCATTGGTTTGTGGGCGGGCAATGACTTGTGGGCACAATATGTTACCAGCACATTACCACCGCCACCACCACCCCCCGACACACGCCCATCAGCACAGCAGCAACTCACTCCGTCCCTGGATCTTCACTTCAATGTGAAACCGACCATCCCCCAAAGTTATGACGATGTACAGGGAAAAGGAGAATATTCTGCCGACTTGAAGGATCCGTCAAATATCACCTCGATGGTCGAATTTGACCCTGAAACCGGTTGCTATGTCATTCACACCCGCTTGGGAGATAATGACATCGTCACCCCTTATATCATGTCGTCTGACGAGTACAGCAATATGGACTTCAGGCGATCCATGATGGAATATTACAGGAAGAAGAATGCCGAGAGTGCACAGAATCAGGAAAAAGATCCGTTCAACTTCCTGGATATGCAATTTGGCCTGGGACCGCTTGATAAGGTGTTTGGCCCTGGCGGTGTGCAACTCAAGACAACTGGATCGGTGGAAATCAAGATGGGTGTCAATAGCAATTTTACCGATAACCCCGCACTATCCGTTTCTCAACGTCGCAAGACTTATTTCGATTTTAAGCAGGATATCGAGGCCAACATCGCTGCAACCGTTGGTGACAAGATGAGGTTCAACATGAACTATAATACCAAAGCCACTTTTGACTTCGACAGTAAGAACTTGAAATTGGCCTATGAGGGTAAGGAGGATGAGATCATCAAGAATATCGAAGCCGGTAATGTGAGCATGACTACCGGATCATCTCTCATACATGGTAGTGCGGCATTGTTTGGCATAAAAACAAAGTTGCAGTTTGGCAAACTCACAGCAACAGCGCTCGTTTCACAACAGAATAGTGAGTCACAGACCGTTAGTAGTAAAGGTGGATCCCAGACCACCGAGTTCTATATTTCGGCCGACAAATATGACCAGAATCGCAACTTCTTTCTCTCGCACTTCTTCCGCGATAATTATGATAGATGGTGCTCCAAGTTGCCTCTCGAAACATCAGGTATCCAGATTACCCGCATTGAAGTATGGATTACCAATAAGCGTAGCAACTTCAATGAGTCGCGCAACATCATGGCGTTTATGGACGTCGGTGAAGACACCAGATTGAATAACCGCCATTGGATAGCAACTGGCGATGGCCTGCCCGACAATAACTCCAACGACATGCTCAAGACCATCAAGGAGTCTTATCCCGATGCTCGATACATGAGCAAGGCCTCGACGGCTCTTGATCCCCTCAAGGAGTTTGGCTTTGAGGGCGGTGATGACTATGAGAAAATCGAGAGTGCTCGCCTGCTCTCGCCAGCCGACTATTCGGTCAACAAGAGTCTGGGTTACATCATGCTCAAGACCGCACTGGCGGCTGATGAGATTCTTGCAGTGGCTTATTCCTACACCTATAACGGACAGCCCTATCAGGTGGGAGAGTTCTCTAGCAATGTCACTGCTACTGACCAGTCCTTGTATGTCAAGATGCTCAAGGGCACCACGTCGTCTCCCTATAATCCCATGTGGGACCTGGCGATGAAAAACGTATATGCCCTTGGAGCCTATCGTATCCAGAAGAGCAATTTCAAGCTCAACATCAAGTACTTGAGCGATACTACCGGTAATGAGTTGACCTATATTCCTGCCGACACTATCAATGGCGTCCCATTGCTCCAGGTGATGAATCTGGACCGCTTGGATGCCAACCAAGAAACCAATATCGATGGACGGTTTGACTACATTGAGGGCTACACTGTTAAGTCGGATTACGGAAAAATCATTTTCCCGGTCAAGGAACCATTTGGTGAACACCTGCGTTCAAAATTCAGTAGTGACGCCGTCGCCCAGAAGTATATCTACACCGAGTTATATGACTCGACACTCACAGTAGCACAGCAATTCAGCGACAAGAACAAGTTTGTACTTGCTGGTGAATACCAATCCAGTGAGGGCAGTGTGATCAGATTGAATGCGACCAACGTGGCTCGTGGTTCGGTTGTTGTCACCGCTGGTGGTGTACCCCTTAATGAGGGCAGCGATTATACGGTCGATTATGTGATGGGTACTGTGACCATCATTAATCAGAACATCATTGATGCAGGAACCAACATCAGCGTATCTCTAGAAAACCAATCCACCTTCAGTATGCAGCGCAAGACGCTGTTGGGCCTTGATCTGGATTATGCCTTCAACAAGAATTTCCACTTAGGAGGTACCGTCATGCACTATGGAGAGAAGGCAATCGGTGATAAGGTGGCAATCGGTAGTGAGCTGGTCAACAATACCATTTGGGGATTGAACTTGTCCTATAGCACTCAGTTCATGTGGTTGACCAACTTACTCAACAAGATCCCAACTGTTAATGCCACAGCGCCATCAACGTTGAGTTTCCAGGGTGAGTTTGCCCAGCTGTTGCCACATCAGGGCAAGCGAGGCTCTAACTCAGGCAGTTCTTATATTGACGACTTTGAATCTACCCAAAGTGGTATCGATATCAGGGCTCCCTATTCGTGGTTCCTCGCCTCAACGCCTGTTGACCCGTCCGACAACACTTTATTCCCCGAGGCGTCATTGACCAATGATGTTAGCTATGGTAAAAATCGTGCCTTGCTCTCCTGGTATTATATCGACCGGTTGTTCACTCAACGCAACTCGTCTTATGCTCCAGGCTACATCAAGAGTGACTTGGACGCACTGTCCTATCCCTATGCCCGCGAGGTGGCATTTAGTGAGGTTTTCCCTGGTCGAGAGCTCAACTATGGTGAGTCATCGGTAATCCAGACGCTCAACCTCTCGTTCTATCCGCGTGAGCGTGGTCCGTACAATCTGGACCTCGATGTGGATCAAGAGGGTTATCTCAATAACCCCGAGAAGCGTTGGGGCGGTATCATGCGCAAGATTGATAACACCAACTTTGAACAATCCAATATCGAGTATATCCAGTTCTGGATGCTCGACCCGTTCATGGACGATGAACTGGCCAACCGTGATGGCGGTTATCTGTATTTCAACCTGGGTGAGGTGAGCGAAGATATCTTGAAGGATGGTCTCAAGAGCTATGAGAACGGTCTGCCCATCAACAATGATTCGACCTATATCACCAACACGATTTGGGGTAAAGTGTCTTCTCAATCCTCGTTGACTTATGCATTTGACAACACCAATGGTGCCCGCATCTTGCAGGATGTGGGTCTTGATGGACTGTCCAACACCGAGGAGTTTGAACACCCTACCTATTCCGCGTTCTTGAACGAATTGAGCAACGTCCTGCCAGCGTCCACAGTGGAATCGATGCGGCAAGATCCATTCTCCCCGTTTAATGACCCCGCTGGCGATAACTACGCTTTCTATCGTCACAATTATTATGATGCCAATAAGTACACGATTAACGATCGCTACAAGCATTATAATGGAACAGACGGTAACTCGTTGTCACAAAGCGACGTGTCTGACACA
>Ga0310694_10005035_pt1 | contig 12693 bp, 10 predicted proteins | sample 174DNAGHGhighgp2_FD_203884 | JGI IMG/M metagenome (GOLD analysis project Ga0310694, IMG submission 203884) | Sheep rumen microbial communities from Palmerston North, Manawatu-Wanganui, New Zealand - 1742 DNA GHGhigh gp2 (v2) (version 2) | ecosystem: Host-associated > Mammals > Digestive system...
TTGAAGGTTGAGCGATCTGGTTTCGTCGGCGCCATAGACGCCGAACGGGTGGCGCGCGTGGCGTTCATGCTGGGAGCCGGGCGCGCGAAGTCCGATGACGTAATCGACATGTCTGCCGGGGTTTTGCTCTGCGTGACGCACGGCGACCGCATCGAACCCGGCCAGCCCGTGGCAAAGCTGTTTTCTGACGGCAAGAGGGATATCCTTGAAGATGCCGCAGCGGAATTGGCCGGTGCCTTCACTTTCTCGGCGGCAGAACCGCCTGCTCGACAGCTCTTTCTATCTAAGGTATAATCTGGAGCAATGAAGATAGACCGCAGAACATTTCTAAAGTCAACCGGCGCCGCTTCCCTGCTTGGAGTCGGCGGTTGTGCATCGTTCAGCATCGCCAAGTCCGCGATTTTCGCCAACGGCAAGATAAACATGGCGTTCATCGGCATAGGGAACCGGGGCAACGCCGACTTCACGATGTTCCACTACTTCAAGGATCTCGTGAACGTCGTCGCCCTGTGCGATACAGACATGGAGGGAACGGCGACGCTGCCGGTCTTGGAGGCGTGCCCAGATGCGCCGCGCTACACGGACTTCAGGAAGATGTTTGACGAGCTGGGCAACGCAATCGACGCGGTTTGCATCGCAACGCCGGACTTCTCGCATTTCCCTGCGACGATGCTGGCGATGTCGCTCGGCAAGCATGTGTACGTGGAGAAGCCGCTCGGCAACCGCTTCTACGAGATTGAATTGATGGAGCGCGCGGCGAAGACTTACGGCGTGGTTACGCAGATGGGGAATCAGGCGCACTCTGACGGCAACTACTACCAGTGCCGTGCGCTGGTGGAGAACAAGTTCTTGCGCGATGTTACGCGCATTGAGGCGTTCATGTGCGCATCGCGCCGTTGGCACAAGTACAGAGGCGCGCTTACGGCAATGCCTCCGGCAGAAGACAAACCCGATAACCTCGACTGGAACATGTGGCTCGCGCAGCGGGCGGAACGCGGATACAACCATGCCTACATGAACGGCGAATGGCGGTGCTTCTTCGAGTATGGAACTGGGCCGATCGGCGACTGGGGGCCGCACATCTTCTCGACGGTGTGGGAGCATCTCAAGCTTGGGTTGCCATCCAGGATCGAGGTGCTGAAAGACGAGCGTCGCACGAATGTGGTGTTTCCTCTTGCATCGACGGTGGCCTTCACGTTTCCGGCCCGTGGACCAGGCCTGCCGGAATGCCGCCTCACTTGGCATGATGGTATCGGCAACTATCCCGCTCTGCCAGACAAGGTTACGGACGGCAGATGGAAGCGCAAGGAGTACGGCATTGAGGTGTATGGTGGCGAAGGGCGCGTCTTCGCGCGCGGAAGCCATGCCGCACCGTTTCAGCTTGTGTCCGGCGGCGATCCGAAGGATCCGGAGATAAAGCATATACTGAAGGATTTCCCAAAGCCGAAGTACAATCACTACGAGAGTTTTCTCCGGGCGATTCGAGGGGAGGACGAAGTGCGGTCTCCGTTCCATCTTGCGGCACCGCTTTCGCAGATATGCGCATTGGGTGCGTTGGCGGTGGATCTTGGCGAACCTGTGCTTGATTTCGATCCGTTGGCAAAGCGGTTCACCGCGAACGGACGCGCAAACGCCATGCTTTCCGGCGAAGCGCCACGCGCAGGATGGGAAGAATACTACAGACTGTAGATGCCAGTTAAATCGGCTTTATGACTGAGCCGACTGGTTGTTCTGCCCCACATACCGTGTCTTGGCCTTGATGAATATCAGGCCAGTGACAGGTACAGTGCATATGTATAAAATGCCTACCACGCCAATCGTGAGCCAGAAGTTTGAGACGAGCATGGCGATCAGCAAAAGCAGCCCAGCCATCACAGGAAGCATATAGTGCTTGTTGATATGGACGGACTTCAGGGATATGGTCGGAAGTCGTGACGCCATTAGCGCCCCTACGAACAGCATCATGAATATGCCGAAATACGGATTCTGAAGAGATTGCTGGAGAGTTGGGCAAGTGCCTTTCGCGTCTAACGCCAGCACGAGCACGGCCGGGGACAGCACCATCCAAGCGCCGCCTGGGGCAGGTACGCCAAGAAAGAAATGCTTCCAGTACGGAAGCGTGGGCTGTTCAAGCATTGTGTTGAAGCGCGCGAGGCGGAAGCAGTCGCACATTGCATAGAACAGCGCCGCTCCAAGCGTGAGACGCACGAGCGCATGCGAAACACCTTCGTGCAGAGGTCCGCCGGTGAGCCAGAAGTACATGAACATCGCTGGAGCCACGCCGAAGTTGACGAAGTCGGCAAGCGAGTCCAGCTCCGCACCGAGTTTTGAGCTTGCTTTCAGCAGACGAGCCACCCTGCCATCCATGCCGTCGCATATGCAGGCCACGAGCAGAGCCCAAAGAGCAGGAAGGAAACGTCCCTCTGACGAAAGGGAGATAGACGTGATGCCTGCACATGCGGCAAGCGACGTTATGAGGTTGGGCACAATAGTCCGCAAAGGAATGCGTTCTGGGTTCGGCGTTCTTGGCCGACGTCTCCTGCCGCGCAGTCTGAACCTTGACATTATATTTCTCCTTATGTGAGGTGACCGAGGATTGTTTCACCGGCAACCATGATCTGCCCAAGGCGGACTTCCGGCTCTGTGCCTTTTGGCAGATATACGTCCAAGCGTGATCCAAAGCGAATCAGGCCGAAGCGTTCGGCCTGGACCAAAGTGTTGCCTTCTTCGACAAACGGGACTATGCGACGTGCTACGAGGCCAGCAATCTGCACCACGCCATACTTCGTTCCGTCCTTGGTCTCGATTAGGTATGCGCAGCGTTCGTTGTCCTTGGATGCCTTGTCGAGAGAGGCGTTCAGGTATTTGCCGGGCACATAAGCCTTCTTGACGATGCGGCCAGCAGTAGGCATGCGGTTTACATGGACGTTGAAAACGCTCATGAACACGCTTACGCGCGTGAACGTGTCCTTGTTCCAGTCATTGAGGCTGACGTCTTCCGGTTTCAGCTCTTCGGGTAGCGGAACCGTCTGGATGAGGCATATCCTGCCATCTGCCGGAGACAGCACAGCTTTCGGATCGTTGGGCGGCGGATAGCGGTCGGGATCGCGAAAGAACAGGAACACGCCATAGGTGATTAGCCAGAACGGAATGGTGATCGCAGCAAAAAACACGGTAAGTGCAATGCTGTGAAACACAAAATAGGCGCACACTACGCCTGCAGTAATGACTATGGCAAGTGTTGCCGCAATCAGTCCAAAACGGATTCCTTCCTTGTTTATGTGAGGGAAGAGATATGCCGAGTTCGAGAAGTCTGGTTTGCTTTCCATGGGCGCGTATTATCTCATGTTTTGCTATTTTTGCCAAGAGGACCGGTCGACGGGTGCCTGTTTGCCGCCGAACAGCTTTGAAATGGTGCCGAGTCCATAGACCCATAGCGTAATCCAGCAGACTGGGATGTGGTATAGCCAAGCGCGATCAGGGTGGCGCATTGCCCCTTTGAGCATCTGCCAAAGAAGCGGCAGGACAAGAACCGTGGCAAGGCAAAATACGACAATGCCGATCTTGCGCTGCTTGTCCCAAGGATAGATGCGCGCCTTCTCCTGCGCGAAATAGAGAAAGTCGCGAATGCGGCGACGCTGCTTCCGAACGAAATCTCCGAGCCGTGCGCAATAGAGATGGACGATGCCGGTCTTGACTTTGGCTACGGCCACGGTACCATCTTTTCCTATGCGGTCGTATAGGATGTCGATATCGAAAAGATATGGTTCCCACTTCACGCCATCAAGGAGCGAACGGCGGAACACGAAACCATTTGCGCCGATTGTCGGAAGGGCTTCTGCGCCGAGCCTTAGCTTGAGGTAGCCGCCTTTATCCTCCTGCACCACCGGAAGCTCTGTCCATTTCCCGGTAACTGCGGAGATGCGGTCGTAGTTTCCTGTGAAAAGGCAGATCGGATCGTTCATGCCGAGCATGGCGAAGTAGCGCGTGAGGGCCGGGTCTTCCTTGCGGCATGTGTATTCAAGCGGTTCTGTGGCGATAATCTCGGAATCGGAAAAGGGCATGAGCATGAGCTCAAGCCAGTTGGGGTCAGAAAGGATGTTGTCAGAGTCGATGAGGGCGATCACGTCGCCGGTCGCAGCCTTGATGCCAGCGGCCTTTCCAGCTTCGCCGGTCTTCAGCGGATTGTCGGTGATGGTTTCAACTCCGTATGCCCGCGCCACATCCAGCGTATGATCAGAAGAACCAGCGTCTGCGATCACTATCTCATAGGCGGAGCGCGGAAGTGTCTGGGCACGGATTGCCGCAAGACACGCCCCCAAAGTCTTCTCCGAGTTGAGCGTAGGAATTACTATCGAAAGAAACATGCGTCTATTATACCAAAAAAATGGCTGTGGCGGCGCTTGTCGCTGGCATGTGCCGTTATTCCATGATTTCCATTGACAAGGATGGCTGCCATAGATGGTGGACGTGAGGGACGGACTTATGGTATTATACGCGACATGAACAGAAAAGAAAGGGCTTACTGCAGCAGCTTCTACGTTTGCGGATAGGAGTTTGCGCCTTTGATTATGAGAGACAAGAAGGAACTGACTTTTACGGCACTGTTGTTGGGTGTGGTCATATCTGTGGTATTTGGTGCGGCGAATGCATATCTTGGTTTGCGCGTTGGGCTTACGATTTCGGCGTCAATACCGGCTGCGGTTGTTTCGATGGGCGTACTTCGGTTCGTGCTGCGGCGTGACTCCATCCTTGAGAACAATATGGTGCAGACTATCGGATCTGCCGGCGAATCGCTTGTGGCGGGTGCCGTGTTCACCATGCCAGCGCTCTATCTTTGGGCGCAGGAGGGGCTGTGTCCTCCGCCTGGTTTCGTGCAGCTTACGCTGATTGCCTTGGCTGGTGGACTGCTGGGCGTGCTTCTTATGGTGCCGCTTCGCAAACCGTTGGTTGTGGATGAGGATGCTACACTCGTATATCCGGAAGGTCGTGCCTGTGCGGATGTTCTGCGTGCGGGAGAGAAGGGCGCACAGCAAGCGCGCACGGTTTTCATCGGACTTGCTGCCGCAGTCCTGTTCAAGCTGGTCACAGATGTGTTGAAATGGATTCCAGCCATGGTTTCGATTCCGTTCCGGCGGTTGCGCGGAGAGTTGGGACTTGAATTTTCGTCGGCATTGATTGGCGTTGGGTACATCATTGGACCGAAGATAGCGACACTAGTCTATATAGGATCGTTTCTTGGCTGGATGATTCTGATTCCGCTTTTCTGTGTGTTTTCCGATGGTGCGGCAGCGGCCTACGCAAGTGGTGGAGCTACGGCGGTTTGGGCTACATATGTTCGCTATGTGGGGGCTGGCGCCATAGCCACAGCTGGGTTTCTTTCGTTGGCACGGTCGCTGCCGCTGTTCGTGCGGACGTTCAAGGCCTCGTTCGCTGTCGCTGGGCGTGAAGCGCCGAAAGGTGACATTCCCATGCGTTACGTCATTGGCGGCGTGGTATGCGTCATCGTATTCATGGTATGCATACCGACGGTTCCTGTCGGAATAGGCGGAGCTCTTCTGATCGCTCTTTTCGGTTTCTTCTTTGCGGCGGTATCTGCACGGATGGTTGGGTTGGTGGGCAGTTCAAACAATCCAATCTCGGGCATGACCATTGCCACGCTCGTGGTTTCCGCGTTTGCGCTTAAGACGTGCGGCGTAGCGGGAGCGGCAGGGATGGTTGCTTCCATCGCTATTGGAAGTGTGGTTTGCATCATCGCTGCCTTGGCCGGAGACACTGCACAAGATCTCAAGACCGGACAACTTGTTGGAGCAACCCCATGGAAGCAGCAGGTTGGCGAGATTGCCGGCGCTATCGTCTCGTCGTTTGCTGTGGGGGGCGTGCTTCTGCTCATGCATCGAGCGTGGGGCTTTGGAAGCGACCACATTTCGGCGCCGCAGGCGATGCTCATGAAATCGCTTATTGAAGGCATTATGGGCGGCAACTTGCCATGGGGGTTGCTTGGCATTGGCGTTGGGATTGCCATTGTGTTGGCGCTGCTGCGCCTTCCGGTTATGCCATGCGCGCTCGGCATCTATCTGCCGGTGCGCCTGAACACGACAATTTTCATTGGCGGCATGTTGCGCCTACTGGCAGACCGGTACTTCCCGTCTGCCGTGAAACCAGGAACGCTGTTTGCCGCCGGATTGATTGCGGGTGAGGGCGTGTGCGGCATACTGCTTGCGCTTTGGACTGTTCTGCTGTAGAATACCCGCCATATTTATCAACGACATGACAGTGTCCACCATTTAGAGAGGAGTTTAGTGAAATGAAGACAATAACAAGAAGAGACTTTGTTGCGATGTCGGCGCTTACGGCAAGTGCGTTCATGGCAGGGGGCTGCATTACGGCGGCGGCGAAAAAGCGTCCACAGATAGCCGCGCAGCTCTATTCCATATACAAGATATTCTGGAAAGAACCGGAGAAGTGTCTTGCGCAGCTTAAGGCTGGCGGCTATGAGGGAGTTGAGTTCGCGGGATATGAAAATCACACGGCAAAGGATATCCGTAAACTGCTTGCGGACGTCGGATTGAAGGCTGCCGGTACGCATGTGAACGGAGACATAGAGCTTGTAGGCGACAATCTTAAGCGGACGCTCGACTTCTGTGCCGAGGCTGGCATAGAGAGCGTGACAACGCCACATGCCAAGCGCGATTCTGCGGATGCCTATCGCGCATTCGGACATGCGATGGGGCTTGCGGCTGAAGCTGCGGCTTCGTATGGCATAAAGGTGGGAGTCCATTCAACGTACCATCACTTCACCACCAAATATGGTGGTGTGACGGCATGGGACATGATCTACAGTGAGGCATCTCCGCTTCTGCAGCAGCAGATTGACACTGCAAACACTTTCCATACCGGCGAGAATCTTGTTGCGTTGCTGAAGAAGTATCGCAATCGCCATCACTCAATCCATCTGAAGGAGAACGTGCCGACGGTGGCTGGCATATTCGGAGAACGGCCTACAGATGGCGGACCTGTTGTGCCGTGGGATGAGGTTTTCTCATATATGGCAACAGAAACAGGATGCGAATGGTACATAGTTGAGGCAGAGGGCAAGCCAGCATCGCTTGAACCGTGCCTTGTCAATTGCCGGTTCCTCTTGGATAGGCTTGGATGACTGGCGTAGTCCCGTTGGGCATAGATAGGGAATGACACATACGTCATTGAGCGTGACATCATGGCACAGTGGCACACTTCGTGATTATTTATCATGGTTTATTTCTTGATTTGTCTTAGTTTTTGTGCGATTGCTGTTTTGGCATGGTGATTGCTTGATAAAAGGCAAAGATGAAAGAGAAACGGAATGACACAGTGAGAGAAACGCGGTGAGCAGACCGTTTCGGAAGGAGAAATGAATTATGGCAAAAGTTTTAGGAATTGACTTGGGAACCACCAACAGTTGCATGGCTGTGATGGAAGGCGGTGAGCCTGTCGTAATCCCAAACGCTGAAGGTGCCCGCACAACGCCGTCAATCGTGGCGTTCACGAAGACAGGCGAGGAGCTTGTCGGCCAGGCGGCGAAGCGTCAGGCAGTGACGAATCCGAAATCGACGATTTACTCGATCAAGCGTTTCATGGGCCGTCGGTACGATGAGATGTCCGAGGAGATCAAGATGGTACCTTACGAAGTGTGTGCCGCGAAGAACGGCGATGCTGCAGTAAGGGTGGAGGGGCGCGAGTATTCCGCGCAGGAGATTTCCGCAAAGATCCTCTCGAAGCTGAAAAGGGATGCCGAGGCGTTCCTTGGCGAGAAGATCACGCAGGCGGTCATCACGGTGCCGGCGTACTTCAACGATTCGCAGCGTCAGGCGACGAAAGACGCGGGCGCGATTGCGGGCCTTGAGGTGCTGCGTATCGTGAACGAGCCGACGGCGGCGTCGCTGGCGTATGGTCTCGACAAGAAGAAGAACGAGAAGATCGCGGTGTACGACTTCGGCGGCGGTACGTTCGATATCTCCGTGCTTGATATCGGCGATGGCGTCTTTGAGGTGAAGGCTACGAACGGCGATACGCACTTGGGCGGCGACGATCTCGATCAGGCGATCATGCGTTGGATGATCGATAGCTTCAAGGCGGAGCAGGGCATTGACATCTCCACCGACATGATGGCGCGTCAGCGTCTGAAAGAGGCGGCGGAGAACGCGAAGTGCGCGTTGTCGAGCGCGACGACGTTTGACATTTCGCTGCCGTTCATCACGGCGGACGCGACGGGGCCGAAGCACCTGCAGATGACGCTCACCAAGGCGAAGTTGGAGCAGCTCACTGACGAGCTGGTGGAGCGCACTACAGGCCCGTGCCGCAAGTGCATGGACGATGCGGGGCTTTCCACCGTCGATGAGGTTGTGCTCGTGGGTGGCCAGACGCGCATGCCGCGCATCCAGGAGCAGGCCAAGAAGCTGTTTGGCAAGGAGCCGCACAAGGGCGTGAACCCAGATGAGGTTGTGGCCATCGGTGCAGCAATTCAGGGCGCGATCCTGAAGGGCGAGGTGAAGGATGTTCTGCTGCTTGACGTGACGCCGCTCACGCTCGGCATCGAAACGCTTGGCGGCGTACTGACGCCGCTCATCGAGCGCAACACGACGATCCCCACTAAGAAGAGTCAGGTGTTCTCAACGGCGGCGGACAATCAGCCGGCGGTGACAATCTCCATCTTCCAGGGCGACCGCAAGATGGCGCGCGACAACAAGTCGCTCGGCAACTTCAACCTTGACGGCATTCCGCCGGCACCGCGCGGGGTTCCGCAGATTGAGGTGACTTTCGACATTGACGCCAATGGCATTCTCAACGTCTCGGCGAAGGATCTTGGCACCAAGAAGGAGCAGAAGATCACCATTACCGCAGCGGGCGGTCTCTCGAAGGAAGAGATCGAGAAGATGCGCAAGGATGCGGAGATGCATGCCGCCGAGGACGAGAAGCGCCACGAGGAGGTCGAGGTCCGCAACAAGGCTGACGGTCTCGCATTTCAGGTGGAGAAGACGCTGAAGGACGCAGGCGACAAGATCGCCGCCGACAAGAAGGCGCCTGTCGAAGCCGCGCTGAAGGAACTTCAGGAGGCCCTCAAGAACGCATCCACGCCGATTGAGACGATCAAGGCGAAGCAGGAGGCGCTCATGAAGGCGATGGAACCGGTTGCGCAGGGGATGTACGCCTCCGCGCAGCAGCAGGCCAACTCGGCGAACCCGTTCAACGGGGCCAATGGCCCATTTGCCGGCGCTGGTACGCCGCCGCCCGGCAGTGGGACCGAAACCCCTCGCTCCGATAACAATGGCAAGAAGGGCGGAGACGATGTTGTCGATGCCGATTTTACGATGAAGTAAGAAAATCAACTACTAACTAAACCGAAAGGAAAACAAAAAAATGAAAATCAGACCCTTGGGTGACCGTGTGCTGGTCGAACCCATTGAAGAGAAAGATCAGGTTGTCGGTGGAATCATCATCCCCGACTCCGCAAAGGAAAAGCCCATGCAGGGCAAGGTTGTCGCCGTCGGTAAGAAGACGGACAAGGACGGCAAGGAAATTGCGTTCGACGTCAAGGCTGGCGACACGGTTCTGCTGCCGAAGTACGGTGGCACGGAAGTGAAGATCAACGACAAGAAGATGCAGCTCGTGAGAGAGGAAGATCTTCTTGGCGTCGTGGAGAAGTAACTTGGAAATCTAGAAAACTAGGATTCTAGAAATCTATAATACTGGAAAGGAATCAGAATATGGCAAAGCAGATTAAGTTCGACGCAGATGCGCGTCAGAAGATTCTCGCCGGCGTTGAGAAGCTCAGCGCGGCGGTGACATCCACGCTCGGCCCGTCCGGCCGCAACGTGATACTCGACAAGAAGTTTGGCTCCCCGCAGATCACCAAGGACGGCGTGACAGTCGCCAAGGAGATCGAGCTGGCCGATCCCTTCGAGAACATGGGTGCGCAGATGGTCAAGGAAGTCGCCTCAAAGACGAATGACGTCGCTGGCGACGGCACGACCACGGCCACGCTCCTTGCGGAATCGGTCTATCGCGAAGGTCTCAAGAACCTCACCGCCGGTGCGAACGCTCCGGCTCTCAAGAACGGCATTGACAAGGCTACGGCAGCCGTCGTTGACGCCATCGCAAAGCAGGCCAAGAAGGTCAAGAGCTCCGAGGAGATCGCTCAGGTAGCAACGCTTTCCGCAAACGGCGAAACCGAAGTCGGCGCAATCATCTCCGATGCGATGGACAAGGTCGGCAAGGACGGCACCATCACGGTGGAAGAGGCCAAGACGCTTGAAACCACGCTGGATGTCGTTGAAGGCATGCAGTTTGACAAGGGCTACCTCTCGCCTTACTTCGTGACCGATCCTGAAGAGATGGAGTGCGTGCTCGAGAATCCGTACCTGCTCCTCTTCGAGAAGAAGATTTCCAATCTCCAGGAACTTCTGCCTGTGCTGCAGGCCGTTGCCAAGAGCGGTCGTCCGCTGATGATCATCGCGGAGGACGTTGAGGGCGAGGCACTCGCAACGCTCGTGGTGAACAAGCTGCGTGGCAGCTTCCAGGTGTGTGCGGTCAAAGCGCCGGGCTTCGGCGACCGCCGCAAGGCAATCCTTCAGGATATCGCCGTTCTCACCGGCGGTCAGCTCATCTCCGAGGATCTCGGCGTCAAGCTGGAGAACGTCGGCCTTGAGATGCTGGGGCGCGCGAAGAAGGTCACGGTCGATAAGGACAACACCACGATCGTTGAAGGTCTCGGCAAGAGCACCGACATCAAGGCCCGCGTCGATCAGATCAAGAAGCAGATCGAGGAGACGACGAGCGACTACGACCGCGAGAAGCTTCAGGAGCGTCTGGCAAAGCTCTCCGGCGGCGTTGCGATCATCAAGGTCGGCGCTGCGACGGAAGCGGCGATGAAGGAGAAGAAGGATCGCGTGGACGATGCTCTGCACGCAACCCGCGCGGCCGTCGAGGAAGGCATCGTCGCCGGCGGCGGCGTGGCGTACCTCCGTTGCCAGAAGGCCATTGAAGCCCTCAATCTTGAAGGTGATGAGAAGGTTGGCGCGGACATCATCTCTCGTGCAATCGAGGCTCCTCTGCGCAAGCTCGTTGCGAACGCCGGGCAGGAAGCTGCGCTCGTGATCGCCAACGTGAAGAAGGCAACCGGCACGAACGGCTACAACGTCCGCACTGGCGAATATGCAGACCTCTTCAAGTGCGGCGTGGTCGATCCCGCCAAGGTTGTGCGCTGTGCGTTGCAGAACGCCGCTTCCATCGCGGGCCTGCTGCTCACGACCGACTGCATGGTCACGGACATCCCCGAGAAGAAGGATGCCTGCAGCTGCGGCGGTCACGGCGGACAGCCTGGCATGGACGGCATGATGTAATTCAATCAGTTCAAATGGGGGTGCGGCCTTGCCGTCGCACGGACCAAAGAATGGCATCTGGGTTTTCATCCTCCCAGATGCCGTCTTTTCGTCTAAAGAGAATCGATGGCAAACTCTGTGAATGTTGCCGGCGCATCGCCGATGGCGCGTCTGGCGGAGAGAATTGCCTTGACTGCGCCAGATGGTACTTTGATCTTTGCGGTCTTGCGCTTCTTTACAGTCCAGCGTTCGTCCGCGATGATTTTGCCGTCGGCGTTGTGGAAAATGAGTTGCAGCTGCGCTGCCGGTGAGCCCTTGGCCAGTTTAACATGAAGCTGAACCTTCTTGACGCCTTGATCGATAGTGAGCTCGATCGTTCGGTCGATATGCTTCATTGCGGTTGCGTCGGTTGCTTTCTTTTCGATGACAGTCGTTATGTTGTTCGTGACGATTTCAGTTGCCGTTTCAATGTGCTTTCCCGGAACCGCCAGCCATGAGATTGCGGCCGCAGCGATTGCCGTCGCCGCTACCATGGCGGCCACTATGCTCTTCTTCATTCGCTTTGGATTGCGCCCTGTCTGCATCACGGAGCGCACAGTGAACGGGATGTGGCGGAATGTCACGGTGTGCGCCTCGTCGTCATACAGCACATAGGTAGATTCGCATGTGCTGCCGTTTGTGCGTGGATATCCTACGCTGCCTGGATTTACGATGTAACGTTTTCCGTCTTCAAGAGTGAAATCGGTTGGGGCGAGTGCATACACCTTGCCGCTTGCGCCGGTGAGGAATATGCCTGGCACGTGCGAATGCCCTACGAACATGAGCTGTTCGCTGCGGATGGCAAAGTTTGCCGCCGCATCGGATTCGTCCGTTATGTACTCAAATGTCTTTGGTGAAGTGAAATCGCCATGTGAGCATATGAAAGATTTGCAGCTGCATGTGTAGGGCAGATTCTTGAGCCATGCAATGCTTTCTTGCGAAAGAGCCTCCTGATGTCGCGCAACTGCGTCTGCGGCGAGGTCGATGAAGTCTGAAGCGGAAATGCGTCCCGAAACGGCGTCATCGTGGTTTCCGGCAAGCGTCACGGCGGCGTTTTGGCGGATGAGCGCAACGGTTTTGGCGGGTTCGGGCCCATATCCGACAACATCGCCAAGGCATATGATCTTCGTTGCGCCGAAGCGTCGCGCATCGGCGAGCACTGCCGAAAGGGCAATCTCGTTTGCGTGAACATCGGATAATATGGCGAAAATCATGTCGCTGATTATACCATATAATGCAGCTTGCAGCTGATCGCAAGTGTGGGCGTTGCCGGACAGCGTGATTTAGGGGGCAC
>Ga0310694_10005038_pt1 | contig 12689 bp, 10 predicted proteins | sample 174DNAGHGhighgp2_FD_203884 | JGI IMG/M metagenome (GOLD analysis project Ga0310694, IMG submission 203884) | Sheep rumen microbial communities from Palmerston North, Manawatu-Wanganui, New Zealand - 1742 DNA GHGhigh gp2 (v2) (version 2) | ecosystem: Host-associated > Mammals > Digestive system...
GCTCGTCGTCTTCACCAGTTCGAAGGCCGAGGGCAACAACAACCTCATGAACGGCTATGCCTACATAACGGGCTACCAGAGCCGTACACCTATGCGTATGTTCTTCTCCACCGAACAGACGGAGCACGTCTTTGAGAACAAGAACTACGGCTGGTATCCCACGTTCTTCTATGACGACAGCGGCACACTGGCCGTCCGCCACTTCTGCCCGGACAACAACAAGATTATAGAATCCTACTACGATTATCCTGTGTGGGAGTCCTACGAGATGGGCACCACCACAAAGTCCGACTACGAGAACTTCTGGAAGAACCTCCGCAAGCCGCAGTTCCTGGAACAGCCTGATATGCCGTGGTATTAAGCATTAAGCATTGAAATGGACAAGATAGGACGTTACGAATTTCTGGCAGAGCCGTTCCACTGTGATTTCAGTGGACGGCTCTTCATGGGGCACCTGGGTAATCATCTGCTCAATGCCGCCGACTTCCATTCTACGGATCGCGGCTTCGGCATGAAGTACCTGCTGGGCATCCACCGCTCGTGGGTGCTCTCTCGTTTGGCTATTGAGATGAACGAGATGCCTGAGATGTATACGAAGTTCAATGTCGAGACGTGGGTGGAGTCGGCCATGAAGTACTTCACCTCGCGCAACTTCGCAATCCTTGCCCCTGGCTCCACGCCCCATGCCCCCAAGGTGTATGGCTACGGCCGTAGCATCTGGGCCATGATTGATACGGAGACGCGCCAGCCTACTGACATCTTCTCGATTGACAACGGCGCCATCAACGACTGGATAGTTACAGACAAGGAGTGTCCTATCGACAAGGGCGGTCGTGTGAAGATGACGGACCAGGCCGAGCTTGTTCGCACTATCGATACCTATTATAACGATGTCGACATCAACGGCCACATCAACTCTGTGAAGTACATTGAACATGTGCTCGACCTGTGGCCCCTCGACTGGTATCGCGAGCACCAGATCAAGCGTTTCGAAATAGCCTACGTGGCTGAGGCCCATCAGGGCGACCAGCTCTCGTTCTATAGGGAGACCTCCTCTAACCCCTCCGAGGGAGGGGGACTGGAGTTCAATGTCCGCATTGTACGCTCCGATGGTACAGAATGTTGCCGAAGCAAGGTTAAATTCTTATAATTCTGACAGATTATTTGGCAATATGGTGACAATTTGTTACCTTTGCGCTCGATTTTAAGTTAACCCCCTCGTCGGCACTTCGTGTAAGCGCTGAGTAGACTGATAAAACGACGGCTCTCGGGTTAGGGCTGGCATAGTACGCAAGGGATATGTATAACATTTAATTTATTAGCTATTATGGCAGAAATGAATTTTGGTGGCGTTATCGAAACTGTTGTCACCAGCAAGGAGTTCTCACTCGAGAAAGCACGTGAAGTATTAAAGGATGAGGTTATCGCCGTCATCGGCTATGGCGTTCAGGGACCTGGTCAGGCCTGCAACCTGCGCGACAACGGCTTCAACGTCATCGTCGGACAGCGTCCTGGCAAGACCTACGACAAGGCTGTGGCTGATGGCTGGGTGCCTGGCAAGACCCTCTTCTCCATCGAGGAGGCCGCCGAGAAGGGTACCATCCTCTGTATGCTGCTCTCCGACGCTGGTCAGATTCAGCAGTGGCCCACCATCAAGAAATATCTGAAGCCTGGTAAGACGCTGTACTACAGCCACGGCTTCGCTATCAACTGGAGCGACCGCACGGGCGTTGTTCCTCCTGCTGACGTTGACGTCATCATGGTGGCTCCTAAGGGAAGCGGAACTTCCCTTCGCACTATGTTCTGCGAGGGCCGCGGTCTGAACTGCTCGTACGCTGTCTATCAGGACGCTACGGGCAAGGCCAAGGAGAAGACGCTCGCCTTCGGCATCGGCATTGGCGCCGGCTATATGTTTGAGACCACCTTCCAGCGCGAGGCTACCTCTGACCTGACTGGTGAGCGTGGAAGCCTGATGGGTGCCATCCAGGGTCTGCTGCTGGCACAGTACGAGGTGCTGCGCGAGAACGGCCACTCGCCCTCGGAGGCCTTCAATGAGACCGTCGAGGAGCTCACCCAGAGCCTTGGCCCGCTCTTCGGCGCTAAGGGTATGGACTGGATGTACGCTAACTGCTCGACCACCGCTCAGCGTGGCGCCCTCGACTGGGCTCCCCGTTTCCACGATGCCATCAAGCCCGTCATGGAGTGGCTCTACTACTCAGTGAAGACTGGCAACGAGGCTCAGATTACTATCGATGCCAACTCGAAGCCCGACTATCGTGCTGGACTGGAGAAGGAGCTCGAGGCTATGCGCAATCAGGAGATGTGGCGCGCTGGCGAGACCGTTCGCAAGCTTCGTCCTGAGAATCAGGAAATCTAATGATAGTATGATAAAAGAAAAAGCTCGCTGAAAAGCGAGCTTTTTTCTTTGTGGGTGCTGATGGATTCGAACCACCGAAGTCGAAAGACAGCAGATTTACAGTCTGCCCCATTTGGCCACTCTGGAAAACACCCTTTGATATTTACGATTTGACGATTTACTATTTACGATTTGAAATGTACTATTTATCGTCTTGTCGTGGGCGTTGACGGATTCGAACCGCCGACCCTCTGCTTGTAAGGCAGATGCTCTAAACCAGCTGAGCTAAACGCCCTTTCCTTGAAAGCGGGTGCAAAGGTACTGCTTTTTCTTGAAACTGCCAAATTTTTTCGGCGGAAAAAATTTTTGGAACTGCGAATTTCATGAAATTCGCGAATTATATCTGTGCTTTGTTTGGTGCTTTCTTGGTTTTTCCTTATCTTTGTAGCCACAGAAACACTAAAACAGAATACTTGAACCTATGCTTAGAAAAATTAGAATTGCGCTGGCTGTGGTGTTCTTCGTGGGCATCACCCTGCTGTTCATTGACTTTACGGGAACGGCGCACCACTGGCTCTCGTGGATGGCGAAGGTGCAGCTGCTGCCTGCCGTGTTGGCATTAAATGTAGTCGTCATCGCGGCACTCGTCGTGCTAACGCTTGTCTTCGGACGTATCTATTGCTCTGTCATCTGTCCGCTGGGCGTTATGCAGGACGTGCTGGCGCGGCTGAACCGTAAGAAGAATAAGTACGCGTACTCGCGCGAGGTGCGCTGGCTGCGCTATCCCGTGCTGGTGCTGTTCATCATAGCCTTGGTGGCTGGCGTGGGCTCGCTGTTCCAGCTGCTGGCGCCCTACAGCGCCTATGGCCGTATCGCCACGATGCTGTTGCAGCCCGTGTGGATGCTGGGCAACAACGTGCTGGGCTATCTGGCCGAGCGTGCTGACAGCTACGCTTTCTACACGGTCGACGTGTGGCTGAAGTCGCTGCCCGTACTCATCATTGCTGTGGTGACGCTGGCGGTGCTGGCTGTGACGGCCTGGCGTGGTGGACGAACTTACTGCAACACCATCTGTCCTGTAGGCACGTTGCTGAGCCTCCAGGCCCGCTTCTCGTGGCTGAAGGTACGCTTCGACGTGGACAAGTGCAAGAACTGCTCCCTGTGCTCAAAGAACTGCAAGGCCGCCTGTATTGACTACAAGACGCATACGGTGGACTACTCGCGCTGTGTGGTCTGCGGCAATTGTATAGAGATGTGTAAGTTTGGAGCGTTGAAGTATTCGAGGAACGAGAAGCGAGAAACGAGGAATGAGGATACTCAGGCGACAGATCAGGGTAAGCGTTCGTTCCTCCTCGCCACCGCTATGGCCGCTACTGCTGCTATGGCGCAGAAGAAGGAGAAGCTGACGGACGGCGGACTGGCTGAGCTGGAGGACAAGGTGGCTCCTGAGCGCCAGACGCCGCTGACGCCCCCAGGCTCGCTGTCGTTCCAGCATTTCGCTCAGCATTGTACGGGCTGCCAGCTCTGCGTGTCGGAGTGTCCCAACGGGGTGCTGCGCCCCTCGACAGACTTGATGCACCTGATGCTGCCCGTCATGAGCTACGAGCGTGGCTACTGCCGTCCAGAGTGTACGCGCTGTTCGACAGTCTGTCCCGCTGGCGCCATCAAACCCATCGATGAGCCTGAGAAGACGGCCATCCATATTGGTCACGCCGTATGGGTGAAGAAGAACTGTGTGCCGTTGACTGATGGCGTGGAGTGTGGCAACTGTGCCCGCCACTGTCCGACGGGAGCCATCGAGATGGTGATGCTCAACGAGGACGACGAGGAGTCGCCTATGGTGCCTGCTATCAACGAGTCGGCCTGCATAGGCTGTGGCGCCTGCGAGTATGTCTGCCCATCGCGTCCGTTCTCGGCCATCATTGTCGAGGGAAACGAAGTACACCAAAACATTTGACCATTTGACAATTTGACAATTTGACGATTTGACAATTTGACAATTTGACGTTTTATGGAAAAGAAGAATATATCACGACGCTCGTTCCTGAAGCTGTTTGGTGCAGGGACGGTGGCAACGGCTGCCGTCATGACGGGCTGCAAGTCGAAAGGCGACTCAAAGGCCGCCGAGGAATACAAGAACCAGGTGGAGCCGCCCGTAGGCAAGATGACCTACCGCGTGAACCCCAAGACCAATGAGAAGGTGTCGCTCTTGGGCTACGGCATGATGCGTCTGCCGACTGTCCCTGGCGGCAAGGACGACGAGTTCGACCAGGAGATGATCAACCGTCAGGTGGACTATGCGCTGGAGCACGGCGTGAACTACTTTGACACCAGCCCTGTCTACTGCCAGGGACTGTCTGAGCGCTGCACGGGCATTGCGCTGAGCCGCCACAAGCGCTCCGAGTACTTCGTGGCCACGAAGCTCTCGAACTTCAACCCTGAGTACCACCAGCGCGAGAAGGCTATCGAGATGTATCGCAACTCGATGAAGGAGCTGCAGGTGGACTATCTGGACTACTACCTGCTGCACGCCGTTGGCGGCGCTATGGAGGAGTTCCAGAAGCGCTATGTGGACAACGGCATCATGGACTTCCTGTTGGCAGAGCGCGAGGCTGGCCGCATCCGCAACCTCGGCTTCTCGTTCCATGGCCGCCAGGAGGTGTTCGACGAGATATTGGCCCTCAACGACAAGTACCATTGGGATTTTGTGCAGATAGAGCTGAACTACCTGGACTGGGACTACGCCAACGAGATCAGCAAGAATAACGTCGACGCCCACTACCTCTACGACGAGCTGCAGAAGAAGGGCATACCAGCCGTCATCATGGAGCCCCTGCTGGGTGGCCGTCTGGCCAACCTGCCTCAGTACCTGGCGACAGAACTGAAGAGCAAGGCTCCTGAGCGCAGCGTCGCCTCCTGGGCCTTCCGCTATGCCGGCACCCCTGAGGGCGTGCTGACTGTCCTCTCGGGCATGACCTACATGGAGCACCTGAAGGACAATCTGCTGTCCTACTGCCCCTTGCAGCCGCTCAGCGACGACCAGATGCGCTACCTCGACAAGGACATCGCCCAGAAGATAGTAGGGCTGGAGAACATCCCCTGCAACGACTGCAAGTACTGTATGCCCTGTCCCTACGGCATCGACATACCCGCCATCTTCGTACACTACAACAAGTGTAAGAACGAGGGTAGGCTGCCCCTGGATGCTGGCGACCCTGAGTATCGCCGCCAGCGCCGCCAGTACCTCATCTCGCTCGACCGTGTGGTGCCACGCGATCGCCAGCCCGACCATTGCATCCAGTGTGGCCAATGCGAACCCCACTGTCCGCAGAGCATCCATATTCCGCGTGAGCTGGCGAAGATTGACAAGATGATTGAGGAGTTGAAAAGAGGATAGTTTTTCGAGGAACGAGGAAGGAGGAAGGAGAAAGGAGAAGTCAAAAAAACGCGTGGCGGCAGCAATTTTTTCACTCTTCATTCTTCACTCTTCACTAATTTTTGTACCTTTGCAGCCTGAAATATGGCAAGAAGGATTGTTTTGGTGCTGGCAGTCGTCATAGCGACGCTGACGGCAACCGCTCAGGAGACACCTAACGCACAGCAGGCTCGCCGTGTGTTCGAGAAGGCCTACAACAAGGTCTTTGGCCCGCAGGGCGCCACCCTGCACTACGATGTCAACATCATCGGCATCTACAAGACACAGGGCACCATATGGTATAAGGGCAAGAAGCAGAAGTTCATTGACGAGAAGGTGAACACCTGGAACGACGGCAAGACGGCCTACATGGCCTACCGCAAGAAGAAGACCGTGGAGATCCACGATGCCAACTCTGACAAGAAGGACAAGTACAGCGGCAAGTTCAAGTTCGTGCCTGACGACTTCGACTACGCCATTGCCGAGGACGGCAACGACCTGCTACTGCTGCTGAAGCAGAAGCGGCACGCCAAGGGTACCATCAAGGAGGTGCAGGCTTGGGTGAAGCGAGGCACGTTCGACCCCCTGCGCCTGCGTATCAAGGTAGCCTTCATCTGGACGACCGTCAACATCAGCAACTTCCGCTCGGGCGGCATCAGCGACGACCTGTTCGTCTTCCCCCGCAGCCAGTATAAGGATTGGAAATTCATTGATAAACGAAAAGAATAGACATGGGAAAATTAGTCATCAACAGCTACGATGAGTTTGCCGCTCACTTAGGCGAGGAGCTGGGCGCCTCAGAGTGGCTTCAGGTAGATCAGGAGCGCATCAACCTCTTTGCTGATGCCACGCTCGACCACCAGTGGATACACGTCGACGTGGAGCGCGCCAAGAAGGAGAGCCAGTACCAGAGCACCATTGCCCACGGCTACCTGACGCTCTCGCTGCTGCCCTACATGTGGGACCAGATTATTGAGGTTCACAACATCAAGATGCTTGTCAACTACGGCATGGACAAGATGCGCTTTGGCCAGCCCGTCGTCACAGGCTCACGCATCCGACTGGTGACCAAGCTGCACAACATCCAGAATCTGCGCGGCATCTGCAAGGCCGAGATAGACTTTCGCATAGAAATTGAGGGACAACGCAAGCCCGCCCTTGAAGGCATCGCGTCGTTCCTCTATTATTTTGTATAAGACGATGGGAGGATTTTTTGGAACAATCAGTACCAGACCGTGCGTGAACGACCTGTTCTACGGCACTGATTACAACTCGCACCTGGGCACCAAGCGTGCTGGTATGGTCACCTTCGACGAGGAGCGTGGCTTCAACCGTAGCATCCACTCGCTGGAGCGCGACTACTTCCGCTCCCGTTTCGAGGACGAGCTCGACTCCTTTCGCGGCAACCAGGGCATAGGCGTCATCAGCGACACTGACCCTCAGCCTATCATCGTCAATTCGCACCTGGGTCGCTATGCTGTGGTGACTGTGGCTAAGATCAACAACCAGCGCGAGATAGCCGAGGAGCTGCTGGCACAGCGTATGCACTTCAGTGAGATGTCGGCCAACAACATCAACCAGACGGAGCTCGTGGCCCTGCTCATCAACATGGGCAACACGTTCGTCGAGGGCATCAACAACGTCTATCGCAAGATTGACGGCTCCTGCTCAATGCTCATCCTGACGGAGGACGGCATCATCGCCGCCCGCGACTTCTTGGGACGCACGCCTATCGTCATTGGCCGCAAGGAGATGCACCGTCTCACGCCCATTGGCACTAAGGAGGTCATCAAGGCCCATGCCGTGACCAGCGAGACGGCCAGCTTCCCCAACCTCGACTACAAGGTGGTGCGCGACCTTGGACCAGGCGAGATTGTCCGTCTGAAGGCCGACAGCATCGAGGTGCTGCAGCCTGCCTTCGAGCACGAGCAGATTTGTTCCTTCCTCTGGGTCTACTACGGCTTCCCTGCCAGCGACTACGAGGGCATCAACGTCGAGAAGGTGCGCGAGGACAACGGTCGCAAGCTGGGCGAGGATGACGATACGGAGGTCGACTGCGTCTGTGGTGTGCCTGACTCGGGTGTTGGTACTGCTCTTGGTTATGCTGAAGGCAAGGGTGTGCCCTACGAGCGCGCTGTGCTGAAGTACACGCCCACATGGCCCCGCTCGTTCACTCCTGGCAATCAGAGCCGCCGCGACCTCGTGGCTAAGATGAAGCTCATTCCCAACGGCGCCCTGCTCAAGGACCGCCGCGTGGTGTTCTGCGACGACTCTATCGTGCGCGGCACCCAGCTGCGCGACAACGTCCGCACGTTCTTCGAGTACGGCGCTAAGGAAGTGCATTGCCGCATCTCCTGTCCGCCGCTGGTCTATGGCTGTCCGTTCATTGGCTTCACGGCTTCGAAGAGCGACCTGGAGCTGATAACCCGCCAGATTATCCGCGACTTCGAGGGCGACGACAAGAAGAACCTGGAGAGGTATGCACAGACTGACTCGCCCGAGTATAAGCGTATGGTGGCTGAGATTGCCCGTCGCCTGGGACTGACGACGCTGAAGTTTGCCAAGCTCGAAGACCTTATCGCTGCTATTGGAATGCCGAAGTGCAAGGTCTGTACCCACTGCTTCGACGGCACGAGCTACTGCCACGGTCCTGAAACGGAAAAATTCTTCTAAGAATTATTTGAAAATAAGAAAAAACCCTGAGTCGCTGCGACCCAGGGCTTTTTTATAACTCTTAATTCTTAATTCTTAACTAATCAAAAGTCTTTCGTCATTTCCTTTACCTGGGCATTCACCTCGTCGATGAACTCCTGGATGGTCTTGACGCTCTGCTCGCCACCACCCTGCGGACGCACGGCGACGGTCTTGTCGGCAGCTTCCTTCTCGCCCACGATGACCATGTAGGGTATGCGCTTCAGCTCGTTGTCGCGAATCTTGCGGCCCAGCTTCTCGTTGCGCAGGTCGATGGTGGCGCGTACGCCGCCCTCGCTGAACTTCTTGCAGACCTCCTGAGCGTAGTCGTTGTACTTCTCCGACAGGGGCAGGATGGCCACCTGCTCAGGCGTGAGCCAGAGGGGGAAGTGGCCGCTGGTGTGCTCGATGAGCACGGCGCAGAAGCGCTCCAGAGAGCCGAACGGTGCGCGGTGAATCATGACGGGCGTCTTCTTCTGGTTGTCCTCGTCAGTATACTCCAGCTGGAAGCGCTTGGGCAGGTTGTAGTCCACCTGGATGGTGCCCAGCTGCCAGCGGCGGCCTATGGCGTCCTTGATCATGAAGTCGAGCTTCGGACCGTAGAAGGCAGCCTCGCCGTATTCCACCTTGGCGGGCAGACCCTTCTCCTGACAAGCCTCCTGGATAGCCTTCTCAGCCAGTGCCCAGTCCTCGTCAGTACCTACGTACTTGTCGTGGTCGTTGGGGTCGCGCAGCGAGATCTGTGCCTCGAAGTTGAAGCCGAAGGCGGTCAGCACCACGCCGATGATGTCCATGACGTTCAGGAACTCCTGCTTCACCTGGTCAGGACGGCAGAAGAGGTGGGCGTCGTCCTGAGTGAACGAGCGGACGCGCGTCAGTCCGTGCAGCTCGCCCGACTGCTCGTAGCGGTAGACGGTGCCGAACTCAGCAATGCGCAGCGGCAGGTCCTTGTACGAACGGGGCTTCCAGGCGAATATCTCGCAGTGGTGCGGACAGTTCATGGGTTTCAGCATGTACTCCTCGCCCTCCTCGGGAGTGGTGATGGGGCGGAAGGAGTCCTTGCCGTAGTGGGCGTAGTGGCCTGAGGTGACGTAGAGGCTCTTGCCGCCAATGTGCGGCGTGATGACCTCCTGATAGCCGTAGCGCTTCTGCACCTTGCGCAGGTGGTCCTGCAGGCGCAGACGCAGGTCGGTACCCTTCGGCAGCCAGATGGGCAGACCCTTGCCCACCTTCTCTGAGAACATGAAGAGCTCCATCTCCTTGCCAATCTTGCGGTGGTCGCGCTTCTTGGCCTCCTCGAGCATCACCAGGTACTCGTCGAGCATCTTCTTCTTGGGGAACGAGATGCCGTAGAGACGCTGCATCTGCTCGCGCGTAGCATCGCCACGCCAGAAGGCGCCAGCCACTGAGGTCAGCTTCACGGCCTTGATCTCGCCCGTGTCCACGAGGTGCGGACCGCGGCAGAGGTCAGTGAAGTTGCCTTGTGTATAGGTGGTAATCGAGCCGTCCTCGAGGTCTTGCTCAATGTGCTCGCACTTATAGGTCTGACCGTCGGCAGCAAACGCCTTCAGGGCGTCGGCCTTGGCCACCTCGCGGCGCACGACGGGCTCCTTCTTGCCAGCCAGCTCCTTCATCTTAGCCTCGATGGTGGGGAAGTCGCTCTCCTTGATCATCTGTCCGTCGGGCAGCAGCACGTCGTAGAAGAATCCGTTCTCGACAGCCGGTCCGAAGCCGAACTGCACGCCAGGATAGAGCTCCTTGAGTGCCTCGGCCAGCAGGTGGGCGCTGGTGTGCCAGAAGGTGTGCTTACCCTCCTCGTCGTCAAACTTGTAGAGGGCGATGGTGGCGTCCTCCATGATGGGGCGGTTCAGCTCAACGGTCTCGCCGTTTACGCCACAGCTCACAACGCTGCGTGCCAGAGCGGGCGAGATGCTCTCGGCAATCTGAAATCCCGTGACGCCCTGCTCATACGAGCGAACAGAGCCGTCAGGGAACGTAATTTTGATTTCCATATCTACAATATATGTTTGAAGTTTGAAATTGCGTGCAAAGGTACTGCAATTCTCTGAAACGCCCAAATAATTGCGCGAAATTCTTGTGGCAATTCATTGAGCGCACAGACTCCCGGCATAAAACGTGATTTTGGACTGAGAGTTACCTCACTCGTTGGAAATGCCTTTGCAGAAAGGAGAAACTGCAAGGTAGGTCTGTTTGTGAAACCTACCTCTGACTTACCTCAATGTTACCTGAGACCTCTGACCAATTGCTGAGTTGCAATCATCCACTCCACGATGTCATGGAACAAAGCGCCAGCCATTCCGCCACCACTGGCAGGTAGTCCGAGCTTGTTTATGCTTACAATCATGCTGTACTTAGGTTTGTCAGCAGGGAAGTAGCCACAGAATGCGACTTGGTACTCAATGACGTAGTTCTCTTCACCGAAGTCATATTCTCCGACCTGTGACGTTCCCGTTTTTCCCGCTACCTTCATGTATGGAACGCCAGCCTTTCGTCCTAATCCTTGGCTTACCACATGCTCCAACAAAACCTGCATGCTGTCAATATTTGCTTTGCTGGCAATTTGAGGATTGATGATTTCTATCTCACCTGTTTTTAGAGTGGGCTTCACCATCTTGCCATCGTTGGCGATTGCATTGTAGAAGGTCAGCATTTGGATAGGAGCGATCTTCTGTTCATAGCCGATGGCACTCCACCAAAGTTGCCAGTTGACCCAGTCCGAATCCTTGGGAGAGATGTAGAATGCAGGTTTCAGCCCTTCAATCCCATCAATATGGTCTGGCTGTCCGAAACTCATTTTCTCCAACACATCAAAAAACTGCTGATGATGACTGCCAAACACCTTATTAACGGCCTTTGCGATGCCGATATTAGAACTAACTTCTAGAGCATGACTGAACGTAATTATCCCATAACCACCTCTTCGCCAGTTGTGGTCTTTCATAACAATATCATCGTCAATAGGCCAGACGCCCTCACCCACGACGACCTCATCACTCAGTTTCAGCTTCCCCGTTTCCAGCGTTGCCAATAGCGAGGCTGTCTTCGTCAGCGAGCCAGGCTCCTGCTGATAGGCAAAGTTCTTACAAGGCTGGAACTTTCCTTCGAAGTTGCGTTCCAGTCCTACCATTGCCAGTATCTCGCCCGTCTGCACCTCCATCACGATGACCTGGCCTTGCAGACCGTCAATCTCTGTCAGTTTCTTGTTCAATAATGAGTCCACTGCCGTTTGCAGTTCATTCACGATGGTAGGATCTCCCATCTTCTTGCCTGTTTTTATCTTTTCAGGCTGTTGCGAAGCTATAAACCAATAGATTCCTGCACCTATTGCCACAGCTATTGCCAGCAGTATAATGGCAATCTTCCATTTCTTCCTTTTGTCCAGTTCACGAGGTTCTCCCAGCACCTGTAGTTCGTCGTCTCTCATACCTTATCCTCCTTTCCTGCTCTTGATTCCATATATGCCTTCAGCTGCTTCAGAGCCTCCTTCGATGCCTGAAGCATGAACGCGTTGTTTAGTGCCATATCCGACATAATCAGCGTTTGACTGTTTACGTTGATTTTAAAGATATAATCCCTGTTGATGATTAGCTGTTTGCCGATTCGGATGAAGGTCTCCGCCTCCTTGCCCAACTGGCGCTCTATCAGTTCCTGACAGTGGGCCAGGTTCATCGTAAACACGTGCTCCGTCTTGTCATGCAACACCATTGTGGAGTAGTTGCCATCTGACTTTACATACACCACCCGTTCAGGTTTTATCCTGACCAGCTCGTTCGAGTTCGATATGATTAGTACCTTACTGCCCATCTACCTTATCTTTGCCTTCCATGATTCAAAGGTAAGTATAATTATTCAATCTGTGAACCTACCCTATGAAATATCTACCGTTCCATTCTTGTAGTTCTCCATCTTCTACTTCTTCTCCATCTTCATTCAATAATGCCCATGTTGTTTTAGAACGGAATCGTATTACTTGGTCATGAGTATCACGCTCCTCCTCCCATCCCAAATCATCATCATTGTTCAAAATGTCAATGGCTTCTTCTAATGAATCTGCTTCAACAAAGCAGTCATAATAAGTCTCATACGTTCTGGTAAATTGGTACATCATAATTATTGTTGTTTAGTTGAACATATATAACCATATTTCTCGTTAAATATTAAATGACAGCATACCGTTCATTTCTCTGATGTCACCCCTTTGAAGCA
>Ga0310694_10005040_pt1 | contig 12687 bp, 11 predicted proteins | sample 174DNAGHGhighgp2_FD_203884 | JGI IMG/M metagenome (GOLD analysis project Ga0310694, IMG submission 203884) | Sheep rumen microbial communities from Palmerston North, Manawatu-Wanganui, New Zealand - 1742 DNA GHGhigh gp2 (v2) (version 2) | ecosystem: Host-associated > Mammals > Digestive system...
TGACCCCAAATTTTTAGCATATAAAGGATTTACTGTATCAGATGAAGCTGATAACGGAATTGAACTGTGGTATTTACCGTTTGATAAGAATGCATTAAAACCAATGTTTAAAGAATGTGCAAAACACCCACATATTGAAGAATCAGGCTATGTTTTATACTATACAAATCAATGTCCATTCAATGGAAAATATGTCCCAATTGTAGAACAAACAGCAAAAGACAATAACATTCCATTTAAATCAATTCATATAAATAGTAAGGAAGAAGCACAAAATGCTCCTACACCTATTACAACATACGCATTATTTAAAGAAGGTAAATATATAACTAACGAGCAAATGAATGATACAAAATTCTTAAAACTACATAATGGCTTAAAATAAAATATCAGCACTACAATAATCGCACACCCTGAAAAATGATGGTTTGTCAGCACTTATTATAACTGCACCCATGTGGAATCAGTCGTGTTGATGTCTCGAGCATGAGTTGAGACTACAGGATAGATGTGAAGAGGAGATGGACATGAAGGTTATCACAGACAAAGATTTATACCAAAGGATTTGGAATAAGATCAATTCAGATTACTCTTTTCATCCTTCAACAGACAGTCATGGAAAATGGCTGAAACCGGAAGGCATATTTCGAACATATAAACTCGGAAAGATTTGGAACGAGGAGCAGGAAGCCGTTATCAATTCCATTCTTTGTGAAGTGATTGGGAAGGAAATGTATGCGCTTGACTGGCATCATGATTGTTTCCTCTTTGATCCAAACGAGAGAATACCGACCGGATATGAATACTATGACGACGCAAGAAACTGCAATGTGTATTTTCCCGAATATTATCCGGACGGGGACTATCATTTCTTTGTTTCAAAGGATTGGATGTTAGGTCTTTACGGACATCCGTGGAGAAAGGAATTAATCGTCGCTGGTGAAGAATTGATTCTGGCAATAGAAAAGAATCTCGCTGAACTGGGATTGAAAAAATAATACTCTTGAGGTCATAGACTTTGCGAAAGTGGTCAACGTCATATTCCTGACGTCGAGGGTTGTTCGAGCGTCGCAGATAATGAACTTTTTATTCACGCTATTGTCCCAAGGCAGGCTGAGGATGGAAAGGTAATTCTGAGTGAACTACTCGGTTATTCAATAGCCGAGTAGTTCACGCGTATTTGTTTATTTTGTTCCGCAAATTCTGTTTGTAATATTCCGCCAAGTATCCACTATTCCGATATGAAACGAATATATTGTTCCGCTATTTAGCATTATGTTATTCCGTTAATTTTGACATTGTTCCGATAAAGTAGTATAATAAAACATCAAATTGGAGGAGATGGCTTATGTATATGACAGTAAAAGAAGCGGGCGCGAAATGGGGTATTTCCGACAGAAGAATAAGAGTATTATGCTCCGAGGGCAAGATTCCCGGCGCGTATCAGGAAGGACGCGGCTGGAAGATCCCGATTGACGCAGAAAAGCCCGCCGACGGAAGGTTTAAATCGAAGGAAAGCATTCTTGCGCAAATCGACCGCAAAAAAGCGGAGCTGGACGGCAGAAGACCTCTGACCGAAGGTGAACTGGAGCGGCTCAATGAGGAATTTACGGTCGAATACACATATAACTCCAATGCTATTGAGGGCAACACGCTGACGCTCCGGGAGACTGACCTTGTTCTTCGCGGGCTTACGATAGATCAGAAGCCGCTGAAGGATCATATAGAGGCTGTCGGTCATAAAGAGGCTTTCGATTATGTCAGAGAGCTTGTGAAAGAAAAAACACCTCTCACCGAAAGCGTTATCAGGCAGATCCACTATCTTGTACTTGCCGACAAAAAAGATGACCGGGGCGTTTACAGAAGCGTTCCTGTCCGTATTATAGGCGCTCATCATGAACCTGTGCAGCCGTATCTTATTGAGCCGAAAATGGAGCAGCTCCTCCAGGACTACGCCGCAAGCGGGGATCATATCGTTACAAAGCTGGCGCGGTTTCACATCGAGTTTGAAGGCATTCATCCTTTTATCGACGGCAACGGCAGAACCGGCAGACTGCTTGTCAACCTGGAGCTGATGAAAGCGGGATATCCGCCCATCGATATCAAGTTCACCGACAGGGTAGCTTATTACAACGCCTTCGATGCCTACCACATCAAACACGACCTTTCAGCTATGGAAGGACTGTTTGCTGGATATATCAACGCAAGGCTTGATGCCTATCTGAAAATACTGCATGAGTGAACTACTCATGACTGAATATCGCTCAGATAAAGCATAAATATGGGATCATCAAACGGAAGAATTACAACAAGCCGAAATCCGAGAATTCCAGACAGCCAGGTTGTCCGGAAGAAAAGGTCAAGGCAATAGAGGCTGCTTTGAAGCATTTTCAGATGTTTTGAGATTATACGGAATATAGATGCATTCCATGTTTCAAAGCACAAAATAATTACATAGATAAATTTGTATTGTGGAGGCAACTTTGAATAACGTAAGCAAAGAACCAATACTCGAAGGCTGGTCGAATGACAAGAAATACCGCATTTCCAATGAGAAGGGTGAACGGTTTACCCTTCGTGTTTCTGATATTGCGAAGTATGATACAAAGCAGTCGGAATTTGCAATGACAGACAGGGGAAGAAAGATATGAAAATCCTGATTGTATGCGGTGAGTATTTCAATCAAAGCAATGGCTTGTCCCTGTCCACCCAGCGCTTTGTGGAACAATTCAAACGACTGGGCGACGAAGTGCGGGTGCTTTCCTCGGATCACGGCGGCATATCGGAGTATTCTGTGCCGGTGATGCATATTCCGCTAGTAGACGGTATCATGGACCAGCAGAACTACCATTTTGCCAATCCGGTCAAGCATGTCATCCGGGAGGCCCTCTCCTGGGCGGAGATTGTACATATCGAAGACCCGTTCCCGCTCAGCGTGGAAACTGCGAAGCTGGCATCTAAAATAGGCCTGCCGATCACGGGCACCTTCCATCTGTACCCGGAAAACATGACAGCCTCTGTGCCAATCTTTGATTTTCCGCTTTCTAACCGCAATATCATGAATGTGTTCCGCTGGGGTGTGTTTCAATATTGCAGCGCCATCCAGTGCCCTACGGAGAAGGTGAGGGAACGGCTTGCAAAATGCGGGTATCATTCAAATCTCTGCGTCATATCCAACGGCATTCCGTCGGAAATCATCGCGGAGCATCCCCGTACCGAACGAAATGACCGCTTCACCATCATCAGCGTGGGACGATATTCCAATGAAAAAGATCAGATGACGTTGATGAAGGCCGTTCGTGCCTGCCGCCATGCAGCTGATATCCGGTTGATCCTGGCCGGGAGGGGGCCTCTGGAGAACCAATACCGGTCTTTTGGGCAGACTCTGCCCAACCCGCCAATCATGCGGTTTTACACACAGAAAGAACTTCTAGAGGAAATCCGTCGTGCTGATCTGTATGTGCATTGCGCCAATGTAGAGGTCGAGGGCATGGGCTGCATGGAGGCCTTCGCCCAGGGCACTGTGCCTCTGATTGCTGACAGTGAGTTGTCTTCCACCGCCGCTTATGCCATCACAGAAAGGAACCGGTATCAGGCAGGAAATGTGGAGGAACTGGCCGGCAAAATTGATGATTGGTTTGAAAATCAGGATGAGCTGCCTGCCATGGGACAACGGTATATCGACCTGGCAAGAACGTTGACTGTTGAAGAATCCGCTAAGAAGGTTCGCCGGATGATGCTGGACGCCATTCAGGAAAAGCGGTGTTCCGGACAACATCCTCGGAAAACCGTGCAAACTGATCGAAGAAGAATTTGAAATTACAAAATCCCACACTGTCCGTGGCGGAGATATTCTCTCAAACTTCAAGAGCCTTAAGAATGCAGGAGAAGGTGCTCTCTACCACCACGAAAGATATGACGGCAAAGGTTATCCCGAAGGTCTGACCGGAGAAAACATTCCTCTCATCGCAAGAATTATCTGCGTAGCTGATTCATTCGACGAGATGAATTCCAACCGCATATACAGAAAGAGACTCACAGGAGAATATATATAAATATAAACGAACCTGAAAACAACAAGGGCGCTCAGTTTGATCCGAAGATTGCCGACATAATGCTCAACCTGATCAGGGGCAGCAAAAACAAACCGGATGATTAATCACCGGTTAATAATCCGGAAAGAAAGGAAAAAGGAAATGGAAGACAATAATTATACAATCAGACCGGAAGAGCCGAAAGACTACGAAGAAGTGGAAAATCTTGTCCGTGAGTCTTTCTGGAATGTTTACAGACCGGGCTGCCTTGAGCACTACGTGATTCATGTGCTGAGAGATGATCCCGCATTTGTAAAAGAACTGGATTTCGTCATGGAAAAAGACGGCAAAATAATCGGGCAGAACATGTTCGTGAGAACCGTCATTGATTCCGATGACGGCAGAACAATACCAGTACTTACCATGGGCCCGATTTGCATAACACCGGAACTCAAACGACAGGGATACGGAAAAAAACTCCTCGACTATTCACTTGAAAAAGCAAAAGAGATGGGATTCGGAGCAGTTCTCTTCGAAGGAAACATTCTGTTTTACGGAAAAAGCGGGTTCGACTACTCCTCAAAATTCGGAATAAGGTATCACGATCTTGCCGAAGGCGAAGATGCATCTTTCTTCCTGTGCAAAGAGCTGATGCCGGGATATCTCGACGGAATAACAGGAGTGTATCAGACACCGCAAGGCTATTATGTCGATGCATTCGAAACTGAGGTTTTCGATTCGAAATTTCCAAAAAAAGAAAAGCTGAAACTTCCGGGACAGCTGTTTGAATAGACAAATATTTCAGGCCGATGCGATACGCTTCGGCTTGTTTGCAATATATGAAAGTGAGACGGCAAAATATGACAAAACTGTACAATAACGGAGCAGAATTCATAACTGAAAATGAGCACATGCTGAACCTGAACAAATACATGTCCACGTTCTTTTTCATGGATGCTCCCCTTCTCAAAGAAACCAATGTATCCAATTATGCACTGAAGGCGGAAGAAAGCAGCAGGCAGCTGCTTGCCATGAAGGTCGAGCCATATAACCTAATGCTTTATGGCGACAAGGAACTTCTCCCCGAACTGCTGCAGTTCATATCCCGGAACGGCTATGTCATGGAAGGAGTGATGAGCCCTTCGGTCATCGGAGAATATCTGGTGGATATTTCCAATAATGTTATAGGCAAGGAATATGTAAAGTCCATAGGAATGGATTTCATGGAAACCACAAGATACACTGAACCTTCTTCGGATGAAGTCACTGTTCCCTCTCATGATAATCTGGATCAGCTATATGTTTTTTACGTAAATTTCATCAGGGACTGCGGACTGACGGACAAGCCTGACAGGGAAAGACTCGAAAAGAATCTCTCCAGCTTCAGGATCGTGAAAGCTGACGGCGAACCGGTGAGCATGGCTGCATTCTCCGTCAACACCGACTCGTCCTACAGGATCACACACGTATATACAAAACCTGAATACAGGGGCAAAGGATATGCACGCAAAGTCGTCAATTCCATAAAGAACGAAATACTGGCCATGGGAAAAACCGCAACCCTGAACGTGGATCAGGCAAATCCCGTTTCATATCACCTGTACAGTTCTCTCGGATTTGAAAAAGTCTTTTCGCAGGGGCTATACTATCCCAAACAAAATTAATAACTCTTTGGGTTGAGAAAAAAGATAAGAGAATGTATAATTGGTGCAGCACACCGAAAGGATAAGGAAAAATGGCAAAAAGAATTATAAGCATTCTGCTTGTACTGGCAGCAATCTTCGTCCTCGCAGGCTGTTCTACGGCACAGCCGCTTCCAGAGACAGAAGATTCAACATTCATCAAAAATCCCAAAAAGATCAGCGAATATCTTAAAAAAGAGGATTACAAATCCATCGCATACGCCTATCTCTACAACACAAAAGAAGGCGCCAAGTCATATAAGATTTCTAGAAGCGGAACTCTCAATGGCAAGGTTCTGTTCATAGATTACGAAATCGAGATTTCATCATCTGAAATTAAGAAAGGCAACTCATACTACGGAAAGTATGATTCCGTTTCCGCCCTCACAACAGTTCACGGCGAATTCTACATGAATGACAAAACCAAAATCCTTACCACCAATGACCTGAAAGATTACAAGGTTTACAGCATGGAGGATTATCACAAGACGACATATTCTCCGGATCAGGATCACCTCCTGGGGTATGTATTCAATGACAAATCAATTCTCAAGAGCGAACTCGTTTCCCACTCAGGCGGAATTGTCACCATAAAATACACTCTTGACAACGATCTGGCCACAAGATATGCAAAACTTGACATTAAAACGACGGGCGATCTGTCAGATTATCCCAAATTCTCAAGCGTAGTTTTCACTCTGACGATGAAAGAGGATTATACTCCCGTAAGTTACAGCGTTGATGCAGTTTATGAAGTGTCAAAACCCATTCTGGGTTCAGCAACAGTCACTCAGCACCTCGACTGTAGATTTGAAAGCTACAATGAAAGCATTGAAATCCCCAACGAATCGTCCCTGATTGAAAAGCTCGGACAAAAGCCTTCAGAACTTGTTGAAAACAAAGAAGCAACAGTCAAGGATCAGCTGCTTTCAAGTCTCAGCGGACTGAGTTTCGACAAGGGTCTGAATATTGACGGTGCACTTACAATGGAAGTCACAGGAATGAAATTCTCGACGACCATAGAAACCTCCACCCTGTTTGACGTATCAAAGCTGAATGACGAGAATCTCTACAGCGTCCTGAAATTCCATTCCAAACTTGCCGGTGACAATAATTTCAACTCACTGATAGGTATCATAAACGGCTTTGCAGGAGACAAACTCGGAGAATATAAGGAGCTGCTCAGCAATTTTGCCGGACTTGACGTATACTACACAGGAGACGGAGCATTCCATATAATCCCGTACAACGCAGAACACAAAGTCTACTCGGTACTGAAGCTTAAACTCACTGACGTCGTTGACCTCATTTTATCCAAAGTCAACGTATACAATCTCATCAGCGGTTCAAACAAGGATCTTGTTACATTTGAAAAAGAAGCAGGATCAGACGACAAAAATTACAGCGTAAACGTTCTTCTGAACGAAGACACAATAGCCTCACTCAGGAAGACAATCAACGATTTCTTCTCAAATCCTGATTATGCAATGATAAAAACACTGCTCGGATATGAGGATTTCGGTTCCATCGACGTAAGAATCGACGTCAAGGACGGCACGATCAGCAAAGTTTACGCTGGTGTCAATTATCTGAAGACAAATCCGTCAACTGAAGAAGGCAGTAAACCTATAAAAACCACTCTGATAGAACTTGTTCTTGAAACAAAAGCACTGAATTATGACTTCGCAAAACTCTCTGAAGTAAAGCCAATCGTCGAGGCGTACGATTCAGTTCAGGCACTCAAGGCAAAACTGAAATCTTTCATTTCCAGACCATATCTCAGCAAAGGTTTTGCAAATGACGCAGCAAAGGTCATTGAAGAATACAATGCACTCAGCGAAACTCAAAAACTGTTTATTCCGGACAACCAGGTTCTCGAACTGAAGTCAATCAAAGAAAAAATCGAAAAGACAATTGGGTTCCTGGATACATGCAGAAAGTACGATTACAGTAAACTGAGCAACAGAGACATTATTGATCTCTCAAAAGCTTACGATGCGGCATCAGTTGACTCAAAACTGATCATAGAAGAATACGGCCAGGAATATTACGACAAGCTGGTTTCACTCAGTTCCTTAGTCGATTATTCAACATTTGACAGCGCAATTGCCAAAATAAAGAGCGCTGACGAAAAAGAATGGAACCTGACCCCTGAAGAATTATCAGAAATCAAAGTACTTATCGAACTTGCCGGTATTAATTCAGACGTCAAGACTTCATTGTTCATGAAACTGTTCTCCTGCCCTTCTCCGATGGATTTTGACACATTCGCGGGCAAAATCAACAATCTTACAAAATAAGTCAAGAGGTATTAAAAAATGAGAACTACAAAAAGAATCTTCTCCTCAGTTCTGGCCATGATTATAATCTCAGTCATGGTGCTTGGCTTTTCAGGATGCGGAAAAAAAGTATCTTTTGAATACTGGAACGAATGCAGTTCCCTCACCGCACTGAAAGATTATGTCAAGAATGTAACTAACAAGAATTCACCCGACTACATTCCTGTTGAAGACAGAATTGCAGTATTCGACATGGACGGAACATTGTGCGGCGAGCTCTTCCCGGAATATTTGGAATACCTTCTTCTCGCTTACCGCTGTCTCGACGATCCGACTTACAACGCAAGCGACGAGCTGAAAGAAGTTGCAAACCTGATCAGAGAATCCGGAAAGAACTACAAGACACCGAATGTACCTAATTTCGATGTGGTTCACGGAACAGCCCAGGCAGAAGCATTCAAAGGACTGACACCGAACGAGTTCATACAGTATGTAAAAGATTTTCTTCAGCACGATGCAGAAGGATTCAAGAACCTCAAGTATGCCGATTCAATTTACAAACCGATGATTGAAGTTGTTGCATTCCTTCAGGAAAACGGATTCACCACATACGTAGTGAGCGGTTCAGACAGAATGATTTGCCGCGCAGTAGCATGTGAGAAACTGAACATCCCCGAAAGTCAGATAATAGGAATGGATGTCACACTTGTGGCAACCCACCAGGGAGAAAAAGACAGCCTACAGTATCAGTTTAACAGCGAAGGCGATGACACTCTCATCAGAGGCGACACACTGTGGATAAAGAATCTGAAAATGAACAAGGTATTCAACATCGCTCAGGAGATCGGAAAACAGCCTGTTCTTTCATTCGGAAACAGCAGCGGTGACGTAAGCATGCACGAATATACAGTCACAAACAACAAGTACAAGGCAATGGCATTCATGCTTGTTGCTGACGACACCGAAAGAGATCACGCAGACATGAACGAAACCAACAAGAGGATAGCTTCATGGAAAGAACACGGCTATACAATCATTTCCATGAGAGACGACTTCAAAACCATTTACGGATATGACGTAGAAATGGTCAAATAACACAAATACCAAGAGGATAAATCCTGTCGGAAGATTCGGATTTATCTTCTTTTTTTCGCTTTTTGCGTCTTTACTAATATTCATTTCTGTGATATTATTAATTAAGTTTTTGCGCATATGTATAATTCACACGTGCGCGCAACGATTTGATTTCGGGGGAGTCGAAATATGACAAACAGTTTCCTGTACTATGCTGAATCGAATGTTATTTGCGTGATAATATTTGCCATTCTGCTTTTCCATGACCTTTTCAGTGTTGACAGGCAGGAAAAACAGATCAAATTCGATCATGCACTCATCGGATTTATTGTCTATTTTCTGGCTGATTCGGTCTGGGCTATGATATCCGAAGGTGTGATTCCTTCCACAAAAGCAGTGCATGTCATCATAAACTCTGTCATGTTTGTGTTTTTGTCATCCATCACATTCCTGTGGCTGAGATATGTAATGGCTGTTCAGCAGCAAGCTGATCGTGAAAAACCGCTGTACAAGTTCCTCGTGAGCCTGCCGTTCCTGATTTCCACTCTGTTAATGGGAATTATTTATCTCATAAATGACAGTCTCTTGTTTGACGAAAAATTCAAAGTTACGACTTTGTTCAGTATTATCACCGTAATCGTGCCGGGCATCTACATCTGCGCAGGCCTTGTCAATTCACTCAGAAGGGCAAGACATACGGAAGATCATGTAGAGAAAGTCAACTACATAATCATCGGGCTGTTCCCGTTTTTCGTACTGACGGGCGGAATTCTCCAGGTAGTATTCCCTCACTTCCCCATTTTCTGTTTCTTCTGCACTTTCCTTATGATCCTGTTCTACATAAGATCGATGGACACTCAGATATCTACAGATCCTCTGACGAAACTCAATAACCGCGGCGAGCTGATCAGATTCATATCCCAGTCGTCGAACCTCCACATAGAAAACCGCCGCACATTTTTCATAATGTTCGACATAAACGATTTCAAGATGATCAATGACACATACGGACACGCTGAAGGCGACAGGGCTCTCACAATTGTTGCCGGGGCTATGATGGAGACTCTCAAATCCCAGGATCTGTCCTCATTCTGTTACCGATACGGCGGCGACGAATTCGTAGTCATACTGTTTGCCTACAGAAACACGGAAGTTGAAAACATAATCAGTTCAATCAGGTCAAATATCGAAAAAGAATGCAAAGCAGCAAATGTTCCGTACATTGTTTCAATAGGCGCAGGTTTTGACGAACTCGGAAAAGAGTCGGATACAGTACAGAAATGCATGGGACGTGCAGACGATAAGCTGTACAAAGACAAAGAAATGATGAAAATGTCCCGAAGATGACACCACAGTATTGAGGCCCTCAGAAAGCTCCGCGATCTTGGTCTGCTTCTTGCAATTGACGACTTTTCAATGGGTCAGACATCAATCATCTACCTCAGGGACAATATATTTGACGTCATCAAACTTGACGGATCACTTGTGAACGGACTGTTCACACATGCCAACACCACAGACATCATCGCCTCTATAGTTCAGCTTTCAAAATCCCTGAACCTCATAGTCCTGGCGGAATTCGTCAATACCGAAGAAAAGCGCGAAAAGCTTCACGAAATCGGTTGCGACTATTATCAAGGATACCTGTTATCACCTGCTGTATTCCTTGAAGAAGAAGATAAATCAGACACACAACAATAGAACTGGAGTATTCTGGAATGTACGAAATCAATTTTGAATCACCTGCGTTTTTGCTGTCACTTCTGTGTTTTGTATACTGCCTGACGGCAAAGCATAAGCAGTACATACCACCGAAAGGATTCAAAAACAAAATAACGAACCAGCATTTTGCCTTCCTCATAATGCTGGTTGCCAACATGCTTTCGTCCATATCGTCAGTGGTTGGTGTATACCTTACAAATGCAACATTTGAGAATGTTGTCTTTTGGCAGTATCTTTTCCATGCATTCTATTTCTTCTTCCACACCACCCTCTCCGTTTCGTTCTCCCTGTACATAATGAACGTAACAGGCACAAGCCTCAAGTGGAAGAATACGGGATACATTCTTTTCTTCATGCCGTACTTCATAAGTGAGACACTGGTCCTCACCAACAGTTTCACAAGCTGGACATTCTATATGGACGAGAACCTCATATACCACAGAGGTCCTCTGATGCCTCTTCTGTACGGATTCGGAGCAATATATGTCATACTCGGATTTGTGTTCTTCATGAAAAACAAGAAGGCAATATCCAGAGTCGACAGAATTGCCGTAGGCTCATTCATCATCATTGCAACTCTCGGAATAATCATTCAAGCAATCAAATCAAGCTACCTCGTAGAACTGTTTGCAGAGGCTCTTGCCTGTCTCGTCATCATGATGGTGCTCGAAGAAAAGAGCGGCATGATTGAACCTATTACGGGACTGCTGAACAGAGTTGCCTTTGTTGACGCAAACAGAAAACTCATTGGATCGAAGCATAAATATCAGCTCGTTCTCATAAGAATTGCAGAACTTGAAAAAGTCCTGAAAAGATTCTCCGGACACGAAGCCGACGAATTTTTGATTGCAGTATCATCTTTCCTGACATCTGAAGCGTCAGGGTGCGAAGTATATACATATCGCCGTGAAGATTTTGGCGTCATTTTCAAGGACGACAAGTACAGCCTGGCAAATGAATTTGAACAAAAAGTGCTCGAGAGATTCGGCCGCGAATGGATTTTTGACAGTCTGAGCATAAAAGTGGATGCTATTACGACTGTCGTCAGGGTACCAAAAGACGTACACAAACTGGAAGACGTCACAAGCATTGTTTCTTCCTACTACAAAAAAGACAAAGTGGGTTCCTATTCCGTTCCATTTGAAGAGCTGTCCGAACTCATCAAGGCAAATTCATATGAAGCTGCACTGAAAGATGCTATCAGCGGACAAAAACTGACTTTGTTCTACCAGCCCATCTGGTCTACAAAAGAAAAAAAGATCATCTCTGCAGAAGCCCTGCTCAGAATAAACAGCAAAGAGCTGAAGGCTCTCTCTCCCGAAGTATACATACCGGTCGCTGAAAAGACTGGATTGATCAAGGATATAGGCCTGTTTGTGTTTGAAGAGGTATGTCGCTTCCTTAAAGACGAAAGACTAAAAGAAACAGGCATCAGATATGTAGAACTCAACCTGTCAATTTACCAGTTCATGTATTCTGACCTTGTTGACAGATTTGAAGAGATCAGAAAGAACTACGGCATAGACAGCAGCCAGATCAATCTGGAAATCACCGAGACCGCAACCGAACTTGACAGCACTGAAATAATCGAGACACTGAAAAGGTTCCGCGATCTTGGCTATTCCCTGTCCCTTGACGATTTCGGCACAGGATACTCAAACTTCATGAGAATGATAGGAACAAATTACCAGAACATCAAGATCGACAAGTCAATACTGTGGAATTTATCCAAGGACGAAGAAGACTCAAAGATGCTCAGCAATCTCATCAATTTCATCAAGAGTCTCGGATCAGACATAATCCAGGAAGGTGTTGAAACAAAAGAGCAGCTTGATCTTGTAACTAAGTGCGGCTGCAATTACATACAGGGATACTATTTTTCAAAACCGGTGCCAA
>Ga0310694_10005041_pt1 | contig 12686 bp, 7 predicted proteins | sample 174DNAGHGhighgp2_FD_203884 | JGI IMG/M metagenome (GOLD analysis project Ga0310694, IMG submission 203884) | Sheep rumen microbial communities from Palmerston North, Manawatu-Wanganui, New Zealand - 1742 DNA GHGhigh gp2 (v2) (version 2) | ecosystem: Host-associated > Mammals > Digestive system >...
TCCCTTTGCTTCCTCCCTAAAAAATTTAGTCCGAAAAAACCTACACACCTACACTTTTTGTGGTTTACTCTCTGTCCCGCAGGCTGTTACGAGGGTGTAGGTTCGGGTGTAGGTTCGCGGTTTTGTGTAGGATAACCTACACGCCAGAGGCTAACCTACACCCGAACCTACACTCCGGAACGCGATGATACTTAATGCGATAGGTGCCGAATGTGTAGGTGTGTAGGTTTTTTCGGGGAAAAATAATGTGGGGTGGTGCGCGTGACGTGTGTTTCGAATAAAACAGCCCGTCGCCTGTGCGGTATGACACGCAAGGCGCGTGGCACGGAAGCGTCAATCGTAAATCCATTCAATAGGTCGCTTCGCTCGAAATGTTATTTAAAATTGGTATTTAAAATTATAAATAAAATTTTTGGTATTAATTATAAATATAATTTCAAGGCCGTAGGCCGCCCCGCCATTCGTGTCATCCCAGACACTGCTGGTATGTGCCGCACCTTCGGCGCGACAGAAGCATAGGTGTGCATCCCTTGTAATTTCATCTTTTGTCGCTTCGCTCGAAATGTTATTTAAAATTGGTATTTAAAATTATAAATAAAATTTTTGGTATTAATTATAAATATAATTTCAAGGCCGTAGGCTGCCCAAATGGTGCAACGCGCGTCGCGCCCATATAAAAAAAGAGCATCGGCGTGCTGTGGCACACCGATGCTCTCTGCGATGCGGGAACTCTAATTCCCTAATCTCTAATCTCTAATCTCTAATCCTCCTCTCCCAAATCTCTCCTCTCCTCGGAGCAATCGTGCGTTATCATGTAGTCTCCCCTCTCCTCGGAGCAATCGCGCGTTATGCGTTCAAGCGATTGGTGAGGGCTTAGCCCGAAGATGTTCTGGGCAGGGGGTGAGGCTGTAGGGGGTGAGGCTTACCACTGCTCGTCCCAGACGTTCTTGCCGCGGCCTTTGGTCAGGCCGGCGTCAGTGGCATTCGTGTTGTAAAGCGAACCTTTCAGCTGCCCGTCCACCTCGCGCAGGTCGGAGCCGCAAATCACGCGTTCAATCTCTATTTCTGTTGCCGTCATCTGCGGCGTCTGATATATCTTTTTCATAAACTTACTTGCTTTATGTATTGGATAAATGTTTCGAATCTCAGTTACGTGTGTTTCAGAAGAGCACCTTCTTGCCGTTTACGATGTAGAGACCCTTCGTGGGTTTCTCCACGCGGCGGCCGCTCAGGTCGAAGATAACCTTCTCAGCCTTCTCCGTAGCGGGCAGGTCGATGCCTGTGGTCAGGTTGATGCCGAAGCTCTTGATGGTGAGGGCCACTGCTGCGGGAATGTATGCACGGTTGGCTGCCAGTTCTATGTGTGTGCCAGCCTTGTAGAAGCCTGCTCCGCCATTCACTACGTTCAGGATGTAGTCGTTGGCCGTCAGCGTCGTTTTCTCCGTTACGCCTGTCAGGCAGTTGTCCTCAATGGCCGGTGCCGATTCAACGACGGGCACGTTTGCTGTTGTGCCGCCATCGCAAACCAACAGCAGGCCCGTACGAGCTGGTACTTTTGTCACCTGGGAGAATGTCAAGGCATCGCCTACGCGCGTTCCGACGTATGCTTTGATAGCAGAATCTGTGAAATCCAGATTTGCATTGCTGCAGAACGTGGCATAGCCGGCAGTAGTTACGCTTACAGGCTGAGTCAGTGTGGTATAGTAGTTATTGTATAACACTGCATCTACAACGATTTGGGTAGCACGTATTTGATAATCGTTTGTCGCGTAGCACTGAACAGAATTCATATTTTGGGTAAACGTAATCGTCTGTGTAGTCGATGAGGTTGCAAGTGATGCACCAGTCGTAACTTTATTTATTTTGTAATTTGCCCCAGAAATTGTTGTTACTATTTGAGTTAGTTTACCAGCCCCCGAAATCTCAAAATAATTGGTTGTTCCCTTTGTTACAGTGAAAGTATTAGGAGATCCGCTTGTATAGTGCTGCCCATTAGATATTTTTAATACCAAGCCAGTAGCATTATCAGTCCATTCTCTTGTGGCTGTTTCTGTCAAGTTAGAAATATCCGCTGCATTAAAAGTCGCAGTTACATTCTTGTTTTCTGCATACACTGCATAGTATGTGACATCTGTTGTTCCCATAGTGGAAATCGTCGCAAAATCTGGCGCACTAACTTGTTTGCCGTCAATCGTACTCGTTGCCCAACCAGCGAAAGTAAAACCAGAATAAGTGGGAGTCGCTGGAATTTCTACATCCGTTTCCTCCTCTACATTCGATTCGGATAGTTTTGTACCGTTCGCATAAAATGTAACGGTGTGCGATGGTTTGTTTACGGTTATTTCGATGCTTTTGGTACGTGTATCGCCAGCCTTATATGTGGCATCGGATTTATTAACGTTCAGAGTGGCTGTAATGGTTGCAGTACCTTTGGCTACTGCTGTAATTATACCACTTCCGTCAATTGTTGCCACTCCTGGATTGTCTGAAGCATATGTGTATGCGGCCGTCCAACCATCTTGATTGTTTGTGACGGATGTCGTTGTATTATTACCTATAATTAGAGTTGTCGTTGCAGCCGTAAAGCTTGTCATGTTCACTGCGGTGCGTAAATCTTCTGGAATAGATGTGCAGAAGCCAGAGTATGTGTCAGATACGCTTAACCATGATATGGATACTTGGTCAAGGTACAAAGAATTAGCAGATGAACATAGTCCAATGTATGTGTAGTCACCCGTAATGTTTAATTCGGTGCTGCTGCCTTTAACAATACTTCCTAATAAAGTTCCTTTCTTTTTATCGTCATAAAGGTCTGCGGAACTTTCATATGCACTATTCTTTCCATAAATATTAACGGTCCTGCCCGTTGTGCTGTTAGAGTTCCAAGTTAATACGACTTTCGTAACTTTACCACCTGAAGTTGTCGAAACGATTCCGCTTGATGTTTGTGCTCGTAATTGAATAGACGTGTTGCCGCCTGCACTTTGTCCAGCATAGACCGCATCAGATGTGACACTTTTGCCACTCCAATTTAAATAAGAACTTCCAGTTGCACCAGTTGTAGATCGTGTTATGTCATCTGTCTTCGTTATTGCACTTCCAGGAGTCCTATCTGCAAATACGGCATAGAACGTAACATCGCTGTTTCCCATTGTTGCAGAAGAAATATAGGAAGTAGGAGCTGTCTCTGTAACTCCATCGATGGCTTCATTTACCCAACCGACAAATGTCTTCCCTTCAATGTCTACTGGGTCATCGGGAAATACAATGTCAGCGCCTTCGGCAAAAGATTGCGGAGATGTATTGCCATTGACAGAGAAGATGGCTTTGTGTGTAGGTATTTCCTCGAAAATGATTTGTACTGTGCAGTTCGTGCTCGGCGTCACGGTGAAAGTGTTTCCATCCTGTGATACTTCGGCCGTACCAGTCGTGACTGTGTACGTACTAACGCGATATCCTGGTTTCGGAGTCGCGGTGATGGTGGTTCCCACAAGAGAAACGGTTCCGTAACTTCCGTTATTACTTTCTGCGGTAATTGTGTAGGCGGCGACAGATGCATAGGTAACAGCAACGGACGCGATACGTCTGTGACCTGAAGACCCTTCAACGGTAAAGGTCACACTATTAGCATTTCCTGTCCAAGTGCCATTGGAATATGTTTCAATATCTGTGGTTATATCGTTGCTGCCATCGCCTGAGCCAAATGTCAATACAATTCCGGTTATTGTTTTTGATGATGTGACCGTCATATGTCCTCCGGCGTACACTCGAATTGCAGAACCTGTATTATAGTATTTGCCGTCATTAGCTCCATCGCCAAATTCCAAAGAGAAATTAATACTATGTTCGGAACCATCAAATGAAGTGTATTGAACGCCATTCGTAAGGCTTAAACTACTAAATGTAATTGTCTCGGTTTCTCCCCACGCATTGCTTCCTCCGAGTACGACCATCAGCAGGCAGAGGAGGACCTTGCCGAGGTGAGTTTGTAGAATTTGTTTCATAATTGTTTGTTTTTAAATATGATTGTTTTGTTAGTTGCTCGGAGTCAGCGGGTTGCAGCGTGCGGACGAAACGAGGCGCGAGCCTCGCCGTTTTTGCACCTTCTAAACCGCGTCACAAAATTACGCCGTTTTCACCAAACCGCCAAACCTTTTTGCATATATTTTCCGAGCAGAAGGAAAAAACAGAGAGCCCCACCCCCTTACCCCTCCCGAGGGCGGGGAGAGGCCGTAGGCCATTGGCATAGCCCCATCATTAAACACGTATCACGGGTAGGGCAATCGCGCGTTATGCGTTCAAGCGATTGGTGAGGGCGTAGCCCGAAGGAGGGCAATGCTTGTCAAATTCCGCCACCAAGCCTCTTTGAGATTCTTCCTCCGTCAGAATGACAAGGGTGGTGGGGGTGTGCGACAGAAGCACAGGTGGTGCATCCCGTGTAATTTCGTCTTTTGTCGCTTCGCTCGAAATGTTATTTAAAATTGGTATTTAAAATTATAAATAAAATTAGCCCCCTAACCCCCTATAGGGGGAATGGCCGTAGGCCGCCCATAGTTTTACGAATTTACAAAAGAAAAGAGGTGAGAGCGGCTCTCACCTCTTAACTATGCACTATGCACTATGCACTATGCACTATTACTTCACGAAGACCTTGCGGCCGCCTATGATGTAGAGGCCGCGGGTGGGCTTGGCTACGCGACGACCGGAGAGGTCGTAGATGGCTTTTGGCTTTTGGCTGTTGGCCATTGGCTGGGCGATGGCGTCGTCGCCAGCATTGACATACTGGCCGTTGCCGTCGATGCTCACCACCTTGTGCGTCTTGTCGAAGACGGGATGCGGGTCTTCGCCAAGGGTCTGATAGTAGAGCGTGTCGCCCTTGTTCTCGTTGAGGAGATAGCAGAAGTGTCCGTTGGTGAGCCACTCGTCTTCGTAGCCCTCGGGACGGCCGTACTTGGGCGTGTAGGCTACGTTGGCAAGATCGTAGTTGCCGACGTTGTAGGTCACGTTGTTGGTGGTACGAACGAGGGTGAGGCTGTCTGTGAGCTCGCCTGCGGTGAGCGTAATCTGGCCGATGTTCCAGCAGCGGTTCAAAGTGGCCACGTCTGTCTCGGCAATGAGGGCACGACCGATGGAGTCGCTCTCTACGCTGCCCGTGTTGTAGCAGTCGTTGAACGTACCGCGACGCGAGAGGCCGCAGAGGCCGCCAGCCACGGCACCCTTGATGGCGCCATTGTTGACGCAACGCGTGTAGGTGAAGTCGTGCGAGCCGGCTCTTGCGTAGCCGAGGATACCGCCGGCCAAACCATTGGTGGCTGTGATGGCTCCGTCGTTTACATTGTCATTATAAATAATGTACACGAGCGCGTTGTAATAGATGTAGCCCGAGATGCCACCAGCGTAATTGACGGCTGTGACGTCGCCCGAGTTGTGGAAATTGTAGACGGCCTTCACGTAGCGTGCCGACTGTCCCATATATCCGCCTGCATTGATGCCCTCGACAGAGGTAATCTTGCCGGTGTTGAAACCGCCTTTGCTCTCGATACGGCTGGAGGTGTAACCCATGATGCCGCCCACGTTGTCGCCCGTGGCTGTGATATCGCCCGTGTTGGAGACGTCGGTCACGTAGAGATAAGAGTAGGCGTCGCCGCAGTCGCTGTAGTTACCGATGATGCCGCCCACATTGGCTGCAGCAGAAATGTTGGCCTGGTTCTGGCAGTTAGTGATGTAGGCGTTGGTGGAGGGCGACGTGGCCTTCTGCGTGAGGGTGCCGACGAGGCCGCCAACTTTCTGTCCGAATGGAGCTTCCACCGTGGTCTTGTTGATGACGCTGTCGAGCGTCAGCGTTCCGTAGGTGTGGATGCCAATGAGGGGTGCGTAGTCGGTGACGTCCTCGTTGGTGGTGAGTGCGCCGGCGATGGTCAGGTTCTTGATGGTGACGGTTCCCGTGGTGCTGGCGAAGAGCGGTGCGGGAAGGTTGGAGATGGTGAATCCCTGGCCGTCGAGCGTGCCGGTGAAGTCCCTGCCACTGCTGAAGGTGGTCTCGCCGCTCATGTCGATGTCGTTAACAAGGCAGGCCTCGATGGGCGTGCTGGAAGAGTTGGCTGCCAGCCACAGCAGGTCTTGCGGCTTGGAGAGCTGATAGATGCCATCCACCTGCTTCGGAACGATGTTGTCGAGGTAAGCATAGATGCTGAGGCTGCGGAGCTCGGCCATCGAAGCGGCTTCCTCCTCGGAGTAGAGTCCGTCTTCCCACTTGGGAATGATGGTGTTGGAGAGTGCGTCCTCCATCTCTTCTGCGGGCACGAGGATGCCAGGATAAACTTCTGCGAGGCTGTAAACGCGGTCGTAGAGGTCTTCGATTTCGTCGAACATGGTGACGTAGGCCTTCTTGCAACTGTAGATGCTCTGGAAGGTCTGCGTGAAGCGCTGTATGAGCTGGAGGCGCTGCTCGCCGGTGGTGGCCGACGGGATGGCGTCGATCTCGGCCTGCAGCGAGTCGCGCAGTGCCTTTGCGAACTGCGGGTAGGACTTGTATTCGGCACCCGAGTTGCCCTGATAGCTGATTTGTGTCTGGGCGCGAGCAGCCAGCTTGTCGAGTGTGCGCTGCAGTGCTTCGAGGGCCGTAGGCTCGTTGGCCTCGCCCTGATAGTAGAGGCGGAAGTTGCCAAAGCCCATCCAGTCTTGTGCGCAGCCGGTGCCGGGCAGGCGGAGTCCTACGGTGAGGTTGCCGTCGGTGACATTGGCCACGATGATGTTCTCGTAGCGGCCGCCGTTGAATGCGAAGGAGCAGCTAAGCGGGCCGTAAGGCACGTAGCCGAGTTCGCCGGTCTCGTCGTTGATGTACTCGTAGTCGGTGTTGCTGGCTCCGGCTGTGATGTAGCAGTTGATGCTGTCCTTGGCGTCGGCCTCATAGACTACATCCTCGCTTTCGGTGATGACGTTTGCCGTATTGTCGTTGGCATAGACGAAGGCGGCCACGTTGGTGTTGTAGATGTTGGCTGCCGGGCGGAAGGCTGCATTGACGCGCAGTTCGTAGACGCCATTGGCCAGGCCGGTGAGTGTCTGATGCATGTCGAACGTGGCGTTCCATGCCTCGGCTGTTGTCATGATGGACGTGACGCCACCGGTGGTGAAGGTGGAGCCACTCTTCTCGTACTCCCAGCCTGTGAATCTGGGCGACTCGGAGAGGTCGGCATTCGCCATCAGTTTGGTAATCTCGTCGCCAGCCTTGTAGCCGTTGCGGATGGCTGTGTCGAGCAGACGCTGCACAAATGCGATTTCCTCTGTTATCTGCTCGTCGTTGAGTTTCTTGCTATCTATAATATAGAAGTAAGCGCCGTTGGGGAAGGCTTCGCTTTCCGCTTCGTCGCCGTCGAGATAGTCGTAGAGCAGGTCCATGTCGGTACCCGACACGTTGCTTTCGTCGGCCGTAGTGCGGACAGCCTCCACGGCATCGATGTACTTCTGGTATGCCTTTGCGCTCTCTTCTACGACGGCACGCTTGCCGCTATAGAAAGCACTGATGAAGGCGTCGCGTTCGGTCAGCGTGTCGAGGTCAGCGATGCTGAGCAGCATGGAGTCGATGGCACCCTGATAGGCAATCACCTCTTCGGCGTACTTGCGCATCTCCTCGAACAAGGCAGCCTTCAGCTCGGTGATGTCGTCGAAAGCTGAAGCATAGCCGTCGCTCTGCGGGAAGACGAGTCCGTGCGTGCTGTCGAAGACGGGATGGTCGTCGGTGCCGATGGTCTGGAACCACTTGGCGTCTTGCAGTTTGTTGCCGTTGAGGAAGTAGCAAAGGTGGCCGTTGGCAATCCACTCGGGGTCGTAGTCTTCGGGCGCTCCGTGCGTGGGTTGCATGGCTATGTTGGCGAAATCGTAGCAGTTGGTAATATTCACCGTACCGCTACTCTGGATGAGTGTCTCGCCGCTTATCTCACCGTCGCTGATAACCATCTCGCCAGTGTTCCAGCAGTTCTGGAGCGTGGCACCTGTGCCGCCGCATACGAGCGCGCGGCCCGAGGCATCGGTGCTGATGACGCCGGTGTTGTAGCAGTAGGTGTACGTGCCGCGGCGTGACTCAGCAGCAATGGCAGCAGCCGTCAGTCCAGAGATGACACCGGTGTTGTAGCAGTAGTGATACTCGAAATAATTGGAGCTACCTCTTGTACGACCTACGAGACCGCCGGCATAGGAGCCGCGTGCCGTTACGGCGCCGTCGTTTGAGCAGTGCTCGAGGGTGAAATAGAGCGTCACGCCGGTGTTGTAGAAGTAACCGACGATGCCGCCCACTGCATTGTTGGCAATGATGTCGCCCGTGTTGCTGAAGTGCTTGATGTCCTTCAGGTAGCGTGTGGAGTATCCGAAGAAACCGCCGGCATAGTCGCCGTTGTCGCACGTGATGTTACCGCTGTTGAAACCGCCTGTGACGTGCAGACGACCGGTCATCGAACCGATGATACCGCCTGCCATTTGGGACGTGGCGGTGATGTTGCCCGTGTTGGAGCAGTCGTTCATGGTCAGCGGATTGCCGGAACTGTCGTAATAGAAGTGGCCGATGACACCGCCGACGCGTTCGAGGCCGCTGATTTCGGCTTCGTTCTTACATCCGATGATGCTGGAGCTGCCGCCCAGTGCCAGATAGCCCACGAGGCCGCCCACGTACTTGGCATACAGGGCAGACACGGTGGTGCGGTTGGTACAGCCTTCCATCGTGAATACGCCGCCCGTATTTGATGCCACGAAGGCGCCGAAACCTTCCACTTCCTCGGAAGTGGTGATGCTGCCCGAGAGCGTCAGGTTCTTGATGACTACGCCGCCGGCTGTGGTGGCAAAGAGCGGTCCGGCCAAATTAGATACGCTGAAGCCCTGGCCGTCGAACGTGCCGGTGTAAGCGTTAATGCCTTCCCATGGCTGGCCTGCCATGTCGAAGCTGGCCGTCAGTGCTGCATTGGCATCGGCCGTGCCTCCGTTTACCACAGCTGCAAAGGCCACGAGGTCGTCGGCCGAGCCAATCTGGTAGACGCCGTCCACCTCGGAGAGCGCCATGGCGCTGGTTCCCATCAGGCACATCAGTGCCGCGAGAAGCAAAGAAGTAAACTTTTGTTTCATACTTACAGGTGTTAAAAGTGTAAATAAATTATAATTTTTATGATATTTCATTCTTTTGGCAACAAAAATACACAAAAGAAAGCTTAAAACTTACATTCTGTAAGTTAAAAGTTGTTAAGGAAAAGGAAAAATGAGTGGCGCGATGTCCGACGAACGGTCGTGTGGCCTACGGCTTTCCCAACAGCAGGTGATGGTCGATGCAAGGAGGCAGTTCCTCTTCGTAGTGCGTCACCATGACGAGCGTTTTGTGCGGGCGCTGGCAGAAAGTTTCGATGATGGCCTTCACGTGGGCACGGCCGGCATCGTCGAGACCATGCAGGGGTTCGTCGAGGATGAGCAGTTCGGGGTCCTTGACGAAGGCTCGTGCCAGCAGGCAGAGGCGTTGCTGTCCGCTGCTGAGGCGCAGGAATGTGCGTTCGGCCAGCTGCTCGATGCCAAAGATGCGCATCCAGCGTAGACACTGCTCGCGTTCTTCGGGGCGTGGCCGTACGTAGAGGCCTACTGAGTCGCGCAATCCACTGGCCACGATGTCGATGGCTGGCAAGTCGCGCTGGTAGGCTCGGTGCATCTCGGGGCTGACGTATCCGATGTGGCGCTTTATCTCCCAGATGCTCTCGCCGTGGCCGCGCTGATGGCCGAAAAGGCGGATGTCGCAGGCGTATGCCTGCGGATTGTCGGCACAAACGAGGCTCAGAAGGGTGCTTTTGCCGCTACCGTTTGGGCCGGTCAGCGACCATCGTTCGCCCTCGCGGACGGTCCACGAGAGGTCGTCGAGGATGGTACGTTCGCCGTAGCGGATGGAGACGTGGTTGAAGCGCAGAATCTCGCCGCCCTGGTGAGGATAGAACGACTCGGCTGCGAGGTCTTTGCGCGGCAGCGAGAGCAGTGCGGGATGTACGGTTGGTGCTACGGCCGGCTGCACACGAGACAGATACTCGCTGCGTGTCTGCTTCGGGAGCAGACGCAGGCCCTCGACGGGCACAATGTGTGTGACGAACGAGGGAATGTCGGCCGGGCGGCTCAGTACGAGGATTATCTGCAGCGACGTCTGGCGGATGAGCTGTTCGAGCAGTAGGCGCAGGCCGTCGCGTGCCGAGGCGTCGAGCCCGATAAAAGGATTGTCGAGGATGAGCAGAGAGGGATTGGTGAGGAGCGCCTTGGTTAGTTGGAAGCGGCGCAGCTCGCCGCTGCTGAGCGTGATGATATACTTGTCGAGCAACGAGTCGTTGTCGAGTATGCCCAGCGGCAGCAGATGCTTGGCGTGGCCTGCTGCCTCGAGTGCCTCGAGTCCCAATGCCTCGCGGACGGTGGGCGTTGCCTCGTCGATGTCGTGCTGGTTCCAGCGTTGCTGGTAATAGTATGTGCCGTCGCTCTCGCCATATGAGTCGCGGAACGAAATGTACTTGATGTTTTCGCTGACGAGACGCTTGGCCCCTGGCCCGAAGTCGTACTGCACCTCGTTCTGCAACAGCGGGTAGTGGCCGGTAAGAACTTCCACAAGACGGCTCTTGCCTGCGGCGTTGTTGCCCACGATGGCCACCTGCTCGCCATCGGCAATGTGCAGGTTGATGGGCTCGGCCATGCGCCAGTCTGGGTGGCGTGTCACTCCGTCTGTGATGCGAAGGTTCATTCTTTTCTTAGGCTTTTGGCTCCCTAATCCTTATTTAATACGACTGGCGTTCTTCGTGGCGAAGTCTTTCCAGCTCGAATATTTGTGATCTGTCTCGGGGCGGCCCATCTGTAGGTAGTGGCAGTAGGCGGCGCCGAGTGCGTCGGTGGCGTCGAGGTACTTGCCGATTTCGCTGGCATCGATGTGAAGCATTTTCTGCAGCATGTACGCCACCTGCTCCTTGCTGGCATTTCCGTTGCCGGTGATGGCCATCTTTATTTTGGTGGGTGCGTATTCTGTGATGGGTACCTGCCGGTGTATGGCGGCGGCCATAGCCACGCCCTGAGCACGCCCCAGCTTGAGCATACTCTGCACGTTCTTGCCGAAGAACGGTGCCTCGATGGCCAGTTCGTCGGGCAGATACGACTCGATGATGCCGTTCACACGCTCGAAGATGCGGCCCAACTTCAGGTAATGGTCGGCATACTTGCGCAAGTCTATGACGCCCAACGCCACCATTGCGGCCTTGCGGTCCTCCACCTTCAGCACACCGTAGCCCATGAACGTGGTGCCGGGGTCTATGCCAAGTATCACTTTTTCCATACGTCTATATCTCTTCCATCAGTGTGCTGAAGCCTATGATGCGGCCCTCGAACGTTTTTTGCAATTCGGCTGCCAACGCCTGTCCCTGACGCACGAACCACTGATGTAGCGTGGCCGTGTCGGCAACTGCGAACTGCAGCGAGAAACACTCGCTCTGCTCGTCGTGGTGACTGAGCACGCGCATCAGCCGCGCATCAACAAGCGTCTGGTCGGCTTCCACACGCGGTAGCATGGACTGTCTGAGCCAGATGACGAAATTTCGTGCATCGGAGACGGGCATCGTGTAGGTGGTGTTGTAGATTATCATGGGTGCAAAGTTACGAATAAACGAGCGAAGTACAAAACGAAAAGCTGTCTTTTCGGTTTTACTTCCGAGCGAGAGTAATTTTGGACGTGAACCGAAGTCGGGGGTTTTAGTTGGAATTGGGGCCGCTGTGGTCATAATTCTTGCTTTTGATTTTGCGTTCTGAAGAATTCTTCCTACCTTTGCGGCTGAAATAACGTTTAATTTTACGATTATGACACGCAAGATTTTGTTTTTCTGCCTGCTGTTTTTTGCGGCCCACAGCCTGCAAGCACAGGTGCAGACGCAGAAAGTATCGGAAAGCGATGTGAAAGCTGTGGCTACCACCAAGGCCGAGAAATATGCCGAGATTACTTTCGACACGCTTTCGTATAACTTTGGCACGTTCAGCAAGAACGAACCCATCCGCACATGCTCGTTTGCTTTCAAGAATACGGGCACGGCTCCGCTTGTCATTGAGCAGGTGTTTGCCAGCTGCGGCTGTACAGTCCCCGAGTGGCCCAAGCAGCCCATCAAGCCCGGCGAGACTGCAGCAATCGATGTGCGCTACGATGGCACAGACAAGCCTACGGGTCAGTTCCAGAAGACAATCACCGTGCGGGCTAACGTCGAAGGCAAGTTGGTGAGACTGACCATCGAAGGTGTGATGGAGTAAAAATCTTCGGGCCTCCTGCCAGAGCGGGAGGCCCGAATTGTATCTATACCTTATTATATTATACAAGTTCAGACGTTGCCTTGCGGCGGCGGATTACTTGTAGTACTCCTCGTAAATCTGCTCCAGCTGCGGATACATCCAGCGTGCCAGACGCTTGCCGCCGTCCTGATTCAGGTGCAGACCATCCTTGAAGTACACGCGGTTGGCGTTTCCGACTTCCAGCATGGGCGAGAGACCGCTGTAGCTGTACGCGTCGAGGACTGGCAGCGAGTAGTAGGCGGCCACTTCCTTGATGGCATTTACGTACTCCTTGAAGGTCTTGCCAGTCGTGCTGTTGGTGCCTTCGGTAATGCTGCCGTTGCTGTTGAGGATATACTCGGGCTCGTCGATTTCCACGCCGTGAT
>Ga0310694_10005043_pt1 | contig 12686 bp, 9 predicted proteins | sample 174DNAGHGhighgp2_FD_203884 | JGI IMG/M metagenome (GOLD analysis project Ga0310694, IMG submission 203884) | Sheep rumen microbial communities from Palmerston North, Manawatu-Wanganui, New Zealand - 1742 DNA GHGhigh gp2 (v2) (version 2) | ecosystem: Host-associated > Mammals > Digestive system >...
GAAAAATGGGTTTCCGTGGCTCAAAGAAGAACACTCCCTACGCTGCCCAGATGGCTGCCCAGGATTGTGCAAAGGTTGCATACGACCTTGGCTTGCGCAAGGTGAAGGCCTATGTGAAGGGTCCCGGCAATGGCCGCGAATCAGCAATCCGTACGATACACGGTGCTGGTATCGAGGTTGTGGAGATAATTGATGTAACTCCGCTCCCACACAATGGCTGTCGTCCTCCGAAGAGGAGAAGAGTTTAATAATGGGCGTTATACCGAATAACGTTATATCGTAAGAACGAAAACAATTTATAAAATAGATTATGGCAAGATATACAGGACCTAAATCAAGGATTGACCGTCGCTTCGGTGAGGCTATTCTGGGTAATCCCAAAGTACAGGCAAAGCGTAACTTCCCTCCTGGCCAGCACGGTAACAACCGCCGCCGCAAGACCTCCGAGTATGGCATCATGCTTGCTGAGAAGCAGAAGGCCAAGTACACATACGGCGTGCTTGAGAAGCAGTTCCGCAATATGTTCGAGAAGGCTGCCCGCACCAGCGGCATTACCGGTGAGATTCTCCTTCAGAACCTCGAAAGCCGTCTTGACAACATCGTTTATCGTTTGGGCATCGCTCCTACCCGTCGTGCTGCACGTCAGCTTGTCAACCACAAGCACATCGTGGTCGATGGTAAGGTGGTAGGTATCCCTTCTTATAGCGTCAAGCCCGGACAGATTGTCGGTGTTCGCGAGCGCAGCAAGAGCCTCGAGGTCGTACAGAATGCCTTGGCAGGCTTCAACCACTCCAAGTATCCTTGGATAGAGTGGGACGAGAGCCAGAAGGCAGGCAAGTATCTTCACAAGCCTGACCGTGCAGACATTCCCGAGACCATTAAGGAGCAATTGATCGTTGAGTTGTACTCTAAATAAAATATAAGAATGGCGATATTAGCATTTCAAAAACCCGATAAGGTTATAATGTTGGAGGCGGACGATAAGTTCGGAAAGTTCGAGTTCCGCCCCTTGGAAGGTGGTTTCGGTACTACCATTGGTAATGCTTTGCGCCGCATCCTTCTCTCCTCGCTTGATGGCTTCGCTATCAACACTGTGTCTATTTCCGGCGTTGAGCACGAGTTTGCTACTGTGCCAGGAGTCAAGGAAGATGTCACCAACATTATATTGAATCTGAAGCAGGTAAGATTCAAGCAGATTGTAGAAGACTTTGAGACGGAGAAAGTCACCGTTACGGTCGAGAATGCCACAGAGCTTCGTGCCGGTGACTTCAACAAGCAGCTTGTTGGCTTCGAGGTCTTGAACCCCGAGCTGGTTATCTGTCACATGGATCCCAAGGCATCCTTGCGCATGGAAATCAGCATCAACAAGGGCAGGGGCTATGTTCCTGCCGACGAGAACCGTCCCTTCTGCACCGATGTGAATGTTATCCCTATCGATTCAATTTACACCCCAATCAGGAATGTCAAGTACGCCGTAGAGAACTTCCGCGTTGAGCAGAAGACCGACTACGAGAAGCTCGTGCTTGAGATTACCACTGACGGTTCCATTCACCCGAAGGACGCGCTCAAGGAGGCTGCCCGCATCCTCATCCATCACTTCATGCTCTTCTCCGACGAGAAGATTACGCTTGAGAATAGCGAAATGGACGTGAACGAGGAGTTCGACGAGGAGGTTCTCCACATGCGCCAACTCCTGAAGACCAAGCTGGTGGATATGGACTTGTCTGTACGCGCACTGAATTGTCTCAAGGCTGCCGATGTGGACACCCTTGGCGACTTGGTGCAATACAACAAGACCGACCTCTTGAAGTTCAGGAACTTCGGCAAGAAATCGCTCACGGAGCTTGATGATTTGCTCGAGAGTCTGAATCTGTCGTTTGGAACCGATATTTCTAAGTATAAATTAGATAAAGAATAACGAAAATGAGACATAATAAGAAATTCAATCATCTGGGCCGTACTGCATCCCACAGAGCAGCTATGTTGAGCAACATGGCCATTTCTCTGATCATGCACAAAAGAATCACTACGACCCTCGCCAAGGCAAAGGCCTTGAAGAAGTATGTAGAGCCTCTCATCACCAAGTCGAAGGAGGACACTACCAACTCGCGCCGCGTTGTGTTCAGCTACTTGCAGGACAAGCACGCCATCACGGAACTCTTCACCGTCATCTCGCAGAAGGTAGCCGACCGTCCCGGCGGTTACACCCGCATCATCAAGACCGGTTTCCGTGCCGGCGATGCCGCTCCCATGTGCTTCATCGAACTTGTTGACTTCGACGAGAACATGGCAAAGACTGCCAAGAAGGCAAAGCGCACACGCCGCTCTTCAAAGAAGGCATCCACTCCCGCAGCCGAGGCACCCGCAGCAGAAGCCGCAGAGACTGCAGCTCCCGCTGAAGAAGCTCAAGCCGAATAATTTTAATTGCAATAATGAAGCCGCTTCGTCCGTGAAGGATGGAGCGGCTTTTTTTGTTTTCCCTGATTGCGGAGGGACGTACACTCACTCGTGGCTGTCGGAGAGGGGGTCCCTGTCATTGTCGCTCTTCCTCGGACGGCATGATCTATGGGTTAGAGGAGTGTAAGCATTCTCGTATAATACTTACTTCTTTCTCCACGTGGCAACTACAGCAAAAGCCCCGAGCCCTGCTTGGTGCAGGAAGGCTCGGGGCTTCATCATTAGTCCGATACCGTCGGCTGTCTCTTACTTCACGGCAACCTTCTTGCCGTTTCGGATGTAGATGCCATGAGGCAAATTACCATTTACCGCTTTTCCGCTGAGGTCGTAGATGGCATCTTCTACTTCTGCCTTCGGCATTGCGTCTTCCACTTCATCAATGCCCGTGATAACCTCAATCTTGAACTTGCCCCACACGGGATGGTCCTTGTACTTCTGAACGGATTCCCTCGGCACTCTCAGCGTCACATTGCTTATATCAATATCACCATCATCATCATCGTCAAATGTGTTTTCACTTACCTCCGGCGTTTCCACGGCATAACATATAATCGACTGTAGGCCGGAGCCATCAGAGAAGGCATATTCACCGATGCTTGTCACGCCGCTTCCGATAGTAATAGATAGAATGTGGCAGTCACAAAAGGCACCTCTGCCAATGCTTGTCACGCTGTTTGGGATGATGACGGAGGTCAGACCTTTACAGCTTTCAAAGGCCCAGTCTCCGATACAGGTCACGCTTTCTGGGATGTTGATACTGGTCAGACCTTTGCAATTTCCGAAGGCTTCCTCGTCGATGCTGGTCACGCTCTCGGGGATGATGACGGAGGTCAGGGCACTGCAACCATAAAAGGCATGGTTTCCGATACTGGTCAGACCCGTGAAGTATTGAAGCTCATTGAAGGAGGTGATTTCTTTGTTGGACTTGAAGACTTCTCTCAAATCTGTCACGGCGGCAGCTTCTGCTTCGCTCAGTTTGCCATCGCCGTTGGTGTCCCAGTTGGCTACGCACAGAGCCTTGACTGCGGCATCTTCGAAAGTGATGTTTTGAGCAACGTCTTCAATCGCCACAATCGTACCGAAGTCACTCCAAGGTGTCGTCGCCTTGTAAGCCTCCACAGAGCCAGCCGGCACATGAAGCGTGGCAGAAGCGATGCTGGAATTCTCAAATGCATCACTGCGAGTGCTGGGGACATTCTCCGCATAGCAATAGACATCCGTCAGGCTGCTGCAGTGCTTAAAGGCACGACTGCCAATGCTTGTCACACCGTTTCCAATAATTACATTGGTTAAGTTTTCACAACCATAAAAAGCTTCAGATACTATTTTCTCAACACTATTTGGAATGCTTATAAAAGTCAGACCTGTTCCAGCAAAAGCCTCTTCACCAATAGATGTTACACTATTAGGAATTGTAATAGAGGAAAGGTCAATGCAATTACAGAATGCATTACCACCAATTGTTTTGATTCCATCAGGGATGAAAGAGTTTTTACAGGCAGCTATTAATTTATTTGTAGCGGTTTCTATGATGGCATTGCAGTTGTTTCGTGAGTCAAAGTATTTGTTGCCTTCACCCACCTTAATAGAGGTTATACTATTGTCGCAACAGAAAGCCCCACTTCCGATTGCGGTTACACTATCAGGAATGAATACAGAAGTAAGACGACAGCCAGCAAAAGCAAACCAACCGATTGCTGTAACTTTACCGGGAATGTTGACTGAAGTCAGGCCACTGCAATCCTCGAAAGCTACATTACCTATTGATGTCAAGTTGTCGGGTAAGTTTAAAGATGTGAAGCCTTTACAATACATAAAAGATTGATCACCGATGCTGGTCACGCTGCTTGGGATGGTGATGGAAGTCAGGCTGCTGCAACCATAGAAGGCACGGAAGCCGATGCTGGTCAAGCCTGTGAAGTATTGCAGCTCATTGAAGGATGTAATCTCGGTGTTATCCTTGAACACTTTACCCAAATCCGTGACGGCGGCGGCTTCGGCTTCGCTTAACTCGCCATCGCCGTCGGTGTCCCAGTTAGCGACGCACAGTGCCTTGACAGCGGGGTCGGCGAAGGTGATGATTTGAGAGGTGCTTCCTCCTTTCAGTGTCAATGCAAAGTCCACGTCGGCAGGATTGTAAGCATTGTTGTTGACATCGGAGAACTCGATGTTCTTGATGCTGCCCTGTAAAGAGGTCGTGACGGTGGAGGCCACTTCGAGAGGCAGGCGGATGAGTTCGCCGCTGGTGCCTGTGAGCACGTCCTTGTCGGCCGAGAAGCAGGCAATGAGCACGCTGCCGTCGGCTGCATCCTTCACCGTGATGGTGAAGTTGCCGTCGTGTCGGTCGGCATTGGCTGTGTAGGCATACTTGCCGTTGGTTTTCTTCTGCACCGTCACGCCGTCCGGCAGATAGACCATCAACTGGTAGGCCGTTACGTTGGTAAGCTCTGTCTGCATATTGACTATCAAGTCTGCCGTGCTGCCTGCTGTTATCTCAATGTCGGGCACGCTGACCGTCACATCGCCGCTGACATCAGGAGGTGTGCTTCCTCCTTTCAGTGTCAATGCAAAGTCCACGTCGGCAGGATTGTAAGCATTGTTATTAACATCGGAGAACTCGATGTTCTTGATGCTGCCCTGCAAAGACGTCGTCACGGTGGAGGCCACTTCGAGAGGCAGGCGAATGAGTTCGCCGCTGGTGCCTGTGAGCACGTCCTTGTCGGCCGAGAAGCAGGCGATGAGCACACTGCCGTCGGCAGCATCCTTCACCGTGACGGTGAATGCACCGTCGTGTCGGTCGGCATTGGCTGTGTAGGCATACTTGCCGTTGGTTTTCTTCTGCACCGTCACGCCGTCCGGCAGATAGACCATCATCTGGTAGGCTGTGAAGTTGTCTGGTGCATCGTCGAGGTTGATGATGAGGTTTGCGGTTTGTCCGGCTTCAATCTCGATAGGGCTGACGCTTATGCTGTAGCCCATGACATGGGCGGCTGCCGAGAGCAGTCCCCATGTCAGTAGTGTTCTTAATGTTTTCATTTTCTCGTTTTTTTTGATGTTATTTAATCATTGTTTTCTTACCATTATATATATATATGCCCTTCGTGGCCTTCGTCACGCGTCGGCCCTGCAGGTCAAACCATTTACCATTGACCATTTCATCATTTATAATTGATTCGATGCCGGTCGGTGTGCTGCTGACGGCAGCGTCTGCCAGATAGTAGGCTTCGGCCTGCGTGGTGGCAAACTCTATGTCGCTGATGACGATGTCTGCGTCGGCCTGACCTTCGGTGGCGAGGGTGAGCAGGCATCCGCTGCCGGCTGTCAGTTCTTCGTTGTCGGCAGAGAAGCCTGCCACGAGATAGCGTCCGCCGCCCAGGTTGCGAACCGTGAGCAAGTGGTCAGCACCGCGCTGCGCATTCATCGAGCCATTGCCGAGCGTCATGCCTTCGGGCACAGAGACTGTCATCTGGAAGGCGGTGAAGCGATGTTCGGCCTCGAGGTCGATGCTGAGCAGGCCGTCGTGCAAGGTGCCGCTGATGAAGTCGGTGTCGGAGAACATGGCATTTGCCTTTTTCCTTGCAGAACTTGGAGTGGAGGCTCCGGCTGCAATCAGGTCGACGGCTGCCGAGCAGTCTGTGATAGACACCTTGCCGTCGCCGTTCACGTCGGCTGCTGCCACTTGGTTGGCATCGGTGATGTCGCCTGCGATGACGTCGATAATCTTCACGATGTCGGTGATGCTTACCTTGCCGTCGCCAGTCAGGTCGCCGAGGGTGACGTCCTCAATTGCAACAATAGTGCCGAAGCCGCTCCAAGGCGTCGTCGTCTTGTAAGCCTCCACAGAACCAGCTGGCACATGAAGCGTGGCAGAGGCACTGGATGAAAACGTTGGATAATAAGGACTAATAATAGTCTCTGGAACCTTCTCTGCATAACAATAGACATCGGTCATGCTGCTACATTCACCGAAGGCTACTTCTTCAATGCTAGTCACGCCACTTCCGATGGTGACTGAGGTCAAACCGCTACATCTATAGAAGGCTCCATAGCCGATGGTTGTCACGCTATATGGGATAGTAATGGAGGTCAAGCCGCTACATCCGTCGAAGGAATTGATGCCGATGCCGGTCACGCTTTTCGGGATAAAGGTATTCTTGCATCCTGTAATCAGAGTATTCGATGCGGTTTCTATTATTGCATTACATTTATCGCGAGAATCATAGACTGTATTGTCAGATTCTACGACAACGGATGTTAAGCTGCTACAGCCACCGAAGGGATTATTGCCAATGTTGCTAACACTGTTTGGGATGGTGACAGAAGTTAGGCAGCTGCAATCAGAGAAGGCTCTGAAGCCGATGCTGGTCACGCTCTCTGGGATGATAATGGAGGTCAGGCTGCAGGACTGGAAGGCTAAGCCGCCAATGCTGGTCACGCTCTTTGGGATAGTGACGGAGGTCAGACCGCTGCAACCTCTGAAGGCATAGTCGCCGATGCTGGTCACGCCCTCAGGGATGACAAGGTTTGTTATCTCTTCGCCATTGAGGTACAAGTGGTTGGCGTAATAAAGGGGATTAGAAGAACCATTCGTGAAAGCTATTTTGCACCATGCGGTTAAGTCAGAAATATGTACGGAGGTCAGGCCGTCGCAGTTAAAGAAGGCATTGTCGCCGATGCTGGTCACGCTGTTAGGGATGGTGATGGAGGTCAGACCGCTGCAACTAGCGAAGGCAATTTCGCCGATGCTGGTCACACTCTCAGGGATGGTGACAGAGGTTAGGCCGCTGCAACCTCTAAAGGCATTGTCGCCGATGCTGGTCAGTCCCGTGAAGTACTGCAACTCATTGAATGAGGTGATTGTAGTATTGTTCTTGAATATTGTCCCCAAGTCCGTGACGGCAGCGGCTTCTGTCTTGCTCAGTTCGCCATCGCCGTCGGTGTCCCAGTTGGCTACACACAGTGCCTTGACCTTGGCATCGGCAAACTGGATGCCAGGAGTTGCTTTCACCGTCACAGTGCAGGTCTTGGGGTCTTTGGCGATGGTGGATGTTACTGTGATGGTAGCTGTGCCTGTGCCTTTGGCTGTAACGACGCCTGTGCTGCTTACCGATGCAACGCTTGAGTTGCTGCTGCTGTATGTCACTTTTGCCAAGCTTGTGTATTCGTTGCTGTAGGTATGACTGTAGCCGATGGTGCCGGTGCCACCTTTGGTTAAGGAGAGGCTGCTGTTGTTCAGGACTAAGGGATTGTCCCTGCAGGTGAAGCTCCATGTGTGCGATTTGCTGTAGAAGGGGGAGAAGGAGTCGCTCATGTCTGTTTCCTTCCAAGAGGCTCTCACACTATATGTTCCGCTCTGATATTCTTCGAAGCTCACCGTCCTCACATAAGTCCCGGAATACTCCTCTTTCATTTCGCTGGGTATTGTCCAGCTGACGTTGAGAATGCTTAGAGACGTGTTGGCGTAGTCCGTCAAGAAGCACTGATACTTCTCGCCCACCCACAGGGATTGCTGCGCCTTGAGGCTGACAAACGGGACAGACAGAAGCATCCATAAGACAATCTGTGTAGTTTTCAATTGTTTCATAATTCGCAAAATTTAGAAATTAATAATTGGGTTAATTGAAATGTTTTGTCGATTCTGTCTTGTGGTGCTGGTGCAGCGGAAAGGGCACAAAAATAGCGTGGCCATTCTTATGCACTTACCTGAGGGGCGAGCCTAGGAAAATTTGGAACCCCTACTCACATATAAGAATCCGGCCACGCCTTAGCGTGTGCATAGCATGTGAGTCTGGGGGGCCATCTTTTCTTCGACTATTCCCCTTGCTTCTTAAATCGAACTATTCCAAAAGGAGTTTCCTAGGCTGCTTCGGTAAGTGCGAAATAATAAGCTAATGCATCTGTGAAACCGGATTTCTCCCCGATTTCGCTTGCAAAGATAGTAAAAAGTTGAGAATGTGGCATTATAGTCAAGAAGAATTTTACTGAAAAAGTTGTGATTTTGAAAGGAAGCCCGTTGTTTCCTCATAGTGTGACGTGATTCCGAAGCATATTGGATTGGCGGATGTTTATCTTGACACATTGTCCACTCAGCCAATCTGACTAATATAAATACAACTCTGACATAAATTCTAATGACCGATTGGGATTAAGATGAATGACATGAGACAAAATGCCCTGCAGATGTTTGCCTGAAGCCCTGCAGATGTTGACATTCGTCGAGCATTGTTTCGCCCGAAGCCCTGTAGATGTTCGTCCGATACCCTGCAGATGTTTTAAGTCACGCAGAAATGAAGGAAATGAAGGAAATTTCCTTTTGCCATAGCAAAAGGCTTTCTGCGTATATCTGCGATTTCTGCGTGACCTAAATACTTCTCACCCAGATTATGTTTTAAGTCACGCAGAAATCGCAGAAATACGCAGAACTGAGTTCGACGGAAAAGGAGTCATCGCATGTCGTTCCCTAAAACGAGGCACGCTCTTATTGCCTTCCGCGCATAAAAAGCGCGCCTTGGCGCTAGAGCGCCGAGTTCCGCGCATAAAAAGCGCGCCTTGGCGCTAGAGCGCCGAGAACGAGGCACACCATTATTGCCAACGCGGCACGCTGCGTTGGCAATTGCGGCACGCTGCGTTGCCCATCGCGACACGTTGTGTTTGTCATCGCGGCACGCCGTGTTTTATGTCGCGGCTCGGCACTCTCAGTAGGGAAGAGCAATGCTTTTGGCCGAAATTTTGGCCGAAAAGAAGTAATTCCCGCAAAAAAACGTCCAATAGTTTTTGTCGTTTCAAGGAAAAAGCCTAACTTTGAACCGTTTTTGGCAAGGAGTGCAAGTATGGATACGCAGCAAATGATACAGCGGATAGCCGAATACTTCAAGACGCAACCCGTCCTGAAAGCTTGGCTCTTTGGCTCCTATTCGCGTGGCGAGGAGCGCCCGGACAGCGATGTGGACATTCTTTTCGTTCCTGATATGTCACAGAAGTTCAGCCTTTTTACTCTCGGTGGTATGTATATGGACTTGAAAGACATCTTGAACCGCGACGTGGACCTTATCCCTGAAGATTCCCTCCTGCCTTTTGCAAAGGAGAGCGCAGGACGTGATAGAATACTAATCTATGAGAGAACGGCTTAGAGACAAGAATCGTCTGGAACACATGCTGGACCATATAGACAAGGTTCTGGGTGCGGCTGAAGGCAAGACCTTTGCCGAGTTCAACGATGACCCCATCCTGTTTGGGGCAATCGCCTACTATACAATGATTATAGGTGAGGCTGCCTATATGCTGACTAAAGAGTTCAATGAGCAATATGCTTCAACACCTTGGCGTCAAATAGAAGGTATGCGCCATCATATTGTTCATGGTTATGCTCAAATTCAGAAAGACATGTTGTGGAATGTCGTACAGGAAGACTTGCTGCCGCTCAAAGAGCAAGTCGAACACATGCTTTCCTCTATTGACTGGAACAAGTGGGAAAAACATTAGTTCAACGAATATATCATTATCAATTATCAATAAAGTCCCGCCTATGACATAAACAAAAGAATTCAGACATACACAGATAGAAGCGTCCGCTTTAGATTCTTGTTTTCCTAAATCGCCAATTGAAGAAAACTGCAAGAGTAAAAGTAAGGATGCTCACGTCGGTTCGGCGTGGGCTTTTACTCGTTCAAAGCAGTTTGGTGTTTGGCGATACCAGGAAAACGTAGACGAATTAAGTCCACGTTTTCTTTTTGTATCCCTTTGAAGAACAAAAACAATTATTAATCATTTAATCAACACAACTTATGAAGAAACTGTTTCTTTCGCTCATCGTTACCGCACTCGGCGCGTTGGGCATGTATGCACAAGATGAATTTATTGCCACGCTGAACCACGGTTCTGAACTCTCTACCTTCTTTGGCGAGAATGCCCTCGCACAGGCCTGCGAAGCAGCTGAAAACGGGGATGTCATCACCCTCTCACCAGGCGTGTTTTTGGGCTGTAGCATGGACAAAGCTATTACCTTGCGCGGAGCAGGATACAAGCCAATGGCAGGCAACAACTATGCTCCGACACAGATTACAGGAGGTCTCACTGTCTATCCCTCGTCAAAAGCGGGCTCTGCCTTTGAGATGGAATGCCTGGAAGTTTTATGCAAGGTAAATATTATCGGTGATAGTTTGGCACCGGTTAGATTGAACAAATGCCTCTTCCAGGAAGCGGTTCAAACATATGGCATCAGTATGAATGCCCACTCTTGCATTTTCAATGCGCGATTACAGGCTAATGGCTATAACAGTGGTTATGCTGGTGATTATTGGGGTCTTGGCGCTGACAAGAATACAACATTGAACTGTAATAATTGCGTGATGCGGCAAGTTTATGCTAATGGATTGGACCCTTATTCTAACAAAATTGGAAAGATTAGAGCCTGCAATTGCATACTTCTACCTTTTATGAATTGTTCTTTGGAATACAGTGTAATTATAAACAGCATTATTTTGGGAAGTTATCCAGGTTTAAAGGGTTGTAGTGTTTTGAATTGCATCGGGATAAATACCGATAATACAGAAGACGACCTGTTCGCGATGGTTGGCAACCCAGGAAATCAAATGGTTGAGGGATATGGCGATACTGCCTTTTCTGAAGTTTTCAAGACTTGGAAATACGAGAACTTTTCTCCGTATGAGACCTACGAACTCACCGACGAGGCAGCCGCCCGGTATCTTGGCGATGATGGCACGCAGGTAGGTGTTTATGGTGGTGCTTCTCCTTTCAATGTAAATCCTACGACCCCACAGGTGACGAAGTTCACCGTCAAAAGCACAACTGAGAACGGGCAGCTGAAAGTGAAGATCAATGTGGAATAACCTAATCATCCGTAAGCCTTATGCGTAAGATATTATTAACATCCGCATTGTCGCTGCTGGTATGCTTGGCTTGGGGGCAGAGCTACAGCTACCGCTACTGGATGGACAATGACGTAGGCAGTGCGATCCGTGGCAGCGGTATGGGCGAGACGCAGTTCACCGTCAACACTGCCGCTCTCAGCATTGGCATCCATGCCCTCCATGTGCAGCCTTGCAATGCTGACGGCGTTTGGGGCAGTGTGCAAACCCGCTACTTCCTGAAACAAGTGGACGAGAGCCAGGAGGCCGTCACCGCCCGCTACTGGATAGACAACGACCTTGCGACCATGCACAATGGCGTGGCCACAAGTGGTGTCATCGAACTTGACCTCTCTGGCGTAGGTGTCGGCATTCATGCTGTTCACTACCAGAAGATAGCTGCCGACGGCACGCCTTCGCCTGCCCATACCCGCTACTTCCTGAAACAAGAAGAACACAGCACGGAGAGTTCTTCCGCCCGCTACTGGATAGACAACGACACGGCAAACATGCACAACGGCGTGGCCGCAAGCGGCATCATCGACATTGACCTCTCTGGCTTGGATGTCGGCATCCATGCCGTTCACTATCAGAAGATAGCTGCCGACGGTACGCCTTCACCCGCACATACCCGTTACTTCTTTATTGACCATGTTCAGGCAGGTCCCTTCACGGCCAGCATCAGCATCGACGATGGCGAAGCGACTTCCTATCCCGTCACAGACGAGGAAATCGTGATAGACTTGGGCGAGCTGGAGGGCGAACACCTATTGCACGTCGCCCTCTACGACGGCGAGAACCGTTTGGTAGGTGAGCAGACACAGACATTTGATGCCGGACAGCACACACACTTCATCGATTTTACTGACGAGATGGTGAAGCTCATTGCCACCTATTACTGGGATACGGATGAAGATGGTGAACTCTCGGAGGACGAGGCGGCCGCCGTGACCGACATCGGCGATGCCTTCTCCGGCTACGAGGACATCACATCGCTGGGCGACTTGCGCTACTTCACAGGCCTCACGTCTATCCCCGACATGGCCTTTGCCAACTGCTCGCAGATGCAGAGCATCGTCATCCCAAAGAATGTGCAGAGCATTGGTCGCGGAATCTTCTACTATTGCGATGCCCTGGAGAGTGTCACAGTGGATGAAGAGAACCCCTACTTCGATTCGCGCGGCTGCAATGCCATCTTCGAGACTGCCAGCAACACTCTCTTGAACGGCTGCAAGACCTCAGTCATCCCTGAAGGTGTGACGGCCATCGGCGACATGGCATTCTACCACGTTCATGGCATGGGGACCCTGACATTGCCGAGTACGCTGGCAAGCATTGGCCTTGGCAGCTTCTTTGGAATGA
>Ga0310694_10005044_pt1 | contig 12686 bp, 8 predicted proteins | sample 174DNAGHGhighgp2_FD_203884 | JGI IMG/M metagenome (GOLD analysis project Ga0310694, IMG submission 203884) | Sheep rumen microbial communities from Palmerston North, Manawatu-Wanganui, New Zealand - 1742 DNA GHGhigh gp2 (v2) (version 2) | ecosystem: Host-associated > Mammals > Digestive system >...
ACGGGAGTGGCGAACGGGAAGGGGCTGTCCCTTGGCGCGGTGGGGCTGTCGCTCGGTTCTCTTGCGGTGTTCTTCACTTGCACCGTTGTGCTGGGGCTTGTGCTCGTGCCGCGCCTCCTGAACGCCGTCGCGAAGTCCGGAAACGACGAAACGCTGCTTCTTACGCTTCTCGGATGCTGCTTCTTCGTGTCGTGGGTGGCGTATAGGCTTGACTTCTCGCTCGCGCTCGGCGCGTTCCTCATGGGAGTGCTTGGCTCGTCATCGGTCGCCCGCCGCCGTCTGCTTAACATTGCAGCCCCGTTGAGGAGCATGTTTGCCGCCGTGTTTTTCGTGACCATCGGATGTCTCGTCAATCCCGCCGCCTGCTGGAGTAACATAGGCGTGATAATCATTCTTTCGCTGGTGGTGATTTGCGGCAAGGGCATAAACTGCTTCACTGTTTCCATCCTCACCGGTCAGCCGCTCAAGGCCGCAGTGCAGACGGCATTTGGCCTCGCGCAGATTGGCGAGTTCGCCTACATGGTGGCTCTGCTGTACATGACCGCCACAGGTGATACGCAAAGCCCGATGTACCAGATTGTTGTGGGCGTGTCGCTGATCACAACCTGTCTCAGCCCGCTTCTGCTCCGAATATCAGATTCCATCGGCGACTGGGTGGAACATCGCACTCCAGAACGTGTGAAAGGGTGGCTGACCCAGTACAACGTGTGGCTCGGCCGCCTGAAGACGGCATCGGCGCCAGGCGAGACGCTATCCGTCATCCACAGGCGCATAGCCTATCTGGGGGTGTTCTGGGTGCTGATGTTCGCATTCTCTGTTATAGCCTCCATGCTGGACGGCTATGATTGGTCTCGCTTCTCCGTGTTCTTCAACGCCCACAAGAAGGCGTTCTTCAGTTTGGCTGTGAACATCGCATTTCTTGCCATGCTCAAGCCGATCTGGACGGCTGGCCGGAATCTTGGCGACGATGTGGGCGCGGCCATTCTGCCTGTTCATGCCGGAAGGACGGCGAGTTTGGCTGTTCGCACGGCGGCGCGGAGTTTCACGATGCTGGCGGTCTCAGCTGTGACGATAGGCGAGATTGTCATGCTTGACGTAAACCTGATGCCGGAGGAGACGTCAGTGCGGATTGGCATAGCCGTGGTGTTGGCAGTCGCGATTCCACTGGCCATCCGTTACATGTGGCCGGCAATGAACGCTGCCGGAGCGCAGTTCAGCGCTGCGCTTGAGGCGGAGGCTCGCATGGCGGAGAGCCCAGAGCCGCTTGTGATATCCATGCCAAGCGAACGATTCATGAAAGTGGCGCTGCCGGAAAACTCGCCGGCTATCGGACTCACGATAAAGGCGCTCGACATACGCGCCAAGACAGGCGCAAGCGTGGTGGCGGTGTCGCGAGGTGACAGCCGAAGTAGCAACCCCGGTCCAGACTGGTGTTTTGTCGCTGCCGATGTAATCGAAGCCATCGGCGCCCCCGAACAGCTTGCGGCGCTCAGAAACCTCCTTGCCATCTCTTAACCCTCACGCTTATCCCGGATTTTGTTTTAGGTGCTGTGGTTGCGTGTGTGACGCGCGTGTACGTTGCTGTTGCGTGTGTGTTTGCGTGTCAGTACGCGGGGAATGCCGCTCGGCACTCGCTTGCGCTCGGCTTGGCTCGCTCTATTCGCGAGCCCCGCTTGCGCGGCGGTTATGCAACCTCACCCGCCATGCGAGAAGTGCCGCCTAGCTTCGCTCGCTGGGGCTTGATGCTGCGACGGATTGAGTTGATTGGCGGATTGTGCTATAATTAAAGGTGAAACTTTTTTAGAGGTTTTGGATATGGCGACAGATATATCGATGAATATTAGGGGTCGCATGTTGATTGCGGCGGTATTTGCGGCATTTGCATGCCTTGCGGCAGATGAAGTATTCAAACTGTCTTCACTTGTCGTTCCAAACGGTGCAAAGCAACGAAACCCTGCAACGGAAATTTCTGTTGATGTTGGCGATGTGGCACACCTTTCGCCATGGCACGTGAAGCGACGGTTCCCGCGTTCGTCAGGGCAGCGCGGAGGTCAGCTTGTCACGCTTCGCGATGCGCTGCTGGCTCTTAATGAAACCATTGCCAACGACGATGAAATGCCGGCGCATGCATTCGGTTTCGCTGAAGACGGCTCTTTGTCCGCCATATGTGACGTCACCATCGGAGAGCAGTCGGTTGGAATACGTTTGCATAGTGAGCATAACGACACAAAGACGGTTTACAAGCTTGATAAGGCAGCGCTTGATGAGCCTGTGCGTGAATTCACCAAGGTTGTTTTTTTCAAGGTGGCAAAGAAGAGTGGAGAGATTGCAGGCAAAGTATCTTCTGGCAGCAAGCACAAGACTGGGGATGTGAAGATGATCACTCTGCCTGGCGGGGCAACGATGGAGATGATTTGGTGTGCGCCGGGCTCTTTCATGATGGGGAGTCCGCTCTCTGAGGTGGGGAGATTCGACGATGAGCCGATCCATCCTGTCACGTTGACGAAAGGCTTTTGGCTGGGCAAGTATGAGGTCACGCAGGCTCAATGGGAAAGCGTTATGGGAACGAACAGATCGCGGTTCAAGAATGCCGATCGCCCGGTGGACAACGTATCATGGGATGATTGCCAAAATTTTATCCGCAAAGTGAATGCTATGCTTGACGGTTCGGCGCGTCTGCCGACGGAAGCGGAATGGGAATATGCCTGCCGTGCGGGGAGCGTCGAGCCGGTTTCGGGGTGCGGCAAACTGGATGACATGGCTTGGTATGACAGGAACAGCGAAAGCCAGACCCATGCTGTGGGCAAGAATCAGGCGAACGCCTGGGGCTTCTACGATATGCACGGGAATGTGCTTGAATGGTGTTCGGACTGGTTCTCCAGGCTGGAAGGCGCTTCAGTCGATCCGCAAGGACCGTCATCTGGCGTGTTCCGCGTGCTGCGAGGAGGATGCTGGTTCTTCTATGCGCGCGACTGCCGTTCCGCATATCGTCTTAAGCGCGATCCCTGCCTTCGCAACTGCATCTACGGGTTCCGTCTCGCTTGTTCCGAGAAGTTGAAATGACTGAAGGTTGCCGAATGAAAAAAATTGTGGCGATTGCCTTGTCGGCAGCGGTATTTTCGGGATGCATCTGGTGCACATCGCCGTATCACTATGTAGAGAACTGGCTGATCCGCGAGGATCCAGTGCGCCCGTTTGCTGCCCCGGCCGATATATTCTATGTTCAGAGCGCGCTTCATCTAAGCATGGGCAATATCCCGGTGATGTATGCGTATGCGCAGTCCGAGGTGGGCAACGGCAGGTTTGCTGGCCTTGCCCGCATATTTTCCCCTCTCATCGCCAATGCCGATGATCTTGAACGGGCGATCAGGTGGTATCTCAGCAACCATCATGATGACAAGCGCCCGTTCATCTTCATAGGCGAGGGCGAGGGCGGGCGCCTCCTGCATGAATATGAGAAGGATAACGAGGACGACTTGAAGGACGATGGACTTATCGCGAGTTTCTATACGGAAACTTCGCACAAGGGGTTTGTCACTGATGCGATGGTCAAGAAGATCAGGGAAGCCGTGACGCGTGCGCATTTCCGTGACGTGTGGGGGCGTGAGATGCCGGAAACCATGTTAAAGGAATGATATCTACGTCAGCCTCCTCTGTCAGTATTCTGGTGCGGGCGCACAACGACGAAGCGCTGATCGAACGGACGCTCTCCGGCATCTTTGCGCAGAAGGCGGACTTTCCCTTTGAGGTGATTGTGTGCGATGACGCCTCAACAGACAATACGCGCGAAATCGCCGCCCGGTTCCCTGTGCGATTCTTCGACCGGCCAGATGGCGTTTACAAGCCAGGCCGCACCCTTAATGCGCTGGTGCGTGCGGCGAAGGGCGAAATAGTTGTATTCAACAACTCTGATGCCGTTCCGCTTGATGATGGCTGGCTTGCCGCACTTGTCGCACCGCTCACGGCGGCGCCAGAAAATCCGATGTTCACGTTCGCCAATCAGCTCCCGCGCAACGATGCCAGCGCACTTGTCCGCAAGGACAGCGAACGGGCGTTTGGCGATGGCAGGGTGCAGGCGACATGGCGTTTCTTTTTCTCGCTTGCCAGCTCAGCGACATGGCGTAAGATGCTGCTGGATACGCCATTCGACGAAGTGATCCAATACTCTGAGGATATCGAATGGACGTGGCGCAATTCGCGGCGTGCCGTCAATCCAGTAAGGATCGTGTACTGTCCGGACGCGCATGTCGAACATTCCCACAATTATACGCTTCGAGAGCTGTCGCGCCGGTTTTATGGCGAGGGCTATGCCGACGAACGGATATTTGGGGATATGCCATGCCTGCCGCGTGAACTTATGGGTGCTGCGCGCGAGACGCTTCGCGATTGGGCGTATCTGCTTGCATGCCCGAAAGATTGGCTGGAAGCGCCGGTTGCGCCAATTCGCCGCCTTGTTCAGAGGGTGTCGCACTGGCGCGGTGTGCGGGATGCCATGCGTAGAGGGGGTGTCGCACGGTGAAGATCCTTGTCTTTCTCGAGAGATGCGCGGTGCGCGGCGGAATCGAGATCTTCGCCGAACGGCATATTGCGAACCTTCGTGCCAATGGACATGATGTGGATGTGGCGCACACGCTACCGGAGGACTTCTCTGCATATGATGAGGTGATCGTGCATAAGTGCACCGATGTGTCTACGTTGGGAATGTTCCCGCCTGAGAAGACTGTTTATTATGTGCATGATCACGAGCCAATCTGTCCACGCACCTATGCCTACACGCCGTTTAGGCGAAACTGTACGCGCGCGAGCGGATTGTGGCCGTGCCTGTTGTGCGCGCCGGTCTGCCGTTCATGGCGAGCGGCGTTTGGGCGGGTATTGGTGCAGGGACGGCGCAAGCGGACAATGGCGCGATTTCGTCGAATCGTCGTGATCTCGGAATTCATGAAGGGCAGGCTCGTGGCTAACGGAATGCCGGCAGCAAAGATAATCGTAGAGCCGCCGACAATCCCCTGCCCTTCTCCATCTGCCAACCGCCAACTTCCGGACAAGATAGACCTTCTCTTTGTGGGGCAGCTTGTCCGCGGAAAAGGTGTGCAGTTGCTCCTTGACGCCATGGCACGGATGAAGGCGGCGCGAACGCTTGATGTTGTCGGCACCGGCAACATGGCGGTGGAGCTGAGGGCTCAGTCGGAACGGCTTGGCCTCGGCTCGCGTGTGCGATGGCATGGGTTCCAGGAGAATCCGCATGAATGGATGTCAGCGGCAAAATGCGTTGTGGTGCCGAGCTTCTGGCAGGAGCCGTACGGACTTGTCGCTGCGGAGGCGGTTGCGCTCGGGAAGGACGTAGTGGCATTTGCCGTTGGCGGCCTTCCAGAGGCGTGCCAAGGAAAGGCTACGCTCGTGCCGCCAGGCGACATTGATGCTTTGGCTGCCGTATTGGACGGGGGAATTTGAGCAATGCCGCAAAGTAGCAGGTCTGTGAAATGCCTTTTGACCTTTTTGCTGGTTGCCGTAGCGATTCGCGACATGGCGCAGCCGCTTGATCCAATGGTGCCGATCAATCCAGAGATGGCTGACGCGAAGACGCTGGCGGCGGATTTGCGTTCGGCGCGGGAACGTTGGGGCCTGCGGCGTTTCGTGCTTACCGGTCCGCATGCGGTGAACACGCAGTTCAACAGGATGGGCGTTGATGAATACCGCAAGCTTGGTGAAAGGATTGCGGAAGTCCGCGGCAACCTTGTAGGAACGGACATTGAGATTGGTTGGTGGCTGGCTCCTACGTTGCGGCAGGGCAGGGATGTCCCCGGCCAGCATGTTGTTGACTGTGAAGGGCATGTTTCCGATGCGGTGTGTCCGCTTGACCAAGCCTTCAAGAAACGCATGTCCGACGGCATTGCGGCGACTTGCCGCGCCGGCAGACCGTTCATCGTGTTTTTCGAGGACGACTACGAACTGATGTGGCATCGCGGCATGAATGGTCTTGGCGGATGTTTCTGCGACCACCATCTGGCGGCCTTTGCCGAACGGTACGGCAAGCGCCTTTCCGCCGCCGAGATTGCGGCGGCATTCCGTAAACGTACGGCGGAGAACGAGTCGTTGCGCCGGGCGTTCGCCGAGACGCAGAAGGCGTCGCTTGTGCAATTCGCCCAGGATGTGCGTCGGGCGATTGACAGTGTGGACCCCGCCATCCGTACATGCCTTTGTCAGTCGTACCGCGTTGACCTCGACGGTGACACGACGGAGGCGGTTGCCCGTGCCTTTGCAGGTGGAACGCGTCCAGCCGTGCGCATTTACGGCGCAAAGTACAACAACGAGAACCAGGCCGTGAAACTGCCGCAGACGTTGGCTCACACGGCGTGGAGTGCAGCGACGCTTTCGAAGGACATTGAGATGATACACGAGTCCGATCCGTATCCTCACAATCGATTCTTCAGTGCGGCGGCATTCCTTGGGTCGGAGATCGCCTGCGCGTTCATGTGCGGTGTGAGCGATTCTTATCTCTACTGCTCGCAGTATCTTGACGATCCGTTCGAGGATGGCGGCTATGCCGATTGGTTCAACTGCAATCGGCGGCGGCTTGAGGCAGTGCGCGACTTCCGCGCAAAGGCACATCCAGTTGGTGTGAGCATCTCGTTCAATCCCAAGGAACATTACCTTGTTCGCGAACCGGCGCCAGGAAGGAAACTTGATTTTCTCAATGATGGCGCCTATTTCCTTGGCAAGCTCGGCTTTCCCTATGCGGCGGTTGGAGGTGATGTGACGATCCTCTCTGCGCAGTCTGCGGATCAGATGACGGATGACGAGATTCGTCGTGCGCTTTCCGGCGGCATCTTGCTGGATGGAGCGGCGGCGCTGGCGCTTTCGGCGCGCGGATTCAACGAGCTGATGGGCGTTGTGCCTACGCGTGTTGACAGGTTGCCGGCAACGAAAGAGCGCATCCTTGCGGCGGCGGGTTGCCGTAGGCGCGGCAAGAACGTCAATTGCTGGCTGCTTGATCCCGTTGGCGGAGTGGAGGCGAGTGTGCTCTTGAAGCTTGCGCCGCTTTCGGGCGCAGAGTCGTGGGCGGAGTACGGTGGGCCGGACGGTGACTCCGTCGCGCCATCGATCACGTATTTCGGGAACGCACTTGGCGGACGCGTGGCGGTTCTGTCGCAAGGGCTTTCCGGCAACCGTTCGTCCGGCATATATTCGCCGCGCAAGCAGGAGCTGTTCGCCAATCTGTTCGGGCGGCTCTCGCAGGGGCGGCTTGACGTTTGCGCGCCCGAAACGCCCTGCACGTGGGTGCTGGCCTGCGTTTCCGGGGATGGCGGCGAAATGTTGGTTATGGTCAATAATCTTGCGGGAGAGACGCGTGATGATGTGGTGCTGCGACTTTCTGATAAATGGCAAGGCGCAGGCGTGGCGCGCCTTGGGATGGATGGTGCGTGGCAGCCGTTGGGAAAAGCCGGGAACCTGACGTGGCGACCGCCCATTGCCTTTCATCACATGACGCCCGAATTCTTCCGTTTTCTGCGCTGACCATAAATGTGCAAAATACCCCCTTGCACAGAAACGGCTTTTTTGGTATATTACACATCCGTTTTTCGAACCAAAAGGAAATTGAGCTAAATGCCGACAATCAATCAGTTGATTCGCAAGGGGCGTCATCCTCTTGCAAAGCATTCAAAATCGCCGGCGCTGAAGGAATGCCCCCAGCGTCGCGGCGTGTGTCTCGTCGTAAAGACGATGACGCCAAAGAAGCCTAACTCCGCTCTCCGCAAGGTGGCTCGTGTGCGCCTTACGACTGGCACTGAAGTTACGGCCTACATCCCCGGTGAAGGTCACAACCTGCAGGAACACTCCGTTGTTCTTGTGCGTGGCGGTCGTGTTAAGGATCTTCCGGGCGTGCGTTATCACATCATCCGCGGCAAGCTCGATTCCCTTGGTGTAAACGGGCGTAACCGCAGCCGCTCCAAGTACGGTATGAAGCGCCAGAAGAAGGAAGAGGGGAAGTAAGCCATGTCGCGTAGAGCCAAAAAGATCGAAAAGCGCGTAACCCTCGATCCAAAGTACAATTCGGAGCTCGTCGCCCACATGATTCGTGTGGTGATGAAGGATGGCAAGAAGACGACTGCCGAGAGAATCGTTTACGGCGCAATTGACAAGATCAAGGAAGCGCTGGAAAAGACGCCAGATAAATTTGTCAAGGACGAGAAGCAGTTCACCGAACCGCTTGAGGTTCTCACAACTGCAATCGACCAGATGAAACCTCAGGTTGAGGTCAAGACGCGTCGCGTTGGCGGCACGACCTATCCTGTGCCTGTGCCGATCGCCGCGAACCGTCAGCTTTCGCTTGCGCTCCGCTGGACGACTCAGTTTGCATCAGGGCGTCACGGCATGGGCATGCCTGCCGCAGTCGCCGCAGAGATCATCGACGCTTTTCAGGGTCAGGGCAACGTCATCAAGAAGCGTGACGACGTTCACAAGATGGCTCAGGCCAACAAGGCATTCGCCCATTACGCGTGGTAATGCGATTGGGATGAGGTTCGGAAAGCAGCCCTCCGCTCTTCAGCGGGGGGCTTTGTTTTGGTGCGCAGGAGTTTTGCAAGGTCTGGAGTGAAAGTCTCCAATGGAGTCGGCTTGGATGCTGCATACCGGTAGACGCGAAGAGGTGGGCCGACGGAAAATGTCCATAATTCTTCTGCCGTTAGTTGCGGTTTTATGGTACAATATCGCCTCAAATCAATTTAGGAAATAAAACTGGAGACAAAGATGAAGTACACGAATGAGAAGTTGAAGTTGGCGGCGGACACCGTAAGGTGTTTGGCGGCGGACGCGATTGAGAAGGCGAAGAGTGGTCACCCTGGCGCACCTATGGGCATGGCGGATCTTGCGGTTTCGCTGTGGCTGAAGTATTTGAACTTTGATCCGATGGATGTGAAGTGGGCCATCCGCGACAGGCTGGTCTTTTCGGGCGGACATGCTTCGATGCTCGTTTATTCGCTCTTCCACCTGGCGGGCGTGAAGGGGTGCGAGATGGATCAGGTTGAGGCGTTCCGCCAGCTTGGTTCGCGGTGCGCCGGGCATCCCGAACGTGGGGTGATGCCAGGCGTGGAGGTCACAACCGGACCACTCGGGCAGGGTATTGCGATGGGCGTTGGCTTGGCGCTCGCCTCCAAGCGCAACGGCGACAAGAACCATACGTGGGTGTTCTGCGGCGACGGCGATCTGGAGGAGGGCATTTCGCATGAGGCGTGTTCCTTCGCGGGAAACCTCAAGCTTGGCGGGCTTACGCTCATCTACGACTCGAACGGCATCACGATTGAAGGCTCCACTTCGCTCTCCATGGCGGACGATCCCAAGAAGCGCTTCGAGAGCTATGGCTGGAAGGTGCTGGAATGCGATGGGCATAATTACGACCAGATCGACCGCGTCTATCGCCGCGCGCTCAAGATCACGGATGCGCCGGTTGTCATCATCGCCAAGACGACGATTGGCCTTGGCGCGCCTACGAAGAAGGGCACGTCTGGTGTGCATGGCGCACCGCTTGGCGCGGAGGAGCTGGCAGGGCTCAAGAAGAATCTTGGCTTCGATCCCGAGAAGAGCTTCTACGTGCCGCAGGAGGTCTATGACATGTTTGGGCAGCGCGCGGTGAGGTGCCATCGCATGCGCAATGCCTACGAGAAGGCGAAGAAGGCCGCGCCGCCGCCACCGCCGCGCTACACGGTTGACGAACTCTACAAGGCTCTTCCGGCGTTCGATCCGGCAAAGCCCGTTGCCACGCGCGCCGCGAACGGCACAGTGATGAATGCGCTCGCCAAGGTCGCAACAAATCTCATCGGCGGCTCCGCCGATCTCGAGCCATCAAACAAGACGGGCCTGAAGGAATATGGTTGGCTTTCCGCCGACGATCTTTCCGGACGCAACATCCACTTCGGCATCCGTGAGCTTGCCATGAGCGCAATCGTCAACGGCATAACGGCCTATGGCGGCTATCGTGCGTTCGGTGCCACGTTCTTCGTGTTCTCCGACTATTGCCGCCCGGCAATACGCCTTGCCGCGCTCATGAACCTGCCGTCGATCTGGGTGTTCTCGCACGACTCCTTCTACGTGGGCGAGGACGGCCCCACGCACGAACCGGTGGAGCAGCTTGCCGCGATGCGAACGATGCCAAACGTGGCTACGTTCCGTCCGGCGGACGCAAACGAGACGGGTTGGTGCTGGGTGGAGATGCTCAAGAACGCTTCTGGCCCGAGCTGCATCCTTACGACGCGCCAGAATCTCCCGATTCTCGAAGGCACGAGCGCGGATGGCGTTGCGCACGGCGCGTACACGGTTTACGAAAATGCCGCGCATCCCGAATATCTTTTCCTCTCGTCGGGTTCGGAGGTTTCGCTTTGCGTGGAGGCGGCAAAGCAGCTGGCTGAGACGGGGCGCGCCGTGCGCGTAGTCTCCATGCCGTGCCGCGAACTCTTCGAGCGGCAGTCGCTCGAGTATCGCGAGAGTATCGTGCCGGGCACATGCGCGAAGCGGATCATCGTTGAGGCGGGCGTGAAGTTCGGATGGGGCTCCTATGTGGTGGACTCGTCGAAGACGCGCTTCGTCACGCTTGACAGGTATGGCGAGTCTGGCCCGTACAAGGTGCTGGCGGATCACTTCGGATTTACGGTGGCGAACGTCCTCGCAAAGGCGAAGGAGCTGTACTGACCATGAAAAAGATTGCCTTTGTGGCGGTTGCGCTGGCGGTTTCTCCGCTGGCGCTTCATGCTGTTGTGCGCCTGCCGCACGTGTTCGGGGACAAAATGGTGCTCCAGTGCGGGCAGAAGGTTCCGGTGTGGGGCAAGGCAGATCCCGGCGAAAGGGTGACGGTCTCGTTCGCCGGCCAGACAGTCTCGGCTACGGCGGACGCGAAAGGCGCGTGGCGCATCGATCTCAAGCCGTTGAAGGCCAGCGCGAAGGGCGAGGCGTTCCGCGTGAATGGCACGAACGAGATTGTGTTCCGGAACGTCCTCGTGGGCGAAGTGTGGTTCTGCTCCGGGCAGAGCAACATGGAGTACACCATGAGTGCGCGACGCAAGGTCAAGGACTGGGAGAGGGAGGTGGCGGCCGCCAAATGGCCGCTCATCCGCCATTTCCATCCGCCGCATAGGGTCGCCTACGAGCCGATGGACGACCTCGAGGCGTCATGGGTGGAGACCACGCCCGAAACGATTCCGCCGCAGAGCGCTGTCGCGTTCTTCTTCGGCGAGACGCTCCACAAGGAGCTGAACGTCCCGGTGGGGCTGATCAACTGCTCTTGGGGCGGTTCGCGCATCGAGCCGTGGACGCCGGCTGGGCATCCCGACGACCTTTGGCTCCTCCAGAACATCGGGTCGTACAGCCGGGCGTTCGATACGCCCACCGTCCTCTGGAACGGCATGGTTGCGGGACTTGTGCCTTACGCCATCAAGGGCGCGATCTGGTATCAGGGCTGCGCGAATAGGGCCGATGGCTCCAAGTACATCGACAAGACCGTTTCGCTCGTCCGTGGCTGGCGCCGTGAATGGGGACAGGGAGATTTCCCGTATTTCCTTATTCAGCTTGCACCGTACAAATACAGCAGCGCGAAGGGGACTGAACTTCCCGTCTTCCAGGAGGCGCAGGCACGCATTCCGGAGAAGGTCGCCAACAGTGGCTGCACGGTCATCAACGACGTTGGCGATGTGAACGACATCCATCCGACCGATAAGCGCACTGTAGGCATGCGCTTGGCCGATCAGGTGCTTGATCGCGTGTACGAAAGGTTCGTGCGCCCTTGGCGTACGCCTACGTTGAAGAGCTCGTGCATGGAAGGGAAGGCCTTCCGCGTGACGCTGGCGGATGCGGATGGGCTGAAGACGCGCGACGGATTGCCGCCCACCTGCTTTGAGCTGCGGGATGCCGCCGGCGTGTGGATGCCTGCAGATGCAAAGATCGAGGGCTCGGACGTCGTTCTCACCGCCGATGGCATCGAGCAGCCGATCGCCATGCGTTTCGCCGCCTACAATGGCTCCACGCCCAACCTTGTCAATGGCGCGGGGCTGCCGGTTGGCCCGTTCCACTGCGGTGCGAAGATGAAGATCGGCGATGCCGAGAACTTGCCGGAGCTGAAGGGCATGACGTGTGTCCAGCGATACGACATTCCGAAAGAGGCCGATTTTAGCCGCAAGCCGCCGGTGACGCTCGCTTCGCGCGAGGGTGTTTCGCGTGTCGCCTACCTGCTGGAGGTGCAGGCTGCCGACGGCGAGGTGAAGTTCGTGATGGCGGCGATGGATGCTTTCGCGGCAAACAGCGACGATCTTGTCCTTACTGCAAAACCGGGAGCGCGTCTGTACAGAAAGCCGGTCGCCAACCTTACGGTGCGCACCAATTCATCGAACGTGAAGGCGCTCACGGATGCCGCCTCTGGTTTCGTTGAGTTCTACAACTGCAACTACTCGTCGCGGTGCAGGGAGACTCCTGCAGGGGGTGAAACGACGAAGTATGACTTCAACGATTCTCCGCAGCCGCAGGCGACGCTGGGCTATGGTTGCCTGCAGATACATGATGTGGCGGCGAAAGCGACGGTGCTGGCGTTCAACCGCTTCAACAACCCATCGCAACCATGCGACATCGGCATCGGCAGCAATCCTGATGGGCGGGGCAATCCAGACTGGACCTTTGCGGCGAACGCAGGGCTTTATGAGGTGCGC
>Ga0310694_10005046_pt1 | contig 12684 bp, 11 predicted proteins | sample 174DNAGHGhighgp2_FD_203884 | JGI IMG/M metagenome (GOLD analysis project Ga0310694, IMG submission 203884) | Sheep rumen microbial communities from Palmerston North, Manawatu-Wanganui, New Zealand - 1742 DNA GHGhigh gp2 (v2) (version 2) | ecosystem: Host-associated > Mammals > Digestive system...
AGCCTGCACAAGTGCAGGCTGGTATGCTCTGTGCCTCATTGGGCCTTCATCTGCCTGCCTCCGCCACTGGCGGCGGCAGATTACGGCCCTCGGCGACGCACATGTCGCCGCCTGCGGATTACAATCGAAGGGGCTACGGCCCCTTCGATGCATCCCCAGGGCTCTTGTTTTTCATTTGGTTTACTGTTTCTTGCCCTGATTGGCCACGGCCTGCATCTTGGCCTGGATGGCGCTCTGGTCGCCCAGGTAGTAGTGGCGGATGACCTTGAAATCGTCGTCGAATTCATACACCAGCGGCACGGCGGTGGGGATGTTGACGCCGATGATCTCTTCGCTGGACAGGTTGTCGAAGTACTTCACCAGGGCGCGCAGGGAGTTGCCATGGGCGGCGATGACCACGCGCTTGCCGGCCTTCATATCCTTCTTGATGACCTCTTCAAAGTAGGGGATCACGCGCTCGATGGTGGTTTCCAGGCTTTCATTGGCGGGCAGCAGCTTGGGGTCCACGTCGCGGAACATGGCCTGCTTGGTGGCGCTGCGTTCGTCGCTGGGGTCCAGTTCCGGGGGCTTGACGTCGAAGGAACGGCGCCATATCTTCACCTGCTCCTCGCCGTATTTTTCGGCGGTTTCGGCCTTGTTGAGGCCCTGCAGGGCGCCGTAGTGGCGTTCGTTGAGCTTCCAGCTCTTGATCACGGGCAGCCAGGCCCGGTCCATTTCGTCCAGGGCGATATTCAGGGTATGGATAGCGCGCTTGAGGTAGGAGGTGTAGCACACGTCGAAATCATAGCCCTCGTTTTTGAGGGTGATGCCGGCCTGCTTGGCTTCTTCCCGGCCCTTGTCGCTCAGTTCCACGTCGGTCCAGCCGGTGAACAGGTTCAGCTTGTTCCATTCGCTTTCTCCGTGGCGGAGCAATACCAGTTTCATCATGATGCTTTCTTTCCTTTCTGCTTGAATGAAGGGATCCTTTCCCATTCGTTTCCTGTCGATTATACCACGCTACGGCCCGTTTGACAAGTGGATGCGGCAGCCGCGGCGGCGCCATGGCCGGGAAAAATGCCGCTGCGGAAGCAAAAGGGGATGGAGGGTTTTTCCTGCCGAAATCACGTCCCCTGGTTGCCGGAAAGATTGATTCGGACATGAAAATCTGCTATAATCGTTTTGTTCAATCATGTATCGGAAAATTGGTTTCATTACGCATCGGAAGAAAAGAGGACATGTATGGGGAAAATACGGGAAAAGCTGTTTGACGAAAGGCTGATCGCGGGCACGTTCTTCCGCCTGCTGCCCTACCAGGTGCTCATGATCGCCATCAGCGCGGTAAACAGCATCATCGACAGCCTGTATGCCAGCAACGCCATGGGGGACAGCAGCGCAATGGGCATGGCGGCGATGGGCCTGTTCGCGCCCATCAATCATTTTCTGTATGCCGCCGGCATGATGCTGGTAAGCGGCTCTCAGATCCTGTACGGCCGCTATATCAGCCAGGATCACGGGCATGTGCGCAGCGTGTTTTCGGTGAATCTGGTGATTTCCACGTTAGGCGCGCTGCTGGTGTCCGTTTTCATAGCGCTCAGCGCGCTGTGCGGCTGGACCGGGGTGTTTACTTCGGATGCAAACGTCCTGAAATTATTCAACGATTATCTCCTGGGCCAGTCCATCGGCATCGTGCCGCTGATCCTGGGGCAGCAGCTGTTTTCCTTTCTGTCCCTTGAAAACCAGACCAGGCGCACCATGGCGGCCAGCATCGCCTGCCTTGCGGTGAACGTGGTGATGGACCATGTGCTGATCGTATTCTTCGATATGAAAACCTTTGGCCTGGGCCTGGCTTCCGCCCTGAGCTGCTGGGTTTTCCTGGCGATCCAGGCGGTTTATTACCTGCGCGGCAAATCGGAATGGAAGTTCTCCCTGAAGCACTGCATTTGGAAGGACGCGAAGGAAATCTGCCTGTTGGGCTATCCCGGCGCCCTGTCCCGGTTCGTGGAAATGTTCCGCTGCTTCGTTGTGAATTCGCTGCTGCTGGCCTATGTGGGCAGCGCGGGGCTTGCGGCCTTCGCGGCCTCCAATTCGCTTTTGGCCATCATCTGGGCGGTGCCCTTTGGCATGGTGGCGGTGGGCCGCATGGTGTTCAGCATCAGCCGGGGCGAAGAGGACCGCCGGTCCCTGATCGACATTATGCGGGTGCTGCTCAAGCGGGGCATCGTGATCATGACCGTGATCGCGGGGCTGCTTTTCCTCCTGGCCGAGCCGATGACGCGCCTGTTCTTCCGGGATGCGGGCGATCCCGTGTATCAGATGACGGCCAACGGCTTCCGCATCCTGCCCTGGTGCATGCCTCTGGCCATCATCAGCCTGTCCTTCGCCGCTTACGCCCAGGTGATGGAGAAAAAGGCCATGTCCCTGGCGCTGCCCATCACAGACGGCGCGGTGGGCGTGGTGCTGTTCAGCTTCCTTTTGATTCCGGCCATGAAGATGAACGGATTGTATGTGGCCAACGTGCTCAACGGCGTATTGTGCTTTGCGCTCATCGCCGTCATATCTTGGCTGGAAAAGAAGCGCTTCCCCCGCAGCGTGGAAAGCCTGATGGCGATCCCGGATTCCTTCGGCGTCCGGGAGGACCAGCGGCTGGATATTACGGTGCGCAGTATCGAGCAGGTTGTCCGAATTTCTGAAAAGGTCCAGAATTTCTGCCTGGAGAAAAACATCGACGCCAGGCGGGCCTATTACGCCGGGCTGTTCACCGAGGAAATGGCCGGCAACATCGTCGCCCACGGCTTTGCCGAGGATAAGAAAAAGCACTCGGTGGATATCCGCCTCACCTGCAAGGAGGACGCGATCATCCTGCGCATGCGGGACGACTGCGCGGCCTTCAATCCTTCCGAGCACGCCCGGATCATCGACCCGAAAAACGGCGTGAGGAATTTCGGCATCCGCATGGTATATTCCCTGGCCAAGGAAGTGAATTATCAGAATCTTTTGGACCAGAACGTGCTGACCATCCGCTTGTAAGCCCCAAATAACGTCAAGAAAGATTAAAGGGAGGCAACATGTCAGTCGATCTGCATGCTGAAAAGAAACGGCGCGAATCGGTCTTTCTGAGCGAGCGCTTCATGGCGGCCGTATGCGCCGCCATGGTGGTCACGGGGCTCGCGTCCCTTTTTCTGTGCGTCAGGGAAGGGGATTCCTTCATCGTCTTTGAGGGCCTCACCAAGCTGATCACGGCGACCGCCATGTATCTGGCGTTCAAGTTTTTCAAGTGGGACGTGGCCAAGGGGCTTATGGGCGGCGTGCTGTTCTGCCTGATGTATCAGGAGGCCCATTTCGCATTGAACGTGCTCTGGGGCGAGGAAAACTTCGACACCTACCTGGTGGCCGGGGTGCAGGGCAGCCTGTATCTGGCCGCCGCGGGCATGGCGTTCCTGATGACTGTGATCATCACCGTCAACCACTTTTTCATCAATTATTCCTCCCACGGCAATCCCAAAAACGTGATCCTCAACCGCATGGCCATTATCTTCAAATTCGCCGTGTATATCCTTCTGCTCGTGTCCAACGCCTTCCTGGGCTTTTCACATGACATTCTGTGGCGAAACGCCCTGCAGTACCTTACCGACAGCGCGCTGCTTTTGCTGCTGGTGTGCGTGGAGTCGCAGTTTGATTCCTTCAACGCGATCAGGCAGGAGCTGCTCAGGCAAAAGCGGGAAAGGAGCGGGAAAAAATGAACGTCAAGCAGCGTTTGTCCGGTATCTGGCTGATTTCCATGACCCTTTTGTCCCTGTTCGCCTACACGGTTTATTTCGTGGCCCAGATGTGGCTGAGCATCCTGCAGGCTTTGTATCTGGCCCTGGCGGTTTTGCAGATCGCTGCGCTGATCCTTTACCTTTGGGGCCCGGAAAAGCTGAAATCCCGGCTGATGAAGATCGTATACCGTCTTCTGTACGCCTCCTCCTTCCTGGTCATTCCCTGCTTTGCCTTCATTTTCATGGGCCTTGTTTCCCAGTATCACGTAAAAATCCCGGACAGCATCGACGCATCCTCCATGCCCATCGAGGAGATCCTGCCCCGGGAGCAGACGGCGGTGTACGATACGGGCACGGTCTATGTGATTTTCCCGGAATATACTGGCATTGAATTGGCCTGCGGCCAGCGCCCGTCCAAGGCGGACGAAGCCATCACCTGGTGCAGCGGCGCAGCCTTTCAGCACGACATCAGCCTGGGCTTTACCCATGAAAACATCGACGGCGACCATGCTGTCAACGGCGCGTACTACGAAAGCCCCTACAACAAGGACAGCTTCGCCGCCTTCACTTTCTCCGGCGGCAAATTTGCCTTCGCGTTCGATCAGCCTTCCAAAGCCATCCGGGAAGCCGCCGCTTCAGGCGGCAGCGGCTTTATGCAGTTTGGCCTGATCCGGGACGGCGAGTCCGTCATGACCGTCAACCGCCCCCGGGCCCGCTGCTACCGCACCCTGGCGGAGCTGAACGGGCATCTATGCGTCATTGATTCCGTCAATATGCTGCATTTTGAGGACTTCATGGCGGAGCTTCAGCGCCTGAGGGTGCAAAACGCCCTGTATATGGACATGGGCGCCGGCTGGAATTATTCCTGGTATCGGAACGCGCAGGAGCGGGTGGTGACCCTCTTTGGCCTGCCGGTGCCCTGGTCCCATAACTGGATCGTGTTCAAAAAATGACCCAAGGCGCAGGCGGGCGCCTCGGGAATCCTTTGCAAAGAGCCCCCGTGCTTGACGGCAGGGCTCTTTTATGATATGATCATTTTGGCGAAAACGAGCGTGTCAAATGAAATAACGCACAGCGATCCATACATCAGTTGACGAAGATGTTGTTTTAACGGGAAGGAAGAGAAAAAGGGATAGCGCAGGATACAGCTGATTTGCTAAAGTCTGCATACGGTTTGCATACGAAACCCTTTCTTTTTTTACACTTTTTTGCACTTTTTTACTTTGGAAGAAAAAGGAAAAAGCCTCGCAAACCGTTGATTTGCAAGGCTTTTCTTGGTGGCTCCGAGTGGACTCGAACCACTGACACTCCGGGTATGAACCGAATGCTCTAGCCAACTGAGCTACGGAGCCAAATGGTTGCGGGGGAGGGATTTGAACCCTCGACCTCCGGGTTATGAGCCCGACGAGCTACCGAACTGCTCTACCCCGCGACGGATGTGCTTCTCACGAAGCGAAATTTATTATACATCGGGATTCCGGGTTTGTCAAGCATTTTTTTCATTCTCTTTTTTCGCTTTTTCCTGCCTATTTTCCCGGCGTACAAAAAGAATACATCCCCCGAGGATTGACATTTTTCCCGTAAAGCGTGATAATACAAGGAAGCAATCATCCTTGGGAAGGGAGGCGGGCCGATGAAGCGGGTGATCGTGATCGCGGGGCACTATGGCAGCGGGAAAACCGAGCTGGCCGTCAGCCTGGCCATGGCCCTTTCCGCCAAGCGGGATGAAAGCTACCCCCGGCTGTCGGTGGTGGATCTGGACATCGCCAATCCCTACTTCCGCTCCAGGGAGCGGATGCAGCTGCTGCACGACCACGGGGTGAAGCTGTACGGCGACGCCTTTGATTCCACCGGCGCCACGGCCGAATTGCCGGCCCTGACGGCGGCGCTGCGCGCGCCCCTGGAGGACGAGGGCTGCCGTACCATCATCGACCTTGGCGGCAACGACGCCGGCGCCCGGGTGCTCAAGCAGTTCCGCAAGTATTTTGAAGGGGACGGGCACGAATTGTGGGCGGTGGTCAATTTCCGCCGCTACGAAACCCTGACCGTGGAAACGGCCCGGGAGCACGTGGCCGCCATCCAGGCGGAATTGCAGCTGCCGGTGAACGGCCTGGTGAACAACACCCATCTTTTGCGGGAAACCACCCCCGAGATCCTGCGGGAGGGCTATGAAAAGGCCGCCCGTTTGTCGGAGGAAACCGGCGTCCCGCTCCTGTATACCTGCTATCCCGCGGGCATCGTCGCTCCGGAGGCGCTGGAAGGGATCCCCGACCTGATGCCCCTTGGGCTGTATATGCGGCCTGCCTATTTGGATAAATAACGCATCACATCAGAAAGGGAGGAGAAGAAAATGCGCTCATTCAAGCTCGTTTTCCATCCGGAAAAGTGCAAGGGCTGCGAGCTGTGCCGCTCCGTCTGCCCCAAGCAGGTGATCGGCATGAGCAAGCAGGTGAACGCCAAGGGCTATCATCCCGCCTGCGCGGAGAATGAAGCGGCCTGCATCGGCTGCGCCAGCTGCGCGCTCATGTGCCCCGACGGCGCGATCGAAATCTACCAGAAGGAGGAGGGCGACCTATGACCACCGATAAAGTGCTCATGAAAGGCAACGAGGCCTTTGCCGAGGCCGCCATCCGCGGCGGCGCGAGGCTTTATTTCGGCTATCCCATCACCCCGCAGAGCGAGGTGCCGGAGTATATGAGCCGGGAGCTGCCCAAGCACGGCGGCACCTTCATCCAGGCTGAAAGCGAACTGGGCGCCATCAACATGGCTTACGGCGCGGGCGCGTCCGGCGGCAGCGTGTTTATTTCCTCTTCTTCTCCCGGCATCGCCCTGATGCAGGAGGGTATGAGCTTCCTGTGCTCGGCGGAAGTGCCCCTGCTGGCGCTGAACGTCAGCCGCGGCGGCCCTGGCATCGGCGGCATCCAGCCCGGCCAGGCCGACTATTACCAGGTCACCCGGGGCGGCGGCAACGGCGACTATCGCATCCCCGTGTTCGCGCCTTCCTCCATCCAGGAGGCGGTGGACCTGCTCTACGAGGGCACCGAACTGGCCCAGACCTGGCGCAACCCCATCATGGTGCTGGCTGACGGCATGATCGGCCAGATGATGGAGCCCGTGCGGCTGCCGGATTTCAAGCCCGTTTACGCGCCTAATGAAATCGCCGCCCATCGGGATTGGGCCTGCACCGGCTTTAGCGACCGGGGCGGGGATCAAAACCGCCGGGTGGTCAAATCCCTGCGCATGCAGCCTGAAAAGCTGGAAGAGCACGTGGAAAAGCTGTTTGCGAAATATGCCAAGGCGGAAAAGGAGCTGGCCCGCTGGGAGAGCGAGAATCTCAAGGGCGCGGAAGTGGTGTTCGTGGCCTTTGGCACCACGGCCCGCATCTGCCGCGAGGCCTGCGAGATCCTGGCCGCCCAGGGCATCAAGGCGGGGCTGATTCGGCCCATCAGCCTGTGGCCCTTCCCGGAGAAGGCCTTTGACGAGATCGACTTTGGCGCCACCAAGGCCGTCATCTCCGCCGAGCTTTCCATGGGCCAGATGATCACCGACGTGAAATTGGCCCTCAACGGGCGTCTGCCCGTGGCGCTGGCCCACCGCACCGGCGGCATGGTGCCCACCTCGCCCGAAGTGGCGGCCCGGGCCAAGGCCGTATTGGAGGGATTGAAATGAAGCCGATTTTTGAATATACCAAGGGCATGACCGAAATGCCTACCCATTACTGCCCCGGCTGCACCCACGGCATCGCCCACCGCATCATCATGGAAGTGCTGGACGAAATGGGCCAGCTTGGCAACACCATCGGCGTGGCCCCCATCGGCTGCTCCGTCATGGCTCATCAGTACATGAACGTGGATATGTGCGAGGCGGCTCACGGCCGTGCGCCGGCTGTGGCCAGCGGCATCCGCCGGGTGCATCCCGACAAGATCGTGTTCACCTACCAGGGCGACGGCGACCTGGCCTCCATCGGTACCGCCGAGATCGTCCATGCCGCGGTGCGCGGGGAAAAATTCACCACCTTCTTTATCAACAACGGCATCTACGGCATGACCGGCGGCCAGATGGCCCCCACCACCCTGATCGGGCAAAAGAGCACCACCTGCCAGGACGGCCGCAGCAAGGAGCTCAACGGCATGCCCATCAAGATGAGCGAAATGCTGGCCTCCATTGACGGCGCGGTGTACGTGGAGCGCGTAGCGCTGGATTCCCCCGCCCATATCCGCCAGGCCAAGAAGGCCGTGCGCCGGGCATTTGAACTGCAGCAGCAGGGCAAGGGCTTTACCCTGATCGAATTCCTTTCCACCTGCCCCACCAACTGGGGCCTCACCCCGGTGAAGGCGCTGGAATGGGTAAGGGAAAAGGTGATGCCCTATTATCCCCTGGGCGTGATGAAAGAGCCGAAGGAGGGCGAGTGAAATGAGCACGTATAAAATGTTCTTCGCCGGTTCCGGCGGCCAGGGCGTATTGCTGATGGGCCAGATGATCGCCCAGGCGGCCATGCTGGAGGGCAAGGAAGCCACCTTCCTGCCGTCCTACGGCCCCGAAATGCGCGGCGGCACCGCCAACTGCACCGTGGTGGTATCCGACAAGCCCGTGTCCTGCCCGCTGATTTACGAGGCGGACATCGCGGTGGTGATGAACCTGCCCTCCATGGACAAGTTTGAGCCCATGGTGAAAAAGGGCGGCTGGATGTTCTACAATGAATCCATCATCGACCGCAAGCCCAACCGCGACGACATTCAGGCCGTGGCGGTGGACCTGTCCGCCCGGGCCGCGGCCCTGGGCAACGACAAGGTGGCCAACATGGTGATGCTGGGCGAAGTGGTGCGCCGCACCGGCGTGGTCAAGCCCGAAACCATCTGCGAGGAAGTGTTCGCGGAGAAATTCACCGGCCGGAAGGCCGCCCTGATCCCGCTGAACAAGCAGGCTTTCCTGGGCGAATAATCTGCATATACGGCACGGGGGAAACCGCGGAAATGCAAAGCGGTTTCCTCCGTATCTTTTTGAAGGGATGGGGAAGATGAAGCGGAAGGAATTAAAGGCCCGGGTATTCGACATCATCAGCAAGGACGACGGGGACAACAAGGCCAGCCGGATTTTCGACCTGCTGATCATGGCCCTGATCCTGCTGAGCATTCTGAGCATCGTGCTGGAATCCTTTGACAGCCTGAGCAGCCGGTTTCATGACGTATTCGCCGGGTTTGAAGTGTTTACGGTGGTGGTGTTCACCCTGGAATACCTGCTGCGCATCTGGACGGCGGATCTGCTCTATCCCGACGCGAAGCATCCAAGGTTAAAATACATCACCTCCTTCATGGCCATCATCGACCTGCTGGCCATCCTGCCCTTCTACCTGCCCTTCCTTTCCTCGGATTTCCATATCCTGCGCATGATGCGTTTGCTCCGGCTGTTCCGCCTTTTGCGGGTGTTCAAAATGGGCCGGTATGTGGAGGCGCTGCAAACAGTGGTGCAGGTGATCCGCTCCTCCGCCTCCAGGCTGGTGATCGCTATGCTGCTGTGCTTCTTTGTGATGCTGTTTTCCGCCATCATCATGTACACGGTGGAAAACCCCGTGCAGCCCGATAAATTCCCCAACGTCATTGCGTCGCTGTGGTGGGCCATCTGCACCCTGACCACCGTGGGCTACGGCGACGTGTTTCCCGTTACGGCGGTGGGGCGGTTCTTCGCCGCGGTGATCAGCCTGGTGGGCATCGGCATCATCGCCATCCCCACCGGTATCATCGCCGCCGGCTTCACCACCGCCCTGAACAAGGGCAAGGAGGCCGATCTCAACGATCCCAAGCCCTTCTGCCCTTACTGCGGGCACAGGATCAAGGACTGATAAAAGTGGGCATATTTTCCCATGGTGCTTCCGATTCCATCCGGAATACATTGCAAAAGTGGAAGGAAAGAATTCATATAAGCAAAGATTTCCTTCTGCGGTGGGAAGCTGCTGACGATACGGGAAGAAAAAAAGAGAACGGAAAACGGTGTGCGTTTTGCCCTTCCGTATCGGCAAAGGCTGTATTCTCTTTGTACATTCCGGGGAAAAAGGCGAAATTGCCCGTTGACAAAGGCGCTTTATTCTGCTAAACTATCTTCAATCGCATAAAAGGCGATGAAGGAGAAGGCAATGGCGAGGCCCTCTTGCAGAGAGCCGGCGGCTGCTGAAAGCCGGTGAGGACGCGCCAAAGCTGTGGCTCCCGAGCCGATGCCCTGAACAATGCAGTAGGGGCATCCGATGACCGCCGCGTCAGGGCGGAGGGCTTACCAGAGCCTGATGAGCGGTGCGCCAGGCGCACAATTTGAGTGGTACCGCGAGCTGATGATCCAGCCCGTCTCAAAGAAACACTTTGAGGCGGGCTTTCATTTCGCCTCAGAATCGAAGGAGGAGTTTCTATGTCCAGCGTCACGCAGGCCCCCGAAATGCTTCGGGACGTGGCCGCCCGTATCAAGGAGCTTCGGGAAATATCCGGCTATTCCCTGGCCGAACTGGCCCGGCTGACCGGGTTTTCGGAGGCGGACTGCGCCCGGTATGAATCCGGCAGCGCGGAAATGCCCTTTTCCTTTGTGCATAAATGCGCCATCGCCCTGGGCGTCGATATCGTGGACCTCATCGAGGGCACCAGCCCCCGCCTGTCCAATTACACCGTGACGCGGCACGGCGAAGGCGAGCTGACCACCGATATCAAGGGCATCAAGATGAGCAACCTGGCGCCCCTTTTCCGCAAGCGCCTGGTGGAGCCCTACATGACCCGCTATTCCTACGATCCGGAACTGCAGGCCAAGCCCATCCGCACCGACACCCACTCCGGCCAGGAGTTTGACTACATCATTTCCGGCGTGCTCAGGGTGCAGATCGGCGAGCATACCGAAACGCTCCGTTCCGGCGATTCCATCCTGCTGGATTCCTCCACGCCCCACGGCATGATCGCCGCCGAGGGGCAGGACTGCGTGTTCCTGGCTGTGGTCATTCCCGGCGAGGAAACGGAGTACAATCCCCATATCCACGATCTGGCCGCCGCCGCGCCGGACCAGTCCGTCACCATTGCCAACCGCTTCCTGGATACCCAGGTCAACGAAAAGGGCACGCCTACGGCCATTCATTATCACGATATCGAGCATTTCAATTTCGCCTACGACGTGATCGACGAATTGGCCAAGGAAAAGCCCGATCAGATGGCGCTGCTGCATCTGGACATCAACAAGAAAGAGCGCCGCTTCACCTTTGAGGATCTGCACAGGATGAGCAACCGGGCCGCCAACTACTACAAGTCCCTGGGCTTCAAGCGGGGCGACCGGGTGATGCTGGTGCTCCGGCGGCAGTATCATTTCTGGATCACCATGCTGGCCATGGAAAAGCTGGGCGTGGTGGTGATCCCGGGCACCGACCAATTGCTTTGCAAGGATTACATTTACCGCTTCCAGACCGGCGAGGTCAGCGGCGTGATCTGCACGAGCCACGGGCGGGCCGCCGAGGAGATCGAAAAGGCGCTGCTGGAATGCCCCGACGTGAAGCGCCTGGTGTACTGCGGCGGCAGCCGCGAGGGCTGGCACGACTTTGACAGCGAGTTCACCGCCTATTCCTCCCATTTCGACCGCCCCGAGAACGCTCCCGGCGGCGACGATCCCATGCTCATGTTCTTTACCTCCGGCACCACCGGCTATCCCAAGCTGGTGTGCCACAGCTACAAGTATCCCCTGGGCCACTATATCACCGCCAAGTATTGGCACAACGTGATCCCCGGGCAATTGCATCTGACCATTTCCGATACCGGCTGGGCCAAGGCTTGCTGGGGCAAGATTTTCGGCCAGTGGCTGTGCGAGGCCGCCATCTTCGTGTATGATTTCGACCGCTTCCACGCCGAGGATATTCTGCCGCTCTTCAAGCAGTACAATATCAAAACCTTCTGTGCGCCGCCCACCATGTACCGCATGCTGATCAAGGAGGATCTGAGCAAATACGATCTGAGCTCCATTGTGCATGCCTCCATCGCCGGCGAAGCGCTGAACCCCGAGGTGTTCCAGAAATTCAAGGAGGCCACGGGCCTGAGCATCATGGAGGGCTTTGGCCAGAGCGAAACCGCCATCATCATCGGCAACCTCACCGGCATGGTGCCCAAGCCCGGCTCCATGGGCAAGCCCGTGCCGCTCTACGACGTGGACCTGGTGGATCACGACGGAAAGCCCGTGCCCGTTGGCGAAGTGGGCGAGATCGTGATCCGCACCGATCACGGCCCCCAGTGCGGCCTGCTTACCGGCTATTACGGCAGCGACGACCGCAACGTGAACGGCAACTGGCACGACGATCTCTACCACACCGGCGATACCGCCTGGCGGGATGAGGACGGATACTTCTGGTACGTGGGCCGGGTGGACGATCTGATCAAGTCCTCCGGCTACCGCATCGGGCCTTTCGAGATCGAATCGGTCATCATGGAACTGCCCTACGTGCTGGAGTGCGGCGTTTCCGCCGCGCCGGACCCCATCCGCGGCCAGGTGGTGAAGGCCAGTATCGTGCTGGTGAAGGGCAAGGAAGGCACCGACGAACTGAAAACGGAAATCCAGAATTACGTCAAGCAGCGCACCGCGCCTTACAAGTATCCCCGCATCGTGGTTTTCCGGGACGAGCTGCCCAAGACCACCAGCGGCAAGATCCAAAGGAATTTGCTGTAACAAGGAAACGACGTCCCCCGGGGCTTTGCCCCGGACCCCACCGGGGCGACCAGTCTCCCCGGACCCCTCATCCCGCGGATAAAGCGTGGACGGAAGAACGATGCAGTTTCCCGCAGAAACGGAGAAGGGACGACGGGGCGTTCTAAGAGGGAACCATAGCCTTCCCCTCTGGGGAAGGTCAGACTATCTGCAAACCCCAGGATAGCTCGAAAGGGCCGCAGCCCTTTCGACTTTCATCCGCATCCGCCGGCTTTGCCGGCGGGAGGAGCAAATG
>Ga0310694_10005047_pt1 | contig 12684 bp, 10 predicted proteins | sample 174DNAGHGhighgp2_FD_203884 | JGI IMG/M metagenome (GOLD analysis project Ga0310694, IMG submission 203884) | Sheep rumen microbial communities from Palmerston North, Manawatu-Wanganui, New Zealand - 1742 DNA GHGhigh gp2 (v2) (version 2) | ecosystem: Host-associated > Mammals > Digestive system...
GTTCAAAAGGGTCGTGGGTTTCCTCCTCTTTCTTGGCAGGCCAGAGGATCCAGGCTTGCTTCAAGCACTTCTCGAAGTCTGCATCTTTCTGCTTACGCGGACAGGAAGACTTGTTCGGGTCCGCCGCGTAGATATAACCCTTATCGTCATATCCAACGGCGGTGACATAGTGACCGCCCGTCGTCCAGAAGTGATCGCAGTTGGAGTTCATGCAGGTGACGGCCAGCGCTCCCTTTTGCAGGGCGTTCTTGATCGTCTTGACGCTCCTGGTGCGGGTGCACTTTTCGATCTCGGGATATTTGTCGGCTATGAACTCGCAGAACGCGCCGTTTGTGCCGCTGTTCTTCGTCCGGTAACCGTTGTCAAGGGCAAGCTGGCACATCTCCACCGGCGTAAGGTTCGAGTCAACCCACTGGGCGACAACCTGCGCGACAGCACTCGGGCCGCAGCCGCTGTTGCCGATGGTCTGTTTCTTGTCGCCGTGGTTGCTGTACATCTTGGATCCCCACCGCTTGTCCCACTGTAAGTAGTGGACATAGGGATTGATGATTTTCCCGGTGGGTTCGTCCTTCACGCCGATCAGGGCGCCCCATGTCTTGGGGCCGCAGATGCCGTCAGCGCTCAGGCCGGCAGAAGACTGGAACGCGGCGACAGCCTGTTTCGTCCTCGTGCCGAAGATGGCGTCAGCCGTCAGGTTGCCGCCCAACAGCAGCTGACAGGCCAGCGTTATGGCGCTGGTCTTCAACTTGGACGTGGAGCAGGTGGGCGCTTCCTTGGCAAGAGCCGTCCAAGTAGCCTTGCCTATGACGCCATCAGAGGTGAGGCTGTGGTTGCTCTGCCATGCGCAGACATGGGCGACAAACCCGGCATCGTAGGTTTCGTGCTCAGAAATAAAAGCCGCCGTATCGGCGACTTTCTTGGTGACTGACACATAGCCGGTCAGCAGTTTTGCTACAACGACAAGAACATCTTTGTCGTTGTGCTGGATGGTTTTAAGCATCGTCATCCACCTCCATTCTGATCATTCGGCCCTTGCCGTCGCGAACGAACACAGCGTCACACAGCGCCTCCTCGTCGCCGACATCCTGATTCTCATACACTTCGTTGGTTTCGATGGGCTTCTTTTCCATGGTTCTTGCCTCCTTTTTGGCATACAAAAAGCGCCGGCATTACGCCGACGCTCTTTCCGTCGATTATTACAACCACCGCTCCATGTCTTCTCGGAACTGCTGTTCAGCGGCTTCAAGTCTGCCGCCGTCGGTCTCTATTCCGTGCTGGGCGAGTAGTGTTGATTGTTCGTCGATGATCTCTAATGCTTCGTGAAGCATATTTTCGAGGCGCTCGATCACACGCAAGTAACTCATGGGGGCCGCTCCTTACTGCTCTTCCAGGGCGGCGATCACGGCATCGCGCCAGAGCTCGGGAACATCATCGATGGTCTTCCGGCCCAGCCGGATGAGCTTCACATACAGATTCACCATGGGGCTTTCCTCCTTTACGCAATGAGTGCCGCCAGCTCCGTGACGGCGTCGGTCAGATCGGCAACGATGTCAGCCAGATCACAGATGGCGTCATCGGTGGCCGTGACCTTCAGATCTTCCAGACGTGCGGCGGATTCCTCGGCGGCGGTGACTGCTTTAACCTTCGCCCTCCACAGCTCCGGGTCGCGCCGGATCCTCTGGTTCAAGTTCGCCTGCCAGGGGCAGGACATCTCCCACATGGTAGCCGTGAAGACAGAATCGCCTTCGCGCTGCTCCTCGGCTATATCCTCGTAAAATCTGATACGGGCCGTCCCCGCGTCGTTTGTGACAGAGTAGATAGGCGGTCTCTCCGACAATTCCGTTCTTACTCGCATACGAAATCACCTCTTCCATGAAACTGATGTCGATCTTTGGCTTGATGTACTCGTCCACAAAATGCTTGCTGTCGGCATGTTCAAACCAGCCAACGAGGCTGACCACCGCTTCGGCATCGTGGAGCATCACCATGCCGCGCTCCCGGAGGCGCTTCTCTATCCGAGCCGCCAGTCGGGACGTGTGCAGGAAGATTGCTCCGCGCACCTCGGTGTGGTCGCAGTAAAAACGATAGCCGACAATATCAATGGGCGCGATGCCGGGGCCTTTATCATCAGAGTTCACGGCAATGCGCCGAATCTCCCAGCATTGCTTCACCTCCAGTCTGCGCTCATCCCGGCAGTAGCGGATTATTTCCCGCACAGCCTTTTCCAGATCGCGCTTGCTCGTTCCGATCAGCAGGATGTCATCCATGTAGCGGAGATCGTGTGCGACCCAGTTTGTACGCTTCCCACGGCGCAGCTTACACATATCCTGCTTGATGTGATGGTCAAGCGGCTGCAGAAAGAAGTTGGCAAACCATTGAGACGTGTATGTCCCGATGGGGACGCCGGCCGGGATGCAGTCTATGATCTTGTCAATCACATCCAGCATGAGGGGATCTTTGATGATTCGTCTGAAATCAGCCTTGAGAAAATCATGGTCGATGTTCTCATAGAATTTGCGGATGTCCAACTTCACGAAGTACTTTGCCTTTGGATCCAGGCGCACCCACTTCTCCACGGTCTTCCTGGCGGCATCTATGCCACGCCCAGGGATGGAGCCATAGGAATGCTCATACATTCCACGCATGACAACGTCATGGATGGTCTGCATGAGCATCCAGTGTATTATGTGGTCGGCAAGACACGGACAGTCGATATTCCGCTTTTTCCCATAGATGGGCTTCACGACCAGGTGCCGCATCTCCGACGGCTTCCAGTCGTTCTTCAGCGAATCGACCAGCTTCTGGGCGTACTTGCGCACCTTCGCCGGATCCAGCGTACTCTGCTGTTCCGGCACAGGGCAGTCGTATCCCAGTTTTCTGCGCACGACGAAGTCGCTGCGCTTGTTCTGCGTACCATTGTCAACGGCAAGCTCCGCATTCTTCAATGATACGAAATCATTCCACAGATTGCCAACTCTTTTCATCCTTTTTCCCTTACGGCACTTCGACGAATCTACCAAGCCGCTCCAGCGGGAGAATTTCGGTTGTTTCCAACCCCGGAAAGGGAGTGCAAAGTTTCCTCGGTTCTTTGCATGGGGATACCATCCGGCTGGGTTGTCGCATCAGCGGCCATGCCGGTGCTGGAATAGGTTAAGGGTCGCGCCGTAGTTCCAGTTCGCGTTCGAGACGGCATTGTTAGCGTTGAAGTAGCACGGACCGGCGTTCGCGCCATTGTTCACGTTGCCGCCACGACGCACCGCACGAACCTCGTTGGAATTGACGAGGTTCGCAGGACAGAACGGCCAGAAGTAGCACATCGCAATCCCGGTACTCCATAGTATACCAGATTGAAAAACCAAAAACAGGCTTTTACCAGATTCTGGCTAATTTTGCCAGAGACTATTTTTGGCTCAAAAATTTCGGCGCTTACGCGCCATTGGGATTTGGGGGATTTAGGGGGCTGCGGCCCCCTCTCGGCTTCGCCGATTCACCCCCTACTGGAGCATATAAAGGGTCGCGCCGAAGGGCCAGGACGCGTTCGAGACGGCATTGGTAGCGTTGAAGGAGCACGGACCGGCGCTCGCGCCATAGTGCACGGAGCCGCCACGACGCACCGCACGAACCTCGGTGGAAGAGACGAGGTTCGCATAGTCCGAGAAGAACGTGGACGCGCTGCCGCCGGTTGTGAGGATGGGCACCTTCACCCAGGGATAGGCTGAATCAAAGCCCAGCTCCTTCACGTAGCCATTGACGTAGCTGGCGACGGGGGTGGAAACGCCCAGCTTCACCCAGCCCTTGGCGGTGTTCTGTATGTCGGCCTTGCCGTAGTTCCCATACGGCACATACTTGCGGGGATCCGCGAGGAAGTACCAATCCAGATGGAAGCTGTCGCCGTCGGCGACGCGCAGATCGGCGAGGTCAAGAGTGGTCATGTTCTGATTGCCGTATACGTTCTCGCGCCAGCGGTAGCGCATGGCGTACTTGCCGCTGGTGTTGTTCACGGGACTGCCGGTGTGTCCCTTCACGGCATTCACGCCGGGAGCATAGCCAGCCGTCGCGCCTGTGCACCACGGACGGGAGCAGATGTACCATCCAACCGACGGGCTTCTGTCCGTGCCGTCATAGGTGATAAGGTAGTATCTGCCGGAGCTGTCCACGTTGCCGCTGGCATCGCATTTCTGAATGTTGGTGATGCGATTGTACAGATTGACGTTGACAGACTGGTCATAGGACGCATACAGCAGGATAGTCTGGCCGATGACAAAATTAGAACCGGCAGCGTCCATAACCACCTTATTCGCATCGGGTACAGCAATAATGGTATCAGCGTTGCTATACCTCATACTGGCTGCGCCGTACATGATGTTCTGCATATTCGTGGTCGCAAACTCGATGGTCATCAGCAGCCACTCATAGTGCCATGCAGCCGACGGCTCGATCATTGCCAACTGCGACATGCCCGTGGCATTGTAGGTCGCTGCGTAGTTCCGCAGATCGTTGTACCCACCGCGCTGGTTCTGGAAGCCGGGGAGCGACACGGCCTTGCCGTTGCCGTCCTGTGCCAGCGCATACACCGGCAGATAGGTCTTGGCGCGGATGTTACCATCATAATCCACGCACACCGGGTGAATCTTGTACCCCGGCCATTGATAGGTGGAAACGGCAAGGATCCCGTCCTGGTCGTAGTAGTAGAACGGCTCCACCTCAACGGCAACATAGTCGCCCATGCTACCGTCCTCGGCGTAGTCCGCATCGCCCTCATATGCCTGGACATTGAACACGGCCTTGTTGGTGCCAGCCGTCCAGTTGCCGACGCACTTGCGGCGGTTGAATGGGGCGAAGTTGTCGAAGTCGGAGCTGCCTTCCGTGACATCCGTGCTGGGGGTGGCCGTCATCCCCACGGCGTCATACAGCCTCGTCAGCGTGGGCGAGGACTGGCCGACACCGCTGACGCCGAATCGTTTGTGCTCTACCTCGTTGGCGCTGATGGCTCCGATGTTCTGCCGCGCCTGGTACTTCTCCTGCTCCGTGAAGGTCTGGGCGCTGTTCACGTGGACAACCTTATCCAGCTCTTCGTCGATATCCTCCAAGGTTCCCTCGATAGCGTCGATGTCGCTGGCGTTGGTGGCCACAGCGCTCTCCAAGCTGGCCAGCACCGCGCCAACGGATACCGCCGTCCAATGCCCAGCCGTCCACGCTTCGGCGGTGGTGATGGCTGTGGTGCATTTGTACAGCGTGTTGTCGTGGGTGCAGTATGCGCCCAGGGCGTATGTGGCATCCGGGTTATACACCGGCGCGATGTCGGTGGCGATCAGCAGGAGAGCGTCATACACGGCATCCGACGTGATCAGGAGCGTGCTGCCGTTGGTGGGGGCGCTGTCAGGCGTCAGCCATGCACCCTCGGAGCCGAGGTAACGAGCGCCGCCGGCGGCAGGAGCAGGAACCTTGCCAGCGGTGCCGGCGTTATCGCTGGTCGCGCCGGTGAAGTTGACATAGTCGCTGCTGTTCAGCTTCAGATCCAGCGCGGACTTGATGCCGCCGGACGTGACCGGCTTTACGCTTCCAGCGGTGGGCGTGCTGTCCCATTCGAGCGTATTCTGCTTCGTCGGATCGTGAGGGGTGATGGTCAGCACCGCGCCCGTGGAGAGCGTGATGCTGATCGTACCAGCCGTGTTGTCGGCGGTGAAAGACGAAATGCCCGTGATCAGGTTTTTCAGAACACCCCACTTGATGGAGTAGTTCCTGCTGCCATCGTCGATAACCAGAAGGTCGTTGTCAGCGATAGTGGTTATCAGAGGCAGCTCGGCGATGGTTTTGACAGCCAATCTTATCCCTCCTTAATGCCAGCCGAGGAGCTGCGCTTCAGTATGGAAGACCAGCTCGTCGCCATCGTGGTCTACGAACTGCGTCTCGTCGTGGTCCTGCCAGTAGTCAATGGAGCCGATGGCCTCGCCCATGGACGCGATCTGCCTGGGGATGTCCTCGATGCCGAGGTCATCCAGCGTCAGACCGTGCGGGTTGCCGGTGGTCTGCGAATGCTCATAGGCCGTCTGGCCGAGATCGCCATAATAGGCCGTGTCGTGGGTGGTCCCCAGCATGGCAGACATCCAGTTGTTCAGCTTATCCACGATGCGCTTGATGACCTTGGAGCTGCCGTTGTAATTGATCTTGTAGTTATACCCGGCCATCCTCATTCACCTTCGCTTTCCTCTTCGTCGATGTCGGTCAGCGTGTAAATGATCTTCATGGTCTGCGCCGCGGTCTTGGTGATGGTGGTGCCGAGGTTGTTGATGGTGCCGAGGTAGTTTGCTTCCCATCCAAATCTGACATAGGTGTTACCGCCGGTACACCAGAATATGAGATCGTCATCACATGTCCTCAGCCGGTCATCGTAAATATAGCTATTGCCATGAACACTGCTTGTGCCAGCGTAGGAAACGTTCGGCAAGATAAACACACCATCAGGATAGAGGATGCCATGCAGATACTGATAGCTCGATGTCGTATACTGATAAAGCTGGAAATAAATGCCGCCGTTGTGCGGAGAAATATACTCCATCCTTTCAATGAAATCAGAGCTATTATCTGATACAATCCTGATCGTGGTGTATGCGCCTATATTATCCAGAGGCACAATATAGAACAGCTTTCGATTACCGGACAGCTGATAGAATTTGCCGTTGTTGACATGTCCATATGCACGACGCGCCCATGCAAAACCGCCAGTGTTATATGCATAGTATGACAAACCTGTTCTTTCACGAACGGTTTCGGATTTTTCGTAAGATTCGTCCCCGTACTTGATCGTGAAATATGTCAGTCCATACTCATAGATATTATATGAGTTTGTGGCACCAAGACCGATGCAGTAGATATACCCATCGTGCCCGTCCTCATACATGACGGGATCGTCAGCATAGCAATACTGCTCATATTCACGAGTGTGTTGCTCGTTGTTGTAATATGTATATGTGGTCAGCAGAGTATCCCAGCTTGCGACAAGCTCGTAATTTCTTGCGACGTCGGAATAATCAGCCACGCCCATCCGCATCCTCGGAATTTTGACACGTGCCATCCGCATCTGATGGGTGCTGGAATTGCCTTTCAGCATATACAGATACTCGCCGTCATAGCGGATGGGATACCAGTTCGTGTCGGTGGTCGGATTGCCGGAGCCGGTATCAATAGCCTCCGGGCCGTTGAAGTTGTACAGAGGATCCGCGCCGCCGTGATTATGCGTCCTTGCCACAGCTTTAATAGTTCCGTTCGCCTGGGAGGTTCCGAAATCCCACACGCTCACATATCCTTCAGATGTCTTTCCACTCTCGACGGAGTTATAGGACCCACGAAAGATATCGGTGGTGTTGACTGACTGATTGCCGTATCCGACCAAGTGAGCCTCTACGGGGAAGTGGACGTTATCAGGATCCTCGGTCAGTTCACCGTCAAACAGCATAATTCCCCCCAGCGCGTTGGTCGCCAGGGGGAGAATACGAGTGTTTGGCGCGTGGTTCATCGCCATTTCAAGATTGATGATCTTGTCCAGCGCGTTTGTCACAAGGTTTTCGTCCTCATGGATTTCCTGCTCACCAGTCTCGACGTTGGTCAAGATGATTTTCGTCTTGCCTTTCAGCATTATTGATACACCTCCGTGAAAATCTGGATGTCGGTCAGTGTTGCATTCCCGCGCAGGATCGCCCGGACCATGATGGAGCCGTTGGTGATCATCGTTGCCCATTCAGCCTGAGTGATCGCCACCATAACGCCCTCGGTCATGCCATAGCCGGACGTGTACACAACAAAGCCGCCGGAGTAGCTGTACCATGTCACCCCGCTGTCGAAGCTCACGAGGTATGTCACATCGCCGGAATTATCTTGATGGTGACTGTTGATGCGGATAATACTGGATACATCGCAATCTGGTGTGGTGACAGTGCCGTCGGTGCTGACATCGGTGTTAAACCACACAGAACCATCATTGCTGATCCCGGAAGTGTCCATCTGAGTTGCGTTATACGGCACGCTGAAGCGATGCAACATGGAGCCGGATACGGCATCAGAGAACTGCTTGAATATCGTCTTCATGAAGTTGGTCTTCGTGATCTGCTGGTTCATGCCGCCTTCCTCCGGTGTGGTATTGCTGTTCTCGATGGTTTCCTCGAAGTCCTTGATGATGGTGCCGAAGTCGCGCCGCACAACTTTCTGATCGACGTGAACGGTGCCGTCCCAGCCTTCCTCGCCAACAAGACCCTGACCAGCGATGTAAGCACGACAATCGCCCTGCTCAATGAACATGGACCCGCCAAGCAACTCAATCCTCACGGTAAACCTTGACAGGAGATTGCCGGAGCTGTACCAGGTCTTCAACAGATGCAGAAGATAGACTCCGTCGGTGTAGGTATCTATCGGGTGATAGTCAGCGACTTCTTCACCGTCGATATAATAGCTCACCTTCACGATACCGTCGTTTTCGGTGTACTCGTTCTCATCTTCGATCTCTGTGGTGTCCATCGTGAACTTGATCTCCGCATGGAAATCGATGTGTGTGTTCTTCGTGGTGATGTAGTCGAATATTATAACTTCCTTTTTTTCGCCGTCGCCAATATTCAGCTCAGCGGCGTTTAGGTAGTTATAATACTTCATGGAGTTCTCATCAGAGGAATTCAAAAGACCAGTAATATCCTTGTCGGTTTTCGACCTCGCAGACGCCAGCGCCGGATTTTGTCCTACACATGTGATTGAGTAGCCGCCGCCGTATGTCCAATCGAATTTCGTGATACAGGAAATTTTCTCGCCGTCCGCTATGCCATCGGAAAAGACCAGTATGTCACCGACGTCATAGGCCGGGGTGCCGATCATGGTAACCTCGCACGGCACATACTTGATCACGGCCAGAGCATTCAGCACCGCCGTTCTGTTCGCCAGAATGACTTCCTCTGTGCCGAACTGCAACAGTGGATTGGAGCCGAGGTTGTAGGTCAGACCATCGTCATATCCTACGGAATAATAGGTCGTGGTCTTTTCGGCGATGTTCACGCAGCTCATGCCTGTGTAGCGCGTCTCATAGTCAGAGAATTTTGCCCCGGTAAGACGATTGTAATCATCGATTGTATCCACGGGATCAATACCGTATTTGCGCAACACAAGCCTGCCGTTTCTATCTATCGTGGCATACGCGCCGGCGGTCTGTGCACACCAGGACACCAGATCACGGTATGTCTCGATGTCGTTCTCCGGGTAAACGGCCAGCGTGGCCATGCCATTCGGCAAAGCATTGACTTCTGCTTCTGTCATGCCAAGTTGCACACCACAGCTGCGGCAGGCGAGTGTGATGAAGTCATATAGATGCCCAGTGGATGAACTCATTGACAGCTTCTTGTCAAACAGAATCATATTGTCATAGGCCGTAACTTCTACGCCCCATGTTGTCCAGCTGGCATCATCAATGCGGAACACGCCCAACGGCACAGGCTCAAAACCGTTATCGGTTTTCAGATAGTATGTCGGCGTAATGATTGCGTCCTTCAGTGAATAACGCTGCATGCTAAGGTTGACAAACGTGACGGTCAACTCTCCAATGTATACAGAGCCTATTTCTACGTTGTCATTACCGCTGCACTGGTTGGTAAGCTTGAAGGAACCCTTTAGAATGTTGTCCTCGGTAAAATAGTAATTCCACGCACTGGCCTTGACATTGCCGCGAAGCTGGGAGTGCTGCACCGGCTTCTTCATGGCTTCCAGAAAAGCTTCAGATACCGCGTACATTACAGCTCCGTGATCTGCACATCGACATCATATAGCCCGTTCACCAGCAGCTGGCGACGGGCTTTTGTGTCGTGTGTTTCCTTCGTAATCTCAAACTGGCAGACATGGGCGGTCAGCTCATTGACCATCGGATAGTAGCACTCCACAGTCACCGTATCGGCTTGCCGGTAGGTTCTGAATCTATCCATCCACGTGCCAGAGAGTTTCCAGGAACCAGTGATCGTCAGCTTCTCAACCCTTTTCACAATGACAAGGGTGGTTCCAGCTTCGGTTTCGTTCTCGGTCTTGATCTTTTCGGCCTTGAACTGCAAATCACCATCAGGCTCCGGGAGCCATTCGCCATTGATCTTGATTACATTCACCATGGTTTATCTGCCCCCTGATCTTAGATTGTTCCTCTGGATTGCTTTGAGAACGATGGTGTCAAGGCGCTGCTGCCCGATATATACCGGGATGGTTATGTCGCCGCCCATGCCACCTGCAGCGGCCACGGCATCGCCGATCATGCTGCGGAGCGAATCCACGCCAACAACGGCTTCCGGACCAGCATCGCCAAACCCTCGCAGAGTACCGTTGGCTCCAGGCAGGATCGTCGGGCTGTTCAAGATCATGCCGTTCTCCATGGCCTTCTTGTACCATTCGATGGAGAAGTGCGGCACGGACGGAGGATTCAGAGAGAACGAGCCAGAGATCGTGATGTGCGGCAGCTTCAAATGAGGCAAAGACCAGCTGAAATTCATCAAAGACTTCAGCCTGTTTACAGCACCGCTCACTATGTTCACAGCACCGTTCCAAATATTCTGGATGGTGCTTTTTATGGAGTTCAGTATGCTGGTTATGGTATTCTTTGCGTTATTGAAACCGCTGGAAATCGTGCTGCCGATGCTGCTGAGTGCGCTGGACACCGCAGATTTGATATTGTTCCATGCGCTTGTGATGCCGGACTTGATGTTGTTCATTGCGTTTGTGATGTTCGACTTGATGGTGTTCCATGAAGAGGATACCGCGCTGCCGATGGCGCTGAGCACGGAAGATATCGCGGTCTTGATGGCGTTCCAGATCGTAGTGACAGCTGCCTTGATGGCTTCCAGGGCGGTAGAGATAACCGTGGTGATGTTCGTCCATGCGGTGGTCACGCCGGTGGTGATATTCGTCCAGGTGGTCGTGAAGAACTCCACGATGGCATTCCAGACGGTTTCCGCAAGGATTCGGATGTTCTCCCATGCCGTACTGAAGAACGTCGTGATCGCCGTCCACGCCGTTTCGATGTTCAGCCTTATATTTTCCCACGTCGTGGAGAAGAACGTGGAGATGGCCGTCCAGACGGTCTCTGCGGTGGTTCTGATGTTCTCCCAGGCGGTTGTGATCCACGTCGTAATGGCTTCCCATGCCACCTGGACAGCGTTCTTTATGTTCTCCCACAGATTGATCCAGAACTGCCTAAATTCCTCCGAGTTGTTCCACAGGTAGATAAAGCCTGCCACAAGAGCAGCGATGGCGGCAATGACGATGGTGATCGGGTTGGCAAGCATAGCAGCCCACAGCCCCTTCAACGCGCCGCCGACAACGCCCACGACGGTCTTTATCTTGCCGAAGGCCGTGACAATCGTCGGCGCGAGTTTCATCAGCGCACCGACGCCCTGTGTCACCTTGCCAATGAAGATCAGCACGGGACCGGCGGCGGCGATAACCATACCGATGGTCACGATGATCTTGCGTGTCCCGGCGTCCAGGCTATTCAGCCAATTCAGAAAGCTGGAGATGCTCTGGATGATCGGAACCAAGAACTCGGAGAGGGTTTTCCCGAGCATGGTCATCAACACGTCCAGAGAGGATTTCAGCTGCTCGATGGAGCCGCCGAAACCGCTCATCATGGCCTCCGCCATCTCGTCCGTGGTTCCCGCGCAGTTGGATAGGCTATTCGACAACTCATCCACTTCGGATGGCGCTGTGTTTATCAGCGCCAGCCAGGGAGCCATCTGGTTCTTGCCGAAGATGGCAGAAGCCGCCGCGATCTGCTCTGATTCAGACAGCTTGCTGAAGGCGTCATGCAGTTCCTTCTGGATAGTGATGGAATCCTTCATGCTTCCGTCAGCGTTGGTAACGGAGATCCCCAGCTTCTCCATCATTTCCGCACCTTGCTTGGCAGGAGATACCAGGCGGGCAAGGCCGGTCTTCAGAGAGTTTGCCGCTTTGTCTGCTTCAATACCATTGTTTGCCATGACGCCCATGTACAGCGCGGCATCGTTGATGGAGTATCCGGCAGATGCGAAGATAGGAGCTGCCACGGACATAGCACGCGAAAGGCTGTCCACGTCCAATGCTGAGTTATTACAGGCAGCGGCAAATACATCTGCGTATTTACTGGCGTTGTCGAAGGAATCGTGGAAGCCGTTGATTGTAGCAACCAGACCGGCAGATACCGTGTCAAGGTTGCCGCCCTCACCAGCTGCCAGATTCATGGCAGGAGCCAGCGCCGCCGCCGATTCCTCTGCTGTCAGACCAGCACGGGCAAAGTTCAGACATGCATTCGCCGCATCGCTCATGCCGTAAGTCGAATTGGATGCAGCCTTGGCCATCGCGCTTTCCAGTAGTTCAGCCTGTTCAGCCGTGTTTCCCATGGTCTGGTTGGTAAGCGTCATGACCTTGTCAACCTCGGCATACTTGGACGCCGCGACGGTGCCGAAGCCGATCACAGCGGCAGACGCCGGCATGATGGCCTTGCCTGCGCCCTCGATCTTCTCGCCGACTTGCTGTACCTGTTCACCAGCAGCCGCGATCTTCTGCGCTCCGACGGAGCCGAACTTGTCCATCTCGGCATTGAGACCCTTCAACTTCTGCTCAGTCTCTGCAATCTCGCGCTGCAAGGCATCCCATTCCGGGCCATTGTCATTGCCAGCCAGCTTCATCTGCGCCGCC